>Ga0316191_10000737_pt1 | contig 21712 bp, 16 predicted proteins | sample Eddworburr2cm_MG_FD_204928 | JGI IMG/M metagenome (GOLD analysis project Ga0316191, IMG submission 204928) | Coastal sediment microbial communities from Maine, United States - Eddy worm burrow 2 cm | ecosystem: Environmental > Aquatic > Marine > Coastal > Sediment | place: USA: Maine... | reverse complement strand
CTACTCGCGTATGATCGGCCCGCATGGCCATAACCTCGGCCTCTGCTCCGACCGCGACTATGAGGCCGTCCTTGATGGCCAACGCTTCTGCCGAGGGCATCGCGTCGTCAACTGTAATGACCGTTCCACCGATGTAGATAGCATCGGCCATAGCACCGCTATCGGAACTCATTGCCGTTGATGTGCCATCCTGATTTGGCGCGCACGCTGCCAGAATCCAAATGCCAGCGATAAATGCAAGTGATATTAGATTTTTGACGATTTTCAATAGTCCCACGACAACTCCATTCTCTAATGTGTTTTTTGGCTATGCATGAATTCCTGAAGTTTCAATAACAATATCAAAACACCATGGAGAAAATCAGTATAGCGAACGGACCCGTTTCGCAAGGCCTTCAGCTCAGCCGGTGAGTTCATCGTTGTCCGAGAGTGAAGGCGCGACGCGATTGGCAGCACAACAAAGGAAATGCAGCCATAGGTAAAATGACTTGTCACTCATCTACGTCGAGCGGCGCCGTCATAATTACGGTGCTGCCAAGAAATGGCCTTGTTGTCTGTGGGAACTGACTCGGCGCGGCCTCGGGCGCCGGACCCTGCCCTACATAGATAATTCGATTGCCGTCTATGGCGCCCGTTGTCGGCGTCAGTGCTTCGTTCGCAAACTCGATAACTTCAACGCTCGTTACCTCGGTGACGTCCCGGTTAAGGCGCATGCGCAATAATCGCCAGGGCTGAATGCCATTTTGAATGCCCACCAAATCACCTTCGTGCCAGTACAATCCGTCGATCCCATAAAGCGGCCGCTCGGCGGGGGAATCCAGAAATCGTAGCGAGCCGGTATCGAGCTCGATGACGCCAATTCCTACGGGATAAGAAGAAATGAACAGCTTTGTCCCGGCAGGATCGACGGTAAGACCGTTCGCTCCGAAAGATTCGGTTTCCGTCGGCAGTGGCTGCAGTTTATCGCTACCGTTTCGCAGGACGTGTATTTGACTGCCACTGACATAGATGTCGCCGTTTGGCGCTACAGCAACGTCGTTCAAGCCAGTGACAGACGGATCAACGAGGTATTCTTGTCGCAGCTCCCCTGTTGTCAGGTCGAAACCGAACAGTCCCGACGCCATCGGATTCTCCGCGTCGAATCCTTCAGCCGCGAAAAACCATGTGCCGACTGTCCAGAGGATTTTCCTATCGCTGTCGACCGTCATACCGATCGCTGAATACGTGCCGATGTCTCCGACGCTGGCGAATTTCGACCACCGCCGCTCGGCATCGACGACGTAAATATCGCCACTGCGCATGCTGCCGAAAAACAGCCGATTCGTATCGGGGTCGAGGGCAATACCCTCGGGCCAGAGTCCGAGCTGATTGACAGTCAGCAACTCCGTGCTATTGCTGATCGGCACGATGCTTGACTCGATCAAGTCAACCATCGCCTTGAATCGCGGTAGCTCCCGCAGTGAGGCAAGGTCGGGATCATCTGCCATCCCAAAATCGACCTGCGCTATCGCCAGTTGCTCAAGCAGATCGAGTGCGGCATCTGTGCGGCCAGTACGCGCATAACCGCAAGCCAGATTGTATTTGGTCGCGAAGCTCGCCGGATTAAGCTCGTGCGCGCGCTCCAACGAGCGGGTAAATCCCTCGTAGTCGCCAGCCTGGTAGGCCACCGTCGCCTCCTGCTGATGTCGCTGTGATTCAGCGACCGGGTGCTCAGCGACAGCGGTTCCTGTCAGAAACCAGATGAGCAGTGCCAGCCGGGCGGCATTTTTTTGTTTCGACATGCGATTTTCTCCTCCTGGTGCAGTCTATTGCGACACGCTCAAGAACGACTTGTTCCGAATTACAAGCCGGCGAGATCGCTGATTGCCTGCTCCAGTACGGATGCATAGCCTACGGACCGAGCCGACTCAATCGTGCTTTCGAGCACCGATCGCGCCATTTCCGGCTCGCCTAGATCCCTGTAGATTCGGCCGAGCACGAGGCCGCTACGTGACCGGCCGACAGGTGACCCGATCGAAGCCGCGGTTTCGAACGCATACTGGGCGTGAGCGAGTGCCTCGGCGGGCTTATCAAGTTCATACAGCACCGACGCGAGCGATTGCGACGCAAAAATCGCGGTGTCCACTGCGCCGGCTTTTTGCCGCGCATCCAGAGACCGCCTGAAATAGGGCACCGAGGCCAGCACCTCGCCCGAAAGGTAAAGCACGAAGCCCACGTGGCGCTCGTATTCTCCGCGGAAGACGAGGCGTGCACCGGCAGTTTCATCCAGTTGCAACGACCGATCGAAGAGCTGCCTGGCCTTTTCGAGCTCGCCACGCTGCATTTCGATCAGGCCCAAGCGGTGCACGGCGTCTGCATGACCGTGCCCGTCCCCGATTGCTGCAAATTGATCAATTGCGCGCCGGGCATGCGCCTCGGCAACGGTGAATTTCCGCGCCTGCATTTCTGCACGGTAATGGTAGTCGGCGAAACCGAGTTCTATTGCCGCAGATGCGGCCGCACCGAGCCCGCCGGATAGTGCCCTGGCCTGTTCCAGCTGTTTAAGGGCAGCTGCAACGGGGCGCGAATTATGGTGCAAACCGATCCGGTCATGGATCCTCGCAAGCTCGAGATGCAGGGCGACGCGGTCGGCCGGCGTCGATGCGGGATCGGAGATGGCCTGCTCGATGAGCATACCGGCTTGTTCCAGCTTTCCCTGCAGGCGCAGACTGATCGCTTCTTCGATTACGATTCGCTCAACCGTCGGTTCGCCATGCGGATGTGTGCCTTCCGCCTGGGCAACGTGCATATTGAACAGCACGCCCATCAACAGCAAACCGATGCTTACCATTCCCGACGGCACGTTGTTAATTTGACTTGCGTATTCATGCCTGGAAGCCAACTTCGCTCCTGCCGTTTGAGGTGAAGGCCGAAACTCGACACCCTAGTTCGCCCTATCAAGAATCACAAGGTTATCACTGGCGGCGTCGAATCGAGTGAACAAAATTTCGCCCGTTATGGGAGATACCGAAATCTCGGTATCGGAAAGCGGCATCGCGCCTTCGTACAACACCGACTCGGTGCCGGATAGCATGTCGCGACGAATAACCCGGCCATTTTTTACACCGTCCGCGCCCGCACTATAGAAATGAACGCGACGAATGATCCATCCGGCGAAAACCTGCCGTGATAATCATCCCCCGTGCCGGAAACTTATCGATTGGTGGGCTATCAGTACGCCAATGGCTACCAACCATGACTCGACATTATGAACATGCCAGAAGGCAAGGAAGTGTTCGGTCCGTTATGGCGCATGATTACGCGTCATGAGAAAGTCGACAGTATATTATTTCCAAGTGCGTTTCGTACAATGCCGGGACCAGACGAACGCATCGTCGGAAACCACCTCATCATGAACATCGATATATCGCGGCCATTTGAATACGACCGCGCCACGAAACCGGATGGTGCAGATATTTTCGGCGGTCCTCTGCGATCCGAAAGAGAATGACCGAAAGAAACGAACGCTTTGTAGCCACAGTCTTGGAGTCCTTATGAAACTTAATACAATTATGCTGATAATTTTTCTCTTGTTCACTGCAACGACAAGTGCCGCAGACACATTGCAATATTCCACGGAGAATGGCGCGATCGATGGTTACGACCCGGTGTCCTATTTCACCGAAAACCAGCCGGAACGCGGCTCACCCGATATAACGGCCGAATGGAACGGCGCCGTGTGGCACTTCAGGACAGTGGAGCACCGTGACGCATTTGTCCGGAACCCCGAAAGCTACGCACCACAGTACGGCGGCTTTTGTGCGCTTGGCATGGCACACGGCGGCGATGTTCCAACAAATCCGGAGGCCTGGACCATCTGGAACGGCAAGCTGTATCTCAATATGATCAAGGAGGTTTCAGTCACCTGGCGGTACAACCCGGATAAGCTAATCGTTCGTGCCGACAAGAAATGGGAGGCTATGAATGCAAAATGACGATGCGTTAGTTCGAACCTGCCCAATTGCTCCACCAATCGCGAAATTTCTGCCATTCAGCCTCAAGAAAGGACCGCTGTGACGAACTAAGTGCATCACTCTTGTTGATATGGTGCGCGTATTCGGGGTTGCCCTCGAGCACCATCAACCGCTTGTAGTAAAGAACGAGGTCCGGGCCCTCATCAAACCTGGACAGCTCCAGAAGCGCCGCGTCGAGTTCATTGGCGAGCCGCAACGCGCTTGCATCGCCGGCGGCGGCGAGATGACACAGCTCAACGAGGCGCAGTACTTCCCTGGGCAATGCGTTGCCGACTCCGGTGATAGCGCCTTTTGCGCCGCAGCGGACAAAGCCATGGACCACCTGTGTATCGACACCCACCATGAGGGTCAGATCCGGGTTCTTGCCGGTAATGTTTTCCGCGGCGTAACTGAGGGACGCCGCACCGCCGAACTCCTTGAAGCCGATAAGATTTTCGTGTTTGTCGCGCAGCTCGAAGAACAGCTCGGACCTGGTTTCAAATCCGTAGTAAGGGCTGTTGTAGATGACGGCAGGGAGGTCACCCGCTGCTTCGAGAATTGCGAGAAAGTGCGCTCGCTGTGCCGCCGTGGATGAACCACGAGAAAGCACCCGCGGTATCACCATCAGTCCGGCCGCACCGCAGTCTCTCGCATGCTCGACCAGCTGCACGGCGCGCACCGTGTTTTGCGCGCCTGTACCAACAATAACCGGTACTCCGGCCGCAATCAGCGCCGCAACGCCTTCTTCACGCTGGGCTTCACTGAGCAATGGCCAGTCGCCCATCGATCCACAATAGACAACCGCCCGCATACCCAGGTCAATCAGCTCCCTGCCCTTGACCGCCAGGGCATCGAAGTCCGGCACTCCGACCGCACTGCACGGTGTCATTAGCGCCGGGATACACCCACAGAAAACAGCTTGATCGGCAGGCATGACTATTTCTCGGGCGCCGCGTGCAGCGGCAGGTGCTCGTGCAGAAAGTTTGTCATCAACGTGTAGAGATGCCGCTTCGTATTCGCCTTTTCATCGATCGAGTGACTGCGATCGGGATACATCATGAATGCAAACGTTTTGTTGAGGGCTATCAGTTTGTCGACAAGTTGTTCAGTACTTTGATAGTGAACATTATCGTCAGCAGTGCCGTGCATCACCAATAGATTGCCGGCGAGACCAGCGGCGTGAGTGATCGGGGAGCCCTGTTCATAACCCTCGGCGTTGTCATCCGGCAAGCCCATGTAGCGCTCCTGATAGATAGTGTCGTAAAGCCGCTGATCGCTGACGAACGCAATCGCAATTCCCGTACGATAGATTTCTGGGTAGCGGAACATGGCGTTCAAGGTCATTTGGCCCCCGCCACTCCAGCCCCAACTTCCCACCCGCTGCGGGTCCAGATACGGCCGCTCCGCCAATAGCGCTTTCACCGCTTTGGCCTGGTCGGCTGACGCCTGAATCCCGATCTGGCGGTAAATCGACTTCCTCCAGGCGCGCCCTTTCGGCGCTGGCGTGCCGCGATTATCAACACTGGCAACGATGTAGCCCTGTTGCGTCAGCATTAAATGCCAGAGATGGCGGTCCGTTCGCCATTTTTGTATGACCGTCTGGCCGGCGGGTTCACCATACACGTACATGAGCAGCGGGTACTCTTTACGCGGATCGAAGTTCGGCGGCTTCATCATCCAGGCATCCAGCACAATGCCGTCACCGATGTCGACCTCAAAAAACTCGGTCTCCCCGCGCGGCGTTGCCTGCAGGAGACTTTCAACTTTGTCGTTATCCACGACCGGGCGCTGCGAGGCATGGCCTGGCAGCGAAATCAGATCGATAGCTGGTGGTTTGTTCAGTGTCGAAAAAGTATGAAAAGCCCACTGCGAGTTTGGTGCGACTTCATACTCGTGAAAGCCCGACTCACTGTCCGGCGTCAGGCGCTCAACCCCGGCTTCGCCGAACAACGGCGACCTGAAGAGATAACGCGCGGCATTGTCGTCGGGCGAGGCGGTGTAGTACACCCAGCCGTTCTCCGTGTCGATATGGTCGACTTTGATGATGTCGAAGTTGCCCGGTGTTACCAGTTGCACATCCTTACCGTCACGAGAAATCCTGTACAGATGCCGCCAGCCATCGCGCTCGCTCAACCAGGTGAAATACTTACCACCGTCCAACCATTTGAGGTCTTCATTGACATCAATCCAGGCATCGTCCTCGTCGGTGAAAACCTGCTGTACCGAACCGTCTTCGGCACTGGCCAGAAACACCTCGTTCCTGTTTTGCAGTCGATTGACGTACTGGATAATGAGTTGCTCTGAGCTGTCCGCCCAGTCCATTTGCGGCACGTAGTGTTGCCGTGGATCGCCTTGCAGCTCGATCCAGGTCGTTTGCGCTGTCGCGACATCAAGCACGCCGACCTTCGTTGCCGAGTTCGTCGTACCCGCCTTCGGGTATTGCAATGGAATCGGTTTCGAATACACATCATCGGTGTTCTTCATCATGTAGAAGGTGCCAACGCCTTCGGTATCGAATTGCCAGTAGCACAACCGCTTCGAGTCCGGACTCCACTTAAAGCCATCGCGAAGATAAAACTCTTCTTCGTTTACCCAGTCGCCGGTGCCATTGACGATAAGATCGGAGCCGTCATGCGTGAGTTGTTTTTTGGACCGCCCATCCGTGCCTTCGATGTAGATATTGTTCCGGTACATGTACGCGATGAAGCTGCTATCCGGCGAGAGCTTCGCGTACATCAGCGACGAAGGAGTTGCGTCGGCCCCGATCTGACGCAACTCCGAGTTAGCCAAATTCAACAGCCAGTAGTCGCCCAGCGACTTCAGGCGACGAAACTTCACTGTGTTCGTACTAATCAGTACGAACCGGCTATCTTCGGACCAGCTGTAGTCCTTGATCTCAAGCGGCTTCTCAGCACCGTCAGGTATCAATTGTTTTGCACCGACCAGGATAGACTGTTCACCTGTCGCTGAATCGTGGCGCACGATATCAAAGCCGTCAGCCACAGTTTCCGATGCCTCGACAGTTGTGTAACTTGCTCCGCCTCGCAACCATTTGCTCGGCACTTTTTCGTTTAGCTCGAACTCTTTGTCATGGAAGATCCGATCGATGCTGAGAAGCGAGTCAGTCTCCGCGGCGCTGAGCGATGTGGCACAAATCGCTGCAAGGCAGGAAGAAACTATGGCGTGTGTTTGCTCGCTCATTTCTTGTACTCCGATTTGGCGAGGCCGAGTGCCTCCATGTTTGGTGAGATCCCCAGCCCCGGCTCGTCCGAAGCGACCATATGCCCGGACACCCTTTGCGGCGCGCCGGTCGCGTTTTGAACGCTGACGTAGCTATTGAAATCCGTTGCGGAAAATCGCATGGCCTCTGGTGTCGAATGTGCGAGATGAGCGATTGCCGCGGTGATTATGTCGCCACCCCAGCTGTCCTCAATCGTCATGGGGATGTTTAGCGACACACAGAGATCCCGAATCTGGCGCGCCTTGGTCAGCCCGCCCACCTTCGAAATTTTGAGATTGATCGCATCCATCGCACCGTCCTGGTGGCCGCGCAGCAGTGCGGCGATGCCATCGATGTTTTCGTCCAAAATGAACGGTAAGGCGGTCCGCTTGCGGATAGTTAAGCAATGTTCATAAGAACGGCAAGGCTGTTCTATATACACGTCCCGGTCGCGAACGGCGTTTACGACTCGCGCCGCGTCATCGACCCGCCAACCGGTATTCGCGTCGGCAACCAGGACTTCGGATTCAGTAAGAATGTCCGCGGCGGCGTGGATTCGATCAATGTCCTCGCTCGGCCGACCACCGACCTTGAGTTGGAACTTTGTGTAGCCATCCGCGCGATGACCGGCGACGTTTTCGGCCATTTCAGCGGCGGGCCGCTGACTGATCGCCCGATACAGCGCGACACTGGCGCCGAACTTGCCGCCCATAAGGTCGCAGACGGATTTCCCGGTCGTTTTCCCCAGCAGGTCCCAGCAGGCCATGTCGATGGCGGACTTGACGTAGGGATGGCCCAGCAAAGCCCGGTCCATCAACTGATTGATCGGCCCAATCGCGGTCGGGTCCTGCCCGATCAGCGTTGTGGCAAGCTCGCCGATTCCTGCACGTGCGCCTGCACCGAAAGCCGGCAAATAAAACGGGCCAAGCGGGCACACCTCGCCGTATCCCGAATTACCGTCATCGGTTAGAAGTTCCACGACGGTACTGTCGAAGACCTCAACGAACTTTCCCTCAGACCAGGAATAGCGGCCCTCGACCAGTGGCAGGTCAACCTGATAAACACGAATCGCAGAAATTTTCACGTAACCTCCGAATGCAGCTACAACAAGTTCTTATGAAACCGGCCGTCTTTCATGATCGCGAGCAGATGCTCTCCGTGACCCGCCAGCAGAGAAATGTCCTTGAGCGGGTCACCGTCAACAACCAGTATGTCCGCAGTTGCGCCTGGCGCAATCACGCCCAATTCGCCTTCACGTCGCAGTACTTCGGCGCCGATGCGCGTCGCCGACGCAATAATCTCATGAACCGGCAATACTTCCGCACGCAGCAGGAACTCCTGCGTGTGCAGTTCCTGATCGCCAATGATGTCGGTGCCGAAGCCCATCTTCACACCGGCAGTTTTGCAGATTTCAAGAGACCGTAAACCGTATTCTCGAACTTTTTTGAGCTTGTCGAGCATCGCAGCGGAATAACCGGCGCCTGCCGCATGCTTTGCTTGCGCCTCATAGGCAACCAGCGTCGGCACCACAAACGCTTGCCGCTCCGCTGCCAACTCGGCGGTCGCCGCATCAATCAGGTTAGCATGCTCAATGCTGCGTACGCCCGCCCTCAGCGCGCGCGCAATCGCCTCCGCGGAATAAGCGTGTGCGAGCACATAGGTTCCGGCTCGCGTCGCCTCATCGACCGCGGCTTCGATTTCATCCATCGAAAACTGGCACCCCTCGAGCGGATCAAATGGTGAAGACACACCACCGGACACCATAATCTTGATCTGGTCGGCACCCTTGCGCAGCTCATCCCTGACGGCATGTCTGACCTGGTCAACACCATCGGCAATTCGCGAGGTCAGGTGCAGCGCGTTGCTGCAGCTGCACATGACAGAGTCGTCGGTACGGCGTCGGAAGTCGCCGTGCCCGCCCGTCTGGCTTAGCGCTCTGCCGGAAATAAACAGACGCGGGCCTGCAATCAGTCCGTCATCCACCGCCTGTTTCAAACCCCAGTCCCCGCCCGCGGCATCGCGTATGGTTGTGAACCCACGATCCAGCAGCCGATTGAGCACAACGCTCGCCTGCGCCGTGACCAGGGAAACCGGCGTGTCCTCCAGCTTCATCAAATTCATGTTGGTCAGAAACGGATGCATGTGAAGATCGATGAGACCCGGCATGATGGCCCGACCCGCGAGGTCGTATTCAGTCGCATTGCCTGCCTCGATGCGTGTCTCGGACACCGCCATCACTGTGCCGTTTTCCACAAGCACGTCGACCTGGCCTGAGGGCTCGGGACCCGAGCCATCTATGAGCAGGCCGTTGCGAAAGACAACAGCCGTTGTTGAGTCACCCGTCATATCAAGAAAGCTCCGTGGCGCCGATAGTGTTAGTTCTTTTCCGCCGCTATCCATTCACCGATGATGTCTTCCAGTACCGCGATTGGCAGCGAACCGTTGCCTACGACCACATCATGAAAACGACGAATATCGAAATCTGCGCCGAGTTCCGACTCGGCTCTGGCGCGTAACTCGCGAATCTTCAATTCACCGATCTTGTATGACAGCGCTTGCGCGGGCCAGGTGATGTAGCGATCGATTTCCTTGTTGACGTCGGCAACGCTGACAGCGGTATTGTTCAGCATGAAGTCGACCGCCTGCTGGCGCGACCAACCAAACGCATGCATGCCGGTATCGACGATCAGTCGACAGGCCCGCCAGGCCTCATAGGTCAAGCGGCCAAAATTACTGTAAGGATCCTGGTAAAAGCCCATCTCCTTACCGAGGCGCTCCGAGTACAAACCCCAACCTTCGCCAAATCCGGAATGATTCAGCGAGCGCCGGAATGCCGGCATATCCTGCTCCTGCGCAAGTGCGTTTTGCAGATGATGACCGGGGACGCCTTCGTGCAGCGACAGGGATTCCAGCGTGTACAGCGGTTCATTCTTGAGGTCCCCAATCTTCACGAAATACGTTCCCGAATCAGTGCCATCACCGGACGATGGTTTGTAGTAGGCACCACGATTTGCGTCACCGACAATCTTGTAGGGCGTGCGCGGCAATCGCGTGAAGAATCGCGGCAACTCACCCTCGGCCGTTTTGCTAATTAGCGCTGCGCGGCCGAGCAACTCCTGATCGGTTTTTGCGTAGAACTGCGGCGCTTCACGCAAGTAGTCTGCGAAGGCCCTGAAGTCGCCTTCAAAGCCCACCTCAGCGATGATTGCCTGCATCTCGACGCGAATGCGAGCCAATTCTGAAAGGCCAAGCTCGTGAATTTCAGTCGGCGACATGTCGGTCGTCGTGTAATAGTTGATCAGGTACTGGTAGTACTCATCGCCGCCGGGCAAAGCGGTAATACCGACGACATTACGACAGGCAGGAAGATATTCATTGTTAAAGAAGTCCAGCAGCTCCTGATACCCGGGAACGACAACCGAGCGAATGAGTTCGCTGCCTTTGCTGATAAACCTGGCGCGCTGGTCTTCATTCACGATTCCAGGGAAGCGTGTAAAGGGAACGAAAAGCCCGCTGCTTTCGACATTGCCAACGATTTGAACGTCGATCGTTTTGGCATATCCCGACATACTTTCGCAATAATGCGTATAGCCCGCGGCGATCGCTTCACGCATCACCTCGATGTAGTCCCGATTGTAGCGGGTGAAGTCAGCGAGGCTGACCAGGTAGTTTTCGTAATCCTGCGCTGACAGGAACGCCGTATTGGATGGCGCCTCGGCAAAGTAAGTGTGATAGCCGAACAAACTATTGATCGGAAAGAAGTGCTCGGGCTGCAGATAGCTTTGACGCTCGGTTTCACGCTCGTACCGGAAAATTCGGTAGGACAGCTGATCCCCGGCATCGAGTGCCGTCATTTCGATGGTCGAGAGCCTGGCCAGAATCGTTTCATTAAACTGCTGACGACGACTACGTGCCTCGGACGTATGTTCGGATAAGGCGCCGTCCATGCGCCAACCATCCGGGTCCGAGCGGAAAAAGATCTTTTCCGCAGTCGCCGCTGCCCAGTGATCATCGAGCAGCTCATGAAAGGCCGCACTGGCGTCAGGCGCCGTATCAGTAGCGGAATTTGTGCAGGACATCAGTGTGCAAGCGACAAGAATAGTCGCCAACAGCTTGCGTATGAACATTGCCGCCCCCGGGCTTCTTTATTTTCAGACCACGTAACGTACCGCATAACGGCGCATCGCGCTGCGGAAAAGCAGTTTCCAAACAACATTTTCTTCGGCATGGTTGGCACTGGCCGACGTTCCGGGAGAACGTTTGACGGCATTTTCTCCGGTTCCGTGGTTGGCCGTCGACTTAACTCTCTACCCGTTACAGCAGCCCGGCTCAGAGGGAGATTCCCTGCGGGGTCCACCATACGAAATTATCAAATTCAACGTGCGGCTCGCTGCCCGCATTGATCGCGACAGCTGGTACGCCGATCGAGAGTGTTTTCCTGACTGATTTGAACGAAATGGTGCGCGGCTGCATCTAATTTGTACTTCTGAAATTTCGGGGATCCGTTCATGGCGTCATATGGACTGCAACTGGACCTTTTTGTGCTGGCAGCAATCCTGCCTCTGCCAACCACTGCGGCCATTCCCGACTTGCCCAGCACCCGCACGGAAATCACTATCGACGGCGTCATGGATGATGCTGCCTGGGCCAACGCAACCCGCATCAATATCGATATCGAGACGCGCCCAGGCGAGAATACGCGAGCCTCCGTGGACACCGTTGCCTATCTGATCGAGGACGGCGAGAACCTTTACATCGCTTTCGACGCGAAAGACCCGGAGCCTCACAAGATACGCGCGTACCTTCGCGATCGGGATTCGGCGTGGAACGACGATTTCGTCGGCATAGTCATCGATACGTATGGGGACGAGCGGCGCGCGTTCGAGTTCTTCGTCAACCCGCTCGGCGTGCAGATGGATCTGACCAATGACGATGTCAACCACAACGAAGATGACTCATGGGACGCGATCTGGGATTCGGCGGGTAAGATCGGCACAGACGGGTTTATTGTCGAAATGCAAATCCCGTTGAGCCAGCTCCGATTTCCAGAGATCGATGGCAAACAGACCTGGGGCGTCGACTTGCTACGATTTTACCCGCGTGATCATCGCTATCGGTTCTCGAACAACGCCCAGGACCGCAACCTCAACTGCTACCTTTGCCAGTTCCAGAAGCTCCAGGGTCTCGAAGATGTCGAGCCGGGCCAGGACCTCGAGATCGTCCCAACACTAACGGCCTTGCAGGCGAGTACCACTGAGGACGCGGGGATTGAGCCGCTGCGTTCCGGAGACGTCGATGCAGAACTCGGCTTAAGTGTCCGCTGGGGAATCACACCTGATCTCACGGCGAACCTTGCGATTAACCCCGACTTCTCGCAGGTCGAGGCCGATGTCGCTCAGCTCGATGTCAATAATCAGTTCGCACTGTTCTTCCCCGAGAAACGGCCGTTCTTTCTCGAAGGTGCGGACTATTTCCGCACACCTGTCGGGGCGGTCTTTACGCGCACCGTCGCCGACCCGTCCTTTGGGACGAAGCTCACGGGCAAACGTGGCAACAACACATTTGGCGCGTTCGTGGCGCAGGACGACGTGACGAACCTGATCTTCCCGGGTGCATCGGAGTCTGACTCCGAATCGCTGTTGCAGGAAAATACCGCGTTTGTCGGTCGATACTCACGCAGCTTCGGTGCTGCATCGACGGTCGGCGCGTTGGTAACGGCGCGCTCCGGGGACGATTACCACAACTCCGTCGGCGGATTCGACCTTCGCTGGAAAATAAACGATCAGCACAGTTTGCAGGCGCAGTACCTTCGTTCGGACACCGAGTACCCGCTTTCAGTCGCGACCGAGTTCGATCAGCCTCGAGACAGTTTCGATGGACACGCCGCTTATGCCGGCTACGATTACGATTCGCGAAACTGGTTTGCCTACCTGCGCCACGTCGAACGCAGCAATGGCTTTCGCGCCGATTCCGGTTTTGTACCGCAGGTTGATTTTTCCCGGCAGACGGTCGGCCTGGGGCGCATCTGGCATGGTGACCAAGATAACTGGTACTCACAGCTTCGGCTAAATGGCGACTGCGAGATCGCACATGACGACAATGGTCGGCTACTTGAAAAAGAATTCGAAGCCTATTTCAGCATCAGCGGCGCCATGCAATCGCAAATCGAATTTGGCGGGCTGACGCGCGACATAGTGTATGACAACGTGCTGTTTGCAGAACGCAAGCTTAGCCTCTTCGCCGAATTTCAGCCGCGTGGCGGTCTGCTGCTCGGATTCTGGTCACACGTCGGCGACCAGGTTGACTTCGACAATACGCGACTTGGCGACGAGGTCCGCATCAACCCGTTCGCCCGCTGGAACATTAGCCGCCATCTGTTACTGCGCTACGACGGCGCCTTTGTCAAACTCGACAGGAAGGACGGGGGCATGATTTTCGACGCCGCCGTGCACGACCTTCGTCTGACCTGGCAATTCAGTGTCCGGAGTTTCCTGCGCCTGACCACGCAGATCCAGAACATTGACCGGGACCCGGCCTCCTACAACGATGTCGTGGACAGTCGTAGCCGCGAAGTCGGTCGCCAAGTCCTGTACTCCTACAAGATAAATCCACAGACTGTATTTTTCCTCGGTTACTCCGACGCACTGATCGACGACGAAAATCTAAGTGGATTGACGGCCACCGATCGCAACTGGTTCATGAAAGTCGGTTACGCCTGGACCTCCTAAGCCACGAACTGCTGTGCACGCATGACAATATGGCTATCATCGGTGGTCAGTACCAATGCATTGACGACACCCGGGCAATCCTAAGACGCACCCATCGTATCGTTCTTGCATACGGTCGTATTTTCGATCATTTTAGCGATCAGCCCTTCTCCGGCACCTGGGAGCACATTTGATGTCACTTCGGTGGACTGCCTGCCTGATCATCCTCACATTGACCCCCGCGCTGTCGGTTGCCGACACGTATCCGGTGAATCCCGGGATCGACATTATTCACTATCGCTTTGCACTCGATCTGAGTGATACATCAGGACGCCTGGTCGCCAAAGCGGACATTCTTGCCAGGTTTCTTACACGCGATATACAACAACTGCGCCTCGACCTTGTCAATCGGACCGACGAGAACGATGGACATGGAATGATCGTTAGTGCCGTGTCCCACGATGGCAATCCGCTGAAATTCCGGCACGAAAATGACGTCTTGTGGATCGACTTACCCGGCCCCTCCGCGGTCAACCAAAGTTTTGAGTTCACCGTCGAATACGCCGGAGCTCCACTCACGGGGCTTCTTATCAAAGAAAACAAGTACGGTGATCTCACCGTATTCAGTGACAACTGGCCGGATAAGGCGCGCAACTGGTTACCGACGGTTGATCATATTTCGGACAAAGCCACCAGCGAGATGTTGGTGATCGCTCCGGAGCAATGGCAGGTTGTATCCAACGGTTTACTTGTTGAGCAATCGGGCCTCGGCAACGGTCTGCGCCTGACTCATTGGCGACAATCGGTCCCGATCGCACCCTGGCTCTACGTGTTGGCCGCAGCTGACTTCGCTGTGCAGCACGTTGACGAGTTTGATCACAAATCCATTCAGACCTGGGTTTATCGGCAGGACCGCGACGCGGGATTCTACGATTTCGCCGTACCGACACGACAGGTGCTGGAGTTCATGTCGAGTTACGTCGGGCCTTTCGCCTACGAGAAACTCGCCAACATTCAGGGCAACAGTGTTGGTGGGGGAATGGAGGCCGCGTCCGCTATTCTGTATTCGGATGAATCGGTTACCGGCGAACGCACTGCGCGCTGGCGCTACGTGATCGTGCACGAAATCGCGCATCAGTGGTTCGGAAATTCCGTCACCGAGGCGAGCTGGGACGATGTGTGGCTCAGCGAAGGTTTTGCGACGTATTTTTCCTACCTGTTTTATGAATATGCCGATGGCCATGACGCTTTCGTCGCCAGCATGGCCGACACCCGGGACAGGGTGTTCGAGTTCTATGACAAACAACCGGACTATCAAATCGTCCATGACGATCTCGCCGACATGAAAGACGTAACCACGCGCCAAATTTATGACAAGGGCGCGTGGGTTTTACACATGTTGAGAAATCGGATCGGTGACGAACAGTGGTGGGCCGGCATCAGGAACTACTATCGAAAGTACATGAACTCGCACGCGAGCGTCGCCGACTTCCGCTTCGAGATGGAGTCAGTATGCAACTGCAATCTAAATGAATTCTTCGATCAGTGGCTCTATCAGGGCGGCAATATTCGGATCGACGGAACATGGCACTACAATGAAAGCGCCGGGAGCGTGGAGGTTTCGCTGATGCAGGTACAGGAGGACGGTTTTGATTTTGCGGTCGACGTTGAGATAGGCGTCTACGCGAATGGCGATACCGCGCCTGCAATTCATTCTTTGACACTTGATTCGCAAGGCGGTCGAACGTCGATTCCCGTCGCGGAGAAGCCCGTGCGGGTGCAGCTTGATCCGCGAACCGTGCTGCTCGCTCAATGGACGCTAAATGAGGCTCTACAATGAAATCGATATTATCGGCACTGCTCTTTGTACTGATTCCGTATGCAGCAATCGCGGGGCAAGACTTTCATTTTCAGACTGATTTCACGGCAGCCGATTTTCAGCAACGACGGTCCGCTGTGTATGCGGCAATCGGTGAGAATATCGCCATTATTCAAGGCGCCGAAGATGTTGCCGGCTTCATCGTCTTTCGTCAGAGCAATACGTTTTATTACCTGAGCGGGCTCGAAACACCCTCGGCCTATATGCTGCTGGATGGAATCAAGAAAGAGACGACCCTTTACCTGCCACATCGCGACCCGGAAAGGGAGCGTAACGAGGGCAAGAGCTTTTCCGCAGAGGACGAGGAACTCGTAAAGACACTGACTGGTGTCGAACGCGTCCGTCCAATCGAGAAGATGGGAACGGACTTTACTTATGCCTATTTGCGACGCCCGCCCACTCCCACACTTTACACGCCCTTTAGTCCGGACGAGAAAGAGCGGCAGAGCCGTGACGAAATGTTGAGCGGGCTCGGGCGGCAAATTGCCGATCCCTGGGATGGCAGGGCTTCCAGAGCCGGCCAGTTTGTGCAATTGCTGAGACTGCGCTACCCGCAATTTGAAATTCGGGATCTCTCTTTGATACTCGATAACATGCGACTGATTAAGTCTGAAAAAGAAATCGAGCTGATCCGCAAAGCAAGCGAGCTCGCCGGGCGTGGCATCGCGGAAGCCATTCGGTCAACTCTCCCCGGCGTGATGGAATATCAACTCGAGGCAGTGGCGCAGTTTGTGTTCAAGATGAACGGCGCACGCGGATTCAGTTATAGCGCTATTGTCGGCGGCGGCACGAATGCCTGGATGGGCCACTACTCGGCCAACGCCGATCCTGTGATCGATGGTGATCTGATACTGATGGACGTTGCCCCGGACTATCGCTATTACACGTCCGATGTGGCTCGCATGTGGCCGGTTAACGGCAAGTATTCGGCGGATCAGCGGGATCTCTACGGATTTATCGTGGAATATCAGAAAGCACTGTTACGGCACATTCGACCCGGCGTGACACCGGATCAAATAATGGCCGAGGCAGCAAGCGATATGCGTCCCGTATTCGACAGGATTGAGTTTTCCAAAAATATCTATCGCGCCGCTGCCGAGGCAGCGTTCGATTTCAAAGGGCACCTTTCACATCCTGTCGGCATGAGCGTGCACGATGTTGGCAATTATCGAAATCGGAAGCTTGAGCCCGGCATGGTGTTTACGATTGACCCGATGATCTGGGTCCCGGAGGAAACCCTGTACGTCAGGATGGAAGACGCCGTAGTGGTGACCGAAAACGGCGTCGAAAACCTTTCCGATAATCTGCCCGTAGAAATGGACGACATTGAACAACTGATGAAGGACGTTGGCGTAATCCAGAAGCTTCGGTGATCTCACAAAGCGCACGCAAAACTTACGCATACCGCCTATCGCCCACGACAGTCGAGCCGCCGCTGGTTGGCATTTTCGGGACGTGGGCGCCCAGCACTGGTGCGCGTAAGTCTAGGCGCCGAGCCATGTATACCGAGGCACCGACGAGCGGCGGCGACTCCTGCCGGGATTGTATTGTGGCCAGAATCCCCCATCTTTGACCGCAGTGACAGCACAGTATTGCGAGACAGGGAGAGAACATGGCCGATTCGCCTTTCATCATCGAAGTCACCCGGGAGAACTACCCGCAGGTCATGGAGGCCTCGTTTAAGGCGCCGGTGCTGCTGGACTTCTGGGCCGGCTGGTGCCAACCGTGCCAGGTCCTTATGCCAATCCTCGCCAGGCTGGCCGAGGAATACCAGGGCAAGTTCCTGCTGGCCAAATTGAACACCGAAGAGGAACAGGAGATCGCCGCCCAGTTCGGCATTCGCAGCATTCCGACCGTCAAGCTGTTCCGTGACGGCCAGCCCGTGGACGAGTTCATGGGCGCCCTTCCGGAGCGGGCGATACGGGAATTCCTCGACCGGCACGTCGCCCGCGAGTCGGATGCGACGGTGCTCGAGGCGCGTGAACAGATGGCCGCCGGGAACGCCGAGGGCGCGATCGCCTTGTTGAACGAAGCCCGCGAGGCCGATCCGGACAACCCTCGGGTTGCCCTGTCCCTGGCCCAGGCGCAGGCGGCAATGGGCGATATCGCCGCCGCCGAGGCGACCCTGGACGGCCTGCCGGTGGCCGAGCAGGACAAGCCGGAAGTCACCAACCTGCGCAACCATCTGTTCTTCGAGGGTCAGGTGTCCGGAGCCCCTGCCCCGACCGAACTCGAGGCCAGACTGGCGGCCGATCCGGACGACACCCAAGCCCTTTGCCAGCTGGCACTGCGCAAAGTGGTCGACCAGGACTACGAGACGGCGATGGAGTTGCTGCTGCAGCTGATGCAGAAAGAACGCAGTCTCGGTGACGACGCCGGCCGACGCTTGCTGCTGAAGGTGTTCGAACTGCTTGGTGATGATCCGCGGGTGGGCCGGTATCGCAGTCGCATGGCGAGCCTGTTGCACTGACTGCGCGGCGACACGATGTGCGTGATCGCGCCTGCCCGCTTAAAGATCGAACTCCATCGATTCAGCCATCTCCCATATTTTCGTCGAGCGGGCACCTGAGCGACTGAAAATATGGAGTGGTCGCTTGAGCTCGTCACAAGCCTTCGCAAATGCCTCGATGTCTTGCCTGGCAATCGATCTCGGATCGACGGGGAAATGCACGAACGTCACCCCCAGTTCCTCTGCGACCTTGGCAAGATCCGCCGACAATGGCTGTCCCGTCGACTCATTGTCAGAGCGGTTGTTCATGATGCTGCGAATGCCCTGTTTGGCCAGGAGCTTCACATCATGTTCAAACAATTGCCCGGAAACATAGACCTGGGGCGCCAGTTCGAGCACCCGTATCTGTAAGTAGTCCTGCCTCAATTCCTCAACCTCATGTTGCGTAACGAAATGATCCTACACTCATCGTCGTCGTTTCTGGCCGATGCTTAGCCACGCCATTTCTGCGGAGTGAGGTGCAGACTGGATTCCCCTGGCAGGTGGTTGCGCAAAATATGGCGAAGTACAGGACCCGGTCGATACGTCGAGGTTTATCGGGACGTGCCTTGCTCAAATTGCATCAGGCGAGCCGGTATCGCAGCCTTATAGCGAGCTTGAAAGAACGGTGCTCGACACGGTGCCATGAGCGCACTGGCCAACACTCGTCAACCAACGCGAAGCCGAGAAAAGCCAGCCGGAATAAGGCCTTAAGCAGGAACCTGGCCAAGGATGGCAGGATCGCATTGCGATTCCACCTGTACTATGCTGATACCACTGAACCTCGTGTTCACAGCATCAAGTAAAAAAAAACAGGGGAAAAAAATGAAAGTGACTGTATCTCTCGGCAACAGAATTGCCGTTCTCGCTTCACTCGTGCTGTTGTCCGGAGCTGTCTTTGCGCAGGATGACGATGGGGGACCAAATACCCAGGGTGATGACGCGAAGTACCTGAGTATTACGCATGTGAAGTTCAAGCCGGGCCAGCGCGAGTCGGCTATGGAAATGATCAACGAGCACTTCAAGCCCGCAGGCAAGAAGGCCGGGACGCCGGGACCGATAATGGAGATTCACTACCAGACGGGCAAATGGGACGCGGCATTTGTCTGGGAGATGGCTGGTGGCATGAAAGATCTGGAGTGGTACAACTCGCCCGACGACATCAAATGGTTCGCGGCACTCTCGGAACTGGCAGGCGGCGCTGACCAGGCCGAAGCCGTGTGGATGGACTACCTATCCAAAGTTGCCGACGCCGTTACCGAGGTTGGACACCATCACGTGCCTGAGGCTGACTGACAGCAGGGCCGAAATTGCACGGTTAGATATGAAAAGGGCCCCTTCGGGGCCCTGATCATTTAGGGCTCGCGGCCAGACGGGGACACAGGAGGAGACGGCAGTAAACACCGCAGTTCAGACCACACCTGGCAGGTCGATGCGTAGCTGATTCAAGAAAAAGTTCTTTGGCGTTCGTAGCGGGCGCCTCGGCATCGTCGCCGATGTGGGCCCGACCTGCACCAGTCGGTCTGGCGAACAGGTACAATGCCACTGTCGGTTGCGGGATTCTCTGGCCCCGGCAATCGGCTCTTACTATGATTGGCTACATCCATATACGCACTCCCGCGGTCGCCCTATCGTTGGCGGCGCTTATTGTAACGCTGCTTTCGGGCTGCGCCTCGGCGCCCGCGAACGTCGAAAACATTTGCGCCATCTTCGAAGAGAAGGGCCGCTGGTACAAGGACGCGAAGAAATCCGAGGAGCGCTGGGGCACCCCCATCCATGTGCAGCTCGCGATTATCCGCCAGGAATCGACCTTCGAGTTCGACGCCAGGCCGCCACGCAAAAAGTTGCTCGGCTTCATTCCCTGGAAGCGGCCGTCCGATGCCTACGGCTACGCCCAGGCGCTCGAGAGCACCTGGGCCTGGTACCAGAAGGACACCGGGCGGCGCGGTGCCGACCGTGACGACTTTGGCGACGCCATCGACTTTGTTGGCTGGTACACGCACCGGTCTCAAACAATTGCCGGCATTTCGAAGTGGGACCCCTATAATCAGTATCTCGCCTACCACGAAGGCCAGACCGGATGGCTCAACAAATCGTTTCGCTACAACGGCAAGCTGAAGAACATCGCGCGTACCGTCGATTACCGTGCCAGACAATGGGGCGCGCAGCTGGACCGTTGCGAGGACGACCTCGACGACGGCTGGTGGATATTCTGAGCCTTGCCCCCGGCCACCAGGATTAGCGCATGGGATTGATCATCATTGGCGCCATCATCGGCGCGCTCGCCGGCGGCGTGCCGGGGCTGCTCATTGGCGGCTTTATCGGCTATAGCGCCGGCGTCGTGTTGCGCCGGTCGGTCGTCGGCGGCCTGCGGGTCGTGCAGTCGCAGCTGATCGATTCGACTTTCGCGGTCATGGGTGCGCTATGCAAGGCCGACAAGGTCGTCACCCGCGACGAAATCAATGCCGTCGAGCAGGTGTTTCGCATGCTCAAGTTGCAGGGCGAACAGCGCGAAAAGGCAAAGGCCGCCTTCAACCGCGGCAAGCAAGCCGACTTCGACCTTGATGCCGCCGTCGACCAGTTCGCGCGCATCAGCCGCGGCCGCGGTCCATTGTTGCAACTGTTCCTGCAGTTGCAGTGCATGGCTATAGCTGCAGACGGGCACATCGATGCCGCCGAGCACGCGATGCTGGTGCGTATCGCACGACGACTAGGCCTCAGTGAAGCAGACGTGTCGCAGCTCGAAGCACTGTTGCGTGCCGGAACCGGCGGCCCGTCGGCGGCCGGTGGCAAACCGGCGCAGGACAGGCTGGCCGACGCCTACCTTGCACTCGGCGTCACGGCGGAGACGAGTGCAGCCGAGATTAAGCGCGCGTATCGCAAACTAATCAGCAAGAATCATCCCGACAAGCTGGCCGCGCGTGGTCTGCCGGAAAGCATGCGCGCCGTCGCCGAGGAACGCTCGCGCGAAATCAATTCAGCCTACGACCTTATCAAGTCCGCAAGACGCGACTTGAAATAGCGATCACGCCGACTTTCAATTCGCTTCCTTACCCGCGGCGATCGACTGGGCCTGCATGCGACGGTCGAGCAGTGGCACGAGCCATGTATATTGCCGGCCTTGGCGCGTACAAGCCTGACTTTTCAATTCGTAACATACGGTAACGATTCGGAGAATCTGATTTCATTGGCACTGCTGGACTGCTAATGTCACGGCCAGATTTCTTCGGACGTACGCTTGTGAAATTATTCGCGATCACTTTGTTCGTGGGCTGGGCCGCTGTCGCTCAATCTGCGGAGCTCTCAGTGCACATAAAAGACGCCCCCGCCGACGGCGTGCTGGTGTTTCAGGTGTATGACTCAGCAAACGCATTTGGTGATTTTAGAGATCCTGTAAAAGAGATGCGGTCGCAACGACGGGCAGAC
>Ga0316191_10000736_pt1 | contig 21714 bp, 19 predicted proteins | sample Eddworburr2cm_MG_FD_204928 | JGI IMG/M metagenome (GOLD analysis project Ga0316191, IMG submission 204928) | Coastal sediment microbial communities from Maine, United States - Eddy worm burrow 2 cm | ecosystem: Environmental > Aquatic > Marine > Coastal > Sediment | place: USA: Maine... | reverse complement strand
ATCGAGATGATCGGTCGCGTCGTCTGGGCTCACGATAGCGGAGAGCATGCCGGCGAGTTCGGCATTCGCTTCACGCATCTGTCGAGCGACGACCAGTTGCGGATCGAAGCGCTGATCCAGCGTTGGGGCAGGGCGTCTGCGAGCGCGCCTAGCGTGCGCCTCCAACTCGGCGGAGTCGACTCGTCGATCATGGCGGAGATTCACACCGAGAGCGATGATTCGCTCACGGTCGAGCAGCCGCTTCCGTTCCTCGAGATTGGAAGCCCCGTGCGAAACGAGAACAGCGGGCGTCGGGGGCACCTCGAGGCGGTCGAGCTCCGCATGGACGCGGAAACGCCCCGCCTGGTGCTCAGCATCGGCTACGAAGATCTTTCTCCGGAGCGCGAGTCCGGGGTCGAAGACGCCGCACGCGATACGCTCCCCGATGAGCCTCCGCTGGTGCGCGCAAGCCGCCCCTTGGCGGAACGGGCTCACGACACCCCGCGCGTCGTTCGCTACGACCACGAAGCGGAGCTCTCGGCGACCCAGGGCGTCGCCGAGCGACTGCGCGCCTATGCCAAGTCTGCAAGCGATCAAATCGCGAGCACGGTGAGCGGCGCGAAGAGTTCGCTCACGGAGGGGCTGGTGCCGAGCGCCGGTTCAAAGGTCCGAGAGTTGGTCGCTTTGCTCCTCCGTTTCATCGGCGCACTCCGTGCCCGCCTAGACGAGGACAAGCCGCGCCGCCAGCAGGTTCCTCGAAGCGAGGCTGCCCGAGCGCATCTCAAGAACACCCGTCGAAACGGTCGGCGCTACCTGCTCCTCGTCGCGATGGTGGCTGGCATCGTGAGCGCAGGGTGGGGCATCTTTCTATGGGCTGCCGGCGAGTCGGCGCAGGAAGCACCTGAACTCGGTGAGCTCGAGGCCGCCGCAGAGCCCGCCTCGACCCCCGCACAGACTCCGACGCCAGCGCCAGCGCCGGTCGCGGAACCCTCGCCAACGCCGAGTGAGGCGCTTGCGTCCGTCGCGCAGGTAGCCCCCCCAGCGCCCGAGAGCGTGAAGGGGACCTCCTTTGGAGCCGACTCGGTCGCCCGAGGCGAGACGTACGTCCTGCGTATGAGCAACCCGGTTGGCGAGATGGACGGGATCGTCGAGGAAGACGGCTTCTCCGTTACGATTCCAGGAAGCCTGTCGCTCTCCCGTGCCGGACCCATCGCGTCTTCGCATCCGGACGTCGAGCATGCGAGCATCCTCAACCGAGGCGATTTTTCAGAGCTTACCGTTCGCTTCGTCGCGGGACGGCGGCCAGCCTACCGTGTCGAGGCACGCGGACCGGCCATCCAGCTCACGATAGCTCGCTAGGCCCTACCGTGTTCGTGCGATTGGCTTGAAAAAGCGCTGTGAGTCGCGCTCGACGTAGAGGAGTGCTTTGCCATCTTGCAGCGCAGCGCGGATCTCGGCGATCGACCGGACCGGTTTTCGGTCAGCCTCCAAGATGATGTCGCCCGGTTGAAGGCCGGCTCGGTCGGCATCGGAGCCCGGCTCCACGCCGCGAACGAACACTTCCCCGTCCCCCTCGTATCGGAAGCGTTCGCGAAGACGCGGGGTCATTTCCTCGAGCGCCAGGCCCAGCATTCCGCCTTCCTGAGCGTTCGCGTTCTTCGACTCAGCGCGGTTCTCCGAGGGTCGCTCTCCGGTGACCACGGTCAGCTTCTTCGTCTTGTTGCCGCGGAGCACGTCCACGCGCAAGCGCTCGCCCACACCATGCCGAAGGACAGTGCGAAGCAAGTCATGCCCTTCGCCGATCTTGGCACCGTCCACGGACGTCACGACGTCCCCCGGCCGCATGCCAGCTGCGTCCGCTGGTCCCTTCGGCACCACTCCGTTGATGAGCGCGCCGCCCTCGAAGCTACCGCCGAAATGGGCTGCCAGCTCGGGCGTGATCTCTTGAAAGGAGACACCTAGCCATGCGCGCTTCACCTCGCCGCTCTCGATCAGCTGGCCAGCGACCCGCTGCGCGATCTCCGACGGAATCGCGAAGCCGATTCCGGAGCCTCGGCCGATGATCATGGTGTTGATGCCAAGGACTCGACCTTGAAGGTCCACCAACGGACCTCCGGAGTTGCCGGGATTGATGCTCGCATCGGTCTGAAGATAGTCCTCGATCTCGTTGGCGCCGATGCCTCCGCGGCCCTTCGCACTGAGGACGCCCGTGGTCACCGTGTAGTCCAGACCGAATGGCGATCCGATCGCGATCACGAACTGACCCACTCGCGCCTTCTCGGATGAAGCGAAAGAAGCCTCGGGCAAACCCTTCGCGTCGATCTTCAGCATCGCGAGATCTGTCGCTTCATCGTTTCCGACGAGCGTCGCCGAGTAGCTCTTGCCGCTCCTCAGGCGCACGTCGATGCGCGTCGCCTGCGCTACGACGTGATTGTTGGTCAGGATATACCCATTCGAGCGGAGGATGATTCCCGAGCCCCCACCTCGCACGATTCCCCCGCGACCTTGTCCCCCGAAGAAGAACGGAACCCCGCTGTTCTGAGGACGTGTGACTTCGACCTGGATGCTCACCACCGAGGGTGAAACCGATTCCGCGACGGTCGTTAGCGCAGTCTCGAATGCCATCGCGCGCGAGAGCGCCTCGTCCTCAGAGGCGGTTCGCTTTGGCGACGCAGACGCGGTTCCGATGGCGGTGATGGCGAGTACGGCAGCGAGGCCCAGGGCCGAGGGCTGCCAAAGCGGTGTTCGAGTCATCAACATGTCCTCCCTATTGCGCCGGTAACCCACGGAGCAACGGTTTGATTCCATCGGAACCCACAAAGGCAGAATTTACAGACGTTTACAGGTCGAGACAGGGCAGGGTGATCTGGACGCTCGTCCCGCGGCCCACCTCGCTCTCGATCTCGATGCTGCCCCCGTGACGCTCGACGATGCTCTTCACGATGGAGAGACCGAGCCCCGTGCCCTGACCGCGGCGCCGCGTCGAAAAGAACGGCTCGAACACTCGCTCGAGATCGGCCTCACCGATCCCGACACCTTCGTCCTCGATGCGAATCCGAATGCGGTCGTGTCCATGGAGTCTCGTGCTCAGACGAATGACTCCGCCTTCTTCGTTGGCGGCGTTGCACGCGTTCGTGATGACGTTGACGAACACCTGATGAAGCTGTCCGGGCACAGCGTCGATCTTTGGTAGACGCTCCCCGTAGTCACGCTCGACCGTCACTCTCGCTTCGCGCACGAGATGGTCGCAGAAGCCGACCGCTTCCTCGAGGACGTCGTTGATTGACAGCGGATGCGCCTCCTCTTTCGATGGGCGGGCGTACGTGAGCAGGTTCCTGGTGAACGACATGATGCGCTCGGTGCTGCCGAGGATTCGCTCGACTCGTTGGAGGTCCGATGCTTCGGCTCCGCTTCGAGCAAGCTTGCCGAGCAGGTACTCGCCGTACACCGAGATGCTCGTCAGTGGATTGTTAATCTCGTGCACGATGCCGGCTGCGAGCTGGCCAAGGGTCGCGAGCTTCTCCGCGTGCAGCACTTGACCTTCGAGCTCCCGGACCTCGGTGCGATCTTGACCGATGGCGATCACGCCCGCCGCGCGGCCTTCAGAGTCCAGGATAGGCGCCAACGTGAAGGAAAGCCGCGCGTGACCGCCTCCGGCTGCTGGGAGCCGGAGCTCGAAGGGCGGGACCTCTCGGCCACGCATCGCACTGACGAAGGCGGAGAGCACACGGGCTCGATCGCTCTGTCCGGCCAGCCGCAGCACGTCCTTACCGTCGAGGTCGGCCCGGTCGAGCCCCGTGATACCGAGGAATGCGCCGCTGACGACTCGAACGCTCCGATCTCGTCCAACCACCAGAACGGGAATATTCGCGTGTTCGAGGAGCTTCTCGAGGTAATCGCGAAGGTGGAGCGACTCTCGGCGAAGTCGGCTCGTCTCGAGCTGAGCGCTGGCCTGAGCTGCGGCGATGAGGAGCGCGTCTTCGAGTCGTGGTGGCAGCTCGGCTCCCCGGTCGAGCTCGGCTGCGATCACGCCGATGACCTCGCCCCCGATCGTCAGCGGTGCGTCGAGCCCGTCTGCGGGGTGGGTCTCATCTTGCCCGTCGACGAGCAGAATCGGCTCGTAGGTCCGGCGCAGGGTCATCCCCGCGGGTTCCCGGGCCGGTGGGCGGAAGCCCGCTCGCAGAAGTCCAGCTTCCGTGATGCACACCTCATCCGCTGCCTCGTGTCGTACGTGGTGGGTCGTCGCCTGAACGATCGCCACGCGGTCGATGCCTCGCGTCGAGAGCCGCATTGCGAAACGGAGCGCTGGGTAGAGCTGCTCGAGCGCATGCACGTGCGCGCGGAGCACCTTCTCGTCAGTCGCGAAACCTTGGATGCCGTCCTCCGCGCTCCGAAGTGTTGCGAGGATCTCCGGTAGTCCCGGGCGATCGTGTCTGCGCCTTTGCGATACGATCGAGTTCACCGCCGAGAAGCGCGGATCGAGGCTTTGGCGTCTCGGGGGGGTCTTCTTATGGGCGGAGTCGTCCATCGTCAGCCCTTCGCCTCTGAGTCGCTACTCGCGTCGGCTGCGCGATCCAAATCGAAGATCTTCTGGTGCCCGACGTAGGCGGTGGTTTCGTAGCGGGTGATCTTGCCGATCTTCCGAACGATGTCCGCCATCCGCTCCGCCTCGCGGATCAACACCTCGGCGGCTTTGGCTGCCGGAGAGCCCGGCTCCGACTGGCGCAGGAGCAGCTCGGCGTACGCCATCATGCTCGTCAGCGGCTGGTTCAGTTCGTGCGCGGCCGTGCCCGCGAGCTCCGCCAAAACACCCTGTTTTTCGGTGAATGCGAGCTTTTTCTGGGCCTCGGCGAGGCGCTCTTCCACGCGGATTCGATCTCGGAGGTCGGCGAAGATTAGAACGATGGCGGACGGCTCGCCCTGCTCGTAGATCAGCGAAGCAGAGAGCTGCACAGGGATACGTTCCCCATACACGTCCAGCAGATCGAGCATCGTCGGTTCGAGACGCCCGTCGCCACCATGCCCGGGTGCGACCAAACGTTGGAGCACGAGCTCGGATGAGGAGCGACCCAGCAAGTCTTCGAGAGTCACGGTGCCGATGACGTCCGCGACGTCCCGTCCGGATACCCGCTCTGCACTCGGATTGAACAGCACCACCCGGCCTTCCATGTCCGTCGCGACGATCGCATCGACGCTCGCGTCGATCAGCGACTCGAGGAACTCCATCGTCTTCAGAAGCTCGCGCTCAGTTTCGCGTTGCTCGGTGACATCCTCGAAGGTGATGACGGTGTGGCCTTCGGCTCCGATCAGTTTCGAGAAGGAGCAGCTGCACAGGATCTGCGAACCATCTCGGCGAACGAATTGGATGTCCATCGCTCGCGGATACTGTCCTTGATCGAGTGCTTGGCGGATGCGTGCCAGGTCCCGAGGTGCGACGACGCGATCGACGTCGTTCGCGGAGATGGTTCCGTCGCGATGCCCGACAATCTCGTATGCGCGTGGATTCGCAAAGACCATCCTGAAATCGCGCCCGAGCACGACGATACCGAGCGTCACGGAGGCAAAGGTCGTCGCGTAGCGTCGCCGAAGGTTTTCGAGGGGCGTTCGTATGAGCAGTCGCTCGAGCCGCGCACCAAGCTCCTTTGGCCGGAGCGGTCGAAAAAGGATGTCGTCCGCGGCCTCGCCCAAGTCAGGCGCACCTGTCTCGTCGAGAACCAAGAGGACAGGCTTCCGCCCCGTTCCGCGCCAAGCGGCTGCTTCGGGGTCTGCGCCGTCGAGCACGATGACCTCTTGCGAGAGCCCCTCTTCGGAAGCCTCGTTCGGGGCTCGCTGGTGCACTGACCAGTCCTCGCCCTCGAGCGCGTCGCGAAACTGCCGGTAGAGGTCTTGGTCGTTCGTGATCAGTGCCAGCGCAGGCATGTAGTAGCGAGCCTATCAGAGAGCACCGCACAGGTGGCTCTTTCGGGACGGGTGTGTAACCTTGCGCCGCACGGACGACTTGGAAAAGCCGATTGGCATCTTCGATTCGGGGTTGGGTGGGCTGACGGTCGCGCGAGCCGTGCGGGCGGCGCTGCCGTCTGAGCACCTCGTTTACCTCGGAGACACTGCGCGGGTTCCCTACGGCACACGCAGTGCCGAGACGGTCGTGAAGTACGCCATCGCCTGTGCCGAACGCCTGTTGGCGTACGACATCAAGCTGCTCGTCGTCGCCTGCAATACCGCGAGCGGCGTTGCGCTCGAGACGCTTCAGTCCCGGCTCGATATTCCGGTCATCGGCGTCATTCGACCCGGAGCGGCTGCGGGCGTACGGGCCACCCGTAGCGGCCGAATCGGAGTTCTGGCAACGGCCGGAACAGTTGCATCAGGCGCGTACGAGCGCGCAATTCACGCAGAAAACGAAGCCATCCAGGTGTTCGCCCAGCCGGCCCCCCTCTTCGTACCCCTCGCCGAGGAAGGCTGGGTCACCGGCGAAGTTCCCCGCCTCGCGGCGAGGAAGTACCTCGAGCCGCTCGCCGAAGTCGATGTCGACACCATCGTTCTCGGCTGCACTCACTACCCGCTGCTCAACGAGACCATCCACGACGTGGCGGCCGATCTGCTCGGGCACGAGGTGGTCGTCGTCGATAGCGCGGAGGCCACCGCCGCCAGGCTCGTCGAGCTTCAAGGCTCGGGAAGTCCCGTGCCGGCTCCGGATGGTGATCTGCGCATTTTAGTGACCGATCTGCCGGGTCAATTCGCTTCCTCGGCCTCGAGATTCCTAGGAAAAGGCGTCGACGGGCTCGACATCGAAGCCATCGACCTTTGAGTTTGCAAATTACAGTGTCACCAAGATAGTATGTAAATACTGATATGCGTGATCTGGGTGGAAGGGCCGTCGCCGCGAGTGAGCCGCCTTTTGGGGAAGAGAACCGAATCTTCGCCACCGGCGAGCTCCTGGATGGTGTTTACGAAATTATGCAGCTGCTCGGCCGGGGCGGGATGGGGCAGGTCTTCGAGGCCCACGACCATCTGTTGAACCGTCGGGTCGCCATCAAGGCAGCCTGGCCCAATCCCTTGAGCCCGCCGCTTCGGAACGAGGCCCGTGCGCTCGCCGCGTTCCAGCATATGAGCCTCGTCGGTGTCTACACGCTCGGCGAGCACCGCGGGATCGACTACCTCGTCATGGAGCGCATCTACGGTGTGTCGCTGACGCAGCACGCCTCGACGCGCTGGGGGAGCGCTCAGCGCTTCACAGCGGCCGAGGTCGTTCAGATCCTATTGCCGGCAGCCGAGGGCCTCAGCGTCGTTCACCGCGCAGGTCTGGTTCATCGCGACATCAAGCCCGACAACATCATGCTCACGCCGGCGCAGCGGGTGGTCTTGATGGATTTCGGCTTGGTGCTTCCCGAATTCGACGTCAACGGGCAACAGCGCGTAGCGGGCTCGCCGCCCTACATGGCTCCCGAGGCGCTGCTGAACATTGCGGAGCCAGGAAGTGGCCACCTCGTGGACATCTTTGGCCTTGGTGTGGTCGCGTACGAACTCTTGACCGGCCTCCGCCCGTACGCGGGAACGACCATTCGAGAAGTCGTCGCTGCGCACGAACGAGGCGCGCCGAGCTTGCTCGAACGAGAGAGGCCCGACTGTCCTGCGTCGTTGTGTCAGGTCGTGCACGAGATGCTCGACCCAGACCCGAAGCATCGCGTGCAGAGCGCCGAGGCCGCGGCTTGGCAGCTGCGCGCCGTGCAGGAGAACCAGGTCCGGAGCGAGCCATTGGTTCGTCGCGAGCCCGAGGCGCTTGCGGTCCTGATCGTGGATGACGATGTCGACCTCGCGAAGATCCTCACATTCTACGTCCGGCAGATCGTTCCGGGCGCCGCCATCCGCGTCGCGCATGATGGCGAAGCGGCGTTGCGAGAAGTCCAGGCCAGCGAGCCCGACGTGATGCTCCTCGACCTCCACATGCCGCGAATGAACGGTGTCGAAGTGTGCATGCAACTCAGAGGAGAGGGACTCGCGGAGTCCTGCTCGATCGTGTCGGTGAGCGCCGGCGCTCAGGAGCACGACGTTCAGCTCCTGCACCAGCTCGGGATCCACCACTTCCTCGAGAAGGGTTCGAACCTCCGTGGTCGACTGCGCAGCGTATTGGGCGAAGTCTGCGGGGACCAGGTCCTAGCCGCCGAGTGATCCCCCGCCTAGAGTGCAGCCATGGCCGACTCGGGGAGCGGAATATCGAAGCTCAGGCAATGGGCGGAGCGCCTCGTGACGCTGCTCGACGACCGATTCCGAATCCCGGGCACGGATCTTCGGTTTGGGCTCGACCCGATCATCGGGATCCTGTTTCCCGGCATCGGAGATGCGGTATCCGGGACCGGCTCGATCGGCCTCCTGACCCTGGCCGTGCGTCGAGGGGTTCCGCGAATCGTGCTCTGGCGCATGGTGCTGAACATCCTCATCGACACCATCTTTGGCTCGCTCCCCATCGTTGGCGACATCTTCGACGTCGCCTTCAAAGCGAACCGCCGCAACTTCGAGTTGATTCGCTCGCACGAGAGCCCCGGCGCCAAGGGCTCCCCATGGGACTACCTCGTCGTTGCGCTCGGAGTCAGCCTTGCGATCGTGAGCATCATCGTGCCGTTCGTCGCGATCTTCTACTTCGGCTTCAACTACGGGCCGGAGCTTCTCGATGAGCTTCGGCGTCGATGAGTCGTTCTTCGGCTTCCCGCAACTCTTGCTCGAGATGGCGGATCCTTCGATGGAGCGCGCGCAAGTCTTTCTGAGTCGCGAGGTTCAAGCGGCCCGCCATCGACTCGAGGCGTCGATCGATCGCCCCTTCGACTCGGCCGCGCAAACGCAAAGCACGGACCGCTGCCGTCTGCACCCGCGGGTCCTTCATCAGCTTTGCGAATCGAGGGTCTTGCATCGCCTTGAAAAGTCGATCTTTCAGGGCGCCCATCGTCGCTCTTTCTTTGCGGTCACCCGATGACCGACTGCAGCTTCGTGGCGAGCAGTGCGTTCCCGGTGACCTTGATCTTGCCTTGCATGAAGAACTGCATCGCCGAGCCCGGCTTCTCCGTCATCGCCTTCCAATCTTCGGTGGAAAGCTCGATCGTGCACTCCGCGTTTCCGGCGTCTCCCTCGGTGACACCAGGCGCGTCCTTCATGTTGACGGTCCAGACGCCGCCGTCCTCGCCGCTCACCTTGAACAAGAAGACCGCGTCGACGGCTCTCGCCTTCTCGACGTCACTATCGATCGACTCAGGAATATTCTTTGTAAACGAGGTCTTGGCGTCAGGCATCGGCGGACGGGGAGCTAACAACGGCGCCCAAACGCTGTCAAGCCGGGCGCCCCTAGGTGCCGGTCTCGAGATCCTGCGCGAGGTAGGCGAGGATCACTTCGTCGAGTGTCTTTTCGGTCAAGACGTCGTGGCCGAAGGGTGCAGGCGGGGCCTGCGACACGCGCTTGTGTGAGCCACTTCCCGGCTCAATCTGCTCGTAGGTCGGCGAGCCTTCGACCAGCCGTGCGGCCGCATGCTCGAGCACCTCGGTCGTGACCTCTGCGAGCGGAGCCGCCGCATCCGCCGAGGCTGTCGCCGCCTGAGGCTCGTCGTCGTAGACACCGTCGCGAAGTCCGATGAAGACTCGCTTGTGTTGCTCTTGCATGAGCTTCTTCACGAGCACCGAGAGGTTCTCGGCTTCGAGATGCTCTTGATACGAGGTCTTCTCGGACGCGAGTATCCGTCCGCCATCCGCAAAAAGCTGCGTGATGATGTGCGGCCGCTTCACACCCGAATCCTCGGTTTGAATGTGATACAGCTTTCCCTTATGGCGCACGTTCGTGTTGTATCCCACGAGCGGTGAAGGACTCGCTGCCATCTCAAAATCATATCCCAGAAAAAGCGGGCACACCCCTTTTTCCGAGTGTTAAGGAAACGCGCGCTAGTTCATGGCTGGAAACAAGAAGAAAAAGACGAAACTTCGCCCGCTGACGCCCCGCCCAGGGGCTCGCTACACCTGCTTCGGCGACGGCCTATGCTGTACGGACATCCACGGCATCGGTCCGCTCACCAAGAAGGAGTGTGGCCAGATGCGGCGAATTGACCGCAGGTCGGCCGGTTGGAACGATGACCACGACGACTACATGCTCAACACCGCCGCGGACGGTGGCTGCGTCTTCTTGATGAGCGATCAGCGCTGCTCGGTGCACGCCGAGCTCGGGCCGGATGCGAAACCCGAGGGGTGCCGGCGCTTTCCGCTTGGGCTCGTCGCGACGCCCGCCGGAGGCCGCATCACGACCGAACATCGATGTCCCTGCCGGACGATGGGTGATCGGCCGGACATCGACCCGGCTGCCGTCGAGCCTTCGATCATGGAGCGGGGCAAGCTGGTGGTCGATCGCCACATCAAGCGGGTCCCACTCACCGCCAAGAAGCAAGTGAAGTTTGAGGACTGGGAGCCGATCGAGGCCGAGTATCTGAGCCGGCTGAAGGGCCGGGAGCCGCTCTCGGACATTTTGGGTGCGGAGCCGTTTTCGAAGCTGCGGGGGAGCAGTTGGGAAAAGCAGGCAGACGAGTTCATCGATGCGCGCGATGGCTCGCAGTTCGGTGTCGCGATGGCGTGGGTCGGCGATACGATCCGCTCCATGCAGGGCGGAGGCTCGCCGCGCCCGCCCGGTCGTCCGTGGAGCGCGGCGTTCGATCGGGCGCAGGCCCGCTCGCCCAACCGACGAACTAGCCGGGACCTGTTCGGGGACTGGCTCGCCGACGAGATCTGGGCACTCAAGTGGGCGGAGGACTATCACTTCGCGCTCGCACGCACGGAGCTCGCAACGCGCCTGGCGATAGCAGAGGACATCTGCGCTCGGCTTCGAGGTGAAGGAGCTCGTGCCGATCGTGCGGCCGCCGAATCGGTCATGATGGTCGAGCTCGTCGGTGAGTCTGACTTCTGGACTGAGGTCAAGGACCGCATCCGCGTGTCATGAGCGAGACGCGCGATGGCGAGGTACTAGCCCTGCAAATAGGGCGTCCGTTGCGCGCTCACTCTTGCGTCCTTCGCCGCTGCAACCTCGACCTTCCAATCGTCGCCGAGGTGCCGCCGCTCCTCGACAGCGGCGAGCCGTTTCCGACGCGCTACTGGCTCACCTGTCCGCTCGCCCATCGCCGCATCGCCCGAATCGAAGCGCGCGGTGGCGTACGCGACGCGCAGGCCAAGGTCGACTCGGATCCTGTGCTCGCGGCTGCCGTCCGAGAGACGCACGCGCGCTACGCGGAAGAGCGGGATGCGTTGCTCCCAGAGGACTCGCAGCATCGGCCCTCCGGCGGCGTCGGAGGCTCGTCGGGGGGCCTAAAGTGTCTTCATGCGCACTACGCCGACTTCGCCGCAGGTCACGACAACCCGATCGGGCGCGAGGTGGCAGCGGAGATCGGCGAGCCCCGCTGTGAGACGCCGTGTGTCACGTTCGTTGACGGCAAGCTCTTGCGTAATCCAGACTGGCGGGAGCCCACGAGGGGTCCGAGCGATGAAACCGACGGCCAGTGATGCTTTGCCACGACGCTCGCTTTGCAGCGCGCTTTGGTGGACTCTCGCGTTCGGCTGCGCTCTCGTGCTCGGAGCGGCGGCGATGCTCGAGCCCGACGCACGCGGGTACGGCACCCACACCCAGCTCGGGCTTCCGCCGTGCGGGTTTCGGTTCCTGACCGGCTTGCCGTGTCCAGGCTGCGGCCTGACGACGGCGTTCGCCTACGCGATCCGCGGCGAATGGCTGCTCGCGTCCTCGGCGAACCCGCTTGGCATGCTCCTGTTCGTCCTCGTATGTGCCACGGTTCCGCTGAGCATCGCCGGCGCGTTGCGCGGCTGGTCGCTCGACACCCTTTTCGAGCGCTTCTTCCTCGGCCGCTGGGCCCTCGCGGTGGCGGGCTGTGGTGTCGCGCTCTGGGCCGCGCGCCTGGCCGACGCGCTCTAGTCCCGCCGCGCGAGCGCGTGGCGGGTCTTCTTGAGTAGGTCGTCGCCGCTCTTGACGGCGGTTTCCGGCATGCTGATCACTCCGATGTCGATCGCTGGGCCGGGATCGAGCGGCTCTCCCCAGAGCTCGCCGCTCTGAGCTTGCCCCTCGAGTCGTCGATACACGTAGCCCGCACCCACGGCATCGGTCTCGGGCAGCAGAATGCAGAACTCGTCTCGCCGCAGCCGAAAAAGATGGTCCACCGCGCGGATGCAGCCCTTGAGCCCCGCACCGGTCAGGGCCATCGCACGATCGGCCGATCCGTCCTTGCTGGCGGCAGCGAGGTCGGCCGCATTCGTCAGCCGAATCACCATGCAGGTGAGGGGATGTCCGTAGCGCGTGGCGCGGGTGTGTTCGTAGTCGAGGCTGATCAGAAGCTGCGACGGGGTGCCAGCGCCGGTGACCGGATCCCGTTGGTCGGCTGGCGGCGCGCTCTCGGGGATCCCGAGTCGATCGCGTCGCGTCGCGCGAAGCACGTTTCGAACGCGCTGTTGAATCTCGAAGACGCGATAGGGGCGGGTGAGCGTATCCTCGGCGCCGAGCTCGATGCCGCGGCGGCGGGCATCGGTTTCGCCCTCGTCGCTCACCAGCAAGACAGGGATGCTCGCCAGGCTCGAGTCGGCCTTGAGGATCCGAAGGATCTCGAACGCGTCGATCTTGCTCATCTTGGCATCGAGGAGGAGCAGATCCGGAGGCTGCCGTGCCACCATCGCGAGCACGTCTGGCCCATCGGCGGCCGTGATGACGTCGTAGCCGGCGGCTTCACATGCCTCGTGAAGAAGAAGGAGATTGAACGGATCGGGATCCGCGACGAGAACCAGTGCGCTCATCTCGTCGACCCGCTCGTTGTCTCCCCAGCCTGCGCTCCCACCCGGCTACGCTATCACGCCCTCGGCATCGCCTCCAATCTCCGTGCCTGCCACGTCGAGCGGAGTAAGCTTGCCCGCGTGGTAGCTCCGGCGAGACAGATCGCGACGCACGTGCTCTATCGAGTGCTGCACGACGAGGCATGGGCATCGCCCACCCTCGACGCCGAGCTCCAGCGAGGCGCGTTCAGCCGAGCCGATGCGGCGCTCGCGACTCAGATCGTCTACGGAACGCTGCGCGTCGTGCCCGAGCTCGAAGCCGCCATGAGGCGCCACGCCCGGCGGCCCATCAAGGTGGACGACTGGGTCCGTGCGGTACTTCTCGGCGGCGCGTTTCAGCTCCTTCATCTGCAGCGAGTGCCGCCGCACGCCATCGTGCACGATGCCGTTCAGCTCGCGACCGACAAGCGCGGCAAACGGGTAGCCGGCTTCGTGAACGCGATCCTTCGCAAGATGGCCCTTGAGCGGCCGGCCGATGCCGAGCCTCCCGATGCGGTGAGCGTATCGCCCTGGCTCCGCGACGCGCTCGTCGACTCGATCGGCGCCGAGCACGCGAACGGCTTGCTCCGTGTCGACCTCGAATCTCCCTCGATCGATCTTCGCGTTCGGGCAGACGCCGACCGCGAGGCACTGGGGCACGCCATTCTCGAAGCGCAGCCTCATGCCTCCGTTACACCGACTCGCCTCTCGCCCTTCGGCCTGCGCGTGAGCGGCGCGGGCGATCCGCGTGAGCTGCCCGGATACGCCCAAGGCGTTTTCGCGGTTCAGGAAGAAGGCGCTCAGCTCATTGGGCTCTTGCTCGATGCACAGCCCGGTGAGCGCGTGCTCGATGTCTGCGCGGGTCGTGGAGGCAAGACCGCGCAACTGGCCGAAGCCGTCGGGGAAGGCGGCCGCGTGGTCGCCACCGATCTGCACGAGCACCGGCTCGAACAGATCGCCGGGGAGCTCGCGCGGCTCCGCATGAAGCCCGAGTCGCTCGAGACAGCGTGCGTCGACTGGACCTTGGGGCCGGGCGGCCTCGAGGCCGGGTTCGATCGTGTGCTGGTCGACGCCCCATGTACCGGTCTCGGCACTTTGCGCCGTAGGCCTGAAATTTTACTGCGAGCCTCTCCGGGAGATGCGGCCCAGATGGGCGAAACCCAGCTCCGGATCTTGCACAACGCGGCACCGATGGTACGGAGGGGCGGCTCGCTCCTGTATGCGGTCTGCTCGCCCCTCTCCGAGGAGGGCAACGAGGTGGCCCGGCAGGCTCAACTGCCCGGCTTCGAGCGTGTCGAGGAGCCTTGCTCCGCTTTGAAATCATTGTGCTTTGGATCGAGTGGCGAGCTGTCGCTCGGCCCCTGGGTTCCCGGTGCCGGACCCTGGGCGGATGCCTACCAAGTCTATATGTGGGTAAATGTAGGATAGCTCGTTGACAGCACTCGGCGGTAACGCTAGATTCCGCCGAGCTTGAAATACGGGGCGTAGCGCAGTTTGGTAGCGCGCACGGTTCGGGACCGTGAGGTCGGAGGTTCGAATCCTCTCGCCCCGACTAGAATTGAACACTGCAATTACAATTGCAGCGGAGGCACGATGGCAAAGGCGCTACCACCAGTTCGAGTTCTCGTCGTCGATGACGACCAGGCGATCTTGGAGTTCATGGAGACCTTCCTCACGAAGGACGGATTCCAGGTCACTACGCTCGCCGACCCAAAGGACGCGCCTGACGAGGTCAAGGACGGCGGGTATCACCTCGTCGTGCTCGACCTCATGATGCCCGGGATGGGCGGGGTCGAAGTCCTCGAGGCGATTCGGAAAGTGGATAACGACGTCGCTGTCGTCATCTTCACCGGCTACCCCTCGCTCGAGACGGCCGTCCAGTCGATGAAGCTCGACGCGGTCGATTATCTCAAGAAGCCGTTCAACCCCGACGAGTTCCGCGAGGTCCTCGATCGCGTCATGCGCAAGAAGGGCCTCTTGCGCACCCCCGAAGAGAATCTTCACCGGGTCATCGGCGAAACGATTCGCGGGCTTCGCAAAGACCGTGGCCTGACCCTCAAACAGATGGCGCGGCGAACGGGTCTGAGCGTCTCGCTGCTCTCGCAGATCGAGCGTGCGGAATCGAGTGCATCGATCAGCTCTCTCTACAAGGTCGCGACCGCGCTCGACGTCCGCATCCAAGACCTTTTCGGCGAGTACTAGTCGAGCGCTAGTCTAGGTCGGCCCGAGCGCGGAGCATCTCGCTCAGGTGTGTTCGAAGCGTCGCATCGTCGATCAAGGGGAGTGCTTGGCGGCCGCGTTTTCCGGCCTCGTCGAGACGACGTTCCGCCCGCAATAGCTCGATCAGGCGTACGCGGGAGTAGAGATCCTCGGGAGCGATTGAGGCCCATCGTTCCAAGATGGCGATGGCGCTCTCCCTGCGTCCTCGCGACGCCAGCTGTTCGGCGGCCGCGCGGGCTCGGAGCCGAGGGGCGCTGCTCGTCGTGACTTTCACCGTCGCGTAGTAGGCATACGCCTCCTCGAATCGGCCCACTCGCTCGAAGAGAGAAGCCAGCACCGCCCGATCGGCGGTCTGCCGGGGATCGAACAGGCGAAGGGCTGCGCGCAGATCACCGACGTCTACCAAGAGCTTGGCCAGCTTCGTTCGCACCGCGAGCGAGTCGTGGGGTGTCATGCTCAACGCTTCGGCGGCCGCACCGGGACGGCCTTGAGCCTTCGTGCAGTCCACAAACGCAAGCCTCGACGCTTCGTACGTGCTTGCACCAAACGGGACATCGGCGAGCACGTCCGCAGCGTCCAGGTAGTCCGCGCCAAAGAGCATGGCGGCACCTCGTGCGTACTGTACGCGGGGTGACCGCTCTGCGGCGGCCAGGAGAGTGAGCGCGCGTGTGCCCGATCCAAGCTTGATGAGGGCTAGCGCGCGTTCTTCGACCGGCGCGAAGCGCGCAGCGTTGCCCGACGCGAGATAGCGCGCTGCTTCCTCCCTGTCGCCACTCTCGGCGAGCGCCTTCAACCAGAGGTCGACGTTCTCGGCGCTGTCACGCGCGCCATCGAGGATTCGCGCGGCGAGCGCGGGTTGTCCGGCTGCCAAGGCAAGCTCGCCGGCACTGCCAGCACGCGCTTCAGCGCTCGTGCTTGGGTCGAACGCTAGCGCGCGCGCCAGCGTTTCCGGGTCGCCGTGACGGCGCGCCAACGACAGCAAGGCAGCAAGCGCCGCCTCGGTTTGCGGCGCGTCAGCGTCTTCGAGGTAGCTGAGCAACAAGGCCTCGGCGCGCTGCACGTGTCCGCGCGTCGCCAGCGCGTCGGCGGTCGCGATCGGCGGGGCCGACCAGCGGGGTGCGCGACGATTCGCCTCGGCAAAGGCGTTTAGCGCGCCGCGGGTATCGCCGCGCCCGAGCAGGATGTGACCCTCGGCCAGCGCGACTCGAGCCGATTGAGGGTAGTAGCGATGGGCGAGCGACATGATTCGATCCGCTCGGCGCGACGCGCCGCTCTTCTCGTACTCCTCCGCGAGACGCATCAGCAGGAGAATGTCGCCGGTGGGCGCCGCCGTGGCAGCTTCGAACGCCATCGCCGCTTCACCGTGGCGCCCTTGTGCGGCCAGCCGCTCCCCTTCGATGAACCACTCGTAGGCATAGGGAGACACCGCCGGGCCATCCTCGAGTCGCCCTTCGACAAGCCTAGGGACGGTTCGCGGGATCGACGAGGCACACGCCGAAAGAGCCAGCAAGGAAATCAGGCCGAAACGGCGCATCCGCGCATCATAAACGAACGGTCGCGATCAGGCCCGCGGGACGGGGACGCGCCGTTTGACTTCAGCGCGAGGCACCCCTACACAATCCGGAAGCGCGAGGCTGCAAATGCACGGATTCCGCGCTCGAAACATGGAGTGAACGATGGGTCCGATTTGGATGACGCTGCTGCTGGTGAGCACGCTCGGATTTTTCTCATGGTCGGCGTATCGACGCCTCCGGCAGGTCGGCGTGGGTGTTCCCGATTCCCGCTTTGCCTGGACGGGCGAGCAGATCGCGGACCGAACCAAGACGCTCCTGATCTACGCCTTTGGGCAGAAGCGGATGCCGAACTACACCCTCGCGGGGTTCGCGCACGTCGGCATCTTCGTCGCGTTCCAAGTGCTCTTGCTCAACAGCTTGATGCTCTGGGGCCGTGGTTTCGACCCCAGCTTTGATTTCTGGGGCTTGCTGAGCACAGACCACCTCTTCGGAAAGTTCTACTCCTTGGTCAAGGAGCTCGCAGCGTTCGCGGCGATCGTCGGCTCCATCGCGTTTCTCTACCTTCGCTGGGCGAAGCGCGGAAACGACAGCGGCGACCCGAAGGAGGTCAAGAACAAGCCGCGAATGACGCTCGGCCACACCGTGGGGCACTACGTCTTCACCGAGCCGGTCGCGATTCTCTTCATCATCATCACGATGATGCTCGCTGACTTCTTCTACGTCGGCGGTTCGCTCGCTCTGCAGTCGGCCACCACGGGGGAGGCGATTCACGCTGGTTGGTGGGAGCCTTTCGGCGGCATCGTCGCGCAGCTTCTCTCCGGCGCGAGCCCCACGGTCATGAAGGCCGTCCAGCACGGCGGCTTCTGGTGGCATGCGGCGTTCGTTCTGATCTTCTTGAACATCCTTCCGTACACCAAGCACTTCCACGTTCTCACGGTCATTCCGAACGTGTTCGCGTACGATCGCCGACCGAACGCCCTCCCGAAGGTCGAGGACCTCGAGGGCAAGGTCGAGCGCGAGGAGTCGCTCGGCATCAACCGCCTGACCGACCTCAGCTACAAGCACATCATGGACCTCTACACCTGCACCGAGTGCGGGCGGTGTAGCGACAACTGCCCGGCATACATCACCGGCAAGAAGCTCTCCCCGAAGCACCTGACGCTGGCGATTCGAGACCACCTCTACGCCACCGAAAAGGACATGTTCGGCAAGGATGCGCTCGTCGAAGAGCCGAGCGACGGTCCCGCGGCGTCGCCGAAGCCGAGTGATTCGGAGGAGTCGATCCACACGTTCCCAGAGGCACCAGAGGGCGCCTACTTCGTCGGTGAGACCGTCGTCGACCTCGTACCCAACATCCTTCATCCGGAGGTCATCTGGGGCTGCACGTCCTGCCGCGCCTGCGAAGAACAGTGCCCGGTGATGATCTCGTACGTCGACAAGATCATCGGCATGCGTCGCGAAGAGGTGATGATGAAGAACGAGTTCCCTGGAGAGCTGCAGGGTGCGTTCAACGGCATCGAGACCAACGGCAACCCCTGGAACCTCTCGGCGATGGACCGAGGCGACTGGGCGGACGGCATGGATATCCCGATGCTCAGCGACAAGCCGGATGCGCAGGTTCTCTACTGGGTCGGGTGTGCTGCGAGCTACGACGACCGAGCAAAGAAGGTGGCACGCGCGGTCTCGAAGCTGCTCAAGAAGGCGCGGGTCGACTTCGCGATCCTCGGAACCGAGGAGACCTGCACGGGCGATCCCGCACGGCGCGCGGGCAACGAGTATCTCTTCCAGATGCTCGCCGAGCAGAACATCGAGACCCTCAACGGATACGAGGCCTCGAAGAAGACGATCATCACCGCTTGCCCGCACTGTTTCAACACATTGGGCAATGAGTACAGCGACTTCGGCGGAAACTACGACGTCGTGCACCACTCCGACTTCCTGAACGGCCTTCTCGTGGCGGGGAAGCTCGTGCCCTCGAAGCCCGTGAAGGGCAAGGTCGTCTACCACGACAGCTGCTATCTCGGCCGGTACAACCAAGTGTACGACTCGCCGCGGCAGATCCTCGAGTCCATCGAGGGTCTCGAGCTCACCGAGGTCGACTACTGGAACAAGAAGCGTGGCCTTTGCTGCGGCGCTGGCGGCGCGCAGATGTGGAAGGAAGAAGAGGAGGGTGAAGAGCGCGTGAACACCAAGCGCACGCTTCAGCTGCTCAACACGGGCGCGACGACCATCGCGAGCGGTTGCCCCTTCTGCATGACGATGCTGACCGACGGTCTCAAGGCCGAGGAGAAGGAAGAGCAGGTCGCTCAGCGCGACATCGCCGAAATCCTCGCCGACGCCATCGAGCTCGACGAGGTCGAGACCACGCCGGTCGCTGCGGAGTAGGGCAGCGCGCGCGCCGCAGGCGGTTGACATGGGGGCGGGGTCGAATGATGCTCGGCCGCGCATGTCCGCGCGTGACCTCCTGCATGCTGCTTTTCACGATCCGCGCACCCGAGCGTACCGAGTCATCGAGTCGATCGTCTGGGTGCTCATCCTGCTGTCGATCGCGCTGCTGATTGCGGAGCCGTTCTTCGATCCGGGTTCGCGTGGCGATCTGATCTTAGGAAAACTCGATCGGGTGCTCCTTTGGGTCTTCGCCATCGAGGTCTCCACTCGGATTCTCACGTTCCGTCCGGCCGAGCTCGAGGTGTTCGACGAGCCCCCCCTCAGCCGCCTGCGAACCCAGATATTCGCCCGCCTCCGTTTCGCGCTCACCCCTATGATGCTGGTCGACATCCTGACCGTGCTTGCGTTGGTTCCGGCGCTTCGCGGTTTGAGGGTCTTGCGTTTGCTCCGACTGCTGCGAACCGCGGAGCTCTTTCGCTATGCGAATCCCTTTCAGGGGCTGACGCTCGCGTTCGAGGAGGACCGCCTACTCTTCACCTTCGCGTTTTCGGTGCTTGGTACAGAGACGATTCTCGGCGGAATCAGCCTCTTTCTCGTCGAGCGAAGCGCCAACTCCGACATCAACAACGTGGGGGATGGCCTCTGGTGGGCGCTGGTCACCATCACGACGGTCGGCTTCGGTGACATCACACCCGTGACGACCGTTGGCCGTTTCATCGGGGGCGCCATGATGATCGGCGGCCTATTTACCCTGGCCCTGTTTGCCGGCATCGTCGGCCACAGCCTGCTCAACGCGGTCTTGAGCATTCGAGAGGAGCAGTTTCGAATGAGTGGTTACGTCAATCACATCGTCGTGTGCGGGTACGAGATGGGCAGCGGGATGTTGCTCGACGTGCTGAGCGGCGAGATCAACCCGGACGAGCAGCGAATCGTTTTGTTCGGACCCTACGAGCGTCCGCGGGCACTTCCTCCCGAGTTCATGTGGGTCGAAGGGGATCCCACTAAGGAGAGCGAGCTCGACAAAGCGCGAATTACCCACGCGTCGACCGTGATCGTGACGGGCTCACGCCGCGTCGTCCCGCAGCAGGCCGACGCCACCACGATCCTGACGGTGTTTACGATCCGCTCGGCGCTGAAGAAGAGCCCGGCTGCGGCCAGGCGGAAGAAGCCGATTCGCATCATCGCGGAGGTGCTCGACTCCGAGAATGTGCAGCACGCCCGTACCGCTGGGAGCGACGAGGTGATCGAGACGCGGCGCGTCGGCTATTCCTTGCTCGCCCACACCGTCGTCTATCCGGGCGTGGCCGATGCCACGAGCCGGATGGTCTTCGACGGGAACCAAAACCTGTACGTCGGTCATGTTCCAAGCACCGTCGATGGGCCGATAAGCTTCGAGCAGCTGAGCCAAGAGCTTCGCTCTTCGAGTGGCTGTCTAGTCATCGGTTACCGGGATCCACAGACCGGCCAAGAGCAGATCAATCCGCCGGCGGGCGCTATCGTTCAGCCGAACATGGAGATCCTCTACCTTTCTTCGGCGCCGCGTTTGGAGACACCGTGAAAGTTTATGCCAGGCGGGAGCCTCTCTTGGTGCGCCCGGGTGCCCGTTTCGATTGCGTCGGTGACGGACTCTGCTGTAGCGACATCCATGCCGTCGGGGCGCTGACCGACGATGATTGCGAGATGCTCGCGGTCATCTCCGAGGACGCGTTCGACCGACACGAGGGCGAGGATGCCGCGGTCATGATGATGCGCAGTGACACCGGACATTGCGTATTCTGGAGCGAAGCTGGCTGCGCGCTTCATTCGCAGCTGGGACCCGAGCTCAAGCCGAGTCCCTGCATTCAGTTCCCGTACGCGCTCACCGCCACGCCGGTCGGCGGCCGGATCTCCACTCAGCACCGCTGCACGTGCCGTACCTTGGGGCCCTTGCCGCTGGTCACGGCGGAGGTCGCGCGACCCTGCTTGCTCGATTCAAACGGGGAGCTCAAACCTGAGCACGCCGTATTCGGCGAAGTGAAGTGGTCGGAGACGGAAACCTTGTCGTTCGCCGAGTACGCCGAGCGAGAGTCCAAGCTCATCGAGGCGCTGCTCGGAGCCGAAAGTCTCAGCAAAGTGCTCGACGCAGAGCCGTTTCCGGCGCTCGAGGGAACGAGCTGGGGCGCTGTGGCCGACGAGCTGCTCACGTTCGAGGGATCGTCACAGGCCGCCGTTGCGTCGCGCTGGTTTGCGGATGCGATCGGCTTCTTGGTCGAGCGACGAGAGCGCACGGAAACTGCTCGTCCATGGGCCGCGGCGTTTGACCGTGCCGGCGCTCGAGTCGTCGAACCGGTCTCTCCCAACAAGGTATTCGGCGACTGGATAGCCGACGAGCTCTGGTCGATGCGCTGGACTCACTGGGGCGACCTCGCGCGAGCCCGCGCCGAATGGGCCACGCGTCTCGCCATCGCCCGCCGCATCGCAGGCTGGCTCGACATCAGCACCCCCAAGAAAGACAATCTCGCGGCCGCCGAAGCCGTCATGATCGTCGAGGTCATCGGCACCACGGACCCCTGGGAAAAAGTCCTCGCCGCCTTCTAGGGACACGCAGCCCCCCGAAAACCGCAGCCTTTTCAATGGCTTCGGAGCCGTAATGCGCACTTTGCCAGGGCTAGCGCTCGCAATCGTCCACGGGGATGCCGGTGCACTCGGCAAGTTCGTCCAGGCAGCCCGCGATCGTGAGGCAGGAAACACAAGTCGAGTTACAGGGATCGATCCGACAGCGGAGGTAACACAGGTTGTCGAGGCCGCA
>Ga0316191_10000735_pt1 | contig 21734 bp, 20 predicted proteins | sample Eddworburr2cm_MG_FD_204928 | JGI IMG/M metagenome (GOLD analysis project Ga0316191, IMG submission 204928) | Coastal sediment microbial communities from Maine, United States - Eddy worm burrow 2 cm | ecosystem: Environmental > Aquatic > Marine > Coastal > Sediment | place: USA: Maine... | reverse complement strand
TCGATGCAGGTGCCGCTGCGCCCTCTCCCATGTTTGTCGATGATATCGATCGCATCACCGGCAGCATCGACGCGACGTGGTTCGTCATCGCGAATGGTGGGCTGCAGGCCGTGGGTGATACCCCGGGCGTAACTGTTACGAAGCTCGACCAGGCACCGAACGCAGACAGTGCCCTGGCCGAACTCAACGCAGCCTTGCTGATTGATGGCCTCGGCATTCGTATCGATGGCGAACTCGAGAAGCCGATCGGCCTGCTGGTCATCGACGGCGCGGACGATACATCGGTTTCGCAGGCTTATATCCAGGTCGAGTTCGCCCCCCATTCCTCGGGCGACGTCATCGAATACCACGTTTCGTACGGCGCAGCAGACCAGTACGCCAACACGGTCGTGGCCGTGGACATCGGCGACAATGCGTCGGCACATCACGTACGCATTCAGGACCGGGCACGCAATCACGTACAGACAGGACGAACCACTATCAACATGGGTCGCGATGCGCGGTTTGCGTACGCGGGATTTGACCTGGGCGGCGGATTGATTCGTAACGACATGATTGTAAATATCGCGAATCCCGGCGCCGACGTGTCCTTTGACGGCCTGTATCTCGCAACAGATGGCCAGCACATCGACAATCACACGCGCGTGGATCACAGGGTTGGCCCTGCAACGTCAAGGCAGGAGTACCGCGGCATCCTGAAAGGCAAGTGTCGTTGCGTATGGAACGGCAAGGCCATTGTGCATGAGGGTGCGGATGGTACCGATGCCGACCAGGCAAACCACAACCTGCTGCTGTCAGAAAAAGCCGAGATCGACGCCAAGCCCGAGCTCGAGATCTATACCGATGACGTCAAGTGCAGCCACGGTACAACCGTCGGCCAGCTTGATGAAGACTCTCTGTTCTACCTGCGTACGCGCGGCCTGGATAAACAACATGCGACCCAGGTACTGACGCGCGCGTTTGCGGCCGGTCTCGTTGGGCGCGCTCCAGTGGACGCCGCCAAGGAGACCATCACTGCACTGATGGAAGACCGGCTGGCGACCCTGATTCAGTCCGACGAGGATTTTTCGTTGTGAGTGCGGTTGCGCAGGTTGCTTCCGCAGCAGACTGGCGTGACGATTTTCCTGTGCTGGACCAGTCCATGCACGGCCACTCTCTGGTATACCTCGATAGCGCCGCGTCAGCACAGCAACCCGCAGCCGTTATCGACGCAGTTGCCAGGTACCAGCGCGAGGACCATGCCAACGTACATCGCGGTGTATACACGTTAAGTCACCGTGCGACGGAGGCCTACGAAGGCGCGCGCGACAAGATAGTTGATTTCATCAACGCCAACTCTCGTAACGAAATTGTGCTCACGAGCGGCACAACCGAGTCGATTAACCTCATTGCGCAGAGCTTCTGTCGCCCTCGCCTGCGCGCTGGCGATAAGATTCTCATTACTCACCTTGAGCACCACGCCAACATTGTTCCATGGCAAATGGTCTGCGGGCAGACCGGCGCCGAACTCGTCGTTGCGCCAATCAACGACCGGGGCGAGGTCGAACTCGAGAAGATGCTCGATCTTATCGACGACAGGACCTTTCTCATCGCTGTGGCTCATGTGTCGAATGCGTTGGGCACGGTATGCCCGGTACGCGAGATAGTCGAGCATGCTAAAGCACATGGCATCCCTGTGGTCGTCGACGGCGCCCAGGGTGTGCCGCATCTCGATATCGACGTGCAAGAGCTCGGCTGCGACTTTTACGCATTTTCCGGACACAAGATGTTCGGGCCGACTGGCACAGGCGTGCTCTATGGACGTGAGGCCCTACTCGAGGACATGCCACCGTGGCAAGGTGGTGGCGACATGATCCTCGAAGTCAGCTTCGACAAGACGATCTACAACGAACTGCCTTACAAATTCGAGGCAGGTACTCCCAACATCTCGGGCGTCATCGGCCTGGGCGCGGCGATTGACTACCTGCAGGCCATCGGGATGCAGCGCATCGCCGCCTACGAACACGAGCTGCACGATTACATGGTTGGTGAACTGAGGAAAGTCGAAGGCATCCGCCTGATCGGCGAGGCTCGCGAAAAAGCCAGCGTCCAGTCCTTCCTGCTCGGTGACATCCACTCGCACGACCTCGGCACTATTCTCGACCACCAGGGTGTTGCGATACGTACAGGACATCACTGCGCCATGCCCGCCATGCAACGCTTCGGCATATCCGGCACATCGCGTGCGTCTGTGGCGCTCTACAACAACAGGGACGACATTGACCGCCTGGTCGTCGCCCTGGAGAAAGCGAAAGAGGTTTTTGCGTGACTCGGGACGACACCGACATGCAGGACCTGTATCGCGAACTGATACTCGATCATTCTCGTAGTCCCCGCCATTTCGGAAAACTCGAGAACGCAACACATACAGCGGATGGCATCAATCCGTTGTGTGGCGACAAGCTGAAAGTCTATGTACGTGTCGGCACGTATGGCGACATTGAATCTGCGTACTTCGAAGGCTCGGGCTGTGCAATCTCGGTAGCCTCAGCTTCGCTAATGACTGACACCGTGACCGGCCTGCAGGTCGACAAAGCAGAAGCATGCTGTGAAGGAATCACAAACAGGCTCACCGACAGAGGTCCAGGTGAAGTCCCTGGTATCGACCTGCAAAAACTAAGAGCACTGGATGGCGTCCGGCAGTTTCCGGCGCGCGTAAAGTGCGCGACGCTTGCCTGGCACGCACTGCAAGCAGCACTAAGTAACGAAACCGCACCAGCCACGACGGAGTAGATTGCACGATGTTTGGTCACACAAATGAACCTGTCACCCTGATTCGCGACGTCAGCGCAGTCATCATCCCGGCAGGTGAGATAGTAACGCTGCGCGAAGGCACTGAAGGATTCATCACCCAGGCGCTCGGCGGCAGCTTCACGGTCTACGTCGAGGGCAACCTGTTCAGGATCTCGGGCACGGACGCCGATGCACTGGGCAAGGAACCCGTCCCGCCCCCTGCGATCCCCGAAAACGCAACCGATGAAGACATCGAGACGGTCATCTGGGAACAGCTGAAAACCTGCTACGACCCGGAAATCCCGGTCGATATCGTAAACCTCGGCCTCGTCTATCGTTGTGACGTCACCTCCCTCGGTAACGGCGAACGATCCGTCAGTGTCGATATGACGCTGACGGCGCCAGGTTGTGGCATGGGCGATGTACTTGTGCAGGACGCGCGTGAAAAAATCGCTATTATCCCTACCGTGTCAGACGTAATCGTGGAGCTGGTGTTTGACCCTCCGTGGAACGTCGGCATGATGACCGAGGAAGCACAACTGCAAACCGGACTAATGTGAACTCTGGATTAGGACGATAGACGCTTGAAAACACTTACAATTGTCCGACACGCGAAGTCCAGCTGGAAAGACACGAGCCTGTCGGACCGCAAACGCCCTCTGAACAAACGCGGCGAGCGCGACGCACCAATTATGGGCAAGCGCATTCACGAGCACGGCATCCGCCCGTCTTTGATTGTCTCCAGCCCCGCGACCCGTGCCTGGAGAACGGCCAAGATCATCGCTCGAGAAATCAACTACCCGCGCGAATTCCTGCAACGCGAGGACCGCCTGTACCTCGCCTCGCTCGACGAAATCCTCGACACCGTCGTCGCACAGGACAACAGCTTCAACAACCTGATGATCGTGGGTCACAACCCCGGCATGACGGATTTCGCGAACTTCCTGGTACCTGGACTGACCTACAATGTCCCTACCGCCGGCGTCGTCTCAGTTGAGATCGACCAGGATGACTGGAGTCTTTACGAACGGCCAAAAGCCCGGCTACTCGTTCACGACTGGCCGAAGAAAATTCAGTAGAAGCGCGCTCTGGCCGGGACCGCTTTGAGTACGAGCGGCTGCTAGGTACATCCCAGAATTGACGCCTCGACCCCGCTCAAGTCTATACTTGCAGCTGCAAAGGCAGACCTGGCCAAAACCAGGGACGCAAATTCACGGGTCCTCGCTTCCTCCGCGAAGCCTTCAACGACTCTCCGAAGGACGCCAAGAACACCGAGCTACCGCAACCCGCGGTTTTTCTTTGTAAGGAGAACGTCATGAGAAACAGTCTTTCCGATGTTGTTCTTCATATTGATGAGACGCTACCGCTTGACCAAGTGAAAACTCTTGAGTACCACATTCACAAGATGGGGGGTGTGGTGAGTGCATGTAACCGGGATGACCAGCCTCATCTTGTCTTGGTTACTTATGATCCCGGGAAAGTAAAGTCGCATGATATTCTCGTAAAAGTCGAGAGTGAGGGCATCCACGCCGAATTGGTGGGGATGTAAGGCTATATTGAAAGTCTGCTTGTGGCCGCAGCCAACGAGCGACTGTTGCTGACCCAATGCGGATTAATCGGGTCCGATCATGCTGATTTACTTCCTCCTGCTGGCATTGGCGATTACACCCCTCGCGTTACTTTTCGCGCGATTCGAATATCGCAGGCACGGCAGCCTGAGTGCTCTCGGGCTGGCGCTACTTGTTGCGATGTTTCTCGCGTCCAACCTCATCCTTGAATACGCCACAACATACGAAATGCCGAGTACCGCTCTCGACTATATCGGCGTCCTGATTGGCGCTGCAGGTGCTCTGTTGTGCCTGATTAGCATGATTGTATTCCGTTCGCCGCTGCAGGTACTTTGTCTTGATTCAGGTACGCTAGCCGTAACCGGACCCTATCGATGGAGCCGAAATCCCCAGTACGTAGGCTGGTTTATGTTCCTGCTAGGTTTTGCTCTCAATGACTGGTCCTGGTGGTGTCTGGCGGCAATGACAATTATTGCGACCTACCTGCACCTGTTAATTCTCATCGAAGAAGAGCATCTGAATCGCGTTTTTGGTGAGCAGTACACCGAGTATTGCCGAATTGTTTCGCGCTACATCGGCAGGCCCCTTCCCCAAAGCTGGACCATTTCCACCGGAATATTTGTGGAAACAACCCTTGGTCTCAGCCTCATGTTAGCAGCCATAAACTGACGCGCGCTTCTACAGAAGCGGGCTCAGCATTCGGGAACGTTGACGGCCAGACCGCCCCGCGAGGTTTCCTTGTAATGGCTCGACATGTCCTCACCCGTCTGGCGCATGGTCTCAATGACCTGGTCGAGCGTCACCTTGTGCGTCCCGTCGCCGTGCATGGCGAGCTTTGCGGCATTGATCGCTTTCACGGCACCCATGGCATTGCGCTCGATACAGGGTATCTGCACGAGACCGCCAATCGGATCACAGGTCAGCCCCAGGTTGTGTTCCATGCCGATTTCGGCGGCCTCCTCGACATGATCATTGGAACCGCCCAGCGCGGCAGCGAGCCCGCCAGCCGCCATAGAGCAGGCCACGCCCACTTCTCCCTGGCAACCCATTTCCGCCCCTGAGATCGATGCGTTGACCTTGTACAGGATTCCTATTGCCCCGGCCGTCAGCAGGAACCGTCGGATACCCGCCTGGTCAGCTTGCGGTACAAACTCGACATAGAAGCGCAGCACAGCGGGGATGATGCCGGCGGCACCGTTTGTCGGCGATGTGACAACACGGCCGCCCGCAGCATTTTCCTCATTGACCGCGATCGCAAACACGTTCACCCACTCTATTGCATCAAGCGGCTCCGGCTCACCACGATTTCGCAGGCGTTTGCTGAGCTTTGCCGCCCTGCGCAGAACTGCCATTTTTCCCGGCAACACACCTTCCGTACGCATACCGCGCTCGATGCACGCATTCATCGCGTTCCAGATCGAATCGATCTTTGCATCGACCTCGAGCGCGTCGCACCAGGTCGCTTCGTTTTCGCGCAGGAGTTCTGCGATTGTCAGGTTGTTCTCGGCGGCCAGCCCAAGCAGCGATTCGCTGGTTTTGTATTTGAAGGGCGGGTCTACCTTGTCTACCAACATTTCAGGTTCGTCACCGCGAGCGACAAACCCGCCACCGAGCGAAAACCAGTCTTCTTCACGAAGCGTATTGCCATCCGCATCCAGCGCCACGAATGACATGCCGTTAGTGTGACGGCCAAGCTCGCGCTCATAGTTGAAATCGATATGAAACCGATTCTCTTCCCTGATCCTGACGAGGATATCCTCGACTTTGTCAGGATCGATCGTCTCGGGCTCGTGCCCGGCCAAACCAAGAAGTATTGCCGCGTCCGTGCCATGCCCTTTGCCGGTCCAGGCCAGGGAACCAAACAGGGTCACATGAATGTTCGCGACATCGCCGCCTTGCAGGTTGCTGGCAAACGTACGCGCCGCCTTCATCGGCCCAACGGTGTGCGAACTGGACGGGCCGATTCCTATCTTGAAGATATCGAAAACACTGACTGCTGCCATCAATCAGAGCCTAGCGTCAGCAGGCTCGCATTGCCACCAACAGCCGAGATGTTGTTGCTCAGCGTGAACTCCGTGCCAAAACGTTGCACGTAGTGAGGACCGCCAGCTTTCGGCCCGGTCCCGGAGAGACCACATCCGCCGAATGGCTGGACACCGACGACGGCGCCAATCATGTTGCGGTTGATGTACAGATTGCCCGCTCCGCAATCCGCGGCAAGACCGGCGACCCGCGAATCGATGCGACTGTGCAGTCCCATCGTCAGCCCGAAGCCTGTGCCGTTAACGGCTGCCACCATCTTGTCGAGGTGTCGACTCTTGAACTTGACCACGTGCAGGACCGGACCAAACTGCTCTTCCGTCAACGCGCTGATGTCGTCAATCTCGACCAGCGTCGGCGCAAAAAATGTACCCGTGTCGCTACCAGCAGGCAACGTACAACGATGCACGATCTTTTGCTCTTTGCCCATGCGCTCGACGTGTGCCGCCAAGATATGCCTTGACGGGTCGTCGATACACGGTCCGACGTCCGTCGACAGGTGCCGGGGATCACCGATTGTAAGCTCTTCCATGTAACCCTTGAGAAGGTCCAGCGTCCGCGGCTCAATTTCCTCCTGGACGCATAACAGGCGCAGGGCTGAACACCGTTGCCCGGCACTGTTGAAAGCCGAATAAATGCTGTCATGCACGACCTGTTCGGGTAGCGCCGAGCTATCAACGAACATGGCGTTCTGCCCACCGGTCTCGGCGATCAGAGTTCCGATCGGACCATCCCGGTGCGCCAGTGTCTGGTTGATGGTTTGGGCAACTTCCGTTGATCCCGTGAATACCACACCTGCGACACGCGGATCAGCAACAGCTCGTTCACCAATCAGTCGGCCACTACCCGGAATGAAATGCAGGACAGCGGGCGGCACGCCCGCTTCGTGCAGCAACTGGATTGCTCGATAGGCGATTAGCGGTGTCGGTGCCGCAGGTTTCGCAAGAACCGCATTGCCCGCCGCGAGGGCCGCCGTAACCTGCCCGGTGAAAATTGCCAGCGGGAAGTTCCAGGGGCTGATTGCGATGAACACGCCCCTGCCACGCATGGTGTACGTGTTGCGCTCGCCAGTCGGTCCCGGCAAAACAATGGGCTCGCCAAAGTGCTTCTTCGCCTGCGCGCCGTAATAGCGCATGAAGTCGACGGCTTCGCGAAGCTCGGAGATCGAGTCCGGAATAGTCCGGCCACCCTCTCTTACACAAAGCCCAATCAGTTCATCTTTGTGTTGCTCAAACAAGTCCGCCGCACGATTCAGGATCCTGGCGCGCTCTTCCGCCCCCAGGCGATTCCACAAGGGTTGGGCAGCGACGGACAAATCGATGGCCTCGTCGATGTGCTCTTCAGACACCTGGTGGCACATGCCAACGACTTCGGACGTATTGGCGGGATTAACTGACGGATCCTCCCTGCCGTTGACCTCTTTGCCACCGATAATCGGTTTGGCCGTTATCGATTTCTTGCTTGCTGCTTCGAGGTCCGCCAGCAACTCTTTGCTGACAGTTCGATTTGCGAGGTTCACGCCATGCGAGTTATCACGCTCGGGTTGAAAGATGTCAGCAGGTGTCGGGATTCGATCATGCGCGGCATAGTCGTGCGCTGCCGCAGTCTCGAGCGGGTCCGCGACTATGTCCATGACGTCGATGGACTCGTCGGCAATCTTGTTGACGAAGGACGTGTTCGAGCCGTTCTCGAGTAGACGTCGCACAAGGTACGGCAACAGGTCTTCATGGTTGCCCACAGGGGCGTACACGCGACACGGTCGGTCGTGTTTCGTGGGATCGACAACCTCCGCGTAGAGTTCTTCGCCCATGCCATGCAGCCGCTGAAACTCGTAGTCACGCCGCGATCCTGCGTAGTGCAAGATGCTCGCCAACGTATGCGCGTTGTGCGTCGCAAACTGGGCATAGATCTTGTCGCCGGCACCAAGTGCCGCACGCGCGGCCGCCAGGTAGGAAATGTCAGAGTGCGACTTGCGGGTGAAGACCGGGTAACTCTCGAGCCCCTGCTCCTGCGCCCACTTAACCTCGCTGTCCCAGTACGCGCCTTTGACGAGGCGTACCGGGATACGGCGGCCGACATCGTCGGCCAGGTCAATCAGGAACCGCAGGCTGTCCCGTCCGCGTCGCTGGTACGTCTGGAGCGCAACCCCAAAACCGTCCCAGCCGTCCAGGGCCGGGTCGCGGTAGATGCGCTCAAAAATGCCGAGCCACATTTCGAGGCGATGCGCCTCTTCGGAATCGATTGTCAGGCCAATGCCGACGTCCTTCGCGTGTTTGGCAAGTTCCAGAACGGCCGGTACCAGCTCCGCCATCACGCGCTCTTCATGCGAGTACTCGTAGCGCGGATGCAGCGCCGATAGCTTGACGGAAATACCCGGCGCCGAGAAAACATCGGGCGCATCGACCTGCGGCCCGCTGGCGATGCTCTTTATGCCTTCATGGTAGTTATCAAGATATCGCTGCGCGTCGGCTGCCGTCAGCGCCGACTCGCCGAGCATATCGAACGAGTATCGATACGGCAGATCGTTGTCCTTCAGCGCTCGCTTAAGTGCCTCACCTATGGTCCGGCCCATGACGAACTGGTGACCCATGATCTTCATCGCCTGGCGCATGGCCGTGCGCACAACCGGCTCACCGGCGCGGCTCACCAGCTTGCCAAGCATTCTTGTCGGATTACCCGTCGCAATCTCATCCAGTGTCAGGATCTTGCCTGTCAGCATCAGCCCCCAGGTCGACGCATTGACGAAAAGCGAATCGCTGCTGCCGACGTGATCCTGCCACTTCGCCGCCGTGATCTTGTCAGCTATAAGCCTGTCAGCTGTATCGGCATCCGGGATTCGCAGCAGTGCTTCCGCGACACACATGAGCAACACGCCTTCGTCGGACGAAAGGTCGTATTGCTTGAGAAAGGCTTCAATTCCGCCGTCGTTCTTCGTGTTCTTGCGCACGGCGCGAACCAGCTGCGCCGCCGTGTCCGTGATCTTTTGGCGAGTCGACTCGCCAGGATCAGCTTCCGCCGCCAACTGGCGAACGAGTTCCTGTTCATCGGCAAGGTAGTTATCGTTGATGTACGAGATGCTGCTATCGCGCGCAGCCGGCTGGTCAATGAAGCTCATCAAACACTCCGATCGTCCACTTTCCGTGGATTCGTTTTGGCGCCCCGATGATGGGTCTGAGGCCGGCGATAATAGCCCATAAACACCGACACAGGCATCGGTATTGGCCCCGATTCGCGATATAATTTTGCCTCCACAAAAACAACGAGAAACTACCGTGCCAGCATCCTTTCTCGAGTCGCTCGGCAAGCAGACCGAGGCACTCAAATCCGAGGGCCTGTTTAAACAGGAACGACTGATCGCCGGACCGCAGCAGGCTTCCATCCAGGTCCAGTCCAACGGAAACAAGACAGAAGTCCTCAATCTCTGCGCCAACAACTACCTGGGACTGGCTAATCATCCCGAGGTCATCGCTGCCGCGCACAAGGCGCTCGACGAGTACGGCTATGGTATGGCCTCAGTCCGTTTTATCTGCGGCACGCAGACGATCCACAAAGCGCTTGAGGCTCGCATCAGCGAGTTCCTGGGAACCGAGGACACCATCCTCTACCCGTCCTGTTTTGATGCCAACGGGGGCCTTTTCGAGACCCTCCTGGGACCGGACGATGCGGTGATCAGCGACGCCCTCAACCACGCCAGCATCATCGATGGCATCAGGCTCTGCAAAGCCGGCCGGTACCGCTATGGCAACAACGACATGGCAGACCTCCGCGCACAGCTGGAAGCTGCGAGGGACTCCACTGTGAGCCTGGTCGTAACGGACGGCGTGTTCTCGATGGACGGCACAATCGCAAACCTCGAAGGCATCTGCGACCTGGCCGACGAGTTCGACGCCCTGACCATGATCGACGACTGCCACGCAGCCGGTTTCCTCGGTGAACACGGCCGCGGCACACACGAATTCCGTGGCGTCATGGGCCGCATTGACATCATCACGGGCACGCTGGGCAAGGCGCTCGGCGGCGCCTCGGGCGGCTACACATCCGGTCGCAAGGAAATCGTCGGCTGGCTGCGCCAGCGCTCGCGCCCTTACCTGTTCTCGAACTCGGTCGCACCGATGATCGCCGCCTCCTCCATCGCCGTACTCGATCTGCTCGAGCGCGACAATTCGCTGCAACAACAACTGCATGAGAATGCGGCCTACTTCCGCGCCAAGATGACTGAACGCGGCTTTGACCTGAAGCCTGGCGAACACCCGATCATCCCGGTGATGCTCGGCGACGCAAAACTGGCGACGATGATGGCTGACAAACTGCTGGAGCGCGGCATCTACGTAATCGGCTTTTCGTTCCCGGTCGTGCCGAAAGGCCAGGCGCGCATTCGTACACAGATGTCGGCCGGTCTCACGCGCGCACATCTCGACAAGGCGATCGATGCATTTACGGATATCGGTCGCGAGCTCGGCGTTATTAACTAGTCCCGTCAAACAAGGACGGCAATATGAAAGCACTGGTAAAGGCAAAAGCTGAACGCGGCATCTGGATGGAAGACATCAAGAAGCCGGATGTCGGCCACAACGACGTACTCATCAAGGTGAACCGCACCGCCATTTGCGGCACCGACATTCACATCTTCAAATGGGATGACTGGGCGCAGGCGACGATTCCTGTGCCGATGGCCGTAGGCCACGAGTTCAGTGGCGAGATCGTAGACATGGGCATCGAGGTCAAAGGTTATGAAATTGGTGACCGCGTATCCGCGGAAGGTCATATTACCTGCGGCTATTGCCGCAACTGTCGGGCTGGCCGCCGTCACCTGTGCATGAACACTGTTGGCGTCGGCGTTAACCGTCAGGGAGCTTTTGCCGAATACCTGTCCGTGCCGGCATTCAACGTTTTCAAGTTATCGGATGCTATCAGCGACGACATGGCGTCGATCCTGGATCCGCTGGGAAACGCAACGCATACGGCACTGTCATTCGACCTCGTCGGCGAAGATGTGCTTATCACGGGCGCTGGACCGATCGGCATCATGGCTGTGGCCATAGCGCGTTACGCTGGCGCTCGTCACGTCGTAATCACCGACGTCAATGACTACCGCCTCGATCTCGCTAACAAGATGGGCGCAACACGCACGATCAACGTTTCAAAGGGCACAATCGACGAGGCCATGAAAGAGCTTGGCATGGTCGAAGGCTTTGATGTCGGCATGGAGATGTCGGGAAACCCGCAGGCATTCCGCGACATGCTGCGAACAATGCATCACGGCGGCAAGGTCGCCATACTAGGCATTCCGCCGGGCGACATGGCAATCGACTGGAACGACGTGATCTTCAAAGGCCTGGTTCTGAAAGGCGTCTATGGCCGCGAGATGTTCGAGACCTGGTACAAGATGTCGAGCATGTTGCAGAGTGGCCTCAACATGGACCCGATCATCACGCACCATTTCGATATCGACGAGTTCCAGCCCGCCTTCGAACTCATGGAGTCCGGACAGTCAGGCAAGGTTATCCTGCACTGGAACTAGAGGGCCGCCCTGCAAAGCGCGTTGCTGCGGACCTACTCGATCTCGCAGAAGCAGTGCGAGTAGATCCCCATTGGATCGTTGAACTGCGCAACGCTCGCCAGCATCGCCTGCAACTGGTTCGCAAACACCTCGAGCGGCTTGGGCTTGTCGACGAATGCCGCAGGATCAATGCCGACGGTGCGGACAGTCGACATCAGATCCACTATCAACTGCTCGGTCGGTGACAGCGTTCTCTCGATAAGCTTCTGACCGTAATCACCTTCTTCCATGCCGGCAAGTTTGGCTGCTGCCACGATCGCGTCGTCGACATCACCCAGCACGTCAACCAGGCCATTCTCGAAGGCTTCTTCGCCAGTCCAGATCTGTCCTTGCGCAATCTGGTCTACGTAGTCCAGATCCAGTTCGCGACCTTCGGCAACCGCGGTAATGAAATCCTGATATGCATCGTTGATCAACGACTGGAACAACTGTTTGCCGTCGTCGCTCATTTCACGATCAGGACGCAATTGTCCGGACCATGGCGTAGTGCCCACGCCGTCGCTTGCAACGCCAATAGTCGCAAGCGTGCGCTGAAATGTCGGGAACATGCCAAGGACGCCAATTGAACCCGTGATGGTCGTTGGCGTCGCGAAGATCTGGTCGGCATGCATCGCAATCCAGTAACCACCGGAAGCGGCAACACTACTCATCGACGCAACCACCGGTTTGCCCGCATCTCGCAGAGCACGAACTTCTTCCGCAATAATCTCTGACGCGAACGCACTGCCACCGCCGCTATCGACGCGTAAAACCACGGATTTTACAGACTCATCATTGAGTGCCTTCCTCAGCAGCGCGGCTGTCGACTCTCCGCCAATCGTTCCTGACGGTTGATCTCCATCAAGGATGCTTCCCGACGCTATTACGACCGCCACATTCTGCGAATTTTCTTTGCTTCCCCGTCGCATCCCCAGCTGCGACAAATAGCTTCGCAACGATACACTGGAATACGCCGTCTCATCGTCCGAGTCCGGACCGACATGACCGATCATGGTGTCACGAAGCTCGGTGCGCCCCAGTAACTCATCGACCAGCCCACGGTCACGCGCAGCAATCGCCAAATCCCCGCCAGCGCTTTCGACGTGTGCAACCAGGTTTTGCGCGTAGTCGTCGATCGCGCCTTCCGGCAGCCCGCGCGCCGTCACCACACTATCCTGGTAGGCCGTCCAAAGGTGATCCAGCATGTTCGAGCGTGACTCGCGATCTTCCGGCGACATATCCATGCGTGTGTAGGGTTCAAATGCTGTTTTGTGCGAACCGACACGGAATACGTTCCAGTCAATGCGCAACAGGTCGATCGCATCCTTGTAGTAAGTTCGGTACGAACCGTAGCCCTGGATGAAGATGAGTCCGTTGGGATTAAGGTAGACCTCGTCTGCATGCGCCGCAAGGTAATACCCCTGCTGCATGTAGAAATCGGCACTCGCGATAACCGGCTTTCCCGTCTCTCGAAATGCGTCGATAGCGGCCGCAATCCTCTCCAGCTTGTCGATTCCTGCCGACGTTAGTGCGCTAAGCTCGAGATGCACGGCTGCAATCCGGTCGTCGGTACGCGCGTGTTCCAGAGCATCGACGACATCCTGCACCAGGGTCTGGGGCTGCGCCTCGTCCATGAGCTCTGCGACTGCCCGATCGTAGGGATCGCCATCCAGTTGTTCGACGAGTGCGCCAGACGGCTGGATAACGAGCGCCGCCCGTTCGGGAAGTATCGGTGGGGCTTCGCCAGACAGAACGCCAAAGAAAAGCATGAAGATAAACAGCAACAACAGCAGATGCAGGACCTTGCGCAGACTGTTAAATCCGCGCCAGATCGCGCCGAAGAAACGAAACACGATATTTCTGCTACTCATTGTTCAAACCCCTGATTATTGTCGCTCTGGTAACTGATACGGTAAATTTTACCGGCCCGGTCGTCGCTCACAAGCAAGGAACCATCTTCCTTGACGATTAGATCCACTGGCCGACCCGAAACCTGCTCATCCTGCAGCCAACCGTATGCAAACGGCTCGTAGCCTACGGCGCGGTTGCCCTCCAGTCGAACGAGAGAAACGCGGTACCCAATTTTCTTTGACCGATTCCACGATCCATGTTCCGCGATAAATACCTGGCCCCGATACTCGGCAGGAAACATGTCGCCAGTATAGAACTTCACTCCTAGCGGGGCTACGTGCGGACCGAGTTTCTGCGCTGGCGGCGCGTAGTTGGAACAGTCCTTACCTTTACCGAATTTCGGATCGAGAATATCTCCGCCGTGGCAGTAGGGAAAGCCGAAGTGCAGGCCCTGTCGGGGCGCATGATTCAGCTCGCATGGCGGTATGTCGTCCCCCAACATGTCCCGACCATTGTCTGTAAACCACAGATCCCCGGTTTCAGGATGCCAGGTAAAGCCGACCGAGTTGCGTATACCAGAGGCGTAGGTCTCGCGCCCTGTGCCATCTGCGTTGACGCGAATGATCTGCGCGTAGTCGAACTCCTCGCAGATATTGCACGGCGCGCCGATACTGATGTAGAGCTTACCGTCCGGACCGAAACCGATGTAGCGCCAGCCGTGATGCGAGTCAGATGGCAGGTCGATGTCCAGCACCTCTGCCCGGGGCATGTTGTCGAGCCTGTCTTCGACGTCGGCGTACCGGTACACACGATCGATCTCGGCGACATACAGGTCACCGTCGTGGAACGCAATGCCGTTAGGCGTGCTCATTTGGCTGAGCAGTTCGATCGTTCGCGTCGTCCCGTCGCCGTTTTCAACAACGGCGTATACCGACCTGCCCTTTCGATTGGATACAAACAATGTGCCCCGATCACCGAGCGCAAGCGATCGAGCTTTCGGCACGTCCGCATACACTTCAATCGAGAAACCGGGCGGCAGCTGAACATCATCAATTGACGCAGCTACCGGCGACACGACACAAAAAACAAACAGGATTACCGAAAGTCTTCTCAGCACACTAAACCTCAGCTGGCAACGACCCTACAGAAACAGCAACGATAACGTGGGCCAGAACGTTATCAGGATCACGGACAGCATCAAGATAAGCAGGAACGGGAACGTCGCCGAGTACACATGCATGATCGGCTTCTCGAATCGATAACTGGCAATGAACAGATTGAGACCGACCGGTGGTGTCAGGTAACCCAACTGCATTGCAGCGAGGAAGATAATGCCAAGATGCACTTCGTTCACACCGAAACCGGCTGCGATCGGGAGGATCAGCGGCACCACGAGCACGATGGCCGAGAAAATGTCGAGAATCGCGCCAAGCACCAGCAGGAAGAGCAACAACAGGATCAGGAATGAAGTCTGACTGCTGACCAGTTCCGCAACCAGCGCGAATAACTTCTGCGGTACCTCGGCATCGATCATGTAGTACGTCGACGCGAGCGATACACCAAGGATCATGAGAATGCCGCCGACGAGCACCATGGACTCGCGAATTACGCGCGGCAGGTCGGCGAAGCGAATCTCACGATTGATCAGGACCTCGATAATGAATACGTACAGCGCCGTTATCGCCGCGGCTTCGGACACCGCGAAGAAACCCGAATAAATGCCGCCAAGCACGACGATCGGCAACGGCAGTTCCCAGACTGCCTCGCGAAGCGCGGCGCCCACTTCACGAAGTGAGAACGTACTCATGGGTTTCCGGTTCTCGCGATTCACCCAGATGCTGTAGCCGGCCAGCATGACCAGCATGACGAGTCCCGGAAGTATGCCTGCGCGGAACAGGTCGTCGATGCTGACCTCGGCGACGACGCCGTAGAGAATCAGCGGTAGTGACGGCGCGAACAGCAGACCCAGGCTGCCAGAAGATGTAACGAGGCCCAGGTTGAAGCGGTCGCCGTAGCCATCCTGTTTCAGTGCCGGATACAGGATCGCCCCCAAAGCGATAATCGTGACCCCGGACGCGCCTGTGAACGCGGTGAAGAACGCACACGCTGCCAGGCAGACCAGTGCAAGGCCGCCGGGCATCCAGCCGAACATCGCGCTCGTCAGGCGCACGAGACGCTTGGGCGCATTGCTCTCGCTGAGCAGGTAGCCCGCGAACGTGAACAACGGAATCGCAGTGAGAATCGGCATCTGTGCGATGCTCATCAACTCCAGGGCGATCGTCATCAGCTCGGTTTCGTTGTTGTAGAAACCGACCATCGCGCTGGTCGCAATGATCGCGAACAGGGGCGCACCCAGTATGGCCAGGACGATCAGCAGCAGGCTGACCAGGATCACAACGCCGCCTCGGCTTGTTCAGGCTTGAAAAGCCTGTGTAGCAACTTCACCACACGCACCAGGAACTGGTAGCTGATCAGCGCAAATGCGATCGGCACAATCGCGTGCACCAGCCACAATGGAATATCGGTGAGCACCGTATCGCCCCAGCTTGCTTCCTCGCGCACCAGCCGATAAGCCTGCCAACCAATCATGGCGCAAACGGCGGCGGCGAAGATATCGACGATAATCTTGATCCAGGAAACAATAGCTCCCGAAAGAATATGCGTGACCAGGTCAATACGAATGTGCTTGTTGTCACGACACGCCGCGATGGATCCAACCATTGCGAGCCAAAGCACGATGAGTTTTACGAGTTCGTCCGCCCACGACATGCTGAAGCTGCTGCCCAGCAACTGGCGGTTAATGATCTGAAAAACTGATACGCCAATCATGGTGGCGACCAGAACAACCAGTGCGGTGTTCTCCGCGAACCTCCCTGCCCGCTCCAGTCTATCCAGGAGTGTTTTCAAGGGGTCGACCCGGACTCCGCAGTACGTTGTGCTCGATACTCCTCACCGTAGCGGAGCATCTCCTCAAACAGCTCACTCGAGAACAGACCTTGCTTACCCAGTCCTGCCGTCGACACCATCAATACGTCGCGAATCCGCTGGTATTCATCAATATCGAACGGAACGCTTTTGATGCCCGCATTCAGCAGGGCATCGCGAGCACCGCGATTATCGATCAGGTTCTGCTGGTCGAAGTTCCTGTAGGTCTTCTCCATGACCTCGCGAACGATCGCCTGGTCCGTATCGCTGATCTTGTCGAACGCCCGCTTGTCGATAGCCATGAATCCCAGCGTGTATACGAGTGGCAATTCAGTTATGTACTTAACCTTGGTATGCCATTGCAGCACCAGTGCACCAATCGGTGACATGGCGACAATATCGATCAGACCCGTCTGCAGGCCCGTGAGCACATCGGTCAGCGGCAAGCTCACAGGCGACAGGGACATTGCCTCCATTGAGCGGCGGCTGATCATATCGCCTTCAGGTACCCAGACTTTCTTACCCTTGAGATCATCCAGCGTCGAGATCGGTGTATTCGACATCAGGATCGCAAATCCACCAGCGGCGAAACCGAAATTGACCCAGCCCGCGTCTTCGAGACCCGACTGCAGCTTCGCGTCAAGAAAACTCCGGGCATATGCAGCTTCTTCTTCCGAATCGAACACCATCGGGAGACCATACAGATTGAGGTCCGGGTACTTGAACGCGAGTGCCGAGGGCGTGAATGCACCGCCCTGCAAGGAGCCGATACGGATCCGGCTCAGAACTTTCTGGTCATTGCCCATCACGCCGCCGCCGTAGTACTTGATCTGCACCCGGCCTTCGGTTCGTTCCTTGATCTCTTTCGCACTGTTGCGCATGTCGGTCATCCACTGCGAACCCTCCGGCGTCACGGTGGCGACCTTCAGCACAGTCGCCTGCACAGGCAGCCCAAGCATCAGTCCGGTAGTCACAATAAGGAATGTCAAAAAACGCTTTTTCATCATAAGTCCATTCAGAAGTAATCGTCTGCTTCGGCGAGTAGCACCGCAGCTTGTTCCTTGGCCAGCACATTGCCAAGAGTGAACCCATCCTGGTACGGGTCGGCCGCCATGACCTCGTTAAGCAGTTGGTCATGTAATTCGCGCTCGTATAGCAACTTTGCGTAGCCGCGTGCGTATTCGACTTTGGCACCAAGATCCTTGCCATCGGTCACGGCAATCGCTTTCTCGAAGTACTCACGTGCACGTTCCGGCTCGCCACCCAATGCAGGCGGTCGCAAGGTGAGCAATATTCCCATATAGGTGAAAACAGCACCGTTAACTTCGTCACCACTTATGTCCATATAGTGATTGAACAACGCCTCTACCTGCGGTAGTTCGGCAAGGGAATTCCAGTCCGAACTGTGGGCGCGCAAGAACGCGAGCGACGCGAAACCGTAGGTATAGAGCAGTTCGCTCTGTTTGGCGCCGATACCGTCGAGCGTTGCGACAAATTCGTCGTAGGTCGCGTCGGGCCAGCCGCACGCTGGCTTGTAGGACACGCACATCGCTTTCAGCGCATAACCGCGGGCGCGCGTTGTCAATCGTGACGCGCGGACTTCGTCATCGGCGAAGACAGCGCCGTAAGACGCGTACAGGGTTGCACCGGATGCGAGGATGTCCGGGTCTTCAGGATTGTCTTTGATAAACCCGTCGATAAGCACCATGAACGTCGGGAGCGCAGCTTTGGCAGTCTCCGGATCATCCTGATTCAGAATGGAATCAGAAATGCTATCGGCCAGCCCGCTGGCCGCTGACGACATCAGCGACGCGCAACCAGTAAGGCTAAAGGCAATGACGCCAATGAGCAGTGCTTTCTTCATAAAATGACGGACCCGACTGAAATCAATTGGTTCAGCTTTTGCAAGTGGCCGGCATTATAACGAAATTCACCCCGGGCACTTTGGCGCCGGGGTGATGAATTCCTGATGGAAACTAGATTTTTTCCTTAATGCGCGCTGCCTTGCCGGTACGACCACGCAGGTAGTACAACTTGGCGCGGCGGACGTCACCACGGCGCTTGACAGCGACCGAGTCGACGACCGGGCTGTAGGTCTGGAAAACACGCTCTACGCCTTCACCATGCGACATCTTGCGCACCGTGAACGACGAATTCAGGCCGCGATTGCGCTTGGCGATAACGATGCCTTCAAACGCCTGCAAGCGCTCGCGCTCGCCTTCCTTGACCTTAACCTGTACGACAATCGTGTCGCCCGGAGCAAACTTGGGTATTTCCTTGCCCATCTGCTCTTGTTCGATCGCTTCGATAATTTTGCTCATGGTCTCTGCTCTTTCAAAAATTCGTCGAGCAACGCCTGCTGCTCGTCATTCAAATCCAATTTTTCAATCAGGTCCGGACGTCGCAAAAAGCTCCGGCCCAGCGCCTGCTTCATTCTCCACCGCGCAATTTCTGCGTGGTCACCGGACAACAACACGTCCGGCACGTTTCGGCCGTCGATATCCTCAGGCCGCGTGTAGTGCGGACAATCCAGCAGCCCCTCCATAAAGGAGTCCTGGGCCGCCGACTCGTCATCACCCAAAACACCAGGCAACAACCGCACTACTGCATCAATAACTGCCATGGCAGCGACTTCCCCGCCCGAAAGCACGAAATCGCCGAGCGACAATTCCTCATCGACCTGCGATTCGATCAACCGCTCATCGACGCCTTCATAACGTCCCGCCAGCAAAATCACAGCCGGCAATGTCGCATAACGCTGCGCGACTGCCTGGTCGAATACCCTGCCTTGCGGCGACAGATATACCACCGGGCTGCCCTCGGGCGACCTGTCGCGTGCGGCTTTTATTGCCCGGGCAAGTGGTTCGTACTTCATCACCATGCCAGGGCCGCCGCCGTACGGTCGGTCATCCACCGTGCGGTGCACATCACTGGTGTGGTCGCGTGGATTTTCGATGTCCAGCGTGACCAGTTTCCGGCGCTGCGCGCGTCCCACGACGCCGTATTCGGCAATCGTAGCTACCATTTCCGGGAACAGGCTGATGACCTCAAAATGCACGACGTCAGTCCCATTCCCAGTCGACCCTGATCTCGCCTTTGGCCAGATCAACACCGAGTATCACTTCGTCCATGACGAACGGAATCAAACGTTCCGTCTCGCCCTGCACGACCATCACATCGTTGGCGCCCGTCTCCAGCATGTACCCCAGCTTGCCGAGTTCGGTGCCATCGCGCTGCACAACCCTGAGACCTTCGAGGTCGGACCAGTAATAGTGGCCCTTGTCGGTGTCCGGCAATTCGTCTCGTGGGATCCCGATATCGGTTCCTATAAGACTCGCTGCCCGGTCGCGGTCATCAAACCCGTCGATGCGTACGATGATCGTCTTTCCATGCCGCTGACCCTCAGCGACTGTCGCTTCCTGCCACCCGTCTTTCCCGGAGAGCAGCCAGCGATCGTAATTCAGTACCGCTTCACGCGGATCGGTGTACGAGTACACCTTGACCCAACCTTTTACACCGAAAAGGCCCGATATCCGGCCCAGGACGATGGGTTGAGTCGTATCACCCAATCAGTTCGCCGTGGCTGCCTTGCGATGCTTCTTCAAGAGTGAGGCAACGCGATCAGAAGGCTGTGCGCCCTGGCCAATCCAGTAGTCCACGCGCTCGAGGTCAATCCGCAGATTCTCCTCGTGCTCACGCCCAACCGGGTTGAAAAAGCCAACACGCTCAAGATACCGACCGTCCCGACGATTACGAGAGTCGGTGACAACCAGGTGATAGAAAGGACGCTTTTTCGCGCCAGCGCGCGAAAGTCGAATACTAACCATTACATTTCCGTATTAAATTCAAAGGAAGGCAGACATGCCTCGGCTCGGGCTGGCCCGAGTAGACGGCGCATTGTACGGGTTTTGCGCCAAATGTGAAGCGTTTTAACGGCGAAAATTCCCTGTCAATTCAGTGTCTTGCCACCGGGCCATCAACGGGGCTCCCGGCTGGCGTCAAATCCGGGGCAAATTGGCCCACAATTTGCGGAAATCAGCGAAATCCGGGGGGCATGCCACCCGGGGGCATCCCGCCGCCCGGCATGCCACGCATGAACTTCTTCATGCCGCCTTTGGATACCTTTTTCATCATTTTCTCCATCTGCAAATGCTGCTTCAGGAGACGATTGACGTCCTGGATCTGTTGCCCCGCCCCAAGCGCTATGCGCTTTTTACGGGAGCCATTGATCACCTTGGGAAAGCGGCGCTCGCCCGGCGTCATGGAGTTAATAATCGCGATCTGACGGCGAATCTTCTGCTCGTTAGCCTGGTCATTCAATGCAGCCGGGTTGACGTTCCCCGGCAGTGGCAGCTTCTCTAGCATCGAGGCTATGCCGCCCATATTCATCATTTGCTCGAGCTGGTCCTTGAGGTCCGACAGATCAAATCCCCTGCCCTTCTTGAGCTTCCTGGCGAGCTTCTCGGTCTGATCTTTGCCGACCTTCTGCTCGATTTCCTCGACGAGCGTCAGTACATCACCCATGCCGAGAATGCGCGACGCCATCCGGTCGGGGTGAAATGCTTCGAGCGCATCAGTCTTTTCGCCGACACCCATGAAGCGAATCGGCTTCCCTGTGATCTCGCGAACGGACAGCGCCACACCGCCCTTTGCGTCACCATCAGCCTTCGTCAGCACAATGCCAGTGAGCGGCAGGCTCTGATCGAACGCGGTTGCCGAATTCACGGCATCCTGGCCGGCCATGCTGTCCACGACAAACAAAGTCTCATGGGGCGCAGCCTTCGCGTGCACCTCCTGCACTTCCTGCATCATGTTTTGATCGATGTGCAGACGGCCCGCGGTGTCGACGATAAGCACATCGGCGTGTGAGCGGCGTGCCTCATCAAGCGCACGATCGACGATCTTTACGGGCTTCTCATCCGCGCTGCTGTCGGAATGCAGGGCGCCGACTTCGCCGGCCAGCGTCTGCAATTGCAGGATGGCCGCCGGACGATGCACATCGACGCTGACAAGCATCACTTTCTTCTTGTCTTTTTCGA
>Ga0316191_10000733_pt1 | contig 21760 bp, 20 predicted proteins | sample Eddworburr2cm_MG_FD_204928 | JGI IMG/M metagenome (GOLD analysis project Ga0316191, IMG submission 204928) | Coastal sediment microbial communities from Maine, United States - Eddy worm burrow 2 cm | ecosystem: Environmental > Aquatic > Marine > Coastal > Sediment | place: USA: Maine... | reverse complement strand
CGCAGCGCAACTCGACCTGCCAGACGAACCGCCAGAATTGAAGAGCGTAGACGACTATCGGATCGTCGGGTCGCGCAGGAAAACAGTCGACGCGTTCGAAATTGTCACGGGCCGGGCGAAATACGGCGCAGACACTATCCAGCCAAACATGCGCTATGCGGCAATCGCGCGAGCGCCGGTTCTGAATGCCGGTGTCGAGTCATTCGACGATACGCGCGCCCGTCAGATAGACGGCGTACTCGATGTGTTTGCTATCGAGGGCCCGAAGATGGGCGAGCCCTACTTTCTATTGGCAAGTGGCGTTGCCGTGGTAGCCACGTCGACGTGGGCGGCGATGCAGGGCAAGGCCGCCCTGGATATCAAGTGGCAGGAAAGCCCGAGCGCAAACGATGGCAGTAACAAGTTCTGGCAGGAAAACGAGGCGATGCTGCAGACTCGCGGCCAGGTCGTTCTCGATGACGGCGACTTTGACAGCGCGATGGCCGACGCCTCGAAGGTTGTCGAGCATCGGTACCGGATACCGTTTGTCGCGCACGCGCCCATGGAACCGCAGAACTGCTACGCGTACGTGCAGGAAGACCGTTGTCACGTCATCGTTCCGACCCAGATGCCGAGCGGCGCGTCGCGAGCGGCCGCCAGGGTAACCGGCTTGCCGCGCGAAAACATCCACGTCGACATGACGCGTGTTGGCGGCGGCTTCGGCCGTCGGATGCCGGTCGACTATGTCACCGAGGCGACACTGATCTCGCAGCGAACCGGGTGGCCGATACAGCTGCTGTGGTCACGCGAAGATGACATGAAGAACGACTTCTACAGGCCCGGCGGATTGCATGAGATGCGGGCCGGACTGGACGAAGATGGCAAGATCGTCGGATGGACGCAGCGGCTCGCAAGTGGCAGCAAATACTATCGCCGCCCGAACATGCCGGATGACGAACTCTGGAAGCCAGAGTTGTACCCGGATGATTTCCCGCGCCGCATGGTGGAGAACATGCGCCTTGAGTACTTCCACAATGCCATCGGCCTGCCGCGCGGCTCCTGGAGAGCGCCGGCTCATACGGCCAATGCATTTGTTGTCCAGAGCTTCCTGGACGAAATCGCTCATGAAACCGGGCAGGATCCGTTGCAGATGCGACTGGATATGCTCGGCGAGGATCGCGAACTCGGCTACAGCAACCACGGTGGGCCTACGTTCAATCCGGGCCGCCTTGCTCGCCTTGTGACGTTTGTCGCCGAACAGATCGACTACACGCAAGAACTACCGAAAGGTCGCGGCATTGGCTTCGCCACGCACTTTACGTTTGGTGGCTACGCGGCGCATGCGATGGAGGTTACCGTAAGTGACGCGGGTGAGCTGACCATAGAGCGCATCGTCGCGGCGATCGACTGTGGTCTTGCTGTGCATCCGAACGCCGTCGCCGCACAGCTGGAGGGCGGTACGATCGATGGTTTGAGTACAGCGCTCGGTCTGGAAATCACGGTCAAGGATGGCCAGGTGGAACAATCGAACTTCGACAATTATCCGCTGGCCCGAATTGCCGCATTCCCGGCGAAGTTCGAGACCCACATCCTGCCGTTCAACGACATACCGACCGGCGTCGGTGAAATAGGCTTGCCGTCCGCAGCTCCTGCGCTGACGAACGCAATATTCGCGGCGACAGGAAAACGCATTCGGACGCTACCAATCGGCGATCAGTTGTCGTAGGAGCGGCGACCCGCCGCGATCGCGGCCAATGGCCGCTCCTACAGGCTGATCTGGAACAGCAGGTAGTGGTCGACGAGTAATGCGGCGAATAGAAAGCCGAGATAGCTGATGGAGAACCTGAACGTCTTCATCGGCAATTCCATGTCGTCCGGTACCCGGTACATCCGGATGGCGTAGTACAGGAAGTACGCGTCGAGCACGAGCGCGACCAGCAGGTAGATAATGCCACTCATGCCGATCAGGTACGGCAGGATCGTGACGAGTACGAGCAGGATCGTATACAGCAGAATATTGAGTCGCGTGTACGCCTCACCATGTGTGACGGGCAACATCGGGATGTCGACCTTGGCGTATTCTTCCTTGCGCGCGATCGCCAGCGCCCAGAAGTGCGGTGGTGTCCACACGAACACGATAAGGAACATCAGCAAGGCACCGGCTTCGACCTGGTTGGTCACTGCCGTCCATCCGAGAACGGGCGGCGCAGCACCCGCCGCCCCACCGATCACAATATTTTGCGGCGTCGCGCGCTTTAACCATGCTGTGTAAACGACCGCGTAGCCAATCAGTGAACAGAAAGTGAGGATCGCTGTCAGCGGGTTCACGAGGAACCAGAGGATCAGCATTGAGATGATGCACAGCACGGTCGCAAACGTGATTGCGGACCTTTCTGTCAACTTGCCCTGCGGCAACGGGCGACCCCGCGTACGCATCATCTGGATGTCGATGCGGGCATCAAGCACGTGGTTGTAGACCGCAGCCGACGATGACGCGAGCCCGATGCCGAGCGTGCCAAAAATGAGTGGCATGGCGCCGGGCCAGCCGGGCACAGAAACAAACATACCGACGATCGCCGTAAATACGATCAACATGACGACGCGAGGCTTGGTCAGCTCGTAGTAGTCGCGCCAGTCAGTGTAGGTCTCTACTCTCGTGCTCAATGCGTTGTCCGTTTAACCAATGCGCTTATCCAATGCGAGACAACTCGAGAAGATGCTTGATGTCCTCGACCATGGCGCTTGGGTCGATATCCGGGCGGAAATACATAACCAGGTTTCCGAGCGGATCGATGAGGTAATAGCCTCCGGCCTCGAGGTCTGCGGGTTTCTTGCTATCCAGCAGCTCTTTGAGCGCACTGTCATTTAGTGCCACCAGGCCACCGTGTTCGTCGGCAAGCAGCACTGTATCGGGCGCTGTATCTCCGTGCAAGAAAACACGGACCAGCCGGTCCATCTCCTTGCCGAGCATCAGCCGGGACTGTCGCAGCGTATATAACGAGTGTGCACAAGCGTCGTCGCAAAGACCGTCATTCGCGTACAGGAGGACCCAGAAACCATCGTTGTGCGCATAGAGTGGTGATCCCGGTACGCCATCTCTAAGATTCGTAATGGGCTGCAGTAGCGCGCCGTTATTCGTGCGGCCCGCCGGTGTCAGGTCCTGGCCCACAAAGTACAGGTACGCGGCGATCGCCAGCGGCCCCAGGAATATGGCGGCAATCAGCAAAAGCTGTACGCGACCCTTGCCTCTCTTTTCTGTAGCCATTACTTGAAGCGCTTCTTACGGTAGTTCCAGACCAGGAGGCCGGACAGGACAGCGGCCATGGCAAACCACTGCAGCGCGTAGCCGAAGTGCTTGCCAGGACCGAACTCGGTCGGCACCCAGTGACGGAAAAAGCCGTTGTCTTCCTCGTGATCCATGAGTAGAACAAATGGCTGAACGGCGTTGCCGAGCGCCACGGCCACCTCCTCCGTCGATGGATAGACGGCCTCCATCGGCCAATCCTGCCCGGGCCGGAAGGCTTCGCCCATCTTCATTCCGGCTCGCGGCAGCGATCCCGCCCGGCCACGCACTGTCACGCGCCCGGGTGGAACGTCGAGGCGCGTCATGTCCAGCGGTTCAGCGGTCTTCTCGATCCAGCCGCGATTGACGAGCAATACGGGCTCGCCGTCGAGACCAACCAATGGCGTAATCACATAGTAGCCATAGCGGCTGTTAACGATAATGTTCTCGAGCAGTACCTGGTGGGCGCCATCGTAGCTGCCGGTTGCTTTGATTCGCTGGAAAGGCCGGACTTCCATACCGTCTTGCCAGGAGGCGAACCCGGTCTCATCGCGGAACATCTGTTGGTCTGCTCGTTTCTCGAGGCCGCGGCTGATCTGCCAGGCGCCCAGTCCGGCAAACTGGGCGACGAGCAGCGCGCCCACGACGAGCGGAAGCCAGCTCGGCAATGGCTTTTTAGTCCCGGCGTTCACGATATACTGCCCGCCCCTGTTCCATGTGAATCGACTATGAAGTCCATCGTTTTTATTCTACTGGCTGCGATCATTATCAGCCTTGGTTCGGGGTTGTTCTACCTGTCCGGGAAGAACCACGATTCTGAAAAAATCCAGCGTGCGTTACGCATTCGCGTAGCACTCTCCGCCATTCTCATCCTGTTCCTGGTTGTATCCTACTTCGCCGGGTGGATACAGCCCTGACGAGAACGAAACGGGCGCCGAAGTCGCGGCCAATGGCGGCTCGTACGAGCGGCGATTCGCCGCGACACAGCTACATCCAGTAGACGAAGACGTACAGGCCGATCCAGACAACATCAACGAAGTGCCAGTACCAGGCGACAGCCTCGAACGCGAAATGGTTCTCCGCTGTGAAGTGCCCCTTCAATACACGGAAGAACATGATCGTCAGCATGATGGCGCCGATCGTCACGTGCATACCGTGGAAGCCGGTCAGCATGAAGAACGTCGATCCGTAGATGCCTGACGTGAGCTTCAGGTTCAGGTCCTGGTAGGCATGGATGTACTCGACGCCTTGCAGGTAGACGAATATGAAGCCAAGCAGGAACGTGGCAGCGAGGAACAGCTTCAGCTGCGCACGCTTGCCCTCGATCAGTGCGTGGTGTGCGATCGTCACCGTGATCGATGACGTTAGCAGCAGCGCCGTGTTGATCAGCGGTAGGCCGAACGGCGGCATTATCCTGTATTCTCCGCCAACGTTCCCCGGGCCGTTGGTCGGCCAGGTGCTCTCGTAGCCTTCCCACAGCAGCAGGTTGGTAAAAAAGTTGTTGCTGTCGCCACCGAGCCAGGGAATCGACATGTTGCGGGCGTAGAACAGCGCGCCGAAGAACGCCGCGAAAAACATGACTTCCGAGAAGATGAACCAGAACATGCCCTGGCGGAAAGACTTGTCTACCTGTGCGTTGTACAGACCGCTCTGGCTTTCGCCGATCACCGTGCCGAACCAGCCAGTAATCATAAAGATGAGTATGGCAAAGCCCACCAGCATTACGTAGAAGCCAAAATCCGCGCCGTTCAACCAGCTTGATACGCCAGTCATCAGGAACAGCAGGCCGATTGAGCCGACAACGGGCCAGTGGCTGCCGTGTGGGACGTAATAATGTTCGTCTGTATGAGTGGTCATGATGATTCTCAGGTACTTGTCAGTATTTTTTGTTCGACGCCACAGGTGCAGTGTCGAAGAATGTGTATTGCAGGGTAATGGTGTCTACGTAATCCGGCAGGTCCGGGTCGACAATGAACTGCAGCGGCATGGCCCGTTCTTCGTTGGCCAGGAATTCCTGCTGGTCGAAGCAGAAACACTCAATCTTGACGAAGTGTTCCGCGGCGGCCCCGGGCGCGACGCTGGGTACGGCCTGGGCAATCTTGTCCTGATCGGTCAGGTTCTTCGCGGTAAACGTCGCGAAGTACATCTTGCCCGGGTTGACCGTCATGCTGTCTGCGTCAGCTCCAAACTCGAAGGGTGCGTACGAGTTGATTGTCGTGACGAACTCAATCCGAATTTCGCGCGACAGGTCCGGCGCCTCAACCCTGGCCACGGCTTCCGCATTGGTGCGGCCGCCGAAGCCCGTGATCTCACAGAACACATCGTATAGCGGCACGAGCGCGTAGCCGAAAGCAAACGCTCCGACAACGACCACTAACAACGATGTTACGAGATTACGGTGCATATCAGGAACGCAGCACGCCCATCATGATGAAGCCGACGTAGAACGCGAGAGCAATCGCCACGACGATCAGCGTCGTGCGGCGGATGTTCTTTTTGCGCTCCAGCTCGTCCACGGTCTACTCGAAGGCTTCGTTAGCGATCCGCGCTTTCGGCGGCGTCGTAAACGTGTGCCACGGTGCCGGCGACGGTACCGTCCATTCGAGGCCATGCGAACCTTCCCAAACGCGGTCCGTCGCTTTGGCGCCCTTCTTTGCTGTCAGGAGGACAAGCACGAAGAGCAGCTGCGACAGTCCGAAGCCAATGGCGCCGATACTCGCGATTGTATTGAAGTCCGTGAACTGAGTTGAGTAGTCCGGAATACGGCGCGGCATGCCGGCCAATCCCAGGAAGTGCATCGGAAAAAACGTGAGGTTCACGAAGATCGTCGAGGCCCAGAAATGCAGCTTGCCGAGACCCTCGTTATACATATGGCCGGTCCATTTCGGGAGCCAGTAGTAGGCGCCCGCCATGATCGCGAAGACCGAGCCCGGGACCAGCACGTAGTGGAAATGCGCCACGACGAAATAGCTGTCGTGGTACTGCACGTCTGCCGGCTGGATCGCGAGCATCAGGCCCGAGAAACCGCCGATCGTAAACAGGAACACGAATGCCAGCGAGAACAGCATCGGTGTCTCGAACGTCATTGACCCGCGCCACATCGTCGCAACCCAGTTGAAGATCTTCACACCGGTCGGAACAGCGATGAGCATTGTCGCGAACATGAAGAACAACTGGCCCGTCAGCGGCATGCCGACAGTGAACATGTGGTGTGCCCAGACGATAAACGACAGGAACGCGATGCAGGAGGCTGCGTAGACCATCGAGTCGTGACCGAACAGCTTCTTGCGGGAGAACGTCGGGATGATTTCTGACACGACACCGAAGGCCGGCAGAATCATGATGTAAACCTCGGGGTGCCCGAAGAACCAGAAAATGTGCTGGAACATGACCGGATCGCCACCGCCGGCCGCGAGGAAAAAGCTCGTGCCGAAGAACTGGTCGGTCAGCAGCATGGTGACGGCACCGGCCAGCACCGGCATCACGGCGATCAGCAGGTACGCAGTAATCAGCCAGGTCCACACGAACATCGGCATCTTGAGCAGCGTCATGTCAGGCGCGCGCATGTTGATGATTGTCACGATCACGTTGATGGAGCCCATGATCGACGAGATGCCCATCAGGTGGACGGAGAAGATCAGGAACGGGAACGCATCGCCGGTCTGCAGGATGAGCGGTGGATACATCGTCCAGCCGCCGGCAGGGGCACCGCCTGGCATGAGCAGCGTCGAGAGCAGGATGCCGAAGGCAACCGGCAGGATCCAGAAGGACCAGTTGTTCATGCGTGGCAGCGCCATGTCGGGCGCGCCGATCATGAGCGGGATCATCCAGTTGGCCAGGCCAACAAACGCCGGCATTACCGCGCCGAACACCATGATCAGCGCATGCATCGTCGTCATCGAGTTGAAGAACTCCGGATGCACGAATTGCAGGCCCGGGACAGCCAGCTCCGAGCGAATGACCATCGCCATTGCGCCGCCAATAAAGAACATGACGAGGCTGAAGATGAGGTACATCGTGCCGATGTCTTTGTGGTTCGTTGAGAACAGCCAGCGCTTGATGCCCTTCTCGGGGCCGTGGTCATCGTGGTCCGTGGCGTGTGCGTCTACTACTGCAGTAGTCATACCTTAATACTCCGAATCAATTCTGGTGTGCGCTGACGAGCTTGTCTTCGCCATCATTGTGGCTGTTGACCCAGGCCTGGTACGCCTCGGGCTCAACCACCTCGACAACGACCGGCATGTAGCCGTGGTCCTTGCCGCACAATTCGGCGCATTGGCCGCGAAAAGTGCCAGTTTCATTGGCGTTGAACCAGGTCTCGTTCACGATGCCCGGGATAGCGTCTTTCTTGATCGCGAAATCGGGAACCCACCATGAGTGGATGACGTCATTCGACGTCAGCAGCAGGCGAACTTTCGTGCCCCTCGGCACGACCAGTGGGTGATCAACTTCGAGCAGGTAATTCTCAACGCTGTTCACGTCGACGCCCGATTGCTTCGGACGAGCGGCCAGGCTCGGGCGCGCGAGGCTCGAGAAAAACTCGATGCCTTCGTCCTGGTATTTGTAGTGCCACTTCCATTGGTAGCCCGTGATCACGATGGATATTTCAGGGTCGCGAGAATCTTCAAGTCTGATCATCGTCTCCGCTGCCGGCACCGCCATGATCAGCAGTATGACAACGGGAATCGCCGTCCAGATGACCTCCGCAACCGTACTGTGAGAGAACGACGCAGGTTCCGCGCCTTTCGACTTTCTGTGCTTGACCAGCGAGATGATCATGACGCCGAAAACGACGACGCCGATGGCGACGCACCACCAGAAGACCATCATGTGCAGTTCGAACGTCTCGACGCTGAGATCTGTTACGCCCCTGGGCATGTTGAGCGCCCAGTCGGCTTTCGCCGTGCTTGCCAGAACCAGGCCAAAAAGGCTCAGGAACGATTTTCGTATCATTAGTTGTCCACCCTGCAACCGTCGCCACGATTGCAATCATTTCATTTTCCGGAAGTCGCGAATACTGGAATCGCCAGCGTCCTGCTGGCCCGGTCATGCCGGAGATTCGCTGTTCGGCCGGTTTGACCGCCGCGCTGGTCAAAAAAGCTCGCGCAGTTTACTGAAATCGCGACAGCCATGCAATGCTGAGGCCCGGATTCTTGTTGAGATTAATTCTTATTTAACAAGAGCTTAGCGGCGCCTCGGAATCTGATTTGCGTCAATTCGGTAGTTTTCCGGGTCATTTTTGGGGCCCGCGCCCCAGCAATGGCCGTAAACGAGCTCCAGTTCCAGCGTGATTTTGCCCTGCGAATCCGCCAGCGCGGCGGTCATGGCGGCAAATGAGCGTCGTCCTGCGAGACCGCGCGCGCGTTCAGCAAGGGCGTTCCGCGCTCCAGCCCGGGTTAGGTCCGCGAACAGCTTGTCAGCGCTTTCGTAGCAAACCGCCAGCCGGTCGACGTCGAGTACCGGATCGCTCAATCCGGCCCTGACGAGGCCGTCGCCGAGGTCATGCATGTCCGCAAAGCGATTGACGTGAATGCCGCTGTCAACGCCAGCCCACGCCTGCGCAATTTCCTGCAGGCTATCGGGCCCGAGCGTAGCGAAAGCGAAGACCCCGCCCGGTACCAGCACGCGGGCGACCTCCTCGAGCACCGGCTGCGGCGTCGGCGCCCAGGGCAGCAACTGGTTGGCGACAACCATGTCGAAAGAGATATCCGCGAATGGCAGATGATTTGCATCGCCCTGGACGAACGAAGCACGCGAAAACCACGATTTTTGCCGTTGTCCTTGTTTGAGCATTGCCCGACTCAGGTCCAGGGAGACGATGTGGGCCCGCTTGAAACGCTTACGTAGCAGGCGTCCGGTGGTGCCCGTCGCCGATCCGAGGTCGAGAATGCTCGTCGGCTGAAGCAGCAGCGGTTCGAGTCGGGTTGCGAGCCCCTCCCGCGTCACCTCGTGGACGAAATCGCTGCTGTCGAAGCTCGGGGCGGCGCGATCAAAGCGGCGTTGAATGTCTCGCAGGCAAAGCATGCGCGAACGGTATCACGCTTTTTTGGGCAAACGCCCGCGAATTGGCGGTCGGCGCGCGGTCGCGCTGATTGGACAATGCAATGATGCTCTTACGTGCGCTGGAGAACGCGCTTATGCCGCTGCGCTGTGTTTTCTGCGGTACACGAACCGTCTTTCCTGCGAAGTACATTTGCACGGGTTGCGACGCGGACCTCCCAAGAATCGCGTCGCCGCCGCCGCCCGTGTCGTCGCCACTTGAGTACGATGTCGCACCGGTCGCGTACGAGTTTCCCGTCGACGCGGCGATCAAGGCGCTCAAGTTCCAGCGCAGGCTGTTCTATGGTCCGGCGCTGGCCGAGCTGCTTTGTCGGGAATGCCAACACCTTCCCGATGACATCGACGCTGTCCTTCCCGTGCCACTTCACTGGCGGCGGAGATGGTTTCGGGGTTTTAACCAGGCGGATGAGCTTGCCGCACCGGTTGCGAAACACCTGGGACTGCCGGTGCTCCGCAATGTGAAGAGAGTTCGAGCGACACCCTTTCAGTCGGGCTTGAGCGCACGCGAGCGGGCACAGAACCTGCGCGGCGCTTTCGACGTGCGGGGCTCGATAACCGCGAAACACATACTGATTGTCGATGACGTCATCACGACGGGCGCGACCGTGCGCCAGCTGGCGAGGGTGCTGCGACGGGCCGGGGCCGGCAAGGTTAGCGCGCTTGCAGTAGCGCGGGCATGAGCATAGGTAATTACCGCAACATCGTCTTGATCTAGATCATGGATGCACGAAGCCAGAGGAGGACAATTCAAGTATCCGATCACCCCGAGTCACGTGAAAGTACATGCCAAGCAACGTCATTCTGCTCGCCGCGGCTGCAGTGCTGGCCATTCCGGCCATGCCCGTCACGTCGTTCGGCGAGGACTCCGTAGCCGAGGAGCCCATTGAGCAGATCGTCGTGGTGGCCAACAAGGACGAGCGTTCGATTCGCGAGGTGGCGGCGAACGTCACTGTCCTTTCCCGCGCGGATCTCACCAACCAGCTAGCGACATCCGTCAGCGATGTGTTTCGCTACGTTCCGGGTGTGGACTACGAAGGAGCAGGCACCCGGTTTGGTACCGAAGGCATCAATATTCGGGGGATTGGCGGCAATCGTGTCGCCATCCAGGTCGATGGAATCCCGCTGACCGACCAGTTCGATACCGGGAGCTTCTCGAACGCTACGCGCGATTTCATCGATGCGGGAATGATCCAGGACATCGAAGTTCTGCATGGTCCCGCCTCCGCCCTCTACGGCAGTTCCGCCATCGGCGGCGTTGTCGCTGTGCGCACACCCGATCCCGTGGACATCGCGGGTCGAGGTGGGGTTGGTGGCGATGTGCTGGCGACCTGGCGCGGTGCGGACAACAGTGCGCACGGCCAGGCGATGATGGCGGTAACCAGTAACTCAATGGGTTTCATGGCCGGCTATAGCTGGCGCGATGGTGAAGAGACTGACTCCGCGGCTGCGCCCGACGACCTGGATACCCGGGATTACAACCGCGAAACTGTCCTGCTCAAATTCGTGGCCGACAATCGCTGGGGACAGACGTTCCGGGCCAGCATCATCCATCAGGACGCGCACACATTGTCGAGCCAGAAATCAATGCTCGGCAGCGGCCGCTATCGCTCGACTACTGCGCTGGAAGGCGATGATTCCTACGAGATGGATGTCCTCAACCTTGCGTATGAATTTGGTTCGCCAGAGAGCTGGATCGACTCCGGCGTTGTCCGGGCATTCTGGGAGACGGCGGAAATCGGTCAGTACACGCTGGATGAGCGCGCCGCGGCCCGTACGCCGGTTTCGATTGACCGATACTTTTCGTTCAACCAGGAAATCAAGGGCTTCGAACTCAACCTGTGGAAGGACTTCGCAGGCGACGTTGTTTCGCAACGGATAGGTATTGGCGCCCAATATCGTGATCGTACGACCGAAGAATATCGTGACGGCCTGTCGACCAATCTCGAAACGGGCGAACAGACCAACGTTTTGCTCGGCGAGGTCTTTCCGTTGCGTGACTTCCCGATAAGCGGCACGAAAGAAACCGCGGCTTATATAGAAGACACAATCTCGATCGGCGACAGCTGGACCGTTATCGCAGCCCTGCGGGCGGACCGGTTCGAACTGGACCCCGCCGTCGATGCGACGTACCTGGCTGACTACCCGGACTATGACGTCGTCAGTCTCGATGAGTCGGACGTATCACCGAAACTGGGCGTCATTTACAGCTTCGGCCCGTCGATGGACGTGTACCTGCAGTACTCGCACGGCTTTCGGGCACCGCCGTACTCGGATGCCAACGTGAGTCTCGACCTTCCGCTGTTCCAGTATCGAGCCATTCCCAATCCGGACCTGCGTTCCGAATCATCGGACGGCATTGATATCGGTCTGCGCTGGCACGGCATTCGCTCCACCGCGCACCTTTCGGCATTCCGTACAGACTACGTCGACTTTATCGAGACCAAGGTGAATATCGGCGTGGACCCGGCAAGCGGCTACACGGAATTCCAGTCACTGAATATCGAAGACACAACGATCGAGGGTTTCGAGGCGGGTTGGCAAACACGTTTCGGCGCCTACGAGTCGTTCGGCTTTGATGGTGCGGCCTTCTACGCGCGTGGCGACAACAACGTGACGGGCCAGCCGATCAACTCGGTGGGACCGGCCCAGGCCGTCCTCGGGCTGAGCTGGTTCGCGCGCGATGAGTCGCGGCAGTTGCGCCTCAAGGCAACGTTTACCGACGCCTACGACCGTCTCGAGGAGTCGAATGGCGAGCTGTTCAAGCCACCTGGTTATGCTGTATTCGATCTCTTTTTCACGCAGAAGCTCGGCAACAACGCGATCGTGCGCGCCGGCCTGCACAACCTGACAGACCGCACCTACTGGATCTGGTCCGACGTGCGCGGTCTGCAACCGGACAATCCCGTTCTTCCGTACCTCGCCCAGGCAGGACGCAGCGCGTCTCTCAGCCTGAACGTGGTCTGGTGATTTTGTTTTAAACTCTGTGACAGGGGAGTAAATGTCATGACAAGCAAGGTTATCCGTCTGCTATTCGCGGTTCCGATACTGGGACTGGCGATAGGAGCGTGCTCACAAGACGCGGCCGATTCACCGGCCGCAAACGATACGGCCGTTCACACAGCCGAAACGGCCGTCGCAACGGTAGACGAGCTGATGGCAAAAGGCGAAGCCGTCTACCTCGCCAACTGCGCTGCATGTCACCAGCCTGACGGCTCAGGCCTGGCCGGAGCATTTCCTCCGCTCGCCGGTTCTGACTACCTGAAAGGTGATCGCAACCAGGTCATGGCCGCCGCGTTATTCGGCCTGTCCGGTCCGATCACGGTGAATGGCGTTGACTACAACGGCGTAATGCCGAGCCTGGGTCACTTGCCTGATGCTGATCTTGCTGCCGCTTTGACGTATGTATTCGGCTCCTGGGGCAACGACGGCGCCGCTGTCAGTGTCGCGGAAGTTGCCGCATTGCGTGCGGAGCTTGGTCAGACTGACCGGGCAGCTGGCGAACGCCACCAGGGCGCAACCGAGGGTGAGCTCAGCTACCAGGGCGCTCCATCAGCCATCTCCGGCGAGGACACTCGCCAGATCATGGCCGCCGGCGGTCCTATTCTGAGTGAAGCTGAATTCGCTACGGCTACGCAGCTGTATTTTGAACGCTGCGCCGGTTGTCACGGCGTCCTCCGCAAAGGTGCGACCGGCAAAGCGCTGACGCCGGACATTACGAAAGAGAAGGGCACGGATTATTTGAAGGCCCTGATCACGTACGGTTCGCCGGCCGGTATGCCCAACTGGGGTACCTCGGGCGAAATGACGCCGGAGCAGATCGACATCATGGCTCGCTTCCTGCAACAGGAACCGCCTGCGCCGCCTGAGTTCGGCATGGCCGAAATGAAGGATACGTGGAAAGTTCTGGTTGCTCCGGAAGACCGCCCGTCGTCGCCGCAGCACGACCGCAACATCGACAACTTCTTCTCGGTCACGCTACGTGACTCCGGCCAGGTTGCCATCATCGACGGTGACACGAAGGAGATCGTCGCGATTGTTGAGACCGGCTACGCCGTACACATCTCACGTGTTTCAGCCTCGGGTCGCTACGTGTTTACGATCGGTCGCGACGCGTTGATCAACATGATTGACCTGTACATGGATCCGCCGGCGACGGTAGCCCAGATCAAGGTTGGCCTGGAAGCGCGCTCGGTCGAAACCTCGAAATACAAAGGTTTCGAAGACAAGTACGCGATCGCCGGTTCCTACTGGCCGCCGCAGTACACGATCATGGACGGTGACACGCTCGAGCCGCTGAAGATCGTATCGACACGCGGCATGACCGTCGACACACAGGAGTATCATCCGGAGCCGCGCGTAGCAGCTATCGTTGCCTCGCACGAGCATCCTGACTTTATCGTCAACGTTAAGGAAACGGGCCATATCCTGCTTGTCGACTACAGTGATATCGAGAACATTACTGTTACCGACATCGGCGCCGCCAAGTTCCTGCATGACGGCGGCTGGGATCGCACGAAACGTTACTTCCTGACGGCTGCAAACCAGTCCGACAAGATCGCTGTTGTCGACTCGAAAGAGCGCAAGCTGGTTGCATTGTCCGACGTGACCAAGACGCCGCACCCGGGTCGTGGTGCAAACCTCGATGATCCTGAGTACGGACCGGTTTGGGTTACCAGTGCGCTGGGCAACGCTAACGTTACGTTCCTCGGCACGGATCCCGAAGGTCATCCTGACAATGCATGGAAGACGGTTCGCGTCGTTGACGGCATGGGCGGCGGTTCGCTGTTCGTGAAGTCACACCCAAACTCTTCGAACCTCTGGGTCGATGCGCCGTTGAATCCCGATACCGGCTTTAGCCAGGCGATCGCCGTATTCGACGTCAATAACATCGAAGCGGGTTTTGAAGTTCTTCCGATCGCCGAATGGGCCGATCTTGGTGATGGACCGAAACGTGTCGTACAGCCTGAGTACAACAAGGCCGGTGACGAAGTCTGGTTCTCCGTATGGAGTGGCAAGGAACAGGAATCTGCAATCGTTGTGGTCGACGACAAGACGCGTGAACTGAAAGCCGTCATCAAGGGACCGGAGATGGTTACGCCGACTGGCAAGTTCAATGTCTACAACACGCTGCACGATATCTACTAAAGAAAAAGAGACCATGAAACGCAATACGATTGGTCTCCTGTCAGCCGCGACGGTGCTGCTTGCAGCACCGTCGCCGATTAACCTAATTCGTGATGCAGTTTGGCATCGTGTGTTCGAAAGTGGTCCGAAAACCAGCGGTCGAGGCTCCTCGACAAGTCTGCGCGATCGTAGCGGCCTTCATCGTCGACACTGTCAATCACATCGAGCAGTTCATCGAGTAGCTGCTCGTGGTCCTGCTTGTGCTCGGCCAGGCGGGTGTAGCGCGCATCGCGCATCGTCTTTTCCTCGAGCGCGAAGTGGGCTGAGATCCGGGCATAAATTTCACCAAGTGCTTCGACGACGGTCGCCTGGCTAGCGTCGTCCTGCATCGCTTCGTCGAGCTCGTTGATTAGCGCAATCATCTCGCGATGCTCATGATCGACCGCATCGACACCGACGCTGAACTCGTTTCTCCAGGCTATTAAAGTCATCGGTACCTGAAACCTCCCGTCTCGGCCCGGAACGTAATCGAGAAATAGCGCCCGGGCAAGAGCACCACCTCGTCACTGTGTGAGTAATCCCAGCCGTGCTCGCGCGCGGTATCGCGAAGCCTGGCAGTAATGATGTGCGGGCCGGGTGCAAGCTCGAAGCGCTCGTAGACCGATGCCGGGCCGTCGCCCCACAGGCCTGACGGTAGTGGCTCATCGCTGAACACGACGACGCCGTCAATCTCCAGTTCGATCGTCAGCGGCAGGCGTTCGCGGCCACACTCGGATATCGGCTCGCCTGCGAGGGCGCGCGTGTTGATTTCATTGGGTGTCAGCTTGACGCACTCTTCGACGCGATTAGCCGCGTGGCTGAGTGACAGCTTGATCGACGCCATCTCCTCGTCCGCATACTGGTACGGCGGCGACAGGGAGAAGTACCCGACGCCCACCGCAAATGCGGCGTAGAGGACGACCTGTACGAGTCTATTCATCGTCTGTCTCCTTCAGGTCAATCCCGGCCAACGCCGAGTGGAACGCCTCAAGGGCCTTTCTGCGCCGGCGTCCCGCGTTACGCGGCAACCAGTTCAATGACAGACGGCGCGTATCTACGCGCTTGCGCAGGTACGGATCTCGCTCACCCGCCATGCGGGCCATGGTCCATTCGTTGCCCAGGCGATGGTAGCAGTCGCACTCGGCACAGCCGGCAATCATGACGCCGTCCGCGAGCTGGCGCGACAGGGCGAAGTCGACGAAAGATGGCGGCAGCATGCCGACGCACGGCAGCTTGATCACGCGCGTGCCGTCCCCGTGCAGTTCATCGACATTGCTCGTGTCGCAGCCGAAGACGAGTACCCGCGGTCCCGCGGTTTCTGTTTTCGGTTCTGCAATGAGTTCTTCACGTAAGGCGCCGATCGTTCGATCGGGCAGTTCGATACCGGGCTGGATCGGGACCGCGCGCCGGAACGGTGTAGACGTCGGGCAGGAACCGGCACATATGCCGCAACTTGTGCAGTTGGCGGCGTTCACGACCGGCTCAACATCATAGGCGCGCCCGTCACTACGCGGCACCATGGAAATGGCGCCGAACGGGCAGTCGTCGAAGCAACGCGTACAGCCGTTGCAATTGTCGAGGTCGACCACGGCCGGTTTGGCGGGCTTCGCCGGCGGCATCCACGGAAGCAGTGCCAGCAACACGAGGCCACCGACGATATACAGCCAGAGCTGCCCGCCGGGCACAATGTCGAGCAATGGATACGCAGCGAGGTAGAACCAGTCGAGTCCGACGTCTGTCGGCACCACGTCCAGGTCGGCCGGGCCCTGGCTGACGGCCGGGTACGCAAATGACAACACCACGAGCATGGCCATTGTGCCGATTGCCAGTTCTTTGGGCGGGTTCACCCGCGCGCCGGAGTGGCGCTGGATGTGTACCCACATCAACAGCAGCATGAACAGCGGCCCAAAGATATGAATGAATACCATCAGCGTGAAGAAGCGGCCGCCGAGCGTGGTGTTGTTGAGGAAGTTATTGGCGATGGGCTCACCAAACATGGGCAAGGTGTCGAGCCACTCGGTGGTTGCTATTGCTATGTACTGTGCCAACTGGTCCCACACCAGCCAGTAGCCACTGATGCCGCAGATATAAATGAACGCGAGCACCGGCACGCCGGTCAGCCAGGCAAAAAAGCGCCGACCACGCAGGCGATCATGGGCGAACTCACGGAAGATGTGCAGGACAATGACGATGACCAGGGCATCGGATGCGTAGCGGTGCAGGCTGCGCATCAAGCCGGCCGCGTACCACTGGTCGTTGGTGATGTACTCGACCGATGCATAAGCGTCCGTAACGCCAGTGTCAAAGAAGATATACAGGTAGACGCCGGTAGCCGCGACGATCCAGTAGAAATACCAGCCGAGCGCTCCCAGCCAGACGAAAGGGTTGTTTCGCTGGCCGAACGCGTACTCGAATACCGCCTCGCACCTGGTGAACGCGCGTGCCAGGGCACGTTTGATCAATGCCATATCGTTCCTAGCGTGCGTGCCGCCATTCCCTGATGATGAATATGGCGACCATGCCGAGACACAGGACGCCGACGATTATCGCCATAAAAATGGAGTAGTCGAAACGATACCGGTCGCTGTTCGGATCGTAGACCGTGCAGAACAGTCTGAAGGTGCTCATCCAGTGCTCGATGAACCCGGCGCTTCGTGGTGTGTTGAACACGAGTTCCTTGAGTGGCTCGACAATCGCTGTGGTCTCGACGTTGACGCCATACACCTGGCGATAGATCTCGCCTTCAGCATCGATGACGGTTGCCTGTGCCAGGTGATCGAAGCCCTTCGCACTGGGGTAGAAGAGAAACCCCAGGTTCTCGCTTAAATGATCGACGACGCCCGCCTCGGTCGCGAGGAAGTGCCAGTTCGGGACGTCATCCATACCGAGGCCCGCGGCAAAACTGCGCATGCGCCCCGGGGTGTCTACTTTCCAGTCGAAGCCCACCGTGATCACGGAGAACGAATCTTCGCCCAGCGCTTCCTGGGCGACGTCGATAGTATCGCCGAGGTTGCGGGTAATCGTCGGGCAGATGTGGTGGCAGCTTGTGTAGATCATGCTGATGACCAGCGGCTTGCCACGAAATCGCGCCAGGTCAAACGGTTGTCCATCGACGTCACGCAGCGAGTAGTCGTCGAGTCGACGCCCGATGGCGGCCTGGCTGATCTCGAGCGCATCGCCACGTTCGTAAGACCGGGCCCCAGTCGCAGCGTGGCCGGCAGAAACGCCGGCCACGATACAAACAACTACAAGCAAACGGAAATAAGCCATCGCCTACCTAGCTCAGAGGCCAGATCTCCGACAGGTATTTCCAGTTAACGAAGTAGTACAGCACAAAGGCGATGAAGAAGATCGCGACGAGCATCGTCGTGCCCGGAATCTTCAGGGACTCAGCGCTGCCGTGCTGGGCAACCGCCGCGGATTGCGGTGGCACTTCCGGATAGCTCGGCTTCTCGTCCTTCTCCAGTTTGCGGCCGAAGAACACGGAACCGACCACTACAACGACAAACATGATGCCGCCGACCGCCGCGAGTACCGCTGACATACCGTTGAGACCCATCATAAGGAATGCAGCAGACGGGTAGTCGAACGGCAGGACCGCATCGGCAAACTGCATGTCCCAGTGACGGCGGGAAACGCCAAGCGTGCCGGCGCCCATCATGAATACCGAGATACCGGCAACACCGATACCGAATACGTACGGCTGCAGCTTCGCTATGGCCATGAACTTGAGTTCGCGGCGGAAGATTAGCGGCACGAGGTAATACGTGATCGCCATAAACGCGAGCGTCGTACCGGCAACAACAGTGCCATGGAAGTGACCTGGAACGTAGAGCGTGTTGTGCATGATCAGGTTGATCTGCTCGGTTCCCATGACCACGCCGGAGATACCGCCGATAAACCCGAAGAACACGAGCGACATGAACATGCCGGCAAACGCCGGGTTACCCCACGGCGCTTTGCGCAGCCACTCGAACATTCCCTTGTTCAGGCCGCGCGAGCGCTGGGCCGCTTCGATCGAACCGGGAACGGTCATGCCATGGATCATGCTGCCGAGGACGGCCAGGTACATCGCGTAACTCGTGTTGAAGATCTTCCATTCCGAGCTGAATCCGGGTTCGACCAGCATGTGGTGCGCGCTGGCGAGCTGCAGGAACAGGATATACATGAGAAACGCCATGCGGCTGACCTTCTCGGACAGTGGTTTGGCGCCGAAGGTCATGGCGGCGATCGCGTACCAGATGGAGACATGCGCAGCGACGTTGATCTGCTGCGACGAGTGTCCCATGGCCCACCAGATGGTCTTGTACAGAATCGGGTCAATGTTGGCCACGTAGCCCAGGGACCAGAGCAGCGTCGGAATCAGGATGATCGCGCCCGATGCAATGGTAAAGACGGCGATAATGGCGGCCGTCATGGCACCGAATGTTACAAGCGGGATCGACCCCTGGTAGGTACGTTCCTGGCGCGCAACCACCAGCGTGGCGAAAAAGACGAAGCAGCCAATCAAGGCACCGACGGCAAACAGGATGATGCCCAGATAGAAGCCGGGCTCGGCTTTCAATGGCACATACGATGTGAACATTACGCTCGAGCCACCCTGCAGGACGACGACGTTCGTAATCAAAGCGCCGACGAGCATCAGCACGAAGCCGGCCCATGCAAATTTAGGGGCGGCCAGGCGACTGCCCAACAGGACGGCCGACGCGAAATAGAGAACCGCCATTTCGAAGAAGATGATCCAGACGAGCAATACGTCGAGACCGTGTGCGGTCAGGGCCAGGTAGAAGAAGTCGGCTGGCAGCAAGTGCACCTCGGGCCAGCGCGTCAGCGCGACGAGCAGGCCGAAGAGCCCACCGATCGCGAGGAACACGACGGCGGCCACTGCGTTGACCTTGATCAGCTTTTCAGCCGCCAGGTCAACCTTGAGGCCGGTTGTCGGGCAAGTGCGAAATTCTGTGTTATTTGACATGTTCGTACTCCCCTACTCGACCACGTAGATCTTGCCGACCATCAGGTGGTGGCCGATCCCGCAGAATTCGTTACAGACGATGCCGTACTCGCCCGCCCTGTCCGGCTTGATCGTGAAGACCAGGTCGTAACCCGGGTGCACCTGGACGTTGATGTTCACCGGCTGCAATGAGAAGCCGTGTTGCACATCGGTCGACGACAGGTGCAGGCGGTAGGTCTGGTCTTTCTCCAGCTCGAGAATGGGCCACCAGTTGAACAGGCGGCCTGTCAGGTAAATGTCGTCGCCTGCCGGCGGATGCACGACCGGAAAACCGCTTTCGTTACGCACCGTGTAGGCGTCGATCATTTCCTGGGTGTGTTCGGCGAAGCGTTCGGGCTTGATCTTGTACGCCTCATTGGAGAGGTTTTGTTCGCCGGCCCCGTGCCAGTAGATCATCATGAAGAACATGATGAGGCCCCAGGTGAAGGCGATGATGATCCAGTAGAGCTCGATCTTCGCAATCGGTTCCTTCCACCAGATCCGTTCACTCGGTGGTGTTATAGCCATGGTTCGGTCCCCTTGATGTTCAGTCGGCGATCGGAATCTGGGTGATTTCGATGATGCCCCAGATGAGATAAAAGACCGTCGGAACTGCTATCCCTAAGAACAGCAGGAGGAACGGGTTATCCAGTACCCTTTGCATCAGCGGAATCGGCTCGTTGTCCGGGTTGTTGTCGTCGACTTGGTCGTTACGGTCAGACATTTCTCTTCCTCCCTTCCCCAATTTTCAGGCGCTGCCGGGCATGTTCCCAAGCAGCGAAAAACTCCCGAGTGCGAGCAGCAGCAGGATGGCGAAGAAAATGAGCGAGCGGTGCTCGAAGCGCCGGCCAACGGCGACTTCGACGCGTTGCAGTACCCAGTCCGAAAAAAGGTACAAAAGGGCTGCAACCAACGTGAAATGGACGATGCTCATAAGCTATCTGCTGTAGCGACGCACAATGCGGCTTATAGAGCAGTATCCTGAACCCACCGCCTGGAGGTCTCCATGATCTAGGTCAAGGCGGGATTTCAGTCGTAGGGGCGCAGTCTCGCGAGACTATGGACAAAAATGAGGCGATCATCGACGGTCAGGATGCCCTCTTCGGACATCACGCGAAGCAGGCGCGAGAGGGTTTCAGGCGTGATCGACAGACGCGACGCGATGACATGTTTCGGCAGGTCGAGGCGTATGGTCGCCTCGTCGTCATCAATCTCAGTGGCATGGTCGATCAGGTAGCTGGACAGCCTGCTTCTGGCGTTCTGGATGGTGAGCTGCTCGATTTCCTGCACGCGCTGGTGCAAGTGACGGCAGACATCGCTGAGCAGGCGCATGCAGGCATCGCTGTTGTCATGCAGCAGGCACCGATACGGGTCGTTCGGGATGCGATAAACGACGCTGGCTGTCAGCGCTTCGGCACTGACCGGAAATTTGCCCGTGGGCATGAACACCAACGCCTCGGCGAAGGTTCGGTCGTGGCCGATGACCTCGACGGTCTTCTTCTGGCCGTCGGGTGATATCAGGCTCAGCTCGACGTGGCCAGTCTCGATGAAGAAGAAAGCCTGCGCCGGGTCGCCCCGATGAAACAGCACCTCGCCTTTGTCGTAGGCTTCAACCGTGATGTCCGCCGCGAGCGCATCGAAAACGTCTTCGTCGAGACCTGAAAACAGGTAGTGACGACGAATCGCTTCATACTGTGCCGTGTCCTTCTCCATGCCGGGGAAGTCTAGCACCTTGGGGTTTACTCGGATCATCGGGCACAGTGTAGTCACGGTGCCGATTCGCGCATTGACTCAGGTCAATTTACGGCTAGTCTTGATCGGAATCGCCGCCCGCCGCTCCGCCTCTGCCTCTGCGATTGTCCATGTACTCGGTAATCGCGCTGCGGATTTCCCGGGTCTCTTCCGGCCCGAGACGATCAATGGCTTTGCCGAGAGAGTCGAAAGTTGCCATCAAAAGCTTTTGAAGCTTCTGAAAGCCAATCTCATTCTTGCGTCCGCAGACTGACATGTCGCCGCGAATAACTCGCTCAATGACGCCGGGGTCCTTTAGCCGTACATCGCAAGCGATGGTCAGGCGAACCAGTTCGTCGGCTATGCCCTCAAAGTGTCGTGTCCACTGTGGATTTGTTGTCATTGCTAACGTCCGTTTCGGGCCAGTAGCGGTCATTCTACCCCAGGGCTTTCGCTTCCTGGCGGCTCGTTCGGCGGTTTTGCATTGTCCAAAAAGCAATCGGCCCCTGTTACGGGGCCGATGCTTTACTTCTTTTGTGAAGGTCTTATTAGTT
>Ga0316191_10000730_pt1 | contig 21795 bp, 16 predicted proteins | sample Eddworburr2cm_MG_FD_204928 | JGI IMG/M metagenome (GOLD analysis project Ga0316191, IMG submission 204928) | Coastal sediment microbial communities from Maine, United States - Eddy worm burrow 2 cm | ecosystem: Environmental > Aquatic > Marine > Coastal > Sediment | place: USA: Maine... | reverse complement strand
CCCCACATCAGGTGCCGCCTCAGGCTACCTCCAGGCCAACCTGGTGATGCTGCCGTCCGCAGAGGCCTTCAACTTCCTGCTTTTTTGTGTCCGCAACCCCAAACCCTGCCCGATTTTAGATGTTCTGGAACCGGGCCAGATCGAGCCGATCATCGCCCCCGGAGCGGATTTACGCACGGATCTGCCCCGCTATAAGATTTTTGAAAAAGGAGAATTCATAACCGAGATTGAAGATGTGTCCGACTATTTCAATGAAAATATGGTCAGTTTTCTACTCGGCTGCAGTTTTTCATTCGAAAATGCCATGCTGGCGGCGGGTCTGCCGGTCCGCAATATGGAGGAAAGCAAAAATGTCTCGATGTATACTACCAACAGGCCCTGCACCCCGGCCGGTCCTTTTTCCGCACCCCTGGTGGTGACCATGCGGCCGATGACACCGGCGCAGGCTGTCAGAGCCGTCCAGGTAACCACCCGTTTCCACCTGACCCACGGCGCACCGGTTCATTTAGGCGATCCTGAAAAAATCGGCATCAGAAATCTGGACAAACCGGATTTCGGCGATTCGGTGACCATTCAACCCGGCGAAATCCCAGTGTTCTGGGCCTGTGGCGTGACATCCCAACTCGCGGCAACTTCGGCCCCGCTTTCCCGGGTGATCACCCATGCCCCCGGCCATATGTTTGTTTCGGATCTGAGAGATGAGGATTTGACGATACTGTAGGCGATTGTGTTTTAGTCCTCCAGGCGGATCTACGACATTTGGCGGCTATCTGCCTGAGGCGAGTCAGGAATGGCTTTCAGGCGGGCGCGTAAATCCTGCTTTGCGGCGCGCAGCGACCCTTCGTCTTTTTGTTTTGGGTTTGGTAAATGAAAAACCGACCTCAGCCGATCTAGACCTTTCCCAAGGGTTTAAAGCTTTTGCAGAGGTGTGGACCGTGTTGAAGCTGGGATCTTCCTCGAGTCCTCCCGCTCCTAACCTGGAATGGCTCAATCGGCTCTTCAATCAGGATCAATTGGTAAAAAAACTCTCCTGCATCGTTAGACCCCTATCGAAATCCAGGCTGATTCAAACCCACGGCTTCCTGCTCAATCTGGCTAAGATAGAGCTTTGGCTGGCGGGCTAGGATGTTCCACCGACCGGATATGATTTAAAAATGGGAAAACCTCCCAAGAAACTTATCACGGAGGTCGGCAAACTCGAGTTGTGGATGAAGTCCGGTTCAATCACACAATATTTTCGCATAAAAAAAATTGAAAATTCTACAATGCCCTGAAGTTGTTCTGGAATGATCAAGGCGCAGACGAGAAGACCGTCCACCGCCGGACTATCGATTTTTTGGAATACTTTCCCAACTTCTTTACTGTCATTGATCAAGGGCTCGAAGCTCAGAAATTAATGTCCCCCGATGAAAAACAGGAAAAACTGGAAGCGTTCATCACTCAAAATCCTAAACAGATCCCCGCCGCCTGGCAAAAGTTACGCAGTTTCGGAAACCGAGTCTGGGACGGAATTAGACGCACGTGGGGCTGGTTGCAGAACCCGCTGCGCCAGGCCGTTGATAAATTGATCACCATCGGATTGAACCTCTCGAGACTCATCCACGATTTTTCTCTGGGTGCCTATACGGTGGTTGCCAATTTTATGTAAACCGAGCAGCCGATGGGCAAAAAGTGACTGCCACCTTAAGCGAACTGAACCGAATCAGCCGCCTTTTTAACTTTGCCTGTCGGGTGATTCGTTTATTTATGTCGGTTATCGTAAAAGTGTTTCGCCACCTGTGGGCCGGCTATATCGGTTTCATTCTGGCATTGGTTAGGTTTCGGCGCCTGTGGAGTCAAATCCGATCTCTCGCCAAGGAGTATCGCGAGCTTTTTCCTGCCCATGTAAGATTATAAATGAAGGGCTGAAAAACCATTCTTTCAACTTCAACACCCTTTTCGTTTTTTGTATTAAATTTTCGAATGCTCGCTGAGATTAGGCGCGAGAGCAATATTGCTTGATCTTGATTCAGCAACCCATGAGTTTTGACTTCATACGATCGAAGGTAAACCGCCCAGGGGAATATGCGAATCCGGCGTGATCGATCTGGCGGCCCTGCCCTATCTTACTATTCCATTGTAAAAAATTAATGTTGACAATTAAACCCGCTTTGGTTATCTGGATGGCTAATGTTGGCGTTTAATTGGCGTCTCAATTTGTTGGGCTGTCTTTTCCCGTCGTCTTGTCCCGTCGTAACTCGAAGAGCGAAGTCAAAAGCTCATAGAGCGAAGTTGGGCCTGTCGCGGCATAGCTTCAGCGAAGACGGAAGCCGAAGCCGACACACAATTCACCACTTTCGATTTAGCCGCATTGAAAAAGCAATGTCTTACCTCTTTGTAATGAAAATATAGGATTACGGTTCAAAATGGTGGCTTTTTAACGGTACTATCTTCAACTAACCGACCAACCAACAGGAGGTAATCCCATGCAACTCGATATGCATTACTACGGCACGTATGCCATGGCAAGAACCGCCGGCCTGAAACCCGGGATCTGCAAGATCATTGCCACTGCAGCCCAATTTGTTGACGACAATGCCGCCAAATCGAATATCGAATTTCAGGACGGCGGCAGAATCGACGCCCAGGCTACGGCCCACCATGTGTCGGATGTCATCAGCAACCGCGATGCCGAAGACCAGCGCCAGGTCTGGGTCCCTTTTCACTTTCTTCCCGGAAACAGAGGCAGCAGCTTTTCAGAGCGCCTTCTCTGTCGGGAAAACAGCAAGATTGCACGGGATCTCGTGGACCATCATCTTACCTACGCAACACATCCGGCCGGTGTCTGCCTCATCGGGATAGCGGCCCATGTCTACGCGGACACATTTTCTCATTTTGGCTTTTCCGGCGTGGGCTCCAGGCACAATAAAGTCGATAACGACAGCTTTAAATTCGACACCGGACTCGATCCGGACATCGCCGATTATATCAAGAAAAAGGAAAGAGATTTTTTCAGACGCTATGGCAGGGGTGGCGGCTTTATTGCCAACATCAAGTCGTGGCTCGCCGAAACCATTTCAGGTGCCCTGGGGCATGGGGCGGTGGCTACCTATCCGGACCGGCCTTACCTGAAATGGAGTTTCGAGTACGAGTATCCGAAAAAACGACATGAAATCCGGGATAACCCGAATTCTTTTTTAAGAGGTTGCGAGGCCCTGCACGCCATGTTCGTTCGGTTCGGGAATGCGAATACCGCGTTGTCTGCCGGTGACGGCGTCGCGTTTGATGAGATAAAAGGTTCGGTAGCGGCCATCCTGGCGTATCAAGCGAAAAAGGAAGACCGGATTAAAAAATGGCGCGCCGAGGCCAGCCGGGGGAACCTGGGACTGAATTCGTTTAAAATTTCCTCGTATGAGCCGGAAGTGTGGATGAAACAGTCGGCGGTGCTCAACAGCAGCGAGAAGTCAACCGATGCCTTCCGGTCGAATCTTTACCGTTTCTACCAATCCGCTTCCATTCACAGACAGTTTGTCCTGCGTGAACTGCTGCCGGAAAACAAGCTGGTTGTGGCGTAGTCTCTTTGGAGGTTGCTTGAAAACGGGTGTCAAACCGCTCTAATATTCTTTTTTTAAACGGCTCATAGATCGAACCAGCAAGTTTCTAACGCGCTAAATCCAACCCAAGATCGGCCAGTTCTGCCGCCACTTCGTCATACATCCGCTGCCACTCGGGCACCGGCTTCATTTTTACTAAATCATACGCTTTATCAATGCACTGACCAGGATTTCCACCGGGATTTTCAAATACGTATTCGTACTTCGCCAGGAGTGCATGAATCATGCGGTTGGCATCCGGCAGGGTCAACCCCTGCCGGGCGGCGGCATGACCCACCGCGCCCATGAGGCGGACCTCCAGCCCGGTGCCGTTGGGGGCATTGCCATCCGCCGCACCGACACCCTCCAGGTGCCCGCCGCTGACCGTGATGGCCAGCGCATTGGCCGCCACCTCATAAAGAAGTTCCCGGGTCAGGGCGCCGCTTTTGGGATAGATATCGCATACGATGATGGCGGGTGCGTTGCGGGCAAAGGCCTGGCAGACCACACTCTGGAGCCACAGGCAGCCCCTGGCGGAGGTGGCCACATGGTTGATGTGGATGGGATGACAAAGATGATAATCGGCCCGGCAGACGATATTGGCCGCTAAAAATGAGGCCACCTGCACTGCGGCGGCGCCCGGGGCATCCCCTCCCAGGCCCCCCACCATGACGCAGGCCAGGGAGGCGTTGCGCATCCCGTAGCTCTCGGAATGGGCGGCGCGGATCATGTTGCCGCGGTCGATCATCAGTTCGTTGAACATGGCCACCAGGTGGGCGCCGCAAGGCCGCAGGTAATCGGGATGTGCCGCGGCCACATCTCCAATTTCGGAGACGCTGCTCTGGGCCGCGAGCATGCCCATTCCGGGACGTCCGACCATTTGCCGGCACAGACGCAGATACTCGAGCTCCCGTTTGACGGCAAAAATTTCACTGACATCGGCTGATTTGACACTATAACCGTCGACTTCCACCAACGAGCCACAGGTGATCAAATCGACGACGGGCTCCTGGGCCCAGCTGCGAACCGAAGGCAGAAACAGCGCTTCGGGGGTCGGCACCCCCGGGTTGCCCGCCCAGACAATGGGCGGACGCGGGTCCATAATCTCTCTGGCGAAAAGCGTTCGAACGTCCGTGCCCTCCCCCATCACTAGATCCTTGCGCATGGCACGGATACCTTCATCCACTTCGGCGGTATCCAGCTGAATCACCCGGCCGCTGGAAAGCGAATAAACTCCGGTCTTGATAATGAGGTCGCGACCGGCGTTGAATACCCGGTCCGCCAGGTCCGGGTCAGCGGGGGTCAGGGTGTCGGAGTCCCAGGAAAGATGATACTTATCCACCACTTCCTGGGTCATTTCGACGATATAATCAAAATCCCAGTCCGCTTTTTCGACTTTAGGTCCGGTTTCGGCCCGCTCGGCGATTTCGAGATAGTTTCTGATCATGAAGTACTCCTTTGATGGACAACGCTTGAATTTGTGACCTCGTAATTTAAAAAAATAGCACTTTTTTTTGGGGTATCATCGGGCGTTATGAAACCTTCTCCAAGCATGGGTTTCAGGTGTCAGGCTTCAGACCGGTTCTCGCGGTTTCACTACTCGACAGCTTGTGTGAAACTCCGCCTGCTGGAACAGTGAACAGATTGAACATCGAACGTCCAACATCGAACGTCGAATATTGATGACGCTGCGCTTTATCGGTTTTAAAACATGCCCATCACAGGATTTCGATGAGTGGTTTTGCTTCGCTCTGCTATTTTTAACAAATAAAATTGAAAAAAATCCTTAATTCGACATTCGTCAATCGACACTCGACATTACCTTAGCCAACAGGTGTGAATCAAGACTGTTGGTTATTGGTGTATCCGTGGCAATTTGTGGTATGTCGACATGTAAAGTGTAGGACTGCTGGAGTAATGGAGTAGTGGAGTGTTGGGCTTAAAAGCGGAAATGGATCTGATTTTTACTTTTTACCTTATGGTTATCCGAGATATAAACATGGTTTATATTTTCCCATTATATCAACCATTCATCAATCCATTACTCCATCACTCCAATACTCCAGGTACTATTTTAACCTCCTCCTCTGATAAAAAGATAATGACTGCCGTTTACCAACAGCTGTGATCTACACCTCTAACCCACCACCACCGGTATTTTCCGATGCGCCTTCACACTGATCAGCCCCTGGTCGGTCAATCCCAGTTCCGGAACCGTGGGTAGGGACACAAACGAGAGACTAATGATCTGATCGGGGTATAAATTGATCACCCTGACCTTCGCTTTGTCTCCTTCTGCGGGCACGGTGAAATCACTCGGGCGGAAGCCGGGGGAAAGCGTAACCGTGGATTTTAAAAAGTCGGGATATTCACCGGAAATTTCCCGGTTCAATTTTCCGCCGGTCGCCACCGGCGCTCCGGCTTTAAACACGTACTCGGGTCTAATGCGGTTCAAGTCTTTAAGTAAAACAATATCCGCGAACCTGCCCGGGGATAACGCCCCCAGGAGATGATCGATCCTGAAATGCCGGGCCGCATTGATAGTTGCGATTTTAATGGCTTTAACGGGTTCCATTCCGAGATCGATGGCCCTTTGAATGTTGTAACTAATATGTCCTTCGCCGGCAATGTCATTGACATGCTTGTCATCGGTGCAAAATAGCAGATCCTCGGTGGGAAGGTGATTTTTAATAACGCCCGCAATCAGCTTGTCCAGGTTGCGCTCGGTGCTGCCCTCCCGGATCAAGGCCCGCAGTCCTAAACGCAGGCGCTCGAACAACTCCTGATACTCAACGGACTCGTGATCGTCCGAAAGACCGGCCGTGGCATACACGTTTAGCTGGTCCCAGTCCAGCCCGATGGCATGGCCGTTGCAAATTTTGTTTCTTCTTTTGGCCGAGAGAATTTTTTTTAGATATTCTTCTTTGATTTCAAGGATCTTGGAAGGGTCCAGCTCACCCAGCGAGACCGCTGTTGCATCATCCAACAATTCGCCCACTTCCTCAACCCCAAGGACCCCGCCGGTGGTTTCCAGCCCTGGGGCTGTAGGCACCCTCGAGGGAACTTGCATAAAGGTTCTGAAAGGAAGATTTGCGGTATTACTCAACAAAGCCTTCAGCCCTTTAATCCCTAACACGTTGGCAATTTCCATGGCATCGACGAACATCGTCGTCGTTCCCCAGGGGACAATAACGCTTGCCAGGGCTTCGGGCGTCAACAGCGTGGTTTCGATATGGACATGGGCATCCATGAATCCGGGCACCGCACACATTCCGCGGCCATCGAATACCTGCTGCGCCTGCACTGTCCAACTCGGATTGAGAGCGACAATCTTACCGTTCCTTATCACCAGCGCGCCCGGATAAAACGTCTCGGTGTAGACGTCGAGAATTCGTACGTTGGTCATATGCATATCGGCATCTATTTTGCCGGAGGCCGACTCGATTTCATCAATAAGGGACTGCAGTTGTTTATCCAACGTTAAAAACCTCTGAACCAATTTCAAACGGTTCCATTTTGCAGGATCATCTGGATAGAAGGACCTTCGAGCTAAGAGTACCTCGCCGGAGGCGAAAAAAATCACTTCTAAATGAATTAGCCCGCGCTAATATTAGCGTTATCCTGAGCATCTTCTAATTCACCTTGACAGGCAATAGTGAGTTTTATATAGTTTCTGAACTTAAATCAGAGTCATCAATATGCCAAACCACTTTGGTTCTGAATGCTCACACGACTGTGTGTCCGCTGCCCTGAAATTCAGAAGCTGGAATAATGGAATACAGGAATGATGGAATATTGGTTTTATCTGTATTTCATCCCAGTGAAAAATAAGACGATTCATTGGATAAAAAATCATTGATTGTGGAATTTCCGAGATTTATATAATTTGTCAACCCGGCTCATTAACCAAAAGGAGGAGAAACTATGAGAACAATACTAAGGTGCGGATTCTTTGTATCGAGCATCGTGCTGATCATCGGGCTCTTTATCCCGGCAGGTGCTTTCGCTGAAAAAGAAATTAAAATAGGCGTCATCTATCCCTTGACCGGCGGGGCTGCCGCGGCCGGTCGTGAACTTCGTGCCGGCGCTGAACTGGCTGCTGAAATCGCGAATAATGTTATGGCGGATATCAACATGAGCATGGCAAAAAACGCCGGCATCGCGAATATGGGGGGCGTTAAAATTGAACTCATCTTCAAAGATCATGAGGGCAATCCCACTCTGGGGGCGGACCTGGCTAAAAAATTGATATTAGACGACAAGGTGAATGGTCTATTGGGCTGTTACCATAGCTCCGTCACAAAAACCGTTAGCGCCGTCGCCGAACAATATGGCGTTCCCATGATCAACGGTTCATCCACATCTCCGGCCCTGACCAAACGCGGCTTCAAATGGTTCTGGCGCACAACCCCCCACGACGTCTGGTTTACCAAAGATCTTTTTGAATTCCTAAACGGCCTGACCGAAGGTAAGGTTAAAGGGGTTCAGACGGTCCCCAAAAAAGATATTATGAATCTATCCTCGGCCTGTGAAAAAACCGAATGGGGCTCCTTTGTCTCGGAATTGATTCAACAGTTTGCCAAAGAATATGGTTATGATTTACGAAAATCCATGCTGTATGCCAAGGAAGCACCGGATCTCTCCAGCGAAGTGCGATCCTTAAAAGCGTCCCGCGCGGATGTGATGTTGTTTGCTTCCTACACTTCGGACGCCATCCTCATGATCAAGACACTAAAGGCCCAGAAAGCCCAACCCAAAGTCATCTGGGGACAGGATGCCGGATTTGAGGTGCCTGAATTCCGGGCCACCTTGGGCGACAGTGTAATCGGCATTCTAACCCGAACCGTATTTTTACCCCAGGTCGTGCAGGTTAAAGAGGTTGCCGGACAGGTCAATGCGCTTTACAAAGCAAAAACCGGCAATGATCTGACCGGCGCCTCGGCCAGATCTTTCACCGGTCTTCAGACCTGGGTGCATGTACTTGAAAACGCCGCATCCACCGAACCGGCCGCTATCCAGAAGGCCGCCAAGGAATTGAACATACCGGGCAATGAACTTGTGGTACCGTGGGCCGGAATTAAATTTTCCGCCGCCGGAGAAGAAATCGGTCAGAACACCCTGGGCTCCGGCCTGATCGGCCAGTATCAGAAAACCGCCGATGGCCAGATCGTGCTGGAGATCGTCTATCCCTTTGATGTCGCCTCCGCCGACATGATTTATCCTTTCCCGAAATTTTAAGCAGCAGATAAGTTTAAACCCATCTCCCATCCCTCTAATTCTCAGCAGGGGGATGGGGCGGGATAGGAAGCAACCTAGGGATGTATTCTGTCTATGAAAAAAAGACTGAGCGCAGCGACATCCACAAATATTCAATCTTCAATCTTCACTATTCAATCCCGGCTCGTCCGGGTTAGGTTGTTATGGACATCCTGCTAAGTTCCATCGTAGCCGGTCTCTTGCTCGGCATGGTCCTGGCCATTGTGGCATTGGGATTGACGATCATTTTCGGCGTCATGGACATCGTTAATTTTGCCCATGGCGAGTTTCTCATGATCGGCATGTATACCGGCCTATTGACGGCCCAGGCCACCGGTATCGATCCGTTGCTGACGTTGCCGTTTGCCGCGCTCGTCGGATTCTTGCTGGGAGTTCTATGTTATTACGGTTTTGTGAAATTTCTTTTGCGAGGCCCGATGATCGCTCAATTGCTCGGCACCTTCGGCCTGATGCTGCTTTTAAGAAATCTGGCACTGCTGATATTTGGGTCGGAAGATCGCGCCTTGCACCACGGCATCCTGGTCGGCAGGAGTTTTGACCTCGGGATGGGCGTCATTCTGCCGGCCACCAAATTGGCAGCGGCCGCATTTTCCGTGGTGGCCTTCTGGGGTGTGTGGATGCTTATGCACCGCACCAAAATAGGCAAAGCCTTAAGGGCCACGGCCCTCAGTGCGCAGGCGGCCCGCTATATGGGGATCCCCACCGAGCGGATGAATGCTCTGGCCTGGGGAATCGGGTGCGGTACGGTATGCATCGCCGGCGCACTCATCGTCAACTTCTGGTCGGTAAGTCCTTTCATCGGGCTGCTGTTTACCATGATCGCGTTTGCCATCGTGGCATTGGGCGGATTCGGCAGCGTGCCCGGCGCTTTTTTTGCCGGACTTGTGGTGGGCCTGATTACCGAAATTCCGGGCTTTTGGGATTTTTTCACCTATACCTTTAATGTCGACTGGATGGCAAATGTTCCCATGACATCGTTTAAGTACATGTGGGTCTATCTGGCGTATTTTCTGATCATGGTAATCCGACCCAGGGGTTTGTTCGGATGGAAACAATAAAAAACACGTTTGACTTTTCCGACTTCCCCCGTATCGATCTGATGGTGGCCGGTGGGGTGTTGATATTTTTGCTGGCCTTTCCGCTGCTGTCGCATTCCTCTTTTGCCATGTCCACCATGATCCAGTTTCTGATGTTCTCCCTTTACGGCATGGGATGGAATACCATCGGCGGCTACGGCGGTCAGGTGGATTTGGGCAAGGCCCAGTACGTGGGAATCGGGGCCTATACCACCGCGGTCATGCTGATTCGCTGGGACATCCCATTCTGGGTATCCATGCCCATCGGTGTTTGTTTGGCCGTCGGCTGGTCGTTTATCATCGGCTATCCCCTCTTCCGGCTCAAAGGTCATTATTTTGCCATTGCCACCATTGCCACCTCGCTTGTGCTCAAAGATCTCTTTGAGGCGTGGAATTTTGTGGGAGCCGCCCGGGGTCTGGAAATTTCTCCCATCAAATACCATCCCCCGGATTTTTTGCGTCTTATTTTCAAGGAAGACATTTATTATTTCTACATCCTTTTAGGATTCTTTCTCATTGGAATTCTTTACATCAACTGGTTTCGCAAATCACGCCTGGGTTTTCAGCTCAGATGCATCAAGGACAATGAAGATGTCGGCCGTTCACTTGGTATCAACGTGCACCTGGCCAAAGTCAAGACCTATGCCATTGCCACGGCCTTTGTCAGTGTGGTGGGATCATTTCACGCCTGCTATATAAAAAATATTGAACCGGAAGACACCATGAGCCTCACCATTTCCATCATGATTGCCCTGATGGCCATGCTGGGTGGTGCCGGCTCCTTGTGGGGACCCATTATCGGCGCAGCGGTTCTGATTCCGCTCAAAAGTTATCTCAAAGAGTGGCTGGGGGCTACAGCCGGTCTGGTGGGCATCGATATTATTATTTACGCGCTGATTATCATGCTTGTTTCGGCGGGCGAACCCAAAGGGATATGGGGCATCGTCGAAAAGGCGCGCCGGAGGAAACGCAAATAATGGCCTTGCTTGAAGTTGAGCATGTAACCAAGGATTTCGGCGGATTGAGAGCCAACAATGACATTTCCTTCTCCCTGAAGAAAGATGAACTGGTGGGGTTGATCGGTCCCAACGGGGCCGGTAAAACAACACTTTTCAACTGCATCGCCGGACTGCACCCAATTTCCTCAGGCCGCATTATTTTTGATGGTGAGGATATTACCGACTTAAAAGCCCATGAGGTTGCCCGACGGGGATTGGCGCGAACGTTTCAGGTCTATGCTGCTGCCGGAGATCTTAGCGTGGCAGAAAATGTCATGGTGGGATGTTTCATGCGCACCCGCTCCCGATCTCTGGCAAAATCAAGTGCAAATGAAATTTTGGCCTATCTGAAACTGGATGACCTTGCCGATTACCTGGTCAGTGAGCTGCCGGTGGCTGCCCAAAAACGGGTAACCATGGCCACTGCCCTGGGAACGCGTCCCAAACTGCTCTTACTCGATGAGGTTGCCGCCGGTTTAAATCCCGGCGAGATTGAAGAAATTTTAGCCAGTATCAAACATGTGCATTATGAACTGGGGGTGACCGTCATGCTGATCGAACACGTGATGGAATTGGTCATGAATATCAGCGACCGGGTCGTTGTATTGGATTCCGGCCAAAAAATCGCCGATGGTAATCCAGAAGAAATCGCCAGGGATCCTGCAGTTATAAAGGCCTATCTCGGCGAGCGATACGCTGAGGAACACAGGTGAGAATGGGGAATGCGGAATGCGGAATGCGGAATGCGGAACGATGGAATCGCTTCGCTCTGCCTTTTTAAATAAACAAAAAATAGGGGTTCCCATGTTTAGCTGTCTATCAGCCAATATCGAGTACCCAATACCCAGTAGCCAGTATCGAGTATCCAGTATCCAGCATCGAACATCCAGTACCCAATTACCCAGTACCCAGCACAGGGTTGATTCATGACTGAAAAAATCCTCGAAATCGACAACATCAAGGTCCGCTATTCCGGCTTGCCGGTTCTTCAGGGAGTATCCCTTCAGGTGAGTCAAGGTGAAACGGTAAGTGTGCTGGGTTCCAACGGCGCCGGAAAATCGACCCTGCTAAGGGCGGTAATGGGAACCCAGCCCGCCTATGAAGGTCGCATTCGATTCGAAGGCCGTGAAATCCAGAAACTTGACACGGAAAAAATAATCCGCTTGGGAATTATCTACGTCCCGGAGGAGAAGATGCTTTTCGGCCCGCTTTCGGTGGAAGAAAACCTCAACCTGGGCGCCTTTATTCTCAGCGACTCCCGGCAGGTCAGACAAAACCTCGAGTTCGTATACACTCTCTTTCCAAAATTAAAAGAACGGCAAAACCAGCCGGCTTCCACTTTGTCCGGCGGAGAGCAGCAGATGGTGGCGATCGGCCGCGGTTTGATGTCCAGGCCCCGAATCCTGATGCTGGACGAACCGTCACTGGGGTTGGCCCCGCTGCTGGTGGACGAGGTCTTCGACACCATCCGAAAACTCAAAGAAGAAGGCATGACCATCCTGCTGGTGGAACAGAATGTACGGGAGGCCCTGGATCTGGCCGACCGGGGATATGTCCTGCAGACCGGCAGAATTGTCGGTCAGGGCACCGGCCAAGAATTGCTTGCAAGCGATATGTTCAGGGAAGCCTTTTTAGGGATTTGAACATTAAAATTTCATGCCCAACGGTGAAGTCCTTTTCGCGGCTTGATCAGCAGGCTTTCTATAGTCACCAGTCCAGTCATTAATCCCTGTGATCTTAAATGCTCTGTATGCTGCCTTTGGGGTGCGGTTTGCCAAATTTCCGGTCACTTCGGAAAAATTCCGGCGGCCTTGGGTGGGCAAAAAAGAAATATTATTGTGCGGAATACGGTTTATCTGTAGAAAGGGGTAGATAAGAGGAGGCACAATGAGAATTGGAGTTGACGTTGGTGGCACATTCACGGATGTAGTTCTTGTGGATGAGAAAACAGGCGAATTCCGATATACAAAGACACCCACGACCCATCACGATCTGGCTGAAGCTGTATTAAACGGGTTGGAAGAGATCCTGGAGATTACGGGGGTGCCCATCAACCTTATCGATTACATTATTCACGGCACAACCATTGGCACCAACGCTATTATTGAGGGCAAGGGTGCCCGAGTCGGTCTTATCACCACGGCCGGTTTTGAGGATGTCCTGGAAATTCGAAGGGTGGCCCGGCCAAAGGAGGCCGCTTTTGATTTCGGTGCCGACAACCCGCCACCGCTTGTTCCCCGATATCTTCGAAAGGGGGTTGTCGAGAGGATCAACAGTGATGGCCGCGTTATTAAACCACTCGATGAGAGTTCGATCCTCGACGTTCTCGAATATTTCAAAGACCAAAACATTGAGGCCATCGTCATATCCCTTCTTTTTTCATTTTTAAACCCGGAACATGAACAGCGCGTGGCCGAATTCTGCAAGAGGATTATTCCAGGCATCCCCGTCTCCCTGTCATCTGACATCTGTCCGGAATTCCGCGAATATGAGAGAACCTGCACAACCGTTATGAACGGATATCTTGGACCCGTTATCCAGAAGTATATGGACAACCTGACTGAGCGCCTTTATAGAAAATATGGGCATTTAACACTCCATATCATGCAGAGTAACGGAGGTACGATGACGGCCGAGGTGGCCAAGCGTTACGCCGCACACCTCGTCAATTCGGGCCCCGCCGGAGGCGCCATTGCCGCTTCTTTTATAAGTCGCCTTACCGGAAATGAGATGGCCGTCGGTGCGGACATGGGCGGGACCACATTCGATATCTCAATCATTGACAAAAGCCTGCCAAAGACGACCACATGGGGCGGTGTGACCAACTATCCCATAAAACTTCCCATGGTCGACCTAAAGACCATCGGTGCCGGTGGTGGAAGTATCGCCTGGGTGGATGAGGGAGGAATCTTGAACGTGGGCCCCCAGAGCTCGGGTTCGAGTCCCGGACCAGCCTGTTACGGATGGGGCGGCACACTTCCCACCGTATCTGATTCCAACCTTATCCTCGGGCGCTTGAACCCGAACTATTTTCTGGGCGGCAAGCTTTCTTTATATCCTGAACGGGCGCGGACGGCCATGAAGAAGCATGTCTCTCGGATTATGGGTGTTTCGGTTGAGGAGGCGGCCATGGGAATTATCAGGGTAGCAAATGCGAATATGGCCAAGGCAATCAGCGGGAATTCCGTCGAAAAAGGCTATGACCTGCGGGAGTTTGCACTTGTCACCATGGGTGGTGCTGCCGCTCTGCATGCAGCGGACATCGCCAGGGAGTTGAACATGGACAAGGTTATCGTTCCCTCCATGTCGGGTAATTTTTCAGCAGTGGGTCTGGTCGTGGCGGATATACAGCACGATTATGTCAAGACTTATGCAAAAAAAGAGCATGATATTGATCCGCATGATCTGCTGTGCCTCCTTAAAGAGATGGAGGATGAAGGCATAAAGCAGGCTCTGGAAGAGAAGGTTCCAAGAGAAGATATCGAGCTATCATGGTCCGCGGATCTTCGATACGAGGGGCAATCATGGGAACTCAATACCCCCATCAGGGTCACCGGGCATCTGAACGGCGATGATTTGCAAAAGATCATCGCGGATTTCAACCGCTTTCATCAGCGGATCTATTCCTATTCAGAGCCGAAGGAGACGGTGGAATTCGTCAACCTGCGGGTAAGGATCAGGGGCAGAAACCCTACCATCACACTTCCGCATGAAGAGGCCGGCGGTTCAATCGAAGCGTGTGATTGCAAGGCAAAGAGAGACGTATATTTCGAAGGCACGGGTTTCCTAAATGTTCCTATCTATGAACGAGAGCAACTGCCTGTTGGATGGGAAACTCGCGGACCCTGCATTGTTGAAGAAACAATATCCACAACACTCATACCGCCGGAATTCAGAGGTTCGATTGACGAGTACAAGAATATTATCATTGTTCCCGCAGATCATGAGGTCTAGCGCAATACTGTCGATCAATCGAGATTCACCCGAACGTTGCAACACTGGGATTCATTATGCATCTAAAAGCTGATAGAGTGACCATGCAAGTGATTCGCTACGGTCTTGAGGCCGTTGCCGATGACATGGGATACAACCTTGTGAGAATGGGCCGTACAACCATTGTCAAGGAGATAATGGATATCAACTGCGCTGTGCTGGACAAAAACGGCGGTATACTGGCCCAGGCGCATCTCTGCCCCCTCATGATGTTCAGCCTTCCAACGACCGCTGAACATATGTTGAAACGGGTCAAGCCCATTGAAGAGGGAGATGTTATTGTCTGTAATGATCCCTACTCGGGAGGCCAGCATCTCCTTGATGTTCAACTCTTCTCCCCGGTATTTGTGGACAACCGGCTGGTTGCCTTTGTGGCCAATATTGCTCATCAGATCGACATGGGAGGGTCCGTACCCGGTGGTGTCGCCGGCGGACTGACGGAGATATACCAAGAGGGTTTACGTATTCCTTTTGTAAAACTTTACCGCAAGTGGCAAGAGGATCCACAGATATTTGATTTTATTTCAAGCAACATTCGCTTCCCGGAAAAAACCATGGGGGATTTGAGGGCCCAGGCCGCCACTACCTTTGGGGGGGCAAAGCGGGTAAAAAAACTGGTGGAGAAATATGGCCTCGATGTGTTCGATAAATGTACGGAAATGCTCCTTGAATACAGCGAAGCTACTGTCCGTCGCTTCATCGAATCCCTCCCTGACGGCGATTATACGGGTATTGACTTTTTAGATGATGACGGCATAGTGGATGAGCCGGTAAAAGTTCAGGTCAATATACATATCAGGGGAGACGGTATGACCGTTGATTTTGATGGCTCCAGCCCCCAAACCAGGGGAAATGTAAACTGCCCCTGGGCCTGCAGCCAGGGCGGGGTATATTATACCATGGTGGGAATCATTGACCCCCACATGGCCTTGAACTCCGGTGTCTTCACCCCCATAAAGGTAGAAAGCAAGACGGGCCTTGTAACAAATCCTCTGCCTCCCTCGGGGGTCACGGCAAGAAGCCAGACCATGACGAAGATAACCGAGGCGATGCTGAAGGCCATAAGTGAGATAGTTCCCGACCGGGTAGTGGCGGGAAGTCATGGCCAGGCATGCACCAACAGTTTTTCAGGCATCCATCCCGTGACGGGCAAAAGGTTCAGCCACATTGAAATCCTGGGAGGGGGAGCCGGCGCCCGGCCGGACAAAGACGGTCCCGATGGGCAGGATCTGCATCTTGGCCGCTTTATGAATACCCCGGTAGAGGCCGCGGAGATTGAAAATCCCGTCCTTATCGAACGCTATGAATTCATACCTGATTCGGGTGGGTCGGGGAAGTATCGAGGGGGCTTATCGCTTCGAAGGGATATCCGATTCCTGACCGACGTAACCTGGGCTCGTTATTCCGACCGGCAAAAGTTTGAACCCATGGGGCTCTTCGGAGGTCTGAATGGCAGCAAAGGCAGCCTGATCCTGAACCCCGGTACCCCGGATGAAAAAAAATGCAGATCGAAAGGAGTTGATCAACTCAAAGCCGGAGATGTGTTGAGCATTCGACTACCCGGAAGTGGTGGTTACGGGTTGCCCATCGAACGGAATCCGGAGTTCGTTCGATGGGATGTCATCAACGGGAAGATTAGTATCGAATCTGCACTGAAAAACTATAAAGTGGTTTTTGATGAAGATATGGAAATCGATTACGAGGCCACCAATAATCTCAGGACCGAGCACAGGGCTGAAATGTCCTAAAACTTCAAACAATAGGAGGAAAACTATGAAAAAAATCACAGGTATCTCACTGGTGCTGGCCTTTTTAACGGTGATCTGCTTCGGTATGACATCAGCTGCAATTGCAGCACCCAAATCTCTGAAGGCCGTAAGCTTCTTGCCCAAGAATCATCCCCTCTGCAAGATGATTCATGTCTGGGTGGACCGTGTTAACGAACAGTGCGGGGACGCGATAAACATTAACTGGATCGGCGGCGGCGAAGTTATTCCGGGCCTGGACCAGGCCGAGGCGTTGAAGAATAATACGGTGCAGGTGATTTTTAACCCAACCGCCTATTATGCCCCATTGCTGCCGGAAGGCAACGCCTTTACGCTGTCTAAATGCCGATTGGAAGATGAGCGAAGTCCCGGAGGATTTTATGATTTCATGGTGGAGCGACATAAAAAGGTCGGAATGATGTTTATCGGGACGTGGCTTTACGATCCCTTTTATTTGAGGATCAATAAGCCAATAACGTCAATTAAGGAGCTCAAAGGTGTCAAGATGAGAACCTCCGCTCTTTACGACCGGTTTATGAAAAAGGTCGGTATCGTTCCGGTAACCGTGCCCTTCGGAGAAACCTTCACAGCCTTGGAACGCGGCTTGGTGGACGGGTTTGGATGGTCCATGCTTGGACCCGCTGATTTTGGTTGGACGGATCATTGCAAGTACATTATTGATATTCCTTTCTACACTCGCCAGAATACGCTTATCTTAATGAATCTGGATGTATGGAATGGCCTGGACAGCTCCGTTCAGAACAAGATCAAGGATATTACGGTCAAGTTTGAGCCTGAAATGGTGACCTATTTTAAGGAACAGATAAAAATGGAGTGGGAGAAGTACGATAAAATGGGGATCAAACGGATCACCTTTTCTCCTGCAGAGACCGAGGAATATCTGGATTCGGCCTACGGTGCCGAATGGGCGGATCTGGAAAAGAAGGTCCCCGATCTCGTGAGTCCCCTTAAAAAAGTCACGTGCAATGAATAGACATTCCCTAACCGCTCATAGCTAGTGCCCATCCATAGAAGACTGTTACCACAGATGGGCACCTGATGGTGTTTCTTGGTTGAACTAGATGACGAAAAGATTCTTTCAATTATTTGATCATATTCTCAATGCCATGGCATTTCTGGCCGGCATCATTCTCGTTTTTATAATGTTATCAGTGGGTCTCGACGTAATTCTGCGTTATTTTTTCAACCGCCCGATGATCTGGGTAACCGAGGTTACCGAGTGTCTTCTCCTCTATATAACCTTTTTGGGCACGGGCTGGCTGTTGCGGGACGAAGGACATGTTAAGGTGGATATCATCCTTAACCGGCTGAAACCGGAATCCACCGCTTTTTTGGGGATTCTTAGCTCCCTGGTGGGCATTTTTGTTTCCATCATGCTGGCTTTTTACAGTATGAGCGTCACCTGGAACTACTTCAGGAGGGGTATTTACACACCGACAGCCATGGAGATCCCGGTGGCCGCAATCATTTTGATTATCCCCATAGGCAGCTTTACGCTGCTTATTGGGTTTATAAGAAGAACCGGGAGATTCATCGGGGAATACTGGATTAAAAAAAAACAATCAACGAACTAATCGGGTCAACAGGAAGCAATAGGCTGTTACTATGGAATGGTGGCTAATCCTAATCGTCATTTTTGCGAGTTTGATGTGTTTATTCCTGATTGGCGTACCAGTGGCTTTTTCATTCCTGTTTATCAATATCCTAGGTGTCTATTTTCTCATGGGTGGTGAGGCGGGTTTCTCCCAGCTTGTGAGAAGTATCCACCGTTCCGTATCGACCTTCGCACTCCTGCCGGTACCATTATTTGTCCTGATGGGTGAAGTCATGTTCCGTTCCGGGATTGCCACGAAAATGATGGATACGCTGGACAAATGGCTGGGCCGCATCCCGGGTCGTCTCAGCCTTTTGGCGGTAGGCGGTGGCACTATTTTTTCTACCCTGTCCGGCTCTGCAATGGCCGGCTGTGCGATGCTCGGGTCTGTCCTTGTTCCCGAAATGGAAAAGAGAGGTTACAAAAAACCCATGAGCATCGGGCCCATTTTGGGAAGTGGGGGCCTTGCGATCATGATACCGCCCAGTGCCCTGGGCGTCCTGCTGGCCTCACTTTCCCAGATGTCTGTGGGGGGGATGCTGGTGGCCATCGTCATTCCCGGAATATTGATGGCCACACTCTACGCGGCCTATATTATTATCAGGTGCCATCTGCAACCCGGTTTGGCCCCCACCTATGAAATAGAATCGGTCTCCCTCGCCGAAAAATTCGTTTTAACGGTAAAATACATCCTGCCTTTGGGCTCTATCGTATTTCTGGTTATCGGCTTGATGTTTTTAGGCGTCGCCACCCCTACTGAATCGGCTGCGCTAGGGGCAATCGGTTGCTACATACTGCTCTTTATTTACAAGGGCTGGGACTGGAAGACCATCGTTGACTCGGTTTCGCACACCCTTAGGATAACCGTCATGATGTTTATGATCATGACCGGAGCCATGGCCTTCTCACAGATCATGGCCTTCAGCGGGGCGAGTCTAGGATTGGTTCAACTGGCGGCTGAACTGAATCTGCACCCCATGTTAATTTTGATTTTCATGCAGATCATTCTCCTTTTTATGGGAATTTTTATGGAACCCTTGACCATTATGATGGTCACCCTCCCCATCTATCTCCCGATTGTAAAGAATCTGGGGTTCCATCCGCTCTGGTTTGGGACGATCATGCTGATCAACATGGAAATGGCGACCACCACGCCGCCTTTCGGTCTGGTCCTCTTTGTAATGAAAGGGGTTGCGCCGCCCGATACCACCATGGCGGATATATACAGGGCCGGATTCCCTTTCCTGATCTGTGATGCCGTCGCCATGGGGCTTGTTATGGCATTCCCCTGGCTGGCTCTATACCTGCCCAGCATCATATGACGGGGATGTTGAAAATCTATTTCAGTCTAAAAATTCCAAGACAATCCTGGCAAACTCATCCGGCATTTGGTCTACCATGGGCACCATGCCGCCTCTGATTTCAGCCGTCTCGCTGTTCTTTATATTTTCAGAAAGCGGCTTCATTCTCGGATATGAAAACGGGTCATCTGTTCCCGCCAGGACTAGGGTCGGAGCCTCAATCAGATGCACCTTGTCTTCCATTTTGTATATGTTAACTGCCCGATGTCCTTCCTCCATCCGGTCATTTACTTTCAGGGCATCAAGAACGAAACGGGTCAGGAGGTCTGGACGATCATTGGGGTAAAACGGCATTCTTCGCTGCCAAAGCTCGGTGAGATGTGATCCATCCGACTTAAGCTTGACTTCATCTATGGGTGGTCGAGACTTTCTTCGTTCTCGATCCCCGGCATCGACAAATGGTGTCGATGACAATATAAGCTTATCAACCCGATCAGGATAAGAAGCGGCAACCTCAACGGCTATGACACCACCGGTGTGATGTCCGACTAGATGGACGCGTTCAAGGGCGAGGACGTCCAGAAATTGGATCACGCCTTGGGCGTATAGCTCGATAGAAGGTTCTTGAATCGGTCGGTAGGAATCTCCAAAGCCGACGGTATCCATTGCAATGGCTCGATACCGGCTTCCGATAGTCGGTAACACATCGCGATACTCATCCCAGGACCTTGGCGTCTGGTGCAATAATAAAACCGGTCTGCCCTGACCGGCGGTTGCATAATGAATTTGACCGTCCGCTGAGTTTGCATAACTCCTGTGAACAGTGACTTTTTCCATGTCTTTATTCCTTAAATTGTCCATTAACATAAAGAAATGAAGGTTGGGTGTCAAACAAAAAGTCATCGCTGGAGCCGCCTTAACGAATCAAAAGTTTTGGTTGTCTTTCCCTGTTAATATTTGTATATGCTCCAGGCAGACACATCAGCCGTGAAATATTTGATGATCTCAAAGCGCCTTTGCTGGATGAAGCTGCTAAACAACGTTAGGGGAAAGACAGAGCCATTGCAAAAAAGGGGGAAGATCTCATGCCGTTGCCGGCATTTAAGTATTGTCGCCCGGAATCGATCCCGGAACTGGAAAGATTACTCTGCAAAAATAAGGGTAAGGCCAAAATTTTGGCCGGAGGGACCGACCTGTTGGTGCAGATGAAAGGGGGAACTCAAAACCCTGCCGTATTGCAACACCCCGCCCTATTGATTGATATCGGGAATATCAAAGCCCTTAAAGGAATCTTACATAAGGATGGAAAGGGCATTGAAATCCTGGCCGGTACGAAGATTGCTGAGATTGAAGCGTCTTCCCTGGTTCGCAATAAACTTTACGCCCTATACAAAGCGGTGACATTTCTGGGGTCTCCCCAAGTTAGGGCGATGGCCACTTTAGGCGGAAATCTTTGCAATGCTTCACCCTGCTCCGACACTGTTCCCATTCTCATGGCCCTGGGCAGTGAACTGATTATAGCTGGGAATAACTCAGAGCGAAGAATCTCTGTCGAATCTTTTTTACTGGATTACCGCATGGTCGATTTAAAGGCCGATGAGTATTTGAAGTCAGTCATAATCCCCGAGCAGCCCAAGGCGGCGGGCAGTGCCTATCTCTGCCGAATGCTGCGACGGGCCATGGAGATAGATATTGTTAATGTCGGTCTTTGGCTGCTGATCGAAAAAGACAACGGATGTCGCGACATTCGTATCGCCTTAGGGTCAGTCGCTCCGATTCCAATGCGGGCCAAGGAAGCGGAAGCTTCACTGAGAGCGCAGACCATTTCGGAAGAAAGCATTCAATTGGCCGGCGATGTGGCTTCTAGAGAAGTGGCGCCTATTGATGATGTGCGCGGTTCCGCGGAATACCGTCGTCAGATGGTAAAGATACTGGTGATGCGAGCCATTAAAGAGGCTTACAGCCGCATTGCAAATGAGGATAATTGGACATGAAAGAAGTGATTGAATTGATAGTCAATGGAGAATCACATGAGGTCTTAGTACGGCCCAACGACCTTCTAGTCGACGTGCTGAGGGATGTGATCCATCTTACCGGCACTAAGAAGGGATGCGGTGAAGGAGATTGCGGCGCCTGTACGGTCCTGTTGGATGGTGCCCCCGCACTCGCGTGCCTGACCCTTGCCATCTCTTGTCTA
>Ga0316191_10000729_pt1 | contig 21814 bp, 17 predicted proteins | sample Eddworburr2cm_MG_FD_204928 | JGI IMG/M metagenome (GOLD analysis project Ga0316191, IMG submission 204928) | Coastal sediment microbial communities from Maine, United States - Eddy worm burrow 2 cm | ecosystem: Environmental > Aquatic > Marine > Coastal > Sediment | place: USA: Maine... | reverse complement strand
CGACACCAACGGTGGTACAGTGCCATCAAAAGTATTTGAAATTGTACAAACTGTGGTCGCCAAATTTCCAAATCTTATTATTGGTATTCATGCCCATAACGACAGTGAATTGGGTGTCGCAAATGCCATAGCAGCCGTGCAAGCAGGAGCTAAGCAAGTGCAAGGTACTATCAATGGTATTGGCGAGCGCTGTGGCAATACCAACCTGATTTCAGTCATCCCAACTTTGAAACTTAAGCTCAATATTGATTGCGATGTTTCTGATGATGAACTCCAGCAATTATCTTCACTTTCCAGTTTCGTTAATGAAATGGCTAACCGTTTACCATGGCAACATCAGCCGTTTGTAGGCCAAAGTGCTTTCGCCCATAAGGGCGGCATTCATGTTTCTGCTATTCGCAAACTGAGCAGTCTTTATGAACATATTAGTCCTGAATTGGTAGGCAATGAGCAACGCGTACTCGTTTCCGATCAAGCAGGACGTAGCAATATTTTGAGCAAGCTCCAACAGCTGGAACCTGAAGCAGGTTTGGCTGAAGATGACCCTGTTGTAGTCGAAGCAGTCAAGCGCATCAAAGAACTTGAAGCCACAGGTTATGCTTTTGAAGGTGCAGATGCTTCATTTCAACTCCTACTTCGCAGGTCCATGGGGCGTTTCAAACGCCACTTTGAGCTCGTGCGATTCAGAGTATACGATGAAAAACGTGGCCACCACGATGCACCAGAAGCTGAAGCAACCGTACAAGTTCGTGTTGGTGGGAAATTGGTTCATGCCGCAGCACTTGGCAATGGCCCAGTTAATGCTATGGATAAATCGCTTAGGACAGCACTTGTAGATGCCTATCCCGGATTGGGCACCATGCGACTCACAGATTTTAAAGTGCGGGTATTATCCACAAAAGAAGCCACCGAAGCCACTGTACGTGTGCTTATTGAATCTAGCGATGGGAATATCAAGTGGAATACTGTGGGTGTCTCTACCGACGTCCTAGAGGCAACATATCGAGCACTCAATGACGCTATCGAATACAAACTTGTGATGGATAAAGTACCAGCACCTGAAGAGCAATCATAATAGAAAACAATTCATTTTTTGTGGTGTGAAAATGACTATGAGTAATTGATTACCAGGGTCTAGATGGCAGCCCTGATGCAATCCACATTTCTTGCCACCAAGCATAATAAATCTCGAAATCTCCACGCTCTGCAAGTGAAGTTGCTGAAAATACGGTGCCTGACCACAACCACGCTGTAATCAAGGCAAAAAACACTGTGACTGGTCCCATTTCGCGACGTGCTGCCCAAAAAGTTAAAATGAGCAGTGGCCAAACCAACATAGCTGCCACACCAGCATCACCCCACCGACCCATCCATGCATGACCAGCACCTGGAATAATGGATGATAAAATACTAGGGATAACTGAGTCAGCAGGTTCAGGCATGGGATGCGTATTTAACCAATTTGCCATCAATAGTTCATGCTGGTTTTTACCCATCAACTGGATACTCTTATATTCGCTGTGATACTTAGCTTCTCGCCTAAGCTCCAACAAACGCTTTGCCATGCTAAAGCGCTGCGCCCAAATGCTATGCTCATTTTCTTGCAAAGCTGCACCCTGCATCAAAGCAATGGCTTGCTTATCTTGGCCTTGCTCTGCCAAGACCATGGCTTCATTCCATGCTTGTTGGGGTGATGCAAAAGAAACCGAGGGTAAACCTATTACCAATATCACCATCATCATTTTCAATATGACTTTCATCATCACAGTCCTTTAGTGCACCAATTGATTCATTTCAACAATTGGCAATAAAATAGCCATGGCCAATGTTCCCACGCCAACTGCCATACCCATCACCAACAAAGGCTCCATGACAGTCAATAACCGTTTAATATTCCGCGATGACTCTTTATCATAATTATCTGCCACACGAATTAACATCGTTGCTAAGGTACCACTTTGTTCACCCACAGCAATCATACGCAGAGCCAACAATGGAATGTAGTTTCCTTTTTTCAAACCATCCGCCAATGATGAACCTTCACGTAACAAGTCATGGGCATCGCTTACGGCATCCCGCATAGGAAGCAAAGTGATAGACTGCTGTGCAATTTTCATAGCTGCCAATGCTGGCACCCCTCCCTCAAGAAGCATGCCTAATGTTCGAGTAAAACGCGATGTGTTGGTTTTTAAAAGCAAATTGGACAGGGCTGGAATTTTGAGCAAGAATAAATCTCTTTGATAAAGTAATTTTTCATTTTTCATGGCTATTAGATAGGAAAATATCGAAGCAGAAAATAGTAATAATAAAACTAATCCATTGTTTCTGATGAATTCTGATGTTGCGATGACGAAAACTGTGAGCGTGGGCAGGTTGCCCCCTGCTCTTTCGAAAACAGTTACAATTTGTGGCACAACCACTGCCAACAGAAATAACATCACAATGACACCAAATGCTAAAATAATCACTGGGTAAAGTGTTGCTGATAACAACTCCTGACTTAAAGCCTGCCTACGTTCAAGAAGCTCTGCTAAGCGCGTTGAAACAGCATTCAATTGACCAGTCTCCTCACCTGCTGCCACCATATTACAAATAACATCATCAAAGCTATGCGTACGAAGCGCATCAGCCAAAGAGCTACCTTCCAAAACCTGCTGTCTGACTGAACCAATCACACGACAAGCTCTGGCATTATCCATTCCCTCAGATATGGACGCTAGCGCCTCTACCAAAGGCATGCCTGAATCTATCAAAGTTGCTAACTGCTGAAGAAAATTGACTGTTTCTGAAGGTTTGAGCCTTTGAGTAGCTTTTGCTCCCCCATTTCGACTATGTGCTTGTTCAAGCTGCGTAAGTTTTCGAACTATTAACCCTTCAGCACGAAGCATTTGCCGAACAGCGCGTTCAGAATCAGAGTCTATTTCTCCCTTCTTCTTCCTCCCCTGCGCATCTAAGGCTTCGTAGGCAAATAAACTCACGCGGAAATCTCACCTTCAACCATTGATTCTATCACCACATCTGCGCGTGTAGCCATCAGCACTTCATCAAAGGTTGTTACACCTGAAGCTATATGCCTAACGCCATCCTGGCGTAAAGAGATAGCGCCTTCTTTAGCCGCTAAGCGACGTAGCGCGGGTAACCCTTTCCCATCATGAATGGCGTTACGAATAGCTTGTGTTATGGGCATAAGCTCATAAATCGCAACACGACCTATATAACCAGTATTCAAGCATTGTTCACAACCACGCGCATCATAAACCACGGTAGTTTCAACCATGGTGTCTGAACGAACATCTAGGGTTTCCCACTCCCCAGCCAGTGGCTCGCGGGGAGTTTTGCAATGTGGGCATAAGCGGCGGACCAATCGCTGCGCTTGAGCCATGACCAATGATGAAGCCACCAGATAGGGTTCAACACCCATATCCTGCAAGCGTACAATGGCAGACAATGCGTCATTGGTATGCAAAGTCGCAAACACCATATGCCCTGTAAGTGATGCCTGAATGGCAATCTCAGCGGTTTCCAAATCACGAATCTCACCAATCATGACGATATCAGGGTCTTGGCGCAGAATAGAACGAAGACCAGCTGCAAAGGTCACCCCGATTTTGGGTTGCACCTGCATTTGGCCAACCCCTTCCAGTTGATATTCAATGGGGTCTTCAATGGTCATCACATTGCGGTTTTTACGATCAACTTCCATCAAAGATGCATACAGCGTCGTACTTTTCCCTGAACCCGTTGGGCCAGTCACCAAAACAATCCCATGAGGCTCAGTTATCACGCCTTTCATAATGTCGTGTTGAGCAGCACTCATACCTAAGTCACCTAGGGTGAGTAACTGGGCACTGCGGTCAAGCAAACGCATAACCACGCGTTCGCCGTGGGCAGTTGGTAACACAGATACACGCACATCAACTTCACGCCCTGCAACTTTTACCCTAAACCGCCCATCCTGAGGATGTCGTTTTTCTGCAATATCCAGACCAGCCATGACTTTGATACGACTAACCATAGCTGCCTGCACTGCTTTAGGTGGTGTAACAATACTGTGCAACACACCATCAATACGAAAACGCACCAACACTTTCGATTCAAAAGGTTCGATATGAATATCACTGGCGCGATCCTTCAATGCTTGAGATAGAAGCGTATTCACCAAACGAATCACAGGTGCATCATCTTCGGATTCGAGCAAGTCCCCGACTTCTTCCAATTCCTTTGCTAACCCAAGATCGCCATCTTCAAGGTTTTCCAGCATCTGTTCCGCCGATGCACTTGCCATATCAAATGCCTGATTTAAAGCGATAAGAATAGCTTCTTCAGGAACCAGCACAGGCTGCACTTCACCGCCAAAAACTCGCCTGCAATCATCTAGCAAGTCACCCGGCCAACGTCCGGAACTGGTTGCCTGCTCTGAAACAGCAACAGGGTTTGGCATGGTTTCAGTAGGCCTGAGGGGTAAAACAGGGCCTGCCCGTAAGACAGGAAGTGTGAAGCACATGAGGCGTGCTTCTTCTACCTGATCATTACTTATGCGATTGAGGTGTAACATAGCTTATTCGCTAACCTGTGATTCACCTTGAATAGCTTCTTCCATTTTTAAGCCTTTTGTTGGCATAAGATCTTTAGGCATTTCCTTAGCTGATTTAGGGAACACTATAGTTCCATTTCTGATTGGCGCTTCATACAAACCACGGATATTATTGTATTTCTCACTTGTAATAGACTGAATATCATCCGAACCCTTAATAATATGAGGCCGTAAAAACACCATTAGATTGGTTTTGGTTCTTGTATTATTACTGAATTTAAAAGCTTCACCGATAAAGGGTAAAGAACCTAAACAAGGAACTCGCTGAGTGGTATCACTGACATCATCACGCATCAAACCACCTAGCACAATCATTTCGCCATCATTGGTTAACACTACTGTTTTAATTGAGCGCTTACTTGTAATCAAGCCTCCTTCAGCTGCGGTGCCACCATCAACACTGGATATTTCTTGATACAATTCCAAACGAACCGTATCTCCTTCTGAAATCTGAGGTTTGACGCGTAAGGTCAAACCCACATCTTTACGTTCAATCGTTTGAAAAGGATTGGAAACACCACCTTGCGTAGAGCTTTGCCCAGTTAGGAACGGTACATTCTTACCCACAACAATTTCTGCCTCTTCATTATCCATGGTCAGAATATTAGGGGTAGAAAGCACATTGGCATCACCATCCGACTCCATCGCATTAATCAAACCCGCAATGGATAATGCACTGTTTGCAAAACCTAGGCTTAAACCACTGGGTGAATTCGCTGCCAGTACTGCTGCATTACTCACTGGTGTTGTTGAAACACTGTTTGCGGCTAGTGCTGCACCTGTACCTGTTACTCCACCCAATGACCCAAAGTTTTGAACACCTACAACGTTACCATTTGCAGACATCCAATCCACACCGAAACGTTCAATTGCATTACCACTTACTTCTACAATCAACGCTTCAACCAACACCTGTAATCTACGCACATCCAGCTTATCAATAATTCCATCTACCGCAGTCATATCACTTGGATCTGCTGTTATCAAAAGTGCATTCGTTGCAGGTTCTGCAACAACTTTTACTTCTCCTGAAAATAATGCACGTTGTGCATTTGCTGGGTTGGCGGCCTGGCCACTACCCACAAGCTCAGTGATAACTTTGGCAACATCAACTGCATTACCATGCTTCAAATAGCGCACCTGCAAACGGCCAGAATCTGGTTCTGGTTTAATATCTAGTTTCTGCACTACTTCGGCGACCTCATTGATCATCTGAGGGGCAGCAACCACAATCAGAATATTTCCAGGCTGGTGAGACAAGGCTTTGATAGCATCAGGGCTTCCTTTTCCTGCATTGGCATATAAACCTGATAATGTCTTAGCCAGTTTATCTGCGGACGCATGCTCAAGCGGGAATAATTGAACACCTACAGAATCTTGCCTATCCACTAATTTCAAAACATCCTGAATTCGGCGAATATTACTTGCCGAATCAGTTAGTAATAACATATTACCTCTAGGATAAGCTACCAAATGACTATTGGGTGAAATCAATGGTCGTAACAAAGCGACCAACTGCTGTGCATCGGCATATTTAAGGCGCAATACCTGAGTCATCATAGCATCTGTAGCGGGCGCATTCTCAGAGGCACTCACTGCCACTGATTTTTGTTTACTTTCTGCCCTTGGAACAATTTTTATGACCGTACCACTGTCTACGGCAGCAAAACCATTTACTTCTAACACAGACAAAAATACATCATACGCTTCACTTTCAGAAATAGGTGTTGGCGAAACAATGGTTACATTTCCTTTAACACGATTATCAATCAGAAAGTTTTTATTTGAAAATCCAGACACAAACTCAATAAAAGCTCTGATATCTGCGTTTTTAAAGTTCATGGTCACATTTTCTGCGAATGCACTACTGCTACTACCCAAAAACAATAGCAGTAACAAACACACTCTCATTTTAACAAAGACTCGCATAATATTTCCTCTAAAACTTGTTATCATTGGATGGTATAGCTCACTTGTTGGGTAATACCACCCCTATTAATTTCTACATCTATGAATGTTGAGTTTTGTAATTCTCTATACATACGCATGGCTTGCTCAGCGCTGGTTACAGACTCACCATTCACTTTTTGAATGACATCTCCATTTTGTAACCCGATTTCTTCATAAAGTGAGCCTTTTACAATTTCACTGATGGTGAACCCATCAGCTTTTTTGTCCGTAAAATGAGGAGTGACTCGCGCTTGACTTAATAGCGTAGAGAAGTTCCTTAGCTGACTTTTCATATGCTCTCTATTAATCCTTCTATCTATCTGAGCTACCCGTGGCCTTGTTGGTCGACTAACTTGCCGTGCAACCTCTTGAGATGCTTCTGACACAAGTTGCTTCCCTTCTTCAATACTAATATTTTCTCGCTTACCACCATTATCAATGACAATTTCAGTAGCATAAACTTCTATCAATTTCACATTTGGTTGAATCGTTTCACCTAAAAAGAACACCTCATGTTCTTTACCTGCATTTTTCATCAGCATAGCTGCTGATTTACCTCCGGCAACAACCGTTCCTATTAACTTGATGCTTAGTTTACTGACTTCGGCCGGTGCATTTGGTACTTGTTTCACAGGCTGTACTTCATTTCTACTCACTTGACCAAAAAGATGCACACTTTTCCAGCTTTCATCTAAACTGGAGGCTTCTTGTTGAGGCTTCTCTGACAGCGTTGAAGTGACTGTAGTTGTAGAAACAGTATCAGAGCCTATCAATGCGCCTGCAATCAGCCATGAGGCCAGCAACACCAAAGCATATTCAAGCCATCTAGGCATCATGGTCATCACCATGCGTATAACACCCCTAATGAAGCCATTTGCCAACGGTTATAAGGCCAGAAACCATTGGTGGCAGTGTTCTCACCACCCAATTCTTGATACTCATACCTTAAAGTAATGTTTAAACCTGACACGCCAACTTCATATTTCGGCAAGTTCCATCGAAAATGAATTCCTGTTCGATAGCCATCTTTCTTCGAAAATGGTACTACATGATTCGGGTTGGTCATCTCAACATTTAATGCCAAAGCAGCATCAATACGAGCCTCAAATTCACCATTTCTTCCTCCAACCGATGTCAAGGATAACCCAATCCAATCACTGGAAATGACTTCTGGAACAGGACCCTTAACATATGTTGTGGTACAAGATGAACAAAAAATATCTACCCTATTCTGTGTTTGTTTTCGGTTGGCAAACCAAATACCAAACCGAGCATCAAGCATACGGTATTGGGCATCAATACGAATATCCTGCTGTTCTATATTGAGTTCATTGACTTGCCCACTTTTCCATAGTTCATCACCTACTGAATCCATTGATGCCCCACTGACACCAAAAAACCAATCGCCATCTCGTTCTGTGCTCAGCCTTAGCTTGATGAGATTTCCGCTACCTTCAGCCCTTGAAGGCAATTGTGAGTAACCCGTCACATCTTTGGCATACTCGCTGTAGCGCCATCTTACTTTTTCAGCCTGTATATCAAATTCCACCGCCCACAGAAGAGAACTCGGCAAAATCGAAAGCATCAGTAAAAATATTATGTTACGAGTTATCCCCATAATGCGTATTCAAACACCCCTTTCATAAGATTACCACATCCATTTACGAAACTATCAACTTCACATCAAATCCTGTGGGTCAACGTCAACTTTGCGTCGTACACCTGAAGGCACCCTTAATTTTTGTAAGACCGGCAAAAGCTTCCATGGCAAGTGTTTACGCGTCGCATCTCGAATAATTAGTTCTACTCTAAATCGACCTGCAACACGCTCCAAAGCACAAGGCATGGGCCCACTTACTTTTACATCATCCCATTCCCTTAAAATAACCCCGAAATCATTTGCTGCACTTATCGCTTTCTCTTGTTGTATAGCAGAGAAAACGACTCGAATCCAGCGACTATACGGTGGAAATTGCGTAAGTTGTCGAAGGTTCAACTCATCATTTAACACTTCCTCAGCCTTGCTTTCATCCAATCTAGTAAACCAAGGTGCTTCTGGACTCCACGTTTGCACCACAATATGTCCAGCTTGCTCGCCGCGCCCTGTTCTCCCAAACACCTGGGTCATTTGCTGCCACCAGCGCTCAGAGGCTCTAAAATCAGGTATATTCATCCCCAAGTCCGCATTTATCACACCTACCAAGGTTACATTAGGAAAATGATGCCCCTTCACAAGCATCTGAGTGCCAACCAAACAATCTATCTCTCCTGTTTCAAATTGAGATAAAACCATTTGTAAATCCTTTGCATGCCGAATCATATCCCGGTCAAAACGGGACAATTTCAAATCAGGAATTTGTTTAAGCAATTCATCTTCAAGCCGTTCTGTACCTGAGCCCAATGGTAAATAGGCTTGCTCACCACACTGATCACATGTTTTATTCACTCTTTGTCGATAATCACAGGTATGACAGCGGAGCAAACCCTCTCTTCTATGCAAGGTTAGTCGCAAACTACATGAACGGCATGTAGGCACATGCCCGCATGCAGTACACTGTAATGCAGGGGAATATCCTCGCCTATTGAGGTATAATATTGACTGCTGTCCTCGCTCATGCGTATCTTTTATTCGTTGTAACAATTGAGTTGAAATCACTTCGGTCGAGCCACGCATATCAATGATTTCGGGGATAATGGGTTCATGCTGAAAAACACGCTCTGTTAAACGGAAGCACTTCATATTTTCTTCTTGAACTTGCCTCCAGCTTTCCAGACTGGGTGTTGCTGAGCCAAGGATGACTGGAATTTTTAATTCTTGTGCTAACAAAAGACTCAAATCACGTGCAGAATACATTAAATTATCCTGCTGCTTAAATGAGGCATCATGTTCCTCATCAACTACAATCAGGGCTAGTCGATCTAAAGGCAAAAACATCGCTGAACGCGTTCCCAATAATACTTGTGTATTCTTCAAACCCTGTCTGACATGATTTTTTTCTCGGAAACTTAGGCCTGAGTGCCAAATTGAAACATGTTCAAAACGAGATGTTAATCGCGATAACCACATGGGTGTTAGCCCAATCTCAGGAACCAAAATAAGAACCTGTTTCCCCTCAGACACGAGTCTTTCTGCTACTTGTAAATAAACTTCCGTTTTACCTGAACCAGTAGAGCCAAACAGCAATGAGGGATAAAATGCGTGCTTATTTGTAATAAGTGCTTCAACGGCAACTCTTTGGCCATCTCTGAGAAGCAAGGGTGAATCACTTTTATTCCAAACTTTCTCAGAAAGCCCTAGCACTTCTCTTAAGTAGCCTTTTTCAACAGCTTTGATAATTCGCCATTGAAGCATTTCATATGAGCAGTATTTAGCTATAGTAGTTACTGAAATGGCACGTTTGGTCTCAAAGGCTCTGGCTAAATTTGTATCAAAAGTCTTTAGCGAAGTAATATCCTCACATGTATAGCGCCTTCGTTTTTCTTGAGCCCATGACAAGGCAAGTTCGTACATTTCACCCAATGCGCTTAGGTAATAAGAAGCAGCTCTATCTAGCCAAGTTTGATATTTGGTATTGTAAATTGGACATTTATCTAAGCGATCTAACACATGTTTCAACTCATGTTCAGTTGCTTCATCTATTAACGCTAAAATTACACCTAAACGTTTCCCGTGCCCAAATGGCACCAAAACTCGAATACCTACTTCTGGCTCACCAAGCTCTTTTGGCCAAATATATTGAAATTTTTTATTTAAAGGAGCAAAAACTGCAACTTTAACCAGAATTGCAGGTGTTTTCTCATGCATTAATGCAATAAACGCTTATCAGGAGTAAACTCAGGTACAAGCTTTTGTAAGAGTCCAATAAGGGACGGCACATCGCGTTCTATACAAGCCTTTCGAATAAGCACCAATAGTTCTTGTACTTCGTCCCAATCTACTTCACGAATACCTGATAACATGATTTTAGGGTGTGTAGTACCTTGCAAAGCTTCTGCCTCATGGAAAAGCTCTTCGAATAACTTTTCACCAGGGCGTAAACCAGTGTAGACAATATCAATATCTTTGTTAGGGGTAAATCCAGCCAAACGAATCATTTGTTTTGCCATAGACGCAATTTTAACTGGCTCACCCATATCTAAAACAAATATCTCACCGCCATTGCCCATAGTTGCAGCTTGAAGAATTAAGGATACCGCCTCAGGTATCGTCATAAAGAACCGTGTAATTTCAGCATGAGTGACGGTCACTGGACCACCCTCTTCAATCTGTTTCTTAAACAGTGGAACTACACTACCAGCAGAGCCCAGAACATTTCCAAAACGCGTCGTGATAAATGCAGTTTCGCTTCTAGCATTTAAATTCTGACAATACACTTCTGCCATACGTTTAGTTGCACCCATCACATTAGCAGGGTTCACAGCTTTATCCGTTGAGACTTGAACAAAATATTTACATTTATAACTAGCTGCTAAGTCTGCAATCATACAAGTACCCAATACGTTTGTTTTGATACCTTCTGCAGGGTTAGCCTCAACAAGCGGAACATGTTTATATGCAGCTGCATTAAACACAATTTCAGGTTGAAAATTACTAAACACCCAATCCATTCGCTCAGCATCTCGAATATCCCCTAGAATTGAGGTACTTACATCGTAATTTTCAAATTTGGTCAGCTCATTATCAATCTGGTATAAATTAAATTCTGCATGGTCAACCAAAATAAGTAGCGCAGGACAATAAGACATCAATTGACGGCACAGTTCAGAACCAATAGAGCCACCAGCACCAGTCACCATCACGCGTTTATTTTGAATAAAATTGCAGACCTTCTTATCATCCAAAGATACCTCATCTCTACCTAACAGGTCTTCAAGACGGATACTACGTAAGCTTCCGACATCTGGCATATGGTTATTCAATTCTTGCAGGGAAGGCACAGTTCGACAGACAACATGCAAGTCGGTACACTGCTTCACAATTTTTTGTAACATGGCTGTACCGGCTGAAGGCATAGCAATCAACACTTCATCAATACTAAGTTTGGGAGCCAACTCACTTAGATCAGAAAGACTTCCTAACACTCTTATGCCACGAATATCTCTTCCCATTTTCTTTCGTTCATCATCCAGAAATCCAACTGGAACATACTGATCAAAATTAAAGATATCTCGAACCAATAATTCACCTGCTTTCCCTGCACCTAAGATAAGGACACGCTTTCCTTCTTCATTAGAAAAATTAAGACGCCTATCTTTTAGCCAGCGATATAATAAGCGATCACCCGCCAAGCCACCCATCAACAGCAAAGGATAAAGCACAAGCGTGGAACGAGGTATGCCTTCAAGCCTTACAAAAATAAATAGCAAAAAGTATGCAAACAACGAACCAATAACAACAGACTGAAGTATACGTTTGAAATCTGGCATTGATGCAAATCGCCAAATACCCCGATATAAACCAAAGTACCAATAGCTTAACATCTGCATGGGCAAAACAACCCAAAGCAAATGCCATCCACCTTGAATATGTTGGCTGGGGATAACGCCAAAATCAAATCGAAAGGCAAACGCTAAATATACAGCTAAAAAAACCCACAATATATCATGTAAGAAAGCGAACCAACGACTTTTCCAAATATATATAAGGTCTTTCAACTTAACTCCAGATACCGAACATAAATATTCCAAACAAAAAAGGCGAACACAAGGTTCGCCTTTAATCATAATAGCCTTATTATTTAAATAAAGTTATTTATAGAAACCAATCATTTCTTCTAGTGATTTAGCTTTAATCTTAGAAGCTTGGCCTGCAGATCCAAAGGCTTCAAAACGTGCTTTACAGATGTCTTTCATTGCATCCTTGGCCGCTTTGTAGAATTTACGAGGATCAAAGTTTGATGGGTTTTCTTTCAAATGACGACGAACCGCGCCAGTAGAAGCCATGCGAAGGTCAGTATCAATGTTTACTTTTGTTACACCATGCTTGATGCCTTCAACGATTTCTTCAACAGGCACACCATAAGTTTCGCCCATTTCTCCACCATACTCATTGATAATAGCCAACCAGTCCTGAGGCACTGAAGAAGAACCATGCATCACCAAATGTGTGTTAGGAAGTGCAGCGTGAATTTCAGCAATCCGGTCAATGCGTAAGACTTCACCAGTTGGTGGCTTAGTGAATTTGTAAGCACCATGAGAAGTACCAATTGCGATAGCTAATGCATCGACATTAGTTTGCTTAACGAATTCAACAGCTTCATCAACGCCTGTTAGTAACATATCCAAATCAAGTTTACCTTCAGCGCCATGCCCGTCTTCTTCACCCATTTCGCCAGTTTCCAAAGAGCCTAAGCAGCCAAGTTCACCTTCAACTGACACACCACCAGCATGCGCCATATCCACAACGTTTTTGGTAACTGCCACATTATATTCGAAAGAAGAAGGTGTTTTTCCATCTGCTTCTAACGAACCATCCATCATTACTGATGAGAAGCCCGATTGGATTGAACGTAAACATACCGCTGGTTCAGATCCATGATCCTGATGCATTACAACTGGAATATGAGGGTACATCTCAATTGCCGCATCAATCATATGACGCAAGAAAGGCTCGCCAGCATAACTACGCGCTCCTGCTGAACCCTGCATAATTACAGGTGAATCTACTTCGTTAGCAGCTTCCATAATTGAATGGACTTGCTCCATGTTATTCACATTAAATGCTGGCATGCCGTAGCTGTTTTCAGCCGCATGATCCAGTAGTTGACGCAATGAAATTAATGCCATCTTACTCTCCTCTTGTTGTAATAAATTTAAACTTTCAAACTAATGATTTTCATAGCATTGGTACCACCTGACTCACCCATAGGTGTGCCAAACGTCATAATAATCAAATCATCTATTTCAGCAATACCTTCTTCAAGCATTCTACGTTGAATATCAATCGTAGCTTGTGGCGCATCCTGGGCACCATATTGAATACTCATACGAAGTGGCGTTACATTACGGAACAATGTAACACGCCCAAGCGTACTTTCTTCAGATGTCACAGCATAAATCGGCACATCACCAAGGTGGCGTGACATATATAACGCACTATTTCCACTATGGGTAAACGAAGCAATCGCTCTAATTGGCATCGAATGTGCTACTTCCATAGCTTGACGAGCAATACATTCATCTACTGAGTGAGGTGGAAAACGGGGGTCACGAGTTTGTGAAGATGGCAAAACACGTTGTTTCTCAGTTTCTAAACATGTTCTATGCATGGCCAAAACAGCCTCAACTGGATATTTCCCAGCTGCTGATTCACCCGAAAGCATCACAGCATCAGTACCATCAAGTACAGCGTTTGCACAGTCGTTAACTTCCGCACGCGTCGGAATCGGATTCTCACACATGGATTCCATCATTTGCGTAGCAACGATTACTGGGCAATTATATTTAGGCGCCATCCGCAACATTTTCTTTTGAACCGGTGGCACAGCTGCATCACCAATTTCAACACCCAAATCACCACGAGCAACCATAATTGCATCAGAGGCTTCCATAATTTCTTTAAGGTTCTTATCCAGCACTGCTTCAGCGCGTTCAACTTTAGCAACTAGGCCTGCGTTAGACCCTTCAGCTTCAACCAATGAACGAGCATAATCCATATCTTTACCATCACGTGGAAAGGATATAGCAATGTAATCGATACCGATTGCACATGCTGTTTTGATGTCGGCTTTATCTTTATCAGTTAATGCTGCGGCAGAAAGTCCACCACCTGCACGGTTGATGCCTTTATTGTTGGATAAAACACCACCAACAACAACTGTGCAGTGTATTTCCTGACCAACCACTTTATCAACATCCATTACCAAAAGACCGTCATTTAGTAAAATGCGCGAGCCTGCCTCAACATCGGTCACAAGCTCTTTATAAGTCAGTCCAACACGCTCATCATCACCATCATCTAAACTCATTGCACCATCGAGAATAAATTTTTGGCCAACCGTGAGTATAGTTTTACCAGTTTTAAATTTGCCGCAACGAATCTTAGGACCCTGCATATCAGCCAGAATCCCAACAACAACACCGTTTTCTTTAGCTGCAGCACGAACATTTTCTGCGCGCTGTTTATGCTCTTCTGGAGTACCATGTGAAAAATTTAGCCTAACTACATTCACACCAGCGGCAATCATTTTACTCAGCATCTCTGGAGATTCAGATGCCGGGCCTATCGTAGCTACGATTTTGGTTCTGCGTTTGTTATTTCTCATTAGGCAGCGCGTGCCTCAAGCATTTCAACTGCAGGTAGTTTTTTACCTTCTAAAAATTCTAGGAAAGCGCCTCCACCAGTAGAAATATAGGAAACTTTATCTGCGATATTGTACTTATCCACAGCAGCTAATGTGTCACCACCACCTGCAATAGAGAATGCATTTGATTCAGCAATAGCCAATGAGATTGCTTTAGTTCCTTCACCAAATTGATCGAATTCAAATACGCCAACTGGACCATTCCACACGATCGTACCTGCATTCATAATAATTTCAGCTAGTGCTGCAGCAGAATCTGGGCCAATATCAAAAATCATATCATCATCAAGTACTTCTGAAGCTGCTTTCAACTCAGCTGTTGCAGTAGGTGAAAATTCTTTCGCACAAACCACATCTGTAGTTACAGGAATGCTGCCACCATTAGCGATTGCATCAGCTGTTAATTTTTTACATGTATCAATCAAATCTGGTTCATACAGTGATTTTCCAACCGGATTACCAGCCGCTGCGATAAACGTATTAGCGATACCACCACCAACAACCAATTGATCCACAATTTTAGAAAGTGATTCAAGCACTGTAAGTTTAGTAGACACTTTAGAACCACCAACAATCGCAACCATAGGACGTGCTGGATTATCCAGAGCTTTTCCTAATGCTTCAAGTTCCCCAGCCAACAATGGACCAGCACAAGCTGTTGGTGCAAATTGACCAGCACCGTGTGTAGAAGCTTGCGCACGATGAGCAGTTCCGAAAGCGTCCATTACATACACATCACAAAGTGCTGCATATTGTTTAGATAATGCTTCATCATTTTTCTTTTCACCAGCGTTGAAACGCACGTTTTCAAGAAGCACTACTTCACCATCAGCCACTTCAACATCAGCACCAACATATTCCTTAACCAAGCGAACTTCCTGACCCAAAAGTCCTGACATATGAGCAGCAACAGGAGCCAATGAATATTGATCTTCTGGTTGACCTTCCGTTGGACGTCCCAAGTGAGACATAACCATTACTTTTGCTCCAGCTTTTATACAGTGTTCCAAAGTTGGAAGTGATGCACGAATACGCTTGTCTGATGTTACTTTACCATCTGCAATCGGAACATTTAAATCTTGGCGTATTAATACGCGTTTACCTGCTAAATCTAGGTCGGTCATTTTAATTACTGACATGCTTGGCTCCTATTCTTTCATTTAGATTATTAATAACGTTTGGTTTTATTTACTTTATTAAACAAACAAAAACAAACGAGGAACCCCCGCTACAAACAGGGGCTCCATCATTGTGATTATTTAGCTACGTGACGAACCAAGTTCATCATGTTACAAGTGTAACCGTACTCATTGTCATACCATGCAACCAATTTTACAAATGTGCCATCTAGAGCAATACCAGCGCCTGCATCAAAAATTGATGAGTTCGCAACACCACGGAAGTCAGTAGAAACAACTTTCTCGTCTGTGTATCCAAGGGTACCTTTCATTTCACCTTCAGAAGCAGCTTTCATAGCAGCGCAGATATCTTCGTAAGAAGCATCTTTTTCAAGCTCACAAGTCAAATCAACTACTGATACATCAGATGTAGGTACGCGGAAAGCCATACCTGTCAATTTACCGTTCAATGCAGGCAACACTACGCCCACAGCTTTAGCTGCACCTGTAGAAGATGGGATGATATTTTCAAGAATACCACGACCACCGCGCCAGTCTTTCATAGAAGGTCCATCAACGGTTTTTTGTGTTGCAGTTGCAGCATGAACTGTAGTCATAAGACCACGTTTGATACCGAAGTTATCATTGATTACTTTAGCCATTGGAGCCAAGCAGTTTGTAGTACAAGAAGCAGCCGATACGATATTTTGACCAGCATATTCGTTGTGGTTAACACCATATACGAACATTGGTGTGTTATCTTTTGCTGGCGCAGATTGAACAACTTTCTTAGCACCTGCATCAATATGCGCTTGGCAAGTTTCTGTAGTTAGGAAGAACCCAGTACAGTCGATTACGATATCTGCACCGACATCACCCCAAGCTAAATCAGCTGGGTTACGCTCTGCCGTCAAACGAATGGTTTTACCGTTTACAACTAGGTTGTTGCCTTCAACAGCAACATCACCGTCAAAACGACCGTGAACAGAGTCATATTTCAACATATATGCCAAGTAGTCAGCATCCAAAAGATCGTTAATACCAACGACTTCCATATCTGTGTAATCTTTAGCAATTGCGCGGAATACCATACGGCCAATACGGCCAAATCCATTAATACCAATTTTAGTTGTCATTTACTTTATCTCCTCTCCGAGTTTTTAAATTAAGCTACTTCGTTTACTGCAGCAACCACTGCTTCAGTTGTGATACCAAACATTTTAAATAGTTCGCCAGCTGGAGCTGATTCGCCAAATGTATCGATACCAATAACTTTACCGTTAAGACCAACATATTTAGCCCAGAAACCTGTTACGCCAGCCTCTACTGCAACACGTGCAGATACAGATGCTGGTAATACAGATTCTTTATAAGCTGCATCTTGATTATCAAACACATTTGTTGATGGCATAGATACAACACGAACTTTCTTATCTGTAATGACTGCAGCTGCTTCCATTGCTAAAGATAGTTCAGAGCCCGTGCCGATGATAATAACATCAGGGGTGCCTGCGCAATCTTTCAGAATGTAACCACCACGTTCAATCAATTTAATTTGATCAGCAGAACGATCTTGGTGCGGCAAGTTTTGACGTGAGAAAATCAAAGAAGTCGGGCCAGTTTGATTTTTAATCGCAACCTTCCATGCAACAGCAGATTCAACAGCATCACAAGGGCGCCATACATCCATGTTTGGAATCATACGTAATGTAGCAGTTTGCTCTACAGGTTGGTGTGTTGGACCATCTTCACCCAAACCAATTGAGTCATGGGTAAACACTTCAATATGGCCCACTTTCATCAATGCAGCCATACGCAATGCATTACGAGCATACTCAGAGAACATCAGGAATGTAGCACCATAAGGCACGAATCCACCATGTAGAGAAATACCGTTTATCATTGCCGCCATACCAAATTCACGCACACCATAGTTTACGTAGTTTCCGGCTGGATCCTTAATCACTGGTTTAGCGCCAGACCATAAAGTTAGATTAGAACCTGCCAAGTCAGCAGAGCCACCCAAGAATTCAGGTGTAATTTTCGCTAGACCTTCAATCGCATTTTGAGATGCTTTACGTGATGCAATAGTGTCACCTTTTGCAGCAACTTCAGCAATAAATGCATCAGCACCTTCTTCCCAGTTAGCAGACAACTCGCCATTGATACGACGTTTAAATTCTGCAGCTTCAGCAGGAAATGCCTTAGCATATGCAGCAAAACGTGCATCCCAATCAGATTCAGCAGCAGCACCAGCTTCTTTATTGTCCCAGCCAGCATAAACTTCTTCAGGAATTTCAAATGGTGCATGATTCCAATCTAGTTCTTTACGAACCAAAGCAATTTCTTCATCGCCCAAAGCAGCACCATGACAATCATGGGTTCCTGCCATATTTGGAGAACCGAATCCAATCACAGTTTTACAACACACCATAGTTGGTTTATTTGGTTCAGATTTAGCAGTTTCGATAGCTTGTTTGATTTCAGCAGCATCGTGACCATCAACATCACGGATTACTTGCCAGCCATAAGACTCAAAGCGACCAGGTGTATCATCAGTAAACCAGCCTTCAACTTCACCATCAATTGAAATACCGTTATCATCCCAGAATGCAATCAGCTTACCAAGGCCTAGTGTGCCAGCCAAAGAACATGCCTCATGAGAAATCCCTTCCATCAAGCAACCATCACCTAGGAATACATAGGTATTGTGATCAACAATTTCATGGCCTGGTTTGTTAAACTGTGCTGCTAACGTTTTTTCAGCCAACGCCATACCTACACCATTGGTGATACCTTGACCCAATGGACCAGTAGTCGTTTCAACACCTGGTGCATAACCGTATTCAGGGTGACCTGGTGTACGAGAATGCAATTGGCGGAACTGTTTCAAATCGTCCATACCAAGATCGTACCCAGTCAAATGCAGCAATGAGTAAATCAGCATTGAGCCATGACCATTCGAAAGGATAAAGCGGTCACGGTCTGCCCATTTAGGGTTTGTTGGGTTGTGCTTCATATAATCATTCCAAAGCACTTCAGCGATATCCGCCATACCCATTGGTGCGCCTGGATGTCCTGAGTTTGCCTTTTGAACACTGTCCATTGCCAACGCACGCACTGCGTTAGCTAGATGTCTACGATTACCGCTCATATTTACCTCTTAGTACTTGATATAATTTTTTTTAAACTTGGGGATTAAACGTGCAATGTCGTTTGAACACGACGGATGTTGCCAACAGAACCAGATAAAACGACCGTATCAGTCGTCATATACTTTCCATCAGAATCAGTGCCGACTTTTACGTGGTGAACATAGGCACCACTTGTCAGACCTGTTGCGATAAACATGCAGTCATCCGAGGTGACCAATTCATCGCGTGTAAGATAAGTTTCAGTATCAATACCTTCTTTCTTACATAATTCAATTTCAAAATCTTTTTGCGGGGCCATACGACCAAACATTTCAGCACCCATTGCGCGGGCTGCACATGCAGTCACAATACCCTCTGGTGTGCCACCAATGCCAAACAACGCATCAGAGCCCATGTTTAACACAGCTTGAATCGCGCCATTCACATCACCATCAGTTGCAAGACGAACTTTCGCACCACAAGCATACACTTCTTGAATCAATTCTTTATGACGAGGTTTATCCAAAATAAACACTCTGATTTCGGTAATATCTTTACCTAAAGCTTCCGCTAAAACTTTCAAGCGTTCTGCAACGGGTGCCTTAGGATCAATCTTGCCACGTGCTGCTTTTGGGTAAACTTGCTTTTCCATATAGAAACAAGAACCGGGGCGATACATGGTACCTGCAGGTGATGCGGCAAGTGTTACAATTGAACCTGGTGAATCTTTAGCAAATAAATTTGTTCCCTCAATTGGGTCAACTGCAATATCAACACCAATACCGTTACCAGTACCGACCGGTTCATCATCATAAAGTGCTGGAGCTTCATCTTTTGCGCCCTCGCCAATCACGATAACACCTTTCATGTTTACCTGATTGATTCGCTCACGCATAGCGTCTACAGCCAGGCCATCGCCTTCATCTTTTTGACCCGAGCCTACATACGGTGCACATGCACGCGCTGCTGCCTCACAAACTTCTACTAAATCAATTTTTAGATCTGCTACAGTGGACATCCGTCCTCCCCATCAATCTTTATTCACAGTGACCTTCCCTCTCGAAAATCCGCTGAGGGTGCGCAGTATAACTTTAAACGATGAAAAAATCGACCCTTGAAAAGCATTCGGGGGAAAACCTTCCATTTGTTACAATTCAGCTCAGATTATCTCTCAAGAACTTAAATAATAATTTTGATGACTTAGAAGTTTTACCCTTTGCCAACTCTTGCTTGGCATTTCTAATCAATTGACTTAAGTATTGGACATCATCGCAAGGGTTCTGATTCAAGAATTCAGTCAGAGTGTCCCCGCCTTCGGCAATCAGCCTATCTCTCCAAAGCTCAACACGGTGAAATGCTGCACTACTAGCTCTATGTTCAAAACCAGCTGTATCCACCACTTGCTTGGCAACGGATACATCAATATGGCGCAACAGCTTAGCAATACGTTTCATTTGGCGCTTTCTGGCCCCAAATTGATTCATATCTTTTAATTGATGCAATTCATCAATGATATCGTCTGGCAAGGCAAACTCTGACCACCTAGCCTCACTTATTTCTACCATTTTTCTGGTCAAGTCCAGAAGGGCTTGAGCGTCACGTTTCATTTGTGATTTATTTGGTCGCTCATACTCTGGAAAATTATCGTCGTCAAATTCATCTATCATGCGTGAACTTTAACTCATATTATTCATAAATGTACATGCATGTTGTTTACAATAAAAACTAGGTACAAAAAAAGCCCCTTGGTTTCCCAAGAGGCTTATTTTTATGGCGGAGCGGACGGGACTCGAACCCGCGACCTCCGGCGTGACAGGCCGGCATTCTAACCAACTGAACTACCGCTCCATGGTGGGCGCTGTAGGACTCGAACCTACGGCCACCGCCTTGTAAGGGCGGTGCTCTACCAACTGAGCTAAGCGCCCGCTTTCAAAGGGTGTCCCCCTACAAAAGTTGGCGAACATTAACGTTGCAATTTCACATTGCAAGCGTTTATTTAGTCCTTATTTAACGGCGTCTTTTAGGCCTTTACCAGCTTTAAATTTTGGAGCTTTTGAAGCTGGGACATTGATTGCCTCACCCGTGCGTGGGTTGCGTGCAGTACGAGCTGCGCGAGCTGTTACTGAAAATGTACCAAATCCAACTAAACTTACACTATCACCAGAAGCCAATGCTCCTGAAATTCCACTCAATACAGCATCAACAGCTGCTCCAGCATCCGCTTTACTTAAGCCTGCACTTGCAGCGACGTGATTGATCAATTCTACTTTTTTCATTCTTACCCTCCGAGTTTTTGTACAATAATACCGTGCGAACTAAAGCAGCATGCTCAAATATCGTCAACGGTTTTTTACTTTACCTTATCAGTGTGCGGTAGGCTCACCTTCATCCAAGTAAATTCCAGCAACCATTCCTGGCGCGAATTCGCGTCGAACACTCATTCCCTCAGGCAGCCGTATCAGGGCATGTTCTAAAACATCATCCATATTTTCTGCATAATGAATTTCCATAGAATCCTTAACATTATTAGGGATTTCCTTCATGTCCTTTCGGTTTTCTTCTGGGATAATCGCCACAGTTAATCCACCTCTATGCGCTGCAAGAAGCTTCTCCTTAAGCCCCCCTATAGGCAAACTTTTCCCTCGTAACGTAATTTCCCCTGTCATACAAACTTCACGACGAACAGGGATACCGGTCAAGGCTGAAGCCAATGAT
>Ga0316191_10000728_pt1 | contig 21815 bp, 21 predicted proteins | sample Eddworburr2cm_MG_FD_204928 | JGI IMG/M metagenome (GOLD analysis project Ga0316191, IMG submission 204928) | Coastal sediment microbial communities from Maine, United States - Eddy worm burrow 2 cm | ecosystem: Environmental > Aquatic > Marine > Coastal > Sediment | place: USA: Maine... | reverse complement strand
TACCTTTTGCTCCGCAGCTCCGTCCAGGTCCACCAGGTGCAGTCTCTGTATGCCGTGATCTTCAAACTGGCGGGCCATTTCCAGAGGGTCGCCATACTCCTTCTTCCGGCTGTAGTCGCCCTTGGTGAGCCTGACGCACCTGCCTCCAATGATATCTATGGCTGGAATGATCTGAATCATAGCGCCAGGAATTGGGATAGTACACGTTCGCCCGGATCCCCGCTTTTCTCAGGGTGAAACTGGGTGGCATAAAAGTTATCTTTCTGCATGGCGGCACTGAAGGGCAGCATGTAGTTTGTCTCTGCCGCCGTGTCCTCACAGACAGGCACATAGTAAGAGTGTACAAAGTAGACATAAGCCCCTCTGAGTTCTGCCGGAAATAATGCACCTTTCACACGGTCAAGGCTGTTCCACCCCATATGCGGAACTTTCAGTCCGCCCGATGGAAAGCGACGAACCACTTCATCAAAAATGCCAATGCAGGTGGTATCTCCCTCCTCGGACCAGCTGCACATGAGTTGCTGACCCAGGCAGATCCCCAGCACCGGCTGAGTCAGGCTCTTCAGCAGCCGATCCAGTCCATGCTCTTTCAGGTACTTCATGGTAGTGCCCGCTTCCCCCACACCTGGAAAAATTACCTTGTCGGCCGAGCTGATAGTGGCAGGATCGTCTGTAACCACTCCATTCACTCCCAACCTGAGTAAGGCATGATCGACCGATCTTATGTTGCCTGCGTTATATTTTATGATGGCTACCTTCATATTCTTTCAGATTCAAAGCTTCCCCTTGGTGGAAGGCAGTTTATTGTTGTCAGGATCCAGTTTCACCGCCTTGCCCAGGGCCCTGGCAAATCCCTTGAAAATGGCTTCGATCTTATGGTGTTCATTGTTGCCCGATGCCTGGATGTTCAGGTTGCATTTGGCAGCATCAGAAAAGCTCTTGAAAAAATGGAAAAACATTTCGGTGGGCACATCCCCTATCTTCTCACGTTTGAATTCGACCGCCCATTCAATCCAGGGCCTGCCCCCAAGGTCCACTGCCACGGTGGCCAGGGAGTCGTCCATGGGCAGAACAAAGGCGTATCTTTCAATGCCCCGCTTGCTTCCCAGTGCCTTCAGGAATGCCTCTCCCAGGACTATGGCTGTATCTTCTATGGTATGGTGTTCGTCCACCTCCAGGTCACCCTTGACTCTCACTTCCAGGTCGAATCCTCCGTGTTTTCCCAGTTGGTCCAGCATGTGATCAAAAAATCCAAGTCCGCTTGAAACCTGAGTCCGTCCCTCGCCGTCCAGAGAGATATTAATCTGTATCTCCGTTTCTGAAGTTACCCGCCTCAAACTGGCACTTCGCTGATGAGAGCGTATAAAGCGGTAAATCTGGTCCCAATCCTCACTTACCAAAGCAACATGTTCTGTATTTACTTCCTCCTTGCCCATGAAGATCGCCCTGGCTCCCAGGTTAAGAGCCAGTTCAATATCCGTCTTGCGATCTCCAATCACAAAGGAATTCTCCAGGTCATATGCACCTTCCAGGTACTCCTTAAGCATCCCGGTCCGCGGCTTTCTATTGGGCGAATTCTCCTCAGGGAGAGAAGGATCGATATGGATGGCGTCAAATTCCACCCCTTCATTCCTGAAGGTCTCCAGGAACTTGTTGTGAGGAAGCCGGAAATCCTCCTCGGGAAAGGAAGCGGTCCCCATGCCATCCTGGTTGCTTACCAGAACCAAATCATAGTCTGTAAAATGCCTCAGCTTGTACAGATTTCTGAACACTCCCGGGAGATATTCCAGTTTCTTCAGTGAATCCACCTGATAGTCACCGGCGGGTTCTCTGATCAATGTACCATCCCGGTCAATAAATAATACTTTTTTCATGACGATCTGTATGTTCTGAGTGTATCAATCAAGCTGCGGTTCTCCTCCGCACTCCCCACGGTAATCCTCAAACAACCTTCGCAAAGGGGTACCGACGAACGGTCCCTGATAATGATCCCCTGTTTCATCAGAAAGGTATACAGTGCACCCGGATCTTCAACCCTCACCAGAAGAAAATTCGCATCAGAAGGCTTCACCTCCAGAATGATATCCATCGAAACCAGGTCGGAGACCATCCCTTCCCTTTCTTCCAGGATGGTACTGACCCAAAGCTCAGCCCTTTTGGGCTCGCGCAATGCGGATAAAGCCTCCTTCAGGGTCAGGGCGTTGATGTTGTAAGGGTATTTCACTGCGGAAAGAAAACGGACCAGATCGGAATGAGCGAATAACATGCCCAGCCTGATTCCGGCAAGTCCCCAGGCTTTTGATAAGGTCTGCAGCACCACCAGGTTCTTCTTCTCAGACAGCAGGGAAAGAACCCCCTTGCTGCTGCTGAAATCAATGTAGGCCTCGTCCACCACAACCATGCAATTCACACTATCGATGATTTTCAGGATGGCTTCCATCTCCAGCGAATTGGCTGTGGGATTGTTTGGGGAACAGAGGAAGATCATCTTTGTATTCTGGTCCACTGCCTCAAGAACCGCACTGGCATTTAGCGAAAAATCCTCGGTAAGCATAACTGATCTCCGCTCCACATCATTGATCTTTGCGCACACTGCATACATGCCATAGGTGGGATCAACAGTAATCACATTGTCCTTGCCAGGCTCGCACAATACCCTGAATAGCAAATCAATACCTTCATCACTTCCATTTCCCAGGAAGAGATTCTCTACAGCCTGACCCCTGAGCCTGGCTATGGCTTGCTTCAATTCCTTCTGCCCGGGATCCGGGTAGCGGTTCAGGGGAGTGTTGAAGGGGTTCTCATTGGCATCCAAAAAGACCGAGGCTGAACCTGAAAATTCATTGCGGGCCGAAGAATAAGGGTTTAATTCCAGGATATTCTTCCTTACCAGGCTGGATATGTCGAAGGAATCAGGCATCCTCATTGTAGTTTAATCTGATGGAAACCGCAGAGCTGTGGGCCTGTAACTGTTCAGCTTCTGCCATAATCATAATGGCATCTCCAATGTTGTGCAGCCCGTATCGACTGATCTCCTGGTAGGTGATCTTCTTGGAGAAGCTATCCATGTTCACGCCACTGTAGGCGTGAGCCCATCCATTTGTGGGAAGGGTGTGGTTGGTTCCCGAAGCATAATCCCCTGCACTTTCGGGGCTATAGTCACCAAGGAAAACCGATCCCGCATTGATCACCTGATCGGCCAATTCAGAATAATTCTCCGTCACTATTATAAGGTGCTCGGGGGCATAGAGGTTGATCATAGCCATCATCTCAGCCTGATTCTTCAAAAGTATCATCTTGCTGTTATCCAGAGCTTTTACAGCAATATCTTTCCTGGGAAGCAACTCCAATTGCTTATGCAATTCGTCCTTTACCCGGTCAATCATATGCTCCGAATCGGAGATCAGAAGCACCTGGCTGTCAGGACCGTGTTCGGCCTGGGATAAGAGGTCCGACGCAATAAAGGCCGGGTTGGAGCTGGCATCGGCCAGCACCGCCAGTTCGGAGGGTCCTGCAGGCATATCTATGGCTACTGTATTCCTGCTCACTATCTGCTTGGCCATGGTTACATACTGATTGCCCGGTCCGAATATCTTGTTGACTTTCGGAATGCTTTCAGTGCCATATGCCATGGCAGCAATGGCTTGTACCCCTCCTACTTTAAACACCCTGTCGATGCCAAGAAGAGAAGCGATGTAAAGAATGGAGGGACTCACTTTCCCTTTCTGATCGGGTGGAGTGCACAGGACAACCTGCTGACAGCCTGCGAGTTTTGCAGGAATCCCCAACATCAGTACCGTTGAAAGCAAGGGCGCCGATCCTCCGGGTATGTACAATCCCACATTACTAATAGGAACCGGTCTTTGCCAGCAACGCACCCCTGCAGTGGTTACCACAACTTTTTGCGGGTGTTGTTGCTTCTTATGAAAGGTCTGGATGTTCCAGTGGGCCTCATTAATAGCCTTTCTCAATTCGTGGCTGACCTCCTTTTTTGAGGATTGGATCTCCTCTGAAGAGACCTCCAGCGATTCGCCATCAAATCCGTCAAATTTCAGGCTGTACTTCCTTACCGCACTATCTCCCGTATTAGCTACATCCTGAATTATTTGCTGAACCTGCTGTTCAAGGTCCTGGTGATCCAGTACTGGTCTCTGAAGCAAGGCAGGCCACTCTTTTTTATGGGGATAACGAAGGATATTCATCTCTTTGGTCTTATGATCAAACAATCATTTTTTCAATGGGAATCACCAGGATGCCCTGCGCACCCAGTTCCCTGAGGCGGTCTATGACCCCCCAGAATTCTTTTTCACTCAGTACGGAATGCACGGAACTCCAGCCTTCGTCAGCCAGCGGCATTACGGAGGGACTCTTCATCCCTGGTATGATCTGAATAATCTGTTCCAGATTTTCGTTGGGAGCATTCAGGAGAATATATTTGTTATCGGAGGCAGCTTTTACGCTGCGGATCCTGAACAGCAAATCGGTCAGGATAGTCTTTACTTCCTCCGTCAGCTTGCGATTAGCGATGATTACAGCTTCTGAGTGCATAATGGTTTCCACCTCTCTCAAGCCGTTGCTGATCAGTGTACTTCCAGAACTCACTATATCAAAGATAGCGTCTGAAACTCCAATAGAGGGGGCCAGCTCCACCGATCCGCTCAAGTAAGCGACATCAGCCTGGACTCCGTTTTCGTTCAGGTAGTTTTTTAATATAACAGGGTAAGAAGTGGCAATGCGCTTGCCCTGCAGAAACTGCAGGCTTTCATAACACTCTGATTTGGGAATGGCAATGGAAAGCCTGCATCTTGAGTATCCAAGGCGTTCCACCAGATCCACGGCACATTCTTTTTCTGCGAACTCATTCTCGCCTACAATTCCAATGTCTGCCACACCATCCTCCACGTACTGGGGAATGTCATCGTCACGCAGGTAAATAACTTCCAGGGGGAACATGTGTGCCACCGATTTTAATTTCCGGGAACTGTTGTTCAGTGAGATGCCCGCTTCTTTCAACAAAGCCAATGACTTCTCGCTGAGTCTGCCTGATTTCTGAATGGCTATTCTGATTTTTTCCATATGCTTATTTCTTAAACAAAAAAGGTCTGCAGTATCTGCAAACCTCACAACAATATTTTTGGGATTACAAGCTACTACACAGGGTTCTGATCACCGACGTGGTGATGGTGATGATGAACGCTATGTCTCCTGTTGATCCTCATTTCTCTCATGCAATATTAGTTATAAAATTGATAATGTCAAAGGGAGACCGTGAATAAATTAATGGCAAATACATCAATTTGCTTTCAAATCGATAGCAGGGTCCTAAATGTCTTTCAAAAGAATGTTGGAAGGAGATTCCCGGATGGAGTGAAGAATATGCTCATGGATCTTGGCAATCCGGTTCAGGTGGTCTGTTTCGGTAACCACCATCTGATCACCCCCCATCATCTCCATCCTGCTATAAATATATTCCACGGTAATCCTGTTAATGTCTATAGCCGGAAGGTAAGAACGGTCCTTGGGATTGCTGGCTGCCATCTCGGCAAGAATTCCCGATTCAACCAACTCAAACACCAATTCATTGACCAGTCTGATGGGAATCCCAAGCTCATGACTCAGAGTATCGGTGTTCCAGGCATCTCCTCCCTCCTCAAAGTTTTTAATGACGTGATAGCAGATGAGCAGGGTAAGAATCCTTTTGTTGTTATGGCTCAGATTCAGGGCATTCTCCTCGAACTCATAGTTCTCTATGTTCTGATAGGCAAAGCTAAGCTCTGCCCCCATCAGCACAATCAGCCAGGTAATTTGCAGCCACATCAGAAAAAGCGGGATAAAGGCGATGGTACCGTACAGGGTTCCCCAGCGCATGACACCGATTTGCAAGTCGCGATACAGTGCCTGGAAGATCAGGGCCACCGTACCCGCAATAATGCCTGCAATTAAAGCATTGCGAAACTTTACCTTGGTATTGGGCAGAACCATGTATACAATGGTAAAAAGGAGCCATATGGAAAGATAGGGCACCGATTTGATCAGCATGACAATCAGGGGCTTGAACAATTCAAATTCCGTAGCGGCCGACTGGATCTTCACCATGAAGCTCCCGCTCAGGCCAATGGCAAATGGGGTAATTATCATGATGGCCAGGTAGTCGGAAAACTTTCGCATGGGGCTCCTGGCTTTGCGGATTTGCCAGATGTCGTTAAAGGCTGCCTCCACGTTATTCAGCACCTGGATCACCGACCAAAACAAAATTATTCCCCCGATGCCTGCTATTACCCCTTCCTTGGTTTCCAGCAAGAGACTATCTACCATGCCGGTCAGCCATTCCATCATCTCGCTCTGATCCTGCATGTTTTTGTTGATAAATCTATGCAGGATATCCTCGAAGCCAAAATTGCGTGCAATGGCAAAGGCAATGGCAAAAATGGGCACAATGGACAGCATGGTAAAGTAGGTAAGACCGGCAGCCTTAACGGCAGCCCTGTCCTCAAAGAAACCCTTGAAAGCAAGAATATAAATTCGTGATTGCCTGATCAGAAAAGTTCTGCGACGGGATTTGGAGGTAAGGTCGTGTGACCAGATTTCCTCCTTAAAGAAAGACCTGAGTTTCTTAATCATACCATAGCTATTGGCCAAACAAATATAATAAACTTGCACAAAGGTTTCGGGAAAAACTATCTTTGCATCAAAATGCACACCCTATGAGTACTATTAAAGAAAGATTGGTAAAATGGAAAGAGACCCGGAGCGTTTGGCAGAAAGTCACCGACATCCTGTTCTGGCTATTGCTGGTCCTGCTGATTATTCCAGGACCCCGGAAAGTCATAGCCACTGGAGTAAATAAGGTATTTCTTCAGGTAAAAACTCCAGGATTGGAGAAGGAAGAGAATCAGGAGTATATTACGGATCTGGAATACGGCTGGATACTTGCCTGGGATCAAAATGAACCCTTCTATTTCTCCAACACCCAGAATGAAGTGGTCTTTCTGAACTTCTGGGCCACCTGGTGTCCCCCCTGCGTAGCGGAACTGCCCGAGATAAAGAAACTGTATGAGAAATGGGGAGACAAAGTAGTATTCATGCTGGTGACAAATGAAAAGCCGGAGGTGGTAAAAGCATTTATGGAAAAGCATGACTATGTGCTGCCTGTGTTCTACGTGGGTACTCAAATTCCCGAAACCCTTGCTCACTCATCCTTACCCACCACATTCATCATCTCAAAGGATGGCAAGGTGGTGACCCGGAAAAAGGGTGCAGCCAAGTGGAACTCCAGGGCCACCGAAAAAATCTTCGAAGAGCTTCTTAAGTAGTTTTCCGGTAGTTGATCACTGCCAGGCTCAGGATCAGGACCGCATAAACCAGGAGGCTGAAAAACTCCCGGCTGATGTCGCGGAACTCCGAGCCTTTCAGAAGAATCATGCGGATCACCCTCATGAAATAGGCAGCCGGGTTTATGAGATTAACCTTCTGCGCCCAAAGGGGCATACTATCGGCGGGAGTAAATACCCCGCTCATCAGGATAAAGGTAAGCATGAAGAAAAAGACCACAAACATCAATTGCTGCTGGGTGTTGGATATGGTGGAGAGGAAAAGCCCTATGCCCAGCACCACCAGAAGGTAGACGCAGGTAAAAAGGAAGAGCAGGCCCAGGCTGCCCACCATGGGCAGATCGTAGAGCAGCCTTCCCACCACCAGACCGAAAGCCAGCTCAAAAAGGGCAATGATCCAGAAAGGAAGCAGCTTGGCCACAAGGAACTGGTATTTCCGGATCGGAGTCACATTGATCTGCTCGGTGGTGCCCATCTCCTTCTCCCTGACCAGGTTCAATGCTGTCAGGATCATCCCGATCAGGGTCACAAGGATCACCAGTATTCCCGAAAACATGTATATCTTATAATCTAACAAAGGGTTGTACCAGAAGCTGGGTTTGATCTGGGGCATCATCCCGCCCCTTGCATCCAGACCAAACCACTCGGCCCTCACGTCTTTGTTGTACGCCTGAATAATCTGGGTGCTGTAAGCATTAATCAGGCCTGCCTCAGAGGCATTGATCGCATTGACTACCAATTGCAGATCTGTCTGCTTTTCCACGTAAAGCCTCTTCTCAAAATTATTTTGAATGTGAAGGATCACATCGGCCTTATCGCCAGCGAGCATGCTTTCCGCTTCCGGGTAGGAGGTGGTGGAATGGGCAATATCAAAGAAGGGCGAGCCGCTAAAACCGGAAACCAGCAAACGGGAAGCCTGACTTAGGTCCTGGTCCACCACCACCATCTTTATACCCTTCATTTCCAGGCTGGCAGCATAGGTAAGCAGGATCATCTGCACCACCGGCACCACGAATATGATGGGAATCATGACCTTGTTCCGAAAGATCTGTTTAAATTCCTTAGTCAGCAATGTTAGCAGTATCCTCATGCCTCTCTATCTATTGCAAGCGTATCTTAAATCGTTTCACTGCAGCCAGGATGAAAAACAGGGTCATCCCCAGCAAGATCAGGCTCTCCTTCCATATGTAAGCAAAGCCGGTTCCCTTAAGCATGATGTTTTTCACAATGACTATGAACCACCTGGGTGGCATGATGTGGGTGATCCACTGAAGTATCTTTGGCATGTTGTCAATGGGAAAAATGAATCCTGAAAGCAGGATGGTGGGCAACATCAGTCCCAGCAAACTTATGAACATAGCAACCTGCTGGGTCTTTGCACTGGTGGAGATCAGCACTCCCAGCGAAAGGGCCAGGGTGATGTAAAGCATGCAGGCCAGCATCAGCAGCCAGATGCTTCCCACCACCGGGACCTTAAACACCAGGAATCCTAAAAGGATAATGGTGAGGGCATTGACAAAGGAAAGCAAAATGTAAGGTGTCACCTTCCCCAGGATGATCTCCCTGGGTTTCAGCGGCGAAGCCAGGAGCAGCTCCATGGTACCGAACTCCTTTTCTCGGGTAATGGTCACCGAGGTCATCAGGGCAGAGATCAGCATCAGGATCATTGCCATCAGTCCCGGTACAAACATATATACCCCTTTCATTTCCTCATTATAGAACATCCTCGATTTGACCTCAACACTCCAGGGCAGTTGGATGTCCTGGTTCAGTGATTGAAAATAACTCATCAACACCCCCTGAAGGTAGGTCTGGGCCATCTGGGCCGAGTTGGCATCCGATGCATCGGTAATCAGTCGAATGGAGGCGCTGTTATCCCGCTTTAAATTCTTTTCAAAATCGGCTTCAAAAACCACCACTACCTTGGCACGTCCACTTCGGAAAAGCTCCCCGATCTCCTCCTCCCGCTCCAGATATCCGGCGGGAACGAAGTAACCTGAGGAGAAAATCTTCTGGGTGGCCTGGATGGAAGCCTGGTCCATGGACCGGTCCCAGATGCCCACTTCCACATCCTTGATTTCGGTAGTCACCACGTAGCCGAAAAGGACAATCATCACAATGGGAAGCCCGAACAGGATTACCAGGGTTCTCACATCCCGGAAGATGTGCTGAAACTCCTTCTTCACAAATCCGAAAAACCTGCTCACGATCTTGCCAGTTTTAAGAACACTTCGTTCATGTTCTTCGATTTATAGCTCTGCTTTAGTCCCGCCGGAGTATCAAGCGCTTCAATGCGCCCTTCCACCATGATCGAAACCCGGTCGCAATACTCCGCCTCGTCCATGTAATGGGTGGTGACAAATACGGTGATCCCCTCCAGGGTGGCATCGTGGATCATCTCCCAAAACTGTCGTCGGGTGATGGGATCGACCCCTCCGGTTGGTTCATCCAGGAAAACGATGGCAGGCTTATGGAAAATGGCCACCGAAAATGCAAGCTTCTGCTTCCAGCCCAGGGGAATCTCCCGGATCAAACGTTTACGAATTTGTGTGAGTCCCAGCCTCTCCAGCAATTGCTCCTCCCTGCTGGCAATCTCCTTTCTTCCCAATCCGTAGATACCAGCATAAAGCCTGATGTTCTCTGAAACACTCAGGTCATCGTAGAGGGAAAACTTCTGGGACATGTAGCCGATTTTCCGCTTGATTTTTTCCCGTTCGTGATAGACATTAAACCCTGCCACCATGATTTCGCCTGAGGTGGGATAGGAAAGTCCGCACAGAATCCTGATGGCAGTGGTTTTCCCTGCTCCATTGGCACCCAGGAAGCCAAAGATCTCGCCCTTCTCCACATGAAAGGAGAGCCGGTCGTTGGCCACAAAAGAGCCAAATTTCTTGACCATATCCTTTACTTCAATAATAGGGTCCTTTGCAGCTGTCATATCCCCTCCCCCTGTTCTGATGATACTTCTGACTCCTGCTGCAAGAGGCCCATAAAGCGGTCCTCGATGCTGGGAACAATGGATTGCCACACCAGGCTCTCATCCTGCCAGCTATCCAGGATCTTCTTCACTCCAGTGGCATCTGCCTCAGAACGAAGAGTTACATGCAGCCTATCGCCGAACAACCAGGCGTGTTTACAAGCCTCCAGTTGCCTTACCTTTTCCAGATAGGCATAGACTCCCTTGCCTGAGCGGAGTGAATAAAGCAGCTTCTCCCCTTCTTCTGCCATGGCAGAAGGGTCGGAGACGGCCAGGAGTTCTCCTTTTTGAATCAGGGCTACCCGGTCGCACAACTCGGCTTCGTCCATGTAGGGGGTGGAGACCACTGTGGTGATTCCTTCCCCCTGAATCTTTTTCAGCATATCCCAAAACTCGCGCCGGCTCACAGCATCTACTCCGGTGGTAGGTTCATCGAGAATCAGTATCCTGGGCCTGTGGATGAGTGCACAGGAGAGCGCCAGCTTCTGTTTCATCCCTCCCGAAAGTCTTCCCGCCAGGCGTTTTTTAAAAGGGGCAATCTGTTCATATACATCCCTGATCAGGTCGTAATTCTCCTTGACGGTGGTGCCAAATACCCGGGCATAGAAAGCCAGGTTCTCCTCGACCGAAAGATCCATATAGAGGGAAAAACGACCTGGCATGTATCCAATTATCTGCCTTACTTGCCGGTACTCCTTATCTATATCGAAACCGAGCATGGTACAGCGTCCCGAATCGGGAACCAGCAGGGAAGCCATAATGCGGAACAGGGTGGACTTTCCGGCACCATCCGGACCGATCAGGCCAAACAGTTCTCCTTCCTTCACTTCAAAATTCACCTGTTTGAGGGCCTTGACGGTTTCAAAAGACTTGTCGATATGGTCGAGAATCAATGACATGCTATGTGTCCCTTTGCCCTTGCTTAGAATACCACCTCTCCCGGCATTCCGATCTTCAGACTGCCATCGTTGCTAACCTTTATTTTCAGGGCATACACCAGGTTTACCCTCTCCTCCCTGGTCTGAATGATCTTGGGAGTAAACTCGGCGCGGGGTGAAATCCAGCTAACCACTCCTTCAGACTCCTGCATGCCGTCCTGTCCATCAAAGAGGACCCGGACTTCTTTTCCGATAGCCAGTGAACTTAGCTGATTACCAGACACATACGCTCTGAGTATCAGTTCCTCCAGGTTGGCCACCTTATAGAGGGGCTGACCGGGTGCTGTTATTTCACCCTTTTCTTTGTACTTGGTCAGTAAAATGCCAGCAACAGGATTCCGTATGGAGCATTTCATAATCTGGTCCTCCACCTGTCTGATCTGCACCTCCAGGGTCTTTCGCTCGGCATAGACCGATGATTTCTGCGACTCCGTGGCAAGAATCTGAGCATCCAGCAAGGCAATCTGTCCATCGATGTCATCCTGCTGCTTGGAAGTAGCTGCTCCCCCTTCGACCAGCTTTTGGATTCGCTTTTTTTCACGTTCCAAGTTGCTCATCTGGACGCGGCTGGCCCTGACCTGGGCCTCCAAAGTTTGGATCCTGGTACCCAGGGAAGAAAATCCGGATTCAAGCTGAATCTTTTTAAGATATAACTGAGTAGTATCGATGAGTACGCATACCTCATTTTCCTTCAAACTTACTCCCTCCTCTGACGCAAAGTCCACAATTCTCCCCTGCGACTCGGAGGAGACCATCACCTCAATGGCTTCAAAATTCCCATAGGCATCAGAAACTTCTTCCTGATTGCCGCAGGCAGCAAAACCTATTAGCAAGAACGGTAGCAAATATCTGCTTGACTTCATGATAGCTTGTTTTAAAGATTTCCTTGAATAGTTAAATAGTTGGCCATAGCCTGCATAAGCTGAACCTGGTGGGTAGCCAGCCTGTTCCTTGCCAGGCTCTCCTTGTTTAATTCGGTCACATAGTCAGTGGCAGTAATGGTACCGTTGGCCAGTTTGACCGCCGCAAATTCTGAGATTTCCTGTTGCAGGGCCACTACCTGCTCCTCCATCTCCATGGTTTGCCGGTACTGCTCAATTCTTGCCTCTTCCTGGACCAGCAGCGATTCCAGCTCCTTATCAAAGGTGGCACGTTGGTTCTGAAGGACCTGTTGCTGGTAAGCAATTACCTGCTTCTCATTTTTGGTGTGACTCCAATCCCACAGCTTCCACTGTAATCCGGCACCCACCATATAATAGAAATCCCAATCCGGATTCATCATATTATAGCCCGGTTTTCCATAACCAGTCTGCCCATAGGCATAGAGTACCGGCATCCTCTTCCTGGCTACCAGCTCCTTCCCCGCTTCCATGGAGGCGTGCTTCAGATCAAAGAGGCGGTACTCCGGACGAGCCATCTGTCCCGAATTATACTCCACAAATTGAGGAGCTTCGAGCACCACAGGGCCGTCAAGGACTTCCCCGCACAAGACCTTCAGGGCCTCCAGATAGGAGTTTCTGCGCAAATCCACCTCAATTATGGATTGTTTCACTTTCAGTTTCTCCACCTCAATGACTTTTAACTCTGATTCAAGCAGAGTCCCATTTGCCACGGCTGTATGCATGGTCTCTTCGCGGGCATCCAGATTCTCCAGGTGTATCTCCAGGTTCTGCTTATTCTCCTGCAGCACCAGGATGGCAAAGAAAAAGTTATTCACCTTTCCTTTGAGCCCAAATAGATCCACCTCCACTTTTTGCAGATCGGCTGCTGTCACCGCCTCCTCATAGCTTTTTTTGCTCCTGGCAATTCCCCCGTCATATAGGTTCTGGGTTAGATCCAGGTTAAATCCGTACTGATCGTGGGGAATTTGCGGGAATTCCACCGGAATCGTGGGATCGGTGAGTGTCACAGTCACCACGTCGGATTGATAGCTTATCTTTCCATTGAGGTTCATGGATGGATACCAGGAAGTTCCTGCCTGATCCATTTTTAATTCACCCATCTGCCGGATAAGTTCCAGATCCCCCTGCCTGGGAGCGTTTTCAATGGCCAGCAGGTGACATTCAGCCAAGGTGAAAGTCTCCTGTCCCCATACCACAGTGGAGATCAGGATTAAGAGTCCTGTTATAAGTGCTTTCATTTCGAAGGATTTTGCATCATAATTTGTTGAATAATCTGGGGAATAAGCTTCTTACGCTCCTTCATTGCATCGATGTAAGCGTCATTGTCCCCATCGTATAGTATATCCGTAACCACCGGTCGTGCAGCAAAGGGGAAAATGCAAAGGCTCATTAAATTCATAATCACCTGCCGGGGGTCCATCCCCTTGGCTTGCATCCCCTGATCCTCCTTGGCCATTCTATTGATGACCATGGAGGGATCAACCCCCATCTCCTTTATAATCTGAGGCATGCGCTCCGGATTTGAGCTGAGTTCCTGGAGTACAAAAATGGGGATCTGGGGATTCTCGATCATCACATCTATGATTGTTTCGATCATAGTTGGAAGATAGACCTCGAATGAAACATCGGATTGCAACATAGCAGCAAGGCTGGGAACAAAGCTGCCCAGGGCCTTGCGAAACACAGCCTCAAACAGTTGATCCTTGCTCCGATAGTAGTAGTTCAGCAGGGTTCGGTTAATCCCTGCATCGTCGGCAATGTCCTGCATGGAGGTACCTGATTTTCCCTTCTGGTAAAACAGCTTCTCTGCAGAAGCAATGATTTTTTCTTCGGTTTCTGTCTGGAGTACCATACTCTTATTAAAGGAGTTTTACGAATTGGTTTAACGACCTTGTTAAACGAATGCGTAAATATACTTGCTTTTCTATTTCATGTCAAGTTTTTGCTGAAGAAAAAGATAATCGTATCTTTCGCTCCTTCAGAACTATTATAAATTAGAGATGTAAATAACTAATTAACAATATCTTAATTATGAATAGAGTGTTTATACTTTTCCTGGTTTCCTTGCTTTTCTCTTGCCAGCCAAGGTTTGAGGGTGAAATTACCGTAGAGGAGATTGAAGGGCATATTGCATTTTTAGCCTCCGAGGAATTAAAGGGACGATATCCCGGCACGCCTGAAGATCAGGAACTCTCTGAATATATTGCCGCGGAATTCAGGAATGCAGGATTGGATCTATATGAAAAAAGTGGTATTCAGACTTTTGATATTGTAACTGAGCTGGAACTGGGACCCGGCAACAGCTTCCTGCTGGATGGGTCTGAACTCTCCCCGGGATCTGATTTCACTCCCTTTTCTTTCAGTAATTCAGGTTCGGTAAAGGCGGAAGTAGTTTTTGCTGGCTATGGATTTCAGATAGAAGATGAAGAGATCGGGTGGAAGGATTATCAGGGTGTGGAGCCTGGCGGAAAGTGGGTCATGTTATTCCGGGGGGTACCCGGGGCACAGGATGCATCGTCTCCCTTTGTGAACTACAGCGAGGACAGGGGAAAAGCCCTATTGGCCTCCGATCAGGGTGCGGCAGGTGTTATATTTGTTTCGGGCACGTCCTTCGATCCCAAAGACCAGCTAGAAGAGCTGAAAGGAAAGCAGCATGCCCTCTCCATCCCGGTAATCCATGTGGGCAGAGAGACAGCTGGGCGGATACTGGAATCTTCCGGATCAGCAAGTCTGGAGCAACTGGAAAGCACTTTGACCGAAAGCCTGCAGCCATCCTCCTTTGCTACAGGTATTGAAGTGGATATTACGGTCGATCTTCAACCTAAAAAGATGGTGACCTCCAATGTCATCGCCTCTCTGGAAGGATCAGATCCTTCATTGAAACAGGAATATATAATCATTGGTGCTCACCACGATCACCTGGGCATGGGGGGACCCGGCACCTCCTCCAGGGCCCCCGATACAGTAGCTGTGCACTATGGTGCAGACGACAATGCATCGGGTGTGGCCGGAGTTATGGAAATTTCGGAACTCCTGTCCGTCGCCGGACCGGCACGAAGCATAATCTTCACCACATTTGGAGCAGAGGAAATGGGACTTGTGGGTTCCAAATACCTGTCAGAGCATTCCCCGGTCGATATGGGAGCCGTTCAGGCCATGATAAACCTGGACATGATTGGCAGGTTGAATGAAGACCGGCAGTTGCAGGTGGGCGGCATTGGTACCTCACCAGGCTTCAGGGAGCTGCTCGACTCGATCAACAGCAGCTACGGATTTAATCTGAAATACTCCAACGAAGGATACGGACCTTCCGATCATGCTGCCTTTTATGCCAAGGATGTTCCGGTATTATTTATCTCCACCGGTGCCCACCCCGATTACCATACTCCCGGCGATAATGCCTCAGCGATCAATCTGACCGGGGCACAGGAGGTCATGTTATTTGCTGCGGAGATTGCCACAGCCCTGGCAGACCAGCGGGAGCGCATTGCCTTTGTCGAAGCGGGACCCAAAGTGAGAGGATCTTCAAAGGGTCGAAGAGGTGGTATCACCCTGGGACTAATGCCCGATGTAACCTATGATGGAAGTGAGGGCATGCCGGTCATGTTTGTCACCGAAGGGAAACCCGCAGCTGTGGGTGGCATTCAGAAAGGGGATATCGTAGTTTCCATTGAAGGGAAAAACGTTGGTAATGTGTACGATTACATGAGTCGGCTGGGGCAATTGAAAGAGGGCATGGACATTGTTGTCACCGTGAAACGGGACGAGGACCTGCTCGACCTGGTTATCCGCATATAACATTCATCTGATAAGCGAAATTATTATGAAAAATAAGAAAGTATTGTTATGGGTCCTGGCTGTGATCATTTCACTGGCCGCTATGTTTTATCAACGAATGACCGGACCTACCTACCCGAAAAAATTTGAAGTAAGTTATCAGAACGAGGATTTTAGCTTTACCCTCCCTCGCTCCAATAACGGAAGACCTGGGGATTACCCGGTAGAAATTCAACTACCCGAATCCTTTTCAGCCAAGGTAATCTGGAGACTCTTCCCTACGGAGAATCCCTGGGAAACCCTTGTCATGGAAAGGAAGGGGGATATTCTGAGCACCAGCCTTCCTCATCAACCACCAGCCGGTAAAATTGAATATCACCTGGAATTGATGGCCGATGGCGAAGTTCTTGCTCTGAATGACGATGCAAACGTGGTCATCCGATTCCGCGCGGATGTACCCGCCTGGGCACTTTTGCCACATGTATTAATGATGGTATTGACCGTGATTTGGTCCATGGCCACCATACTGTTCGCACTGGCCAACATACCCGCATATAAGAAGTATGTGGGAATCACCATCATATTCCTGCTTATTGGAGGATTTATCCTGGGTCCCGTTGTTCAGAAGTACTCCTTTGGACAATTCTGGACCGGATGGCCATTCGGGGATGATCTCACCGATAACAAGACCTTATTTGCCCTGATAGCCTTCCTGGCGGCCTGGTTCCTGAGGAAGAAATCATATGGCAGATGGCTGGCCATCGGAGCTGCCGTAGTAATGCTGGCGATCTACTTGATCCCACATAGTATGAATGGATCTGAACTGGATGTGGAAACCGGGGAAGTGGTTACCGGCCTTTGCATATTGACCGGGATTCGAAGGCTTCCGGGCTCCAAACACCGTGATTGATGCAAAAATATCAGTGCACCATCTGTGGTTATGTGTATGATCCAGAAGAAGGGGATCCTGACAGCGGCATTGCACCCGGGACTCAGTTTGAAGATATTCCGGACGATTGGTACTGTCCGGTTTGCGGAGTTACAAAAAGAGATTTTGAAGCGGTAGAATAGTCTGCCGGGATAAATCAGGGGGCCTGCTTCAAAAGTTCAATAAGGAATACCCAGAACTTTTCAACGGTATCAATTTTAATGCGCTCCTCGGGACTATGGGCTCCCTTTATGGTAGGACCAAAAGAGATCATATCCAGACCTGGATACTTTTGCAAAAATAGTCCGCATTCCAGACCTGCATGGATTGCTTTCACTTCGGGCTCCTTCTGGAAGAGTTCCTGATACACCCTTTCAGATACCTTCAACACCTCTGACGACATGCTGGGTTTCCATCCGGGGTATCCATCTGAGTGTCTTACTTTGGCTCCCATCAGGTTGAACAGCGCCTCCATCCGGTCGGCGATGTCCTGTTTGGCCGTTTCTGAACTGCTGCGCTGACTGGTCACAATCTCCAGGATATCATCACCTTTATGTCTTATGGAGGCCAGATTGGTGGAGGTTTCCACCAGTCCGGGGATCTCCTGGCTCATGGCAATGACCCCGTGGGGGCAGGCATAGACTGCATTAAACAGCTTTTGTTGAGATTTCCTGCGCATATTGAATTCCGGAAGATCTGTCAGCTCCAGGCTCATTTCAAAGTCAGGCTCGATCAGCTCCAGATCTGCTTTCAGAATGTTTACAAAGGACTCAAAATAGACCCGGATCAGATCCAGGCTCCCCGCCGGGACCATGATTAAGGCCTCCGACTCTCTGGGTATGGCATTCCTGGCCTTCCCTCCTTCCAGCCTGGCCAGCCGGATCTTAAAGCGCTTATCGGCGTTCCACAGGAACCTGTTCAGGATCTTCAGTGAATTTCCGATACCCTTGTGGATCTCATCTCCCGAATGACCTCCCTTCAATCCCCCCACCTTTACGCTCAAAGCGATCCAATTTCTTTTAATCCTACGTTTCTTAAACTTAAAACTTGCCACCGTATCCATTCCGCCTGCACAACCGATGAAGATTTCTCCTTCATCCTCCGAATCAAGGTTCAGCAATACAGAACCCTTTAGAAATCCTGGTTGCAAACCCAGTGCACCGGTCATCCCACTCTCCTCATCAATGGTAAAGAGGCATTCCAGGGGACCATGATCAATGCTATCCGATGCCAGTACGGCCATGGAAGCTGCGATCCCGATCCCATCGTCGGCACCCAGGGTGGTACCTGAGGCTCTGATCCACCCTTCCTCCTCGTAGGCTTTGATTGGATCCTTATCAAAATCATGTTCTACATTGGCATGCTTCTCACCCACCATATCGGCGTGTGATTGCAGGATGATGCCTTTACGTTTCTCATATCCTTTGGTAGCCGGCTTAGAAATCAAGAGGTTACCTACCCGGTCCTTCTTGTAAGATAATTTGTGCTTTTTGGCAAAATTAATCAGGTAGGCAACAATCTTCTCTTCCTTTTTGGAGATTCTGGGTATGGCGAGGATTTCAGTAAAATAGCCCCAAACATCTTTCGGTTTGAGGTGGTCGGTGTTCAGCATTTACGGATTGAATCTTTGGCTTTATGTTATAAAATACATTTGTCTCAAATATGTTCTTCACGCATAAAAGAGACATAAAATCTTTTCTACTTTTAGCAAAGATAACATTTCTCTTAGCTCACACTTAACTGTTTATGAACATGCAGAAAAGAACTATTGTTGCACTTCCCGGAGACGGAATCGGGAGAGTAGTACTTGAGGAAACCATCAGGGTGCTGGATAAGGCCGGCTTCAATGCAGGATATATTGAAGGGGATATTGGCTGGGAATTCTGGAAGAATGAGGGAAATCCCCTGCCAGACAGGACCATTGAACTGCTTGAGAAGCATAAGATTGGACTCTTCGGTGCCATTACCAGTAAACCCAAGGATGCAGCGGCTTCTGAGCTTGATCCTTCCCTAAGGGATAAGGGATTTATCTACTCCAGTCCCATCGTGGGACTCAGGCAACACTTTAACCTGGATGTTTGTATCAGACCCTGCAGGACCTATAAGGGCAATCCGCTCAATTTCATTCGAAGGGGACCGGGAGACAGCATTGAAGAGCCTGAAGTGGACGTGGCCATCTTTCGACAGAACACCGAAGGCCTGTATGGTGGCGTGGAATGGTCCAATCCGCCCGATCTAGTATACCAGGGCCTCCGCTCCCACCCCAAATTCATGAAAAACTTTGGCGATGTTCCCGTGGAGGAGCTTTCGGTCTCCACCAGGATATTTACAAAGAAAGCCACCGAGCGGATCCTGCGAGCCGCCTTTGAATATGCCCGCAAGTTTGGCTACAAAAACGTCACTGTCTGCGAGAAACCCAATGTTATCAGGGAAACCTCGGGCATGATGTATCTAATGGCCCAGAAGATTCAGGCCTCAGATTTTTCTGAGATCGAACTCTGGAACACCAACATCGATGCGCAGATGATGTGGCTCACCAAGAATCCGGAGAACTATGGGGTGATTGTGGCAGGCAACATGTTTGGAGATATCGTTTCCGACGGCTTTGCCGGCTTGATCGGGGGACTGGGCTTTGCCTGCAGTGCCAACCTGGGAGAAGAGGTTTCCGTATTTGAACCCACCCATGGATCGGCACCCAAGTATGCAGATTACCCCGAGAGCATTGTTAATCCCATCGCCATGGTAGAATCGGCCTGCATGATGCTCGACCACATTGGGGAAGCAGAGCTGGCTAAAAAGATCAGGGCCTCCATTGCCAAAGTCATTCTTGAAGGGAAGGTCAGAACCTACGACATGATGAAAATGCCCGGCCGGGCCGATGTTATTAAAAACGGCGCTGCTTCCACCAGGCAGATGACCGATGCCATCATTGCAAATCTATAAGGCTAACTATGGAAACTATAAATGCTGAAGTACTGGAACTGTGGCCCGAACTGGAATGGATCGAAAATGAAGACCTTCGCCTGGGTACGGCCAGAGTATGGGAGACTGCCCTGGAAAAAAGTGTCCTGGGTCCGGAGGATCTGAACAGGATCCCTTTTACCCTGCTGTGCGGACCCGATCTGAAGGTTTCCTTTATGGCCCACAAAAGATCGGTGGTGCACATTGCCCTGGAAAGCGGAAAGAAGATGAATGAATTCTACGGTGACGAACTGCCGGTGGACATGGATGTGCTTATTTCAGGCGCCATTCTGGCCGATGTGGGCAAACTGCTGGAATATGTGCTGGACGAAAATGGCCAGGCAGTTCAGGGAAGCTATGGGAAATACCTCCGGCACCCGTTCTCAGGCGTCTCGCTGGCGGAAAGTTGTGGTATTCCTGCAGAGGTTTGCCATATTATTGCAGCCCATGCGGGAGAAGGCAATATGGTGAAGCGAAGTACCGAAGCCTACATCGTTCACCATGCCGATTTTATGACCTTTCTGCCCTTCAAACAGAAGAGCCAGGCCTGATTAATCCACGGCCAGGACTCCTTCTTTGGTAGGTATGACCTTTCTGATAGTACCATCCTCGTTGTAGTAGAGGTAATCTACACACAGGGAACGCCGGAAGGGATTCACCTTGTCCCAGTCCAGTTTCGGCTCCACCTCGGGGTGATGACTGAAATAGAGGTCTGAATTGTGGTAGAAGAGGTACCATTGTCCCTTTTACTCCACTATGGAGTGGTGATTGGTTCCGCTGTTCATTTTGTCGAGAATCACCCCCTTGTACTTAAAAGGACCATAGGGGTTGTCGGCCATGGCATAGAGGATCTTTCCCCTTCCGGAATAAGACAGGTAGTACTTGCCCTTATGCTTATGGACCCAGATGGCTTCAAAAAAACCCCTGGCTCCTTTCAGCACGGTGACCTTGTCATCAAAAGAAATCATGTCCTCGTTTAACTTCACCATGTTCACATCATTCTGTCCAAAGTACAGATAGGGCGTATGGTCGTCATCAATGAAAATGGCAGGATCGATCAGATCGCGCATGTTGACCACTCCGGGGGTGGAACGCTGGATCAGGGGCCTGTCCAGGGGATCCCTGAAGGGTCCGGTGGGACTAACCCCTACTGCCACCCCGATGAAATCAGCCTCTACAGGGTAGTAGAAATAATACTTCCCATTATAGAATTCACAATCGGGTGCCCAGGCCTCTTTGGAGGCCCAGGAGAGATCATCAAGGGAAAGAGCCACCCCGTGATCTGTCCAGTTCTTCATATCCACCGTGGAGAAGACATGCCAGTCCACCATGCTGAACCAGGTAGCCGTATCGGGATCGTGGGAGGGATAGACATAGAGCGTGTCATTAAATACCCTGGCTGAAGGATCTGCGGTGTACATATGGGTGATAAAGGGATTCTGGGCTTTGCCTGTTCCGGTCAGGACGAAAGCAGCAAGAATAAATAGTATGATTCTTGGCATATTTATAAATTTTCCATCCGTTTTACCGAGAATCTCCCCTCTATATTGACTGGATTGATATCCTCTGTGGAGCTGTCATTAAATTGACCACTAAAACTGCCACTTACTGTTCCGCCAATGTCATCGATACGGTCTATTTGAATGTAACCTCCTCCTTCCTCCTGATGATTATCAAAGCCGAAGTAATCATCGCCTTCATTTTTCGATACGTCTATGGCCACCTGCATTTCCATGGTAAATGTATGCTTCCCAAGCACTGGTTTTTCAATAATTAACATAATATCGATGTAATTATCTCCATGAATTTCAATGACAAATTGCTCATTTTCAGTATCATTATAAGCATAAGCCTCATCTTCCAGAGCATTTACAACATAAGTCCCGGCATTTGGACTTCCAGTTCCCACCACAAAAGAGCATGCCTGAGAACCGGAAAGGGTAACTTGTTCTTTTTCTGAGTCGGTGCCCATATCCATAATTGCCATCAGCTCTTCGAACT
>Ga0316191_10000727_pt1 | contig 21815 bp, 19 predicted proteins | sample Eddworburr2cm_MG_FD_204928 | JGI IMG/M metagenome (GOLD analysis project Ga0316191, IMG submission 204928) | Coastal sediment microbial communities from Maine, United States - Eddy worm burrow 2 cm | ecosystem: Environmental > Aquatic > Marine > Coastal > Sediment | place: USA: Maine... | reverse complement strand
GACGGCCTTGAGATCTTCATAACCGAGGCCCCATTTCTCCATCGTCCCCGGGCGGAAATTCTCCAGCACGAAATCGGCCTCACGCGCCAGATCGCGCACCAGTTGCTGACCCTCTTCGACCCGCAGATTGATCGTCACAGATTTTTTGTTGCGCGCAATCACCGGCCACCACAGCGACTTGCCGTGTGCTTTCTCCCGCCCCCACTGGCGCATTGGATCGCCGACGCCCGGCGGCTCGATCTTTACGATCTCCGCGCCGAAATCGCCGAGCAACTGGCCACAAAACGGCCCCGCCAGCAGCGATCCCATTTCAATGACACGCAAATCCGACAAAGGTCCGGGGGCAACCGCCTCAGCTGTCATGATGGTTCCTTCGCGTTTTCGTGTGGCGCGGTGGCCGCGCCGGGCAAACACCGGCAACAACCTCGCGACGTGGCTGGATTCGTCGGTCTACAATGATCGAATGTATACAATTCCAGATGCCATGGGGTCAAGTAATCGAGAAATTCGTTGCGGCACTGATGCTCTTGTATACAATTAGCGTTCTTCCGGGAGGTGTGAAATGTCCGATGCGGTACCTGCTTCGGTTGAAATCGTCGATGTCGGTCCGCGCGATGGACTGCAGATGGAGCCCGAGGTGCTCTCAACGGCAACCAAGATCGAATTCGTCACCCGGCTTCTCGACGCCGGTTTGCGCCGGCTCGAGGTAGCCAGTTTCGTCAATCCCCGGCGAGTGCCGCAGATGGCGGATGCCGAGGCGGTCGTCGCCGGACTGCCACGGCGCGACGGCGTCACCTACATCGGCCTGATCCTGAACCAGCGCGGATTCGACCGTGCGCTTGCCTGCGGTATCGACGAAGTGGGCTTCGTCGTCGTCGCAAGCGACACCTTCAACCGCCGCAACCAGGGCGTGAGCACCGACGATTCGATCGCCGCCTGGCACGCGATCGCCGCGGCCGCCCGCGCCGCCGGGGTTCGCGCAAACGTTACGATTTCCACGGCATTCGGCTGTCCGTTCGAGGGGGAGATCGCCGAGGACCGGGTCGTGCAGATCGCGACCGAACTGGCCCGGTCCGGGCCGGTCGAAATCGCCATCGCCGATACTATCGGTGTCGGCGTACCGTCCCAGGTGAGCTCGATGATCGGGCGGCTTCGCAAAACATTGCCGGACATGCCATTGCGTTGTCATTTTCACAACACCCGCAATACCGGCATCGCCAACGCCTATGCCGCGTTGCTCGCCGGCGCCAGTACGCTCGATGCGAGTACCGGCGGGATCGGTGGCTGTCCATTTGCGCCGGCTGCGACCGGCAACATCCCGACCGAGGACCTGCTTTACATGCTCGACCGGTCGCAGGTAAAAACGGGCATAACCTTGCAGGGCATCATCGACACCGGTGCGTGGTTGCAGGATCAGCTCGGCCGTGCCGTTCCCAGCATGCTGACCAAAGCCGGCCCGTTCCCCACAGTCGGAGACGCGGCCTGACGGCGTTGCGGCAACGGCCCATTGCTTCGCAAGATCACAATTTCTGACCGAAACCCAATAACAAAGGTATGCACATGAGTTTCAGACTAGGCGTCGACGTCGGCGGTACTTTCACCGACCTGTTGCTGGTGAACGAGGCAACCGGCGAGTTCCATACCGCGAAAGTTCCGAGCACACCGGATGATTCCTCAATTGGTGTGCTTAACGGGATAGAGCGGGTCACCGCGAGCGCCGGTATCGATGCGGCGGCGATTACCCATGTGATGCACGGCACGACGGTTGCCACCAACACGGTACTCACCGGCAGCGGCGCGCGGGTCGGCCTGGTAACCACCCGCGGCTATCGCCAGGTCCTGCAGATCGCGCGCTCGTTCGTCCCCGGCGGGCTGGGCGGGTGGGTCATCTACAACAAGAGCCTGCCGCTGGCGCCGCTGGAGCTGACCATCGAGGCCGATGAACGGATGAGCGCCGCCGGCGACGTTGTTGCAACGCTCGATGAGGCGGCGCTGCGTACCTCTCTGCAACAGCTCGCCGGCAAGAACATCGAGGCGTTGACGGTATCGCTGACCAACGCCTATGCGAATGGCGCGCACGAGAGCGAGGTCCGCCGGATCGCCCACGAAGTGCTGCCAGGAATCCCGGTATCGATCTCGTCCGAGGTCGTTCCCGAGATGCAGGAATACGAGCGGACGATTACCACCGTCGCCAACTCCTATGTCAGGCCCAAGGTCGAGACCTACATCGACAATCTGAAGAACGAACTCGGCGCACGGATGAAAGACGTCCAGTTGCACATCCTCCGCTCGGACGGCGGGCTGGCCTCGGCGGCCGCGGCGGAACAGTACCCGGTCAATCTGTTGATGAGCGGCCCGGCCGGCGGCGTCTCCGGCGCAATCTGGATCGCCCGCCAGGCCGGCTTCCCCGACCTGTTGACGCTGGACATGGGCGGTACCTCCACCGATGTCGCTCTGGTACAAAATGGCGCAGCGCAGCTGCGTCGCGAAACTACGGTCGGCGACGTGACCGTGAGGGCCTCCTCGGTGGATATCCGCACTGTCGGCGCCGGTGGCGGGTCCATCGCTCATGTGCCGGAACTGACCCGGGCGCTGCGGGTCGGACCGCAAAGCGCCGGCGCGGACCCGGGACCTGCAGCGTATGGCAAGGGCGGGACTGAACCCACCGTGACCGATGCCAATGTTGTGCTGGGATTCCTGCCATCGAGCGCGAAACTCGGCGGCGATATGACGCTCGATGGCGCCGCCGCCGCGGCCGCGGTGCAAACGGTCGCCGACGCGCTGGACCTGCCGTTAAAAAGGGCCGCGTCGGGAATTGTCGATATCGTCAACGAAAACATGTTCGGCGCGCTGCGGCTGGTCTCGGTGGAACAAGGCTATGATCCGCGCGACTTTGCCCTGATCGCATTCGGCGGCGCCGGCCCGTTGCACGCAAACGCGCTCGGCAGACTGATGGGCTCATGGCCGGTCATCATCCCGCCGGGGCCCGGCGTCCTGTGCGCATACGGCGATGCGACCACGCGGATCCGCGATGAGGCCTCCCGCACCTTCATCCGCCGTTTCCCCGATACCAGTAACGACGAGGTTCGCGGCATCCTCCGCGAGCTGGCCGCGAGCGCCGCCAGCGCACTCGACGAGGAGGATATTCCGCGCGAGCAGCAGGGCGTCCACTACCAGGTAGATATTCGTTACCACGGCCAGGGACTGTTGCTGACGATAGACATCAGTGCCGACGAACTCGAGAGCAAGGGCCTCGATGCGATCGGCGAACAGTTCGACCGCATGCACGAGCAGCTTTTCACCTTCGCGCTTTCGGCCGACAAGGAGCTGGTCAATCTGCGCGCCGTGGTCCAGGGCGAAGCGACCCGCGTCCAGGCGCCGACGCTCGAGCGCGGCGGCACAGATCCGGCGGCGGCGGCGATCGGCAGTCAGACGATGTACGTCGACGATGGCGATCAGCAGGCAACCATTTACGATCGCGCAAAACTGCAATCCGGAAACGTGATTGACGGACCGGCCATCGTCACAGAGATGGACTCGACCTCGGTGATCCTGCCGGGACATGCCGGCAGCGTCGACGATTTCGGCAACATTCTGATCAGACCGACCGAGTAAGGGAGCGAAAACATGCCCGCGAAGATCATCCAAACCAACCCGCGTCCGTTCAACCGCGTCGATCTGGACCCGATCACACTCGATATCATCGAAAACGCCCTGCGTAACGCCCGCTACGAAATGGACGCAGTACTTTTCCGCACGGCGATGTCACCCGGCATCCGCGAACAGCACGACGAATTCCCGATGATCGCCAACCTCGACGGAAAAATGGTCGTGGGCCAGTTCGGGTCTTTTATCTGGGGCTTCCAGCAGGGATTCGACGGCACCATTGAGGAAGGCGACGTATTCCTGACCAACGATCCCTACGCCTGCAACGGCGCGGTCAGCCACATCAATGACTGGCTGGTCCTGATGCCGATCTACAAGGACGGCCGCCTGATCTCCTGGGCCGCGATGTTCGGCCACATGACCGATGTCGGCGGCAAGGTTCCCGGCAGCCTGCCTACCGACGCCACGCAGATATTCGAGGAAGGCATCCGTGTGCCGCCGACCAAAATTTACCGGAAAGGCGAATTGCAGGAAGAGATTCTCGAGCTGATCCTGCACAACTGCCGCTTGCCGCACTGGAATCGCAGCGACTTCAACGCGATCATCGCCGCCTGCCGGACGGCGGCCAAACGCTGCGTCGAACTGGCCGAGCGATTCGGCGACGACGTGCTGTACTCGGCGATGGACGAGCTGCTGGAGCGCAATAAACGCGCCATGGGGCAGCTGATTCTCAATACCGTGCCGGAGAAGAAACAGTACTTCGAAGATTTCATCTGCGACGACGGCATGGGCATGGGCCCGTACAAGATCGCCTGCACCATGTGGCGCGAAGGCGAAAAGGTGATTTTCGACTTCGCAGGAACCGATCCGCAATCCATCGGGTCGGTGAACTTTTTCCTCAATGAGGAAATGTTCAAGATGTTCGCCGGGGTCTACATGATCATGGTGTTCGACCCGCAGATCCTGTTCAACGACGGCTTCTACGACCTGATGGAAGTCAGGATTCCCGAAGGCACATTGCTGAAACCGCGGTTTCCGGCGGCATTGTCCTGCCGCACCCATGCGCTGGGGCGGATCTTCGACGTGCTCGGCGGGCTGCTCGGTCAGGGCAACCCGGACTTCCTCACCGCCGCGGGATTCTCGGACAGCCCGCATTTCATGTACTCGGGCTACGACAAGAACGGCGAGTGGTACCAGCTTTACCAGATTGGTTTCGGCGGCATTCCGGGCAAGCCATCCGGGGACGGGCCGGACGGACACTCGTTGTGGCCGAGCTTCACCAACGTGCCGAACGAATTTCTCGAAAGCTACTTCCCGTTGCGGATAGACGTCTACGAGACGATCGCGGATACCGGCGGCGCAGGGCTTCACCGCGGCGGGAATGCGCTGCGGGTCGGCTACCGTTTTCTCGAACCCGGCACCATCTCTATCCATGATGATCGCTGGCTGACCTACCCCTGGGGCGTCAATGGCGGATCGCCCGGCGCGCGCAGCCGCAAGCTGCTGATGCGCGCCGACGGCAGCGAGGAAATCCTCAGCTCCAAATGCGACAACGTCGCGGTAGCAGCCGGCGACCTGCTCTATTTCGACACCTGGGGCGGTGGCGGCTGGGGCGATCCGTTGCAGCGCCCGGCCGAACAGGTGCTGTTCGACGTCAATGCCGGCCTGGTCACGGCCGCAGGCGCCCGACGCTACGGCGTCGTCGTGATCGAGGCCAACGGCAACGCAACGCTCGATACGACGGCAACGGAGGCGTTGCGCAAAGAGATGGCGCAGCAGCGCAGCGAACGTCTGCTGTTCGATTTCGGCGGCAGTATCGACGAGTTGAAACAGCGCTGCAGCGAGGAAACCGGGCTCGCCGCACCGACCGCCCCGGTCTTCCAGAAATGGGCAACGATCGCGCAGACCCGGGCCCGGTAGCCATGCCGACCTCCCGCTTCGCCGACAAGCGCCGGCCGGTTTTGCCGCTACGCGTCGGAGAACGCCAGTGAAAGCCGCCGAGAAAGCCTATGCCGCTGCGCGCGGAGGGATAATCGAAGGACGGTACCCTCCGGGTTCGCGTATCACCGAACAGGAGATCGCCGAGACCGCCGGCGTTAGCCGGACCCCTGTCCGCGAAGCGCTGCAACGTCTCCAGGCCGAAGGGCTGGTCCGCTTCGCTCCCCACCAGGGCGCGTTTGTCACCGCGTGGAGCCATGCCGACGCCGAAGACATTTTTGAACTGCGCGCCCTGCTCGAGGCGTTCGCGGCGGAGCGTGCCGCGGCCAATGCGACCGCTGACCAACTCCACAGCCTGCGCGAACTCGCCGAACGGCAGTTTGCCGAAGCCCAGACTCGTAGCCCGGGATTTCTCGAGCGTATCGCCGATCTCAACAGCCGGTTTCACCAGCTGCTACAGGATGCCGCGGGCAGCGAACGCCTCAGCATCCTGCTCGCAACGCTGACCGAGGCCCCGCTGGTGTTACAGACATTCCGCGACTATTCCGCCGAGGACCTTTTGCGCAGCTCGCAACATCACCTGGACATCGTCGACGCGCTCGGGGCGCGCGACGGATCTTGGGCGGCGACCATAATGCGTACGCACGTGCTGGCCGCACGGCGTAATTACCGTCGTCATCAAGGTCAGCAGTCCGGTGAGACCAGCGACGCCGCCTGACGGGCCGGTCGCAGCCGCAATACCGCACTGGCCCCGCCGCCAGCGGCCGTCTACACTCCCGAACGGGCACACCTGACACCGCGCCAAAGGCAAGCAACATTTGCGCGCTGCCAACCTGTCAGCGCGAGTCATCGCGGCGGTGGTACAACTGAAGGGAACCGACAAATGAACAAGACTCCATACTTTGTATCGCTGACGCTGACAGGCGCGCTGACGCTGGCTGGCTGCGCCACGACCGAACAATCCACCGGTTCGCGCGAGAATACGATGATTGCCGTCGAGTACGGCACCGTAAGCAACATCACGCAGGTCGACATGAAGGCGAGCAGCGGCGGCGGCGCAGTACTTGGCGGCGGCATCGGGCTCGCCGCGGCCAGCACAGCCTCCACGGAGACTCAGATCGGCGCAGCCGCCGCCGGCGCTTTGATCGGTGCGCTGATTCAGAAATCCCGGCACAAGACGGCAGACCAGTACACGGTGAATCTCAATAACGGCGGCACCGTTGAAATCGTCAGTGAGCATCACGACATTGCGGTCGGTGACTGCGTTGCCATGGAACAGGGCCAGCACGCCAATATCCGCAGGGTGTCGCCGGTGATGTGCAATATCAACGCAAGCCACCCGGCGTATGCCGATTTACATGCAGCCAATGCCGCGGAGGCCGACGAATGCCACCAGGCCAAGCAAGAACTGTTGAAAGCGACGACCGAGCAGGAAACCGACATCGGTTACAAAAAAATGCGGGCGCTTTGCGAGCACTAGCGGGACTTTGCGCAAATGGCAATCGCGCCGATGCCTGACTCGATTCTGCCAATTCGCGACGTTGCGGAGAAACTCGGCGTTGCCGCCAACAACGTCGTGGCGTATGGCGAGGACAAAGCCAAACTGCGCCTGCAGGCACGCGAGGCTTCGGGGCGCGAACCGGGAAAGCTGGTCCTGGTATCCGCGATAACGCCGACCGGCGCCGGTGAGGGCAAAACCACCGTATCGATCGGGCTGGCCCAGGGACTCGCCGCGATAGGCGAGCAGGTTTGCGTGGCATTGCGCGAGCCATCGCTGGGCCCGACGTTCGGCATGAAGGGCGGCGCAACCGGCGGCGGCGCATCCGTGCTGGTGCCGGCAACGGATATCAATCTTCATTTCACCGGCGATTTCCATGCCGTCACTGCCGCGCACAATCTGCTGGCAGCGCTGCTCGACAACCATCTGCATTTCGGCAATGCGCTGCGCATAGATCCGCGCCGCGTCTACTGGCCGCGGGTCCTGGACGTCAACGATCGGGCGCTGCGCCAGACCGTAATCGGCCTCGGCGGTACAACACAGGGTGTTCCTCGCGAAACCGGGTTCGATATCACGCCGGCATCCGAAATCATGGCGGCGTTGTGTCTCGCGACGGATGAAGCGGACCTCAGAGACCGGCTGTCGCGAATGATCGTGGCCGACAACCTCGACGGCGAACCGGTTTCCGCCGCCGATCTCGAAGCAGTCGGCTCTTTGATGGTGTTGCTGAAAGATGCGATGTTGCCCAATCTCGTGCAAACCCGCGAAGGCGTGCCGGCGCTCATCCATGGCGGACCGTTCGCCAACATCGCCCATGGCTGTAATTCCGTCATCGCGACGCGAATGGCGATGGCCCACGCTGACTGGACGGTCACCGAGGCGGGTTTCGGATTCGCGCTCGGGGCCGAGAAATTCTTCGATATCAAATGCGTCACGGCAGGACTGAAGTGCGCCGCGGTCGTGCTGGTGGCCACGGTGCGCGCACTCAAGCGTCACGGCGGACGGGCCAAAAACGATCTGGAGACACCGGATGTCGAAGCCGTCACCCGTGGTCTCGGCAACCTGCGCAAGCATCTCGAGTCGATCCGGCTTTTCCACCAGCCTGCAGTCGTCGCGATCAACCGCTTTGCCCAGGACACGGAGGCGGAAATCGAAGTCATCCGCAGCGCCTGCGCGGAACTCGGCGTGGCCTGCGCGGTGGCCGATATATTCGAATCCGGTGGCGCCGGAGGCCGGGCTCTTGCCGAAGCCGTTGTGACGGCGGCCGCTTCGCAGCCGCCGTCCTTGCAACCACTTTATGACTGGTCCGAACCTATCAAGGACAAAATCTGGACCATCGCCAGCAAAATGTATGGCGCCGCTTCGGTTCACTACAGCAAGGAAGCCGAAAGCGATCTGCGGCGCATCGAGGCGCTCGGCTATGCCGGCCTGCCGCTATGCATTGCCAAGACGCCGATGTCGCTGAGCGATGACCCTGCCCGGGTAGGACGCCCGGAACAGTTCGAGGTCACGGTACGCAATGTCATTCTGTCGGCCGGAGCGGGTTTCATCGTGCCGTTGCTCGGCACGATAGTGCGCATGCCGGGTTTGCCGCGCGCGCCGCAAGCCGCGCATATCGATCTGGTCGACGGTGAGCCGCAGGGAATAAAGGGCTGACACCGGCGCGACCGGTACGATCAGAATAGCTCCCGTTGCGCCTGGTTCGGTCCCGGTTTGCGAAAACCGGAGCAATCCAGCGCCGTCCGCTCACCCTGCTCCAGCCCATGCTTGCGGCAAGCCAGGCTAAACCGACACGAGAGCAGATCCGCGAATGCGCCTCCACCGCGCATACGATGGCGGAAGCGAGGATCGTTGTCGCGGCCACCGCGCATCTGCCGCACCAGGCTCATCACATGCTCCGCCCGCTGTGGCAGGTGGGTTGCGAGCCACTCCTCGAACAGCGCACGCACTTCGTGAGGCAGACGCAACAGGATATAGGCCGCACTGGAAGCACCGGCCGCCGCGGCAGCCGCGAGAATCGCCTCCAGTTCGCCGTCATTGACCGCCGGAATGATTGGCGCCGTCAGAACGCCAACCGGGATTCCGGCCTCGCGCAGCACCGATATCGTGTGCAAACGGGCCGCTGGCGAAGCCGCGCGCGGCTCCAGGCTCCGCTTGAGTCCCGGATCCAGCGTTGTCACGCTGATCATTACCGCCGCCAGCTGCTTCTCCGCAGCAGCCGCAATCAGATCGAGGTCTCGCTCGATCAGCGCTGATTTGGTGACAATCGTAAACGGGTGATGATGCTCGGTCAGCGTTTCCAGCAGGTCTCTCGTGACTTGGAGGCGCTGTTCAACTGGTTGATACGGGTCTGTATTGGTGCCGAAGGCTATCGGTTTGCACTGATAGCCTTTGCGCGCCAGCTCCCGCTTCAGCAACCGGACGGCATCCGGCTTAAAAAACAGCCGGGTTTCGAAATCCAGACCCGGAGAGAGATCCATGTACGCGTGAGCCGGGCGGGCGTAGCAATACACACAACCATGCTCGCAGCCACGATACGGGTTGATCGATTGCTCGAACGGCACGTCGGGAGACGCGTTGCGGGTGATGATGGACTTCGATTTTTCCGCCGTGACCGTCGTTCGCAACAGCGGTGGCGAGGGATCTTTCAGGTCCCAGCCGTCGCTCTGGCGAACGGTCTGGCGCTGCTCGAATCGACCCGCCGGGTTGCTGCTCACGCCGCGACCCCTGATTTTCCATACATTACTGCTCATTCGAGCAGTATAGACTGTATATTTACACAGTAAAGAACCGGGCGTAGCTAAACCCAAAGTGACGGTCGGCGGCCCCTGATCGCGCGGTTCAACCGCGCTGGCGGCCCATGCGCCGCCGCCGGGATACCTCGGAAATACCGCGCCGAACCTTGTGCAACAAGTCGCGCGCCCACAGAAATTCGATCGCCAGGACTGCCAGACCCAGCGGAATGATCAACAGGCCCGGGCCCGGGAGAACAAGGAAGGCAATGCCCAGCAAAAGCAGAGTGCTCCCGACCACCGCTATGACGACCTTTTTCGCCGAACGGTAACCGAATGAGAGAGTCTTTTCGATCATGGTGTCATCCCCGCCGGGGTATCTGCCCGCCCGAAAGTATACTGAGAAGCCGAACCAACAGAATGTCTGACAACCGCGGAAGCCGGCCGGTTCCCGCCACGACGACCCAGGAAGACCAGCCCAATGGAGCAACATTCTCTGCCTGCTTCTCCTCAGCCCGGCGCCACCGGCACCACCCGGCGGTTCCGCCTGCGCGGTACGGCGATGACCCGGCTGGAAACGTTCACCGATGCCGCATTTGCGTTTGCCGTAACGATGCTGGTGATCTCGATCGACGATATTCCTCGCACCCCGGACGCGCTGCTGGAGGCGTTCAAGGGAGCACCGGCTTTCGCGCTCAGCTTTGTCCAGATGATGATCTTCTGGCTCGCCCACCGGCGCTGGAGCCGCCGCTTCGGCCTCGAGGACACGACCGCGACGATCCTGAGTTTCGTCCTGGTGATACTGGTGATGATCTACATCTACCCGCTGAAGATCATGTTCTCCAGTTTCCTCGCGTGGATGACAAATGGCTGGCTACCGGCAAATTTCGCCTTGACCGGGTACGGCGACGTTGCCCAGCTATTTGTGATTTACGGCATCGGCTTCAGCCTGCTGTGCGCGGTGATCCTGCTGCTCAACCTGCATGCCTTGCGCCACGCAAGCGAGCTGGAACTCAGCCCGTTCGAGCGTTTCGAGACCCGCGCAGAGATCGGCGCCTGGTCAATTCTCGGGGCCGTAGGCGTCCTTTCCGCGCTGATCGCCGGCCTGCCGCCGCCGCCCTGGAACGCGCAGGCCGGTTGGGCCTATTTCTCCCTTGCGTTCCTGATGCCCGGGTACCAGGTCATTATGAACAAACTCCGAATGGCGCGTTTCGGTGCGGCCTGAATTCGCTCCGCGGGTCATCCGCGAGCTTGCCCAGACAAAGCCGGGCGTTGCCCATGTCAATCCCCCTGCGTCAACTACCTACAGCCAGGCAAGTTCCGCGGTGGGATGCTTTTTCGTAGGGGAATTCCGTCACGATGAGGAGGGTCCCATGATGAAGGTTTTTCGCATTTTCCCAGTCATCCTCGTCGCCACCGCAGTCGCCGGATGCGGGTGGTGGGGGCTTGAGTCCGAGGAGCAGGGACAGCGCCACGGCGTATCCAGCAGCCTGGTGGATTTCCTTTATCCGGGCGGGGAGGTGCCGCCCGAGTACACGGAGGCCACACCGCGACTCGAGCTTCCCATCCGCGTCGGCATCGCGTTCGTACCGCCCGGCACCTGGGGTCAGGGCGTTCTCGATGAAGCGCGCGAGCAACAGCTGCTCGAAACCGTCAGCCAGAGGTTCGAGCAACGCGAGTACATTGCCGCGATTGAGACCATTCCGGAGCAGTACATGCGCTCGGGATCCGGTTTTCAGACCCTGGAGCAGGTCGCGCGTCTCTACCAGCTTGACGTCATCGCCCTCGTGTCTTACGACCAGGCGAGCTTCACTGGCGATACCAAGGCATCTGTCTGGTACTGGACCATCGTCGGCGCCTACCTGGTCAAGGGCAGCCGCAACGACGTCAATACGTTTCTCGACATCGCGGTTTTCGATATCGAGTCGCATCAGCTACTGATGCGCGCGCCCGGTACGAGCGCGGTCTCGGGCAAAGCCACGATGGTCGAGGCGGGAACCGAACTCCGGAAATCGAAGGAAAAGGGCTTCGAAATGGCCGTTGCGGACATGACCGACAATCTCGAGGATGTGCTGGACGGATTCGAAGCGCGGGTCGAGGCCAAGGAAGATGTCGGCGTGACTATCGCCCATAGCCCAGGCTACAAGGGCGGCAGCGGCAGCATCGGGTTCGGCTTGCTCCCGGTTCTCGTTCTGATGCTAGGCTTGCGGCGGTGGGCCAAGAGGTAAAACCGGACTGATGCGATTCGGGCAAGCATTTATCGCCGCCGCGCTGCTGTGCGGTGGCGCGGCGATGGCCGCGGAGACGGCAACGAACATCATCGACAGAAACACGGCGGAACGGTTTGCCCGGCTGGCGCTGGACTGTGTGCAGCGGGAGTACCCCAACAAGATCGCCCACGTCCTCTCCGGCGACGACGACGTCGCGCCGCCACGCCGGCTGACTCCCGCCTTTTACGGCTGCTACGACTGGCACTCGTCGGTCCACGGGCACTGGTTGCTGGCCCGGCTCGCGCGCCTGTATCCGTGGGCGGCGTTCGCCGCGGACGCGCGCAACGCCGTGGCGCAGAATCTCACCGCCGCGAACATCGCCGCGGAGACGGCCTATCTCAGCGGGCCGGGGCGGGTCTCGTTCGAACGCCCGTACGGCCTTGCCTGGTTGTTGCAACTCGCCGCCGAACTCGACGCCTGGGACGACCCGGCCGCACAGCAGTGGCGCGGGGCGATAGCGCCCCTGGAGGCCCTGGCCGCGGCGCGGATCAGCGCGTGGCTGCCAAAACTTACCTACCCGATACGGGTCGGAGAACATTCCCAAACGGCTTTTGCTTTTGGCCTGATCTGGGACTGGGCACGCCAGACCGGCAGCAAAGAAATGCTGGCGCTGCTGCGCGAACGCAGCCTGAGCTACTATCGCGGCGACCGCGACTGCCCGCTCGATTGGGAACCTTCGGGGCAGGACTTTCTGTCACCGTGCCTCGCCGAGGCGGACCTCCTCCGGCGGATGCTCGATCCGGATCAGTTCGCCGGGTGGCTGGACGGATTTTTACCGGGCATCCCCCGCAATGGCGACATCTGGCTGGATCCGGCCATTGTGACCGACCGCAGCGACCCGAAGCTCGCCCATCTGGACGGTCTCAACTTGTCGCGCGCATGGATGCTGGAGGGAATCGCTTCGGGACTTCCCGAATCGGACCCGCGCCGCCCCGCGCTGATGGACTCCGCCGCGCGCCACACCCAGGCGGGCCTGGCCGGCGTCGGCAACGAACATTACGAAGGCGGGCACTGGCTTGGCAGTTTCGCCACCTACCTGTTGACCCGGCGCGGTTTGCCGGAGGATTAACGCGGAGCGGGCGTCAGTCGCACACTGCCTTCGGCATCGAACGGCACCGAGCCCATAAAGGGAAGGTCGATGCTGACCTTGCCGTCCACGCTGTAGTCGACCTCTTCGGTGCCGGGCGCAAAAAGCGTGCTCAGCTGGGTCGCCGATCGCACCAGGTTGGTGCTGACCCGCATCGTGAACTCGGTTTCCCCAAACGCCGGCACCTCGAAACGTTCGGCGCTGACGCCGCGGGCAAACTCCTCGCCCTGAATGTCGAGTTCGAGATTCAGGCCCTTCACCGGCAAGGCGATGTCATTGGGATTTTGCACCCGCAGCCTGACCGCGAAGCGCTGTTCGAAAAGACCGATCTCATCGACAGTGATTCCAAGCACCGAGAACCGCGGTGTCTCGAGGTCGCGACCCATGCTCGCGCAGCCGACGGCAACCAGAACACAGGCCGCCAGGCACACAGTATTTCTCAATCCTCGCAACATCCTTGTCAGTCCTCTTTGGTAGGGAAGCGCCACATCGTGCCAGTCATTTGCCGCGGCGAACAGTCCGTCCGCAAAACACGCTGCGCCAACCGCCTCCCCGGCACAGAACTCAGACCCGCCGGATGAGACCAATCCGTACATTTGCGTATACTTCGATACGGACACAAAACATACCATTCGCGCAGCGAGCAGTCCGCGCGCCCACTAAGGGTACGCCCGCAACAACGCCTTACAAATCTCAAAAACCAACCCAAAAACCGGGACGGGGAAATGGACAAAGCGAGCAGCTATAACGACAAGGTCGTGCGCCAGTTTACGGTCATGACCGTTGTTTGGGGCATCGTCGGCATGCTGGTAGGCGTGATAATCGCCGCCCAGCTTCTGTGGCCCGAACTGAACTTCAACGTACCCTGGCTGAGCTACGGCCGGCTGCGGCCCCTGCACACCAACGCGGTGATTTTCGCCTTCGGCGGATGCGCGTTGTTCGCGACCTCTTACTATGTCGTGCAACGGACCTGCCACGTGCGGCTGTTTTCCGACGGTCTCGCCGCCTTCACTTTCTGGGGCTGGCAGCTCGTGATCCTGCTGGCGGCGATTACGCTGCCGCTCGGCCTGACCAGCGGCAAGGAATACGCCGAACTGGAATGGCCGATTGACCTTCTGATCACCGCGGTCTGGGTCTCGTATGCAGTCGTATTCTTCGGTACGCTGGCGAAACGCAAGATCAAGCATATCTATGTTGCCAATTGGTTTTTCGGCGCATTCATCCTGACGGTTGCGCTGCTCCATGTCGTCAACAGCGCTGCCTTGCCGGTCAGCATGACGAAATCCTACTCGGCCTATGCCGGCGTCATCGACGGCATGGTGCAGTGGTGGTACGGCCACAATGCAGTCGGGTTCTTCCTTACCGCCGGCTTCCTCGGGATGATGTACTACTTCGTTCCCAAACAAGCCGGGAGGCCGGTGTATTCGTACCGCCTGTCGGTTGTCCATTTCTGGGCGCTGATCTCGATCTATATGTGGGCTGGCCCGCACCACCTGCATTACACGACGCTGCCCAACTGGGCACAGTCTCTCGGCATGGTGTTCTCGCTGATCCTGCTGGCACCGTCGTGGGGCGGAATGATCAACGGCATCATGACGCTGTCTGGCGCCTGGCATAAGTTGCGTACCGACCCGATCCTGAAATTCATGATCGTTTCGCTGTCCTTCTACGGCATGTCCACGTTCGAGGGGCCGATGATGTCGATCAAGACCGTGAATGCGTTATCGCACTACACGGACTGGACCATTGGCCATGTGCACTCCGGCGCACTTGGGTGGGTGGCGATGATCTCGGTGGGCTGCATCTATGCGCTGCTGCCAAAGGTCTTCAACCGCGAGTCGATGTACAGCATCAAGCTCATCGATGTCCACTTCTGGGTATCGACCATCGGTGTCGTGCTGTATATCGCGGCAATGTGGATGGCCGGGGTCATGCAGGGGCTGATGTGGCGCGCGGTCAACGACGACGGCACGCTGACCTACTCGTTCATCGAATCGCTGAACGCGACCTACCCGTATTACGCGGTTCGCCTGCTCGGCGGGACGCTGTTCCTGCTGGGTATGCTGATCATGGCGTACAACGTGTGGAAGACGATTGCCGGGGCCCGTGACGTGTCACCGCAACCCGTGATCGAGCCAGCCTGAAGGGAGACCAGTAATGCCACACGCACACGAAATCGTTGAGAAAAAAGCCGGCTTGCTCGGCGTTCTGGTTGTCCTGGTCGTCAGCATTGGCGGTCTTGCGGAGATCGTGCCGTTGTTTTTCTCCGCCGAGGTCACCCAACCGGCCCCCGGCATCGAGCCCTATTCGGCGCTGGAGCTCGAGGGCCGCGATATCTATGTCCGCGAGGGTTGTTACAACTGCCACTCACAGATGATTCGTCCATTCCGCGCGGAAACCGAGCGATACGGTCATTATTCACTGGCGGGTGAATCGGTGTATGACAGACCGTTCCAGTTCGGCTCGAAACGTACAGGGCCCGATCTCGCCCGCGTCGGCGGCCGCTATTCCGATGAATGGCACCGGGTCCACCTGTTGAATCCGCGCGATGTCGTGCCGGAGTCAAACATGCCGGGTTACCCATGGCTTGCGCGAAACGAGATCAAAGCGGAGCGCACCGGCGCCAAGATGCGGACTCTGCGAACTCTCGGCGTGCCGTACAGCGACGAGCAAATCGACGGCGCCGCGGCCGCGGTGGAAGGCAAAACGGAGATGGAGGCATTGATCGCCTACCTGCAGGATCTCGGCACCAACATGCAGGGCAAGAGATAGGCGCATGGATATCGGAACCCTGCGCGGACTTCTTACCCTGATCCTGATGCTGGCTTTCCTTGGCATCGTGTTCTGGGCCTACAGCAAGAATCGCAAGAAAGACTTTGAAGAAGCGTCGCGTCTGCCCCTGGAAGAGGGCGATGCAGACCCACGGGAGTACCGACATGAGTAGCCTCTGGAGCTGGTTCGTCATTGTGCTGGCAGCCGCAAATATCCTCGCCTGCTTCTGGCTGATCAGATGGACCAGCAAAAAGTCGCCCGGCGAAGAAGACACGACAGGGCATATCTGGGACAGCGATCTGGCCGAGTACAACAACCCGCTGCCGCGCTGGTGGCTGTGGTTGTTTTACCTGACCATCGTGTTCTCGATCGGCTATCTGATCATGTACCCGGGGCTCGGAAATTTTGCCGGCACCCTCGGTTGGAGCCAGGAAGGCCAGTACGAAATGGAGGTCGAACAATCCGAGCAACGTTATGCCGCGCTGTACCAGCGTTACGCGGCAACCCCGATCGAAGAACTCGCGAAAGACCCGGAAGCGCTGCGCACGGGACACAATCTCTATGTGAATAACTGCGCTCAGTGTCACGGCTCGGATGCACGCGGGGCGCCCAGTTTCCCGAACCTGACCGACGGTGAATGGCTGTATGGCGGCGAACCGGAAACGATAAAGACGTCAATTATCAACGGTCGCAACGGCGTCATGCCGCCATGGGGCCCAGCGCTGGGAGCCGACGGCGTCAAACAGGTTACCGAGTACGTGCTGGGCATGTCGGGGCAGGAGCATGATGCCGCGCTGGCAGCCGAGGGGCAGCAGAAGTTCACGATGTTTTGCGTGGCGTGTCATGGCGCCGACGGCAAGGGCATGGCGGCACTGGGCGCACCCAACCTGACCAACGACATCTGGCTGCATGGCGGCACTCGCGAGAGTATCGCCAACATTGTCGAAAACGGGCTCAACAATATGATGCCGGCACAGGGCGAAATACTGGGCGAGGACCGCGCCCATGTCGTTGCCGCCTATGTTTACAGCCTTTCTGGCGGAAGCGGCGGTGGCGACAAAGGACAATAACCCGGGCGCCGTCCCGGAGCCCGAGGCTGACCGCAACTGGTCGCCGCTGGCTCAGGACATTGCGATAGTCGCCTGGCCATCGTTTCTTGTCGCAGCGACCGCGACGATGCTGTTTTTTGCGTTTATCGACCCGCTGGCGTTGCGCGATGCGACATTCCCGAGCTGGAATATCGGTCGCCAGACCGGCTATGCGATCGGTTTTTTCTTTTTCTGGGTTGTGGCAGCAGGCGCCAGTGGAGTAACGCTCTATCTGCGCGAAACCACGCGTCGCCGGCGCCGGCCCGGCAACGAATCGCGGCCCTAGATCAGCGCCGCGGCTACGGACAACGGATTACGGAAACGCCACCACATTAAGGACCAGGGAAGGCGGCTTACGCTGCGGTCACCGCTACCACCGCACACTCGCTGCGCGCACAGCGAGCCGATCCGTCCCGATCCTCGCACACAGGCAGACAAACGGATATGCAACAGCCGAAACCCGCGACCGCTGGCAGCGCCGGCGAAAGTTATTACGAGGCGCGCGAGAAGATTTACCCGCGCGAGGTCGAGGGACGCTTCCAGCGCCTGCGTAATCTCGCGGTTTTCGTATTGCTCGGCATTTACTATGTGCTGCCGTGGCTGCGCTGGGACGAGCGCCAGGCCGTGCTGTTCGATCTCCCGGCACGCAAATTTCATATCTTTGCCCTGACATTCTGGCCACAGGATTTCTTCTACCTGGCATGGCTGCTGATCATCGCCGCATTGACGCTGTTTCTGTTTACCTCGATCGCGGGCCGCCTGTGGTGCGGCTATGCCTGCCCGCAGACGGTCTGGACCGAAGTGTTCATTTGGATGGAACGCTGGACCGAGGGCAACCGGCAGCAACGCATGCGCCTGGATAAAGCCCCATGGAGTGGCAACAAGTTCTGGCGTAAGGCAGCCAAGCAATTCCTGTGGATCACGTTTGCGGCATGGACCGGGTTTACTTTTGTCGGCTATTTCACGCCTATCGCCGAACTCGGCGGGCGTGTCGCGACCCTGTCGCTGGGTGGATGGGAGACCTTCTGGATCATTTTTTACAGCTTCGCTACCTATGGTAACGCGGGCATGATGCGCGAGCAGGTGTGCAAATACATGTGTCCGTATGCGCGTTTTCAAAGCGCGATGTTCGACCGCGACACACTCATCATCTCGTACGACAGCGAACGCGGCGAACAACGCGGCAAGCGCAAACGCAAAGCAGATCCAGCCAGTCTTGGGCTTGGCGACTGCATCGACTGCACGATGTGCGTCCAGGTTTGTCCTACGGGTATCGATATCCGCGAGGGCCTGCAGTACGAGTGCATTGCCTGCGCCGCCTGTGTCGATGTCTGTGACTCGGTAATGGACAAAATGGGATACCCACGTGGCCTCGTACGCTACAGCACGCAACACAGCATCGAGCACAAGGCAAGCAAGGTCATCAGGCCACGCACGATCGTCTACATGCTGCTGTGGCTGGCGTTGATCGCGGGATTCGTTTTTGCGATCGGCAACCGTACGCCTCTGATTGTCGATGTCATTCGCGACCGAAACGCACTGTATCGCGAAGTCGACGCCGAGCGCATTGAAAACGTCTATACGCTGCGCATCCTCAATATGGACAACAGCACCCATACATACAGGGTCGAGGCAACGGGAATCGAAGGGATCGAGGTGGATATGCAGGACATGCCCATCGTCGTGAATGCCGGTGAAATCGCAACCCTGCCTTTGCGCCTGCGGGTGCCGCGCTCCGCAGTCGGCGCCGGCGGCACGACTATTCAAATTCGGGCTCAGGCGGTGGACAATGAGAACATCGACATCACCCAGTCGACCCGATTTATTGGCCCGATTCCATCGCGTTGAGGCAATGACGTTACAGCAGCAAAAAGACGCACAACCCTGGTATCGCCAGTTCTGGCCGTGGTTTCTGATTGCGCTGCCGGCAACAGCGGTCGTCGCCAGTCTGTGGACGGTATCGGTCGCGGTCCGGTCGCCGAATGCACTGGTCGTGGACGATTACGGCAAGATCGGGATCGCCACCGACAAGAAAAAGCAACGCGATGAACTGGCCGCGGCGCTGAACCTCGAGGGTACGCTTCAGATCCACTCCGCCGAAGGCTCCGAAGTCGTTTTCATGCTGAGCCTTACCGGTGATTACGACGCACCGCCGGAGATGCTGATACTGAACCTGGCTCACCCGACCCTGCAGCATCTCGACCGCAGCATTGAATTACGCCGCCTTGGCAATGCCTGGGAAGGCAGCACGGCGCCGCTGCCGGACGGCCGCTACTACGTGCTACTCGAACCTGCGGACGGAAGCTGGCGCCTGACCGGTGAAATCTCCGGCGCGACCCGCAATCTCACGCTCCGCGGCGGCGCCGACTAAAGCGGTGGAGCCGCAGAAAGCGCAGGAGTGTTTTCACTGTGGTGACGCACTGCCGCCGCGCGAGCGATTCGAAGTTGTCATCGACGGGGAGACGCGTCCGGTTTGCTGCCCCGGCTGCCAGGCCGTGGCCCAGCTCATCGCGACCGCCGGCTTCTCCGATTTCTATCGGTTTCGCGAATCACCCGCACAAAAGCCCGACCCGGACGACGGAAATATCGCGCAGTGGACCGTTTATGATCGGCCGGAACTGCAACGTGGGTTCGTTACAGAAAGCGCGGACGGAATATGCGAAGCCGGCCTGATCATCGAGGGAGTGCGCTGCGCCGCCTGCAGCTGGCTGATCGAGCGCGGGCTGGAGCGGGAGCCGGGGCTCGAGTTTGTCGAGGTCAACCCGGCCAGTGCCCGCGCCCGGCTAAGATGGGATCCGCAGCAGGTCGCTCTCAGCCGGCTCCTCGCCCGCCTCGCCGAACTCGGTTACCGGCCGCATCCGGCATCGCCCGACGCAGCCCGATCGAGCGCCCGGCGCGAACAACGGGCCGCGCTCAAACGCCTCGCCGTTGCGGGGCTCGGCATGATGCAGGTGATGATGTTCGCGGTGGCGCTGTACGCCGGCGCCTTCCAGGGCATGGATCCGGCGATCGAGAACTTTCTCCGCCTCGTTTCCCTGCTTGTCGCGACGCCGGTGGCCATCTATTCGGGCGGGCCATTTTTCGCCGGCGCATGGCGCGATCTCCGCGCCCGTAGCGCGGGGATGGACGTGCCGGTAGCGCTCGCGATCGGCGGTGCTTACATTGCAAGCGTGTGGCACAGCCTGCGCGGCAGTGGCGAAGTCTACTTCGACTCGGTAACCATGTTCGTGTTTTTCCTCTCCCTCGGACGCTTTCTCGAGATGACGGCGCGGCACCGGGCCGGAACCAGCGCGGACGCGCTTGCGCGGCTGCAACCTACCACCGCGATACGAATAGACGGCGAGCGTGGCGAACGGGTCGGCATTGCCGAACTCCGTGTAGGCGAAACGGTACGCGTCCGGCCCGGCGAGGTCATCCCCTGCGATGGCGTCATCACGTCCGGCAGCAGCGGAATCGACGAAGCGCTGCTGACCGGCGAGTCGCGCCCGGTAAAGCGTGAACCGGGTGACCCGGTCACCGGCGGCAGCGTCAACATCAGCGAATCGATCGAGGTCGAGATCCGCAGCCTGGGCGCAGACAGCGTCCTGGCCGGCATAAGCCGGTTGCTGCACCGCGCCCAGTCCGAACGCCCGCGCCTGGCGCGGCTGGCGGACCGGGTTGCAAGCCGTTTCGTCGGTGCGGTGCTGGTCATCGCGATCCTGGTCGGCGCCTACTGGTGGCATGCCGCACCCGACGACGCGTTTCGTATCGTATTGTCAGTGCTGGTCGTGACCTGCCCCTGCGCGCTGTCGCTGGCGACGCCGGCTACGCTGACCGCGGCCATCGGCGGGCTGGCGCGAAAGGGCATGCTGGTTTGCCGCGGCGCCGCGATCGAGACGCTTGCCCAATGTGATCGGGTGGTTTTCGACAAGACCGGCACACTGACCACCGGCCGACAGCTCGTCACGCGGTCGCGGTTTGCCGCGGAGCCCGGCGCGGACCGTGCCGTGGCGATTGCGACAGCACTCGAAGCGCATTCGGCGCACCCTATCGCAAACGCCTTCGGCGCCGGCCCCGGCGCTACGCAGCTGGAGGTGGCCGAGGCGCGGGCAGTGGCCGGCGGCGGTATCTGCGGCAGCATCGCCGGGAAGCACTACAAGATAGGCAAAGCATCTTTTGCCTGCGCTCAAAGCACCGGCGGCGCGAATCTGATAGAGGATCAGGACGCAAGTGAGTCGAGCTGGATCGTTCTCAGCGAGGACGATCGTGCTATCGCCGCGTTTGAACTCGCCGACAGCGAGCGGACCGATAGCGCGGCGGTTGTTGCCGATCTCCGCGACCTCGGTCTCGAACTCGAAATCGCCAGCGGCGACAGCGCCGGACCTGTCACCCGACTTGCCGACAGACTCGGCGTTGGCGCGTTTCATTACCGCCAGACCCCGGCGCAAAAACTCGAACTGATCCGCAAACGCCAGCATGAAGGCGAGACCGTTGCGGTCGTCGGTGACGGCGTAAATGATGCGCCGGTACTGGCTGGCGCCGATGTATCGGTCGCAATGGGCGAAGGCGCGCGACTGGCTCAGACCAGCGCGGATATCGTGCTGCTCGGCGCGAGCCTCAGACCACTGGTTCATGGTTTCACGGTAGCCCGGCGCGCGCAGCGGATCATCCGCCAGAACCTCGGCTGGGCGCTCGGATACAATGCGATCGCACTTCCCATTGCAGCCAGCGGTATCGTGCAGCCATGGATGGCTGCGATCGGCATGTCAGCGAGTTCGCTGCTGGTTGTACTCAACGCAATGCGAGCGGGCCGCGATCCCGATCTGCCACGACTCGCGGCCGACA
>Ga0316191_10000726_pt1 | contig 21822 bp, 17 predicted proteins | sample Eddworburr2cm_MG_FD_204928 | JGI IMG/M metagenome (GOLD analysis project Ga0316191, IMG submission 204928) | Coastal sediment microbial communities from Maine, United States - Eddy worm burrow 2 cm | ecosystem: Environmental > Aquatic > Marine > Coastal > Sediment | place: USA: Maine... | reverse complement strand
GGTAGTACTGCAGCCCCATTTGAAACTTCGGAAAGAGCTCGCGCTCGTAGCCGGCGAGACCTCGGAACTGTGAGTTGGGAATCGTCGGGTCGGTTCCGGCACGATCGTCGAACGAGTCGTAGAAGGCCCCTTCCACGTTGATCAAGCCGCCGCCTAACGGCGCGCGCACACTGGCGCCGTACACCGCGAGACGTGCGAATGCAGCGGTCGGTGCGTCGGGGGGCGGCGCGAGTGGCCCGCTGAGCGCGGTCGGCTGCGGCCAGAACCCGGCGTACCCGTAGGCGGCGAGCTCGACCGGTCCGGCGCTCCCGTAGAGCCGTCCGTGAACGGTACCGTTCCGCAGACGCTTCTCGGGGAACGTGGGATCCAAGGGGCTCAACGGAGAACGATCGCCCTGAATCTCGCCCGTCAGCGGATTGAAGAACGACAGACGTTCCCCGTCGATGAAGCGGTCCGACTCGAAGATCGGGGTCCAGATCAAGTCGAGACCGACCTTCTTCATCATGAAGGTCGTCTGGATCGAGTTCGACGGCGCCTTGAGATACTCGTCCGCGCGACCGATGAAGAAGGAGTTGAAGTCCTTCGGGAAGAGGTCGTTCAAGAACAGGAAATCACCGGTGCCCCAGGTGAGGACTTGTCGGCCAAAGCGCATACTGAACCAGCCGCCACCGCGGACGAAAATCGACGCGTCTCGAATGTCGAACCAGATCCTGCCCAGGGCGCCATCGGCGTAGACGTCGCCTCGGAAGCGCGCGCTCGCAATTTCGTGTGTGGCATCCAGATTGAGACGAAAGCGTGCTTCGGCGGCGGCGAACTCGTTGGCGCTCGCGGCGCTCTTCACGACGCGGGGGGCCACCAGACCCTCGACGAAGCCGCCGAGCTGGAAATCCCAGGCGCCGCCGCCTGAGCTACCGCCGGCATCCGCCTCTTCCCATTCGTCGAACTCGCCCCAATCGTCATCTCCGCCGTCCTGTTCGAAGGGCTCGACGTCGCCCGCGAGCTCCTCTGGACTTTCGGCGCTTTGCGCCGCGTTCACCGGGCCTTCCGCCTCAGCCTGGAGCGCTTCTTCGGCGTCGTCCGGCAGGGCAGGTTCCGCACCGGGCTCGGTAGATGGACCGGCGTCGGATTCCCCGGCGCCCTCCTCTGTGTCGACCCGCGCCGCGTCCTGTTCGCCCTGAGCAAACGCTCCAGACGCCAGGGCGAGGACAGCGAGCGTCAACGCGGCCACCGCCAAACACCTCAGCGACGGAACACCGGCCCGGCACTGCTTGGTCTTACAAATCGTCGGTTTCATCGAGCTACTCCCTCATGCTCGTCGTCGAGATCGGTTCAGCGAAGCCACTTCTGTGGCGGGTTGCGAAGCGATCCTTCGACGAAGATGTCGTCGGGGATTCCAAGGTCGTACTGAACGTTGCTGACATCGCTCAGCGTGTAGCCGCCAGACTCCAAGTCGCTCACCTTGAGGCGAGTGATCGTCGCGTGACCTTGAACGCTGCTGGAGCTGACGGTCTCGATGCGCCGGTACACCTTGCCCTGCGCGTTGACGTACTCGATCTTGCTCGGCAAGAAGGTCTTCTTGTTGATGCGCAGCGTGTAGTGCGCGAACTCGACGCCCTTGCTGCTCTTCGGCGTGCTCTTCACCACGTACTCGGTGTCCGTGGTTTCGAGGAGCTCGTGCGTGTCCTCGGCTGGATGCCGGCCGGAGATGTCCTCGTAGAAGAAGTGCGTTCCAACGAAGCTCGTGCGCTCGTCGCTCGCTGCGATTCGCTTCACCAGGTCGAGGCCGGGCAGATAGAGCCAGCGGTCATCGTCCTTGTTGGTATGCTTCTTGACGAGAAAGGCCGTATTTCGAACGTCGGCAGGCTGGTCGAAGACGACTAGGTAGTTCTGGTCCCCTCCGTCTTTGAGGTCCCTTCGGAGCACCGCGAACTGGCGTCGCTGCGAGCGGCCCTTGCTGTCGACGATCTTCATTCGGACGAGTGCCCGCCCATCATTCGCGGCGTAGTACTGCGTGTTGTTGGTGCGGTTGACGATCTCGCTTGCGTCTTTGAGGTCTCCCGCTTCGGCGGACAGCGTCGGAGTCGAAAGAAGGATCGCTGCGGCTACGGCCGCCAACCAAGTCTTGCTGAGGGTCTTCATGCTGTTTGCTCCTTGTTGGTCGCGAGAGGCGCAGTCGCGTCGTTCGCGCTGCTTGCCACGCTCTCCTTCTTCGGGGAGAGCCAGTTTTGGATTTGCATCATGATCGAGGGCAGCAGAACCACCGTGACGACGCTGGACACAGCCATGATGGCGGCCATCAAGACGCCAACCGTGTTGTAGGGAACGAGCGGCGCGCCGAGCAGCGGAAGGAAACCGATGGCGATGACGATCGCGTTGCGCGTGATCGCCCTCCCCGGCTCCTTGAACATGAGCGTCATCGTCTCCCGCCAGTCACCCGTCTCGCCTTGGATGGCCCTGGCGCGCTCTAGGAAGTGAATCGCAAAGTCGACGGAGAGGCCGAGCGTCAGTGAGGACAAGACGGCCACCGGCATGTCGTAGTCCTTTCCGACGATCCCGATCATTCCGTAGGTGAAAACGATGGTGATCGTGAGTGGGATCATCGCCAGCGCTCCGTAGACCGGCGAACGGAACAGGAACATCATCATCAAGAACACGATGACGAACGCGCCCATCAGGCTCTCGAGCATCCCGCCCACCATTTCCTCCTGCCAGACGGTGTTGAGGAAGGTCAGGCCGGCCCATTGCGCGCGAAGGCCTTCGGGGGGCGGGTTCTCGGCGAGGAAGGCATCGAGGTCGTTCTTGACCGACACCATGTCCTGGTTGTCACCGCTCTTGAGTTGCACCCAGATCGCGCCTTCGCGAAAGTCCGGGCTCACCAGATGCCAAAGGTCGTTCGGTCGATGCGATGACTGGAACTGAAGAAGCGTTTGGGCGACACCCTCGGTCGATCCCGGAATGCGGAAGTCCGCTTCATCTCCGCTGACGAGCTCGCGGTAGACCGTCTTCACGACATCGGCGATGGAGTTCGTCTTGCCGACGAGCGGGAGCGCTTCGGCTTGGGCCTGAAGCCTCTCGATGTACGCCAGGTGCTCGGGGTTCTGGAAGGTCTTGCTTGCGGTCTGCGCCTCTTCGAGTGCCGTCTGCACCGCTTGCCATTGCTCCGACTCTTCGCCACTCGTGTCGAACACCAGGTCTGAGCTCGCCTCGATCAAGGCGTCGGAGACATTCGTCACGCCTTCCTCGCTTGCGGTTTCAGCGCCTGCCTTGAGCTCGTCCCAGCGAGTGCGCATGGCGTCGCTGGCCCCATCGAGGGCTGCGTCGCCAGCGGCGACAATCTCTATGTCCGCGTCCGTGTCCTGCTTCATGATGAGGAAGGCCATGTACGTGCCGGCCAGCTCGCGATTGAGCACCGAGTCGGCGACGCGGATCTTGTGCGAAGGTTTGAACCAGCGAACCGGATTGTCGTTGATGTTGATCTGCGTGATTCCGTATCCGCTGATCGCAATCGCCACGGCGGTGACTACGAGAATCGGCTTGGCGAAGCGAAGACTCCGGGCCCCCACCGCTTCCACCGCGCGGCCGAGGAGACCGCCATCACTCGCCTTTCGCTTGCTCGAGAGCAACGCCGTCAGACGCTTCTCTGGAAGAGCCGCGATGTATGCCGGCACGAAGAGGATGGTGAGCACGAAGGCCAGACCGATGCCGAGCGCAACGAATACTCCGAAAACGCGAACCGGAGGAATCGGCGTGAGGGTGAGCGAGAGGAACCCCGCCGCCGACGTGAGGGAGGTGTACAACATGGGCGCGAACAGGTGCCCGACGACCTCTTTGATGGCGGCCTTCCGATCACCGGTCTTCGGATAGATATCGACGAACTCCGATAAGAGGTGAACCGAGTCGACGACCGCGATGGGCATCAAGAAGATCGGAATCATCGAGCTCATGATGTGCACGGTGAAACCACTCGCGATCAGGGCCCCCATCGTGATGGTGACCGTGGTCATCGCGACGATCATCGGCGACAAAACCAAGGAGAACGAACGGAAAAACCACCACATCAGGAGGAAGATCACCAATGCAGCAAGCGGCGCGGAGACCGCCATCTGCTTGAACATCTCGACACCGAAGGTGTCCTCGGCGACCGGAAGGCCGGTAATGTAGAACTCGTCCGTATTGTCTCCGAAGCTCGCGATGATCCCTTCGATTTCTTCGGAGATACGGTGGCTCTGATCCTTGCTCTCGATGGGAATGTAGAGCGCGACGCTGTCACCATCTTCGGAGATGACCGTTCCGCGGAGCATGGGAAGCCGAAGCGCAGCCTCCTTGATCGCCAAGGCCTCCTCAGGAGTCTTGGGCGCTTCGTCCATCAGCCATTCGAAGCGAATCGTCCCGGGACCCGCTTGCTCGATGTTGTCCATCGTCGATGGTCCGAGAACGTCGTGTGCGATGACGCCGTCGATCGACTTCACGCGTTCGTTGAGCTCATGAATACGCCCGAGCGAGGCAGGGTTGAAGACACCTTCTGACTCGGAGTCGTTCACCACGCCGACGACGATGAGGTCGTGAAGCGTGAACTCCTCCTTCGTCTCGTTGTGGAACACCCGGGCAGGGTCGTTCTCCGAGAGCATGTTCTCGGGATCGGTGTCGACCCGGATGGAGGGAATCGCCGAGCCAAAGGCGAGCGTGAGCAGCGCGAGGCCGACGAAGACCAGGCGCGCATGCTGGAGGGGAAAATCGAGAATCTTTCGTTTCATAAAGAGCTCCGTTTCAACTCGAACACAGCTATATGACCACATACGCATATAGTCAAGTAGTGATTTTTGAGAGAAACGGCGCTATAGAGGGAGATACATGTCCAAGACCGCCCTCAACCCCCAGAACCTGGAGTCCGTCGCAACCCGCTTCCGAATCCTCGGGGTCCCACTACGGCTCCAGATCCTGAACGAGCTGGCAGACGGCGAGCGCACGGTCAGCGAGCTGGTGGAAGCCACCGGCAGCACGCAGCCGAACGTGTCGAAGCACCTCACCACACTGCTCTCGCACCGGCTGGTCAAGCGAGAGAAGCGCGGCAACTCGGCGTACTACACGGTCGCCGACCCGGCGGTCTTCGAGCTGTGCGAGATCGTATGCGGAAACATCGAACGCGCACTCGACGAAGAGCGCCGGGCCTTCGGGCCTTAGCGCACGGAGAACGCGAGGCGCATGCCCCGGCGTGCATCAAGGTGCGCGCGCCGCAGCTCGAGGGCGGACAGCTGCACGAGCTCATCGATGACTCGAGTCTTTTGGGCGTGACGATGAGGACCGTAGCCGTAGCCCACTGGGCGACCTCGGCTAGAGGTCTCGAGCTCGCGTCGCAGCACATGCAAACGCAATACATATCGCCGACGATTCGGCAGACGGCTCGCTTCCGTGATCTCGCGATCGATCCAGAGCGTGGCCCTCCGTTGCACGTTGCGCTTGGCGTGGGGGTTTCGATTGTAACTAGCTTCTCGCCAGCGTCGGGCGATGCGCACGATCTCGTCGTGGTCGCGACGCTGCTCTTGCACCCGATTGTGTGGGGTGTGAGCGCGGGACGCACGGCCAAGTGGCGCCCGATGCCAGCGCGGCGGCGGGGCAGGTGAACGGCGGGTATCTACGACAACAGTCGTCTCGCGCGGTCCTTGACGGTGGCCGCGAGAACCGGCCTGGGCATCGGCTTGAGCCGCAGCGACGAGCGCAAGGGCGAAGAGTCCGAGGTGAAGTGAAGCTCGCATGGTGAATCCTCTCGTTCGGGTAGAGGCGGGGCTCTCCCCGCAGTTCACCCATGCGACGGCCGGAGATCTTACGAAGGGCTTACGCTCTTCGTAGAAACATAATAGCCTAGTCTTTTCGAGCGGTTAGGAGCGCGCTATCCTTGTTTGCCCGCTCGAGCACCGGCGCGACACGCGCGTCGGTCTCGAGCGCGTCCCAAAGAGCGCCGGCGCGAGCTCGGTAGTCGTCCGGGCTCAGACGGCCCCGAAGGATCTCCGCTCGAAGAAAGACGAAGGTTGTCTGCACCACGTCGTGAAGGCAGTAGTCACGGATCTCCGAGTGCCGTCCGTGCTCGTGCATGCTTTGAACCTTGGAGCCATCCACGTCCATCTTCCCGGGCATCCCGACGAGTTGGGCCAGTGCCCCGAGGCTCGGCATCCGGCTGGCGCCGAAGTCGGTCATCACGTCCGCCAAATCGAGGTGGCCTTCATCGCTGTAGCGATAGCGATAGTCAGGCCCTCCACTTCGTCCTGCATAGTATGCAGGGAATGGGACGCCGTGCTTCAGCATCCGGTTGGCGAGCACCGGCAGATCGAAACGTCGTCCGTTGAAGGTGACCATGGTGGGATGACGCTCTCCAATGAATTCGGCGAACTCTTCGAGCACCTTGCGCTCGTCAGGCGGGGCGTCTTCCTCCCCGCCGAAGGCGCCGAGCTTGCGAAAACCGTGATCCCCGTCGAGCCAAAGAACGCCGAGCGCGACGACTTGATGGAACGGTGCCGGCGGAAATCCACCGACCGCAGCATCCCAGGCCAACTCCGGATCGGGAACGGTTTCAATGTCGAGTACCAAGAATGAACGCGCCACCGGGGGAAACTACCCCAAAACCCTGGTGAATTCACGCGCTCTGCGCCGCTTAAGACTCACGTAAGGTTCGGGCGTTCTACTTCATCTGGGAGCAAGGCATCCCGGAAAGGTAGACACATGAAGTTCATTACCAAGCAAACCATCATTGCGGCCCTATTCGGCGGGGTCGCTGCCCTCATGCTCACCGCGGGGGGCGTAGCGCTCGCGCACAGCACAGGCCACGGTCCTCACGGCAAGGGCGGACACTGGACCGCCGAGAAGATCGACGAGCACATCAGCGAAATGACGGTGCGGCTCGAACTCAGTCCTGCACAGGAGCAGCAGGTCCGTACCATCATGGAGGAAGCCCGAACTCAGGCGGAGGAGATCAAGGACATGCCGAGGGGGAAGGAGAAGTTCATCGCCATGAAGGAGCTACATTTCGCGACCGAAGATCAGATCTATGCGAACCTGAGCTGCGAGCAGCGTGACGAGCTTCGATTGCTCAAGCGCGAGCACCGGACCGAGCGAATGCAGCAACGCTTCGAAAGCCATCACTCGACAGACAACGACTGAGGAACCCCAGTGCCCGATCGAATCCTGCTGGTGGAAGACGACCTCGCGCTTGGCGGACAAGTCGCCGAGACACTTTCGCAGGCAGGTTTCGACCCGCACTGGGTCCAAGATGGTGACGATGCTCGCGGCCTCGAGCCAGACGATTACCGCGTCATCATCTTGGACCTGATGCTACCCGGCACGTACGGCATGGATCTTCTGAAACGCTATCGCAGGACCTCGGAGGTTCCCGTCCTGATCTTGAGCGCGCGCGACGATACGGCCGACAAGATTCGGGGACTCGAGCTTGGCGCGGACGATTACGTCACCAAGCCCTTCTTCCCCGAAGAGCTTCTCGCCCGCATCCATGCATGCCTCAGGCGCCCGAATCTGATGAACACCGAGCGGATCGTCGTCGGAGCGATTCGAATCGACCTCGAACGACGAGAAGCCGGGGCAAGTGAGCGGGCACTTTCGCTGACCCCGATCGAGTTCGAAATCCTCGCGACGCTCGCCCGCCGCAAGGGAGCGGCCGTCACGCGCGATGCGCTCGTCGAAGCCGCGCTCGACCCCGCCCAGGAGAACAGTCGGCGCACACTCGATGTGCACGTTTCACGCCTGCGAACCAAGCTCGGCAAGGACGCGGCCCAACTCGAGACGGTATGGGGCATCGGCTACCGTCTATCGGAAGGAACATGAAGCTTCGTACTCGGCTCGCGCTGACGCTCGGCGCGGCGACAGTCGTGCTGCTGGTGGTGATGGGGTGGGCCCAATCACGATGGCACTCGCGTGTCCGCGTCGAAGCCCTCGCCGAGGCGGCGATCCACCGAATGGACTCGGGTGGACGCGAGCGCTGCGAGGCAAACCCCGAGCAATGGCCGGGTCGCCGGGGCGAGCGTGGCTTCGGAGCTCCCCCACCAGGAGGCCATCGGTTTCGGCCACCGCGCTTCGCAGCATACGACCAGAACCTGCGAAGCCGAAACCCCGATAGCCCGCCGTTCCCAGCGGAGTTGGCTAGGCAGCTCGAGGCGGGCGATGAGGTTGCCGCGTCGCGCTCGACGGACAGCCGACGCGCGGAGATCGCGGTGAGGATGCCTTGGAACGAAGGCCCCTGCGCGGTCGTGCTGATGCGAACCAAAGGTCCACCCCATTTGTTCTCCGGGCCCGTTCTCATGCCGGCGCTGCTGGTCGCGCTCGTCGTGATCCTGGTCGCTCTCTTTTCGGCTGGCCCGATCGTTCGCAGAGTGCGGCAGTTGACCGAGTCCGTGCGCAAGCTCGGAGGCGACTCCGAGGAACCCATTCACGTGGATGGAAATGACGAGATCGCGGAGCTCGGCGCAGCATTCGAGCAGACCCGACAGACGATCGCGGCGCAGCTCGCCTCGCTGCGCGACCGGGAGGCGGCGCTTCGGAACTACATCGCGAACAGCACCCATGACGTGATGCTTCCCCTGAGCGTGCTCCAAGGGCACCTGGTCTCGCTCCAGCAGCGGATCGAGGGAGGCGAGCAGCTCGATGCGAAGGCGATCGTTCCAAGCCTCGAGGAGTCGCAGTACCTCGGTTCGCTTCTCCACAACCTCAACGCGGCGGCGCGTCTCGAAGCCATGCAGGGCCTCGAGCACCACGACCCGGTCGATTTGAACCGTCTCGTCGAGCGCGTAGCGGACCGGCATCGGCCCATCGCGAATCGAAAGCGGATCGCTCTCGAGGTGGGTCTGCCGGAGCAGATGGTCGAGGTCCGAGGTGACCTGACGCTGCTCGAACAGGCGCTCGGAAACCTAGTCCAAAACGCGGTGCGGTATCGGGACGCCGGGGGCCATGTCGCCGTGGTTCTTCAGGGTACGAGCTCGTCCTGGACGCTCGACGTGATCGACGACGGCCCTGGTATCGACGAAGCGGACCGGAGCAGAGTCCTCGAACGCGCCTTTCGCGGGAGCGAGGCTCGTACCCGTCATCCGCACGGGATGGGTCTCGGACTTCACATCGTCAGCGACGTGGCGAAGCGACATGGGCTCGGCCTCGAGCTTCTGGATACCGAGGGGGGAGGCCTGACGGTGCGCCTGCGTCACGCTGGACAGCACACCGTGGGACCTTAGACACGATTTCATGCGCAACGCTGATGTCGCCGTGGTCGGAGCAGGGTTCGGCGGGCTCGCGACCGCGTTGCGGCTCGCCGAGCTCGGCGCAAACGTGGTGCTGTGTGAGACGCTTCGCTACCCCGGCGGCTGCGCGAGCACCTTTACGAAAAGCGGCTATCAATTCGAAGCGGGTGCGACCCTCTTCTCAGGCATCGGCGAGGGGCAGCTGTTCTCCGACTGGAACCGGCGCTGGAAGCTCGGCCTGCAGTTTGAGACGCTCGACCCGATCGTCGAGCTGCGAACCGACCTCTGGTCGTTGGCGATTCCACCCGACCCAGAAGAGTTCTTGCGACGTTTCTGCGAGCTTCCTGGGGCCGACCCTGCCGCGATTCGGCGCTTCTTCAAGACGCAGCGCGATGTCGCCGGCGCGCTCTGGAAACTCTTCGACGACCCAAGCCTCCTGCCGCCGCTCAGCGGGACATCCATCCTGCGCCATCTGAGCCGGACGCCGTCCTACACCCCAGTGCTTCGATGGATTCGTCGTTCGCTCAGCGATGTCGTTGCGCACCACCACCTCGACGACTGGGAACCGCTTCTCATCTACCTCGATGCCGTCAGTCAAATCACGGTGCAGGCGAAGGCAAGCGACGCGGAGGCGCCGTTCGCAATGGCCGCGGTGGACTACTTCTTTCGCGGGACCGGCCACGTGCATGGCGGAATCGGCCAGCTCGCCTGGGCCCTGGTCGATGCGATCCAGAGCGCAGGGGGCCACGTCTCGCTTGCGAATCGAGTCAAAGGTATCCACCGAGAAGACGGAGGCTGGCGACTCGAAACGCGCAAGGGTGACATTCGCGCGCGGAAAATAGTCGCCAACATACTCCCTCAGACGCTGGGCAAGATGGTGACGCCTTCGCTAAACGGCGCCTTGCAAGACGTCGAGCGCGCCGTCGAAGACGGTTGGGGGGCGGCGATGCTCTACTTCGCCGTCGACGGAGATGCGCCCCACAGCGACACGGCCCATCACCTCCAGCTCATCAACGATCGCGAGGCTCCGCTCAACGAAGGGAATCACGTGTTCTGCTCGGTAAGCTCGGCGAAGGAGACCGATCGCGCCCCGGACGGTCAGCGGACCGTCACAGCATCGACGCACGTGCCCATGAAGGTCCTGCAACGCCTGTCTCCGGTCGAGCAGGGCAAGTACATCGAATCGATCCAAGCCAGAATGCGCGAGACGATCCAGCGACGTGCACCGGAGCTCTGGACGGGATTGAAATTCGAGGCGACCGCAAGCCCGCGGACCTTCGAGCGGTTCACCGGTCGGCACCTGGGCTACGTCGGAGGGGTGCCTCGACGGGTCGGCCTTCGGCACTACCGGCCGCGCGCGCTCTTGCCGCGTGAGGCAGACAGGGGTCTCTACACGGTGGGCGACTCCGTACTACTCGGTCAAAGCACACTCGCCGTCGCTCTCGGCGGCGTTCGGACGGCAGAGGTGATCGCGAAACGCGATACTTGACCGGAGGCCCTGTCCGTGCGGAGATTGGACAGCGGAGGGGCGATGTTTAAAGAGATTCTGCGAGACCTCGTCGATCGAACCGACGGCGGCGTGGCTGGGCTTCTAATGGCGACTGATGGCATTGCCATCGACCAGTATGCGAGCGGCGATGGGCTGTTCGACATCGAGTCGGTCGGCATGGAGTACAGCGTAGTGCTGAAGGGCGTACAGCGAGCGGCAGAGATGCTCGATGCAGGCGAGGCCAAGGAAGTGTCGGTCCAGACCGAAAGGCTGACCACGGTGGTTCGCATGCTGAGCGACGAGTACTTCGTCGCGCTTGCAGTCGAACCAGGCGGAAACGTAGGGAAGGCCCGCTACCTTCTGAGGACGAGCGCGCCCACGCTGATCGAGAACCTCTGAGGCCATGTCGTCGCAGAAGCGCATTCTCGTTCTCAACGGCCCCAACCTGAATCTGTTGGGAAAGCGCGAGCCGGATGTGTATGGCTCGACCACCTTGGACGACATTGCTCAAGAACTCGCAGAGCTTGCCCCGACGCTCGGGGCGACGGTCGAGTGCCGGCAGTCGAACCAAGAAGGTCAATTGATCGATTGGCTCCACGAGGCGAGAGATTCCTTCGACGGCGTGGTGATCAACCCTGGCGGACTGACGCACACCTCGGTGTCACTGCGGGATGGCATCGCGGCCACCGGTTTGCCCACGGTCGAAGTGCACATCTCGAACACGCAGGCCCGCGAATCGTTTCGTCATCAGTCCGTGACCGCCGCCGTGTGTATTGGCTCGGCAATTGGCTTTGGAAAGAACAGCTACGCCCTTGGCCTTCGCGGACTAATCGACTATCTCGATCGCTCCGGCTGAAGTCTCGTCGGCGGGAGAACGCATGAAGGTAGACCTGGAGCAATTGCGCGAGCTGATTCGACTCTTGGACGAGTCGAACCTGACGGAGATCGAGGTCGAGCATGATGACGATCGGATCCGCGTGCGCCGCGATCCGGCGGTCGTGGCGGGCCCTCTCGCCGCAGCATCGGTCGCTCCGATTGCAGCCGCAGCGCCCGCGGAGTCGTCGGAATCCGAGGACGACGCGACGCACCTGACCTCGCCATTCGTCGGGACCTTCTATCGCTCGCCCTCGCCAGACAGCGATCCGTTCGTCGAGATCGGCGACGAAATCTCGGTAGGTCAGGTCATTTGCATCGTCGAAGCCATGAAGCTGATGAACGAGATCGAAGCGGACACTGCCGGCAAAGTCGTCGAGATCCTGATCGAGGACGGCAAGCCCGTGGAGTACGGCGACAGGCTATTCCGAATCGAGTCGACCTAGACGTGTTCGAAAAGGTATTGATCGCAAACCGGGGAGAGATCGCGCTGCGCGTGATTCGCTCGTGCCGCGAGCGTGGACTGCGCACCGTGGCGGTTCACAGCGAGGTCGACGCGGACGCCCTTCACACCCGCCTCGCAGACGAAGCCATTTGCATCGGCCCCGCCGAAGCAGCGCGAAGCTATCTTCACATCCCCGCCATCATCGCGGCGGCGGAGATCACCGGGGCCGACGCCGTACACCCGGGCTACGGCTTCCTCTCCGAGAACCCCGAGTTCGCCGAGACCTGTGCGCAGTGCGGACTTCGCTTCATTGGCCCCCTTCCCGAACAAATGCGTGAATGGGGCGACAAGGTCAGCGCACGCGCCCTCGCAAAGTCACTCGGCCTGCCGATCCTCGAGGGTAGCGCTCTACTCGAAAATGCAGAGGATGCAGTCGCCAAGGCAGAGGCACTTGGCTTTCCCGTGATCCTCAAGGCGTCGGGTGGCGGTGGCGGCCGCGGAATGCAGATCCTCCGTTCGGAAAAGGAAGTCCGGTCATCGTTCGAGACTGCGCGGGCGGAGTCGCTCGCGGCGTTCGGAAGCGATGCGGTCTACTTCGAGCGCTATCTCGAACGGCCGCGACACATCGAGTTTCAGATTCTAGGGGACTCGCACGGGAACATCCATGTGCTGGGCGAACGTGAGTGCTCGATTCAGCGCCGCCATCAGAAGATTGTCGAAGAAGCGCCGAGCGTGGCGCTGAGCGACGAGCAGCGGAGCGACATGTCCGCCACGATTCGGCGAGCCATGCGCGAAGTGGGGTATCTCTCGGCGGGGACATTGGAGTTCCTCCTCGACGAGCAAGGCGAGCTCACGTTCCTCGAGATGAATCCACGCATCCAAGTGGAGCACCCGGTGACCGAGCTGATCATGGGAGTCGACCTCGTAGCCGAGCAGATCCGAATCGCCGAAGGAGAGGCGCTCGAGCTACCTGACCACCCCCTCCTGCCCCGCGGACACGCGATCGAATGCCGCATCAACGCGGAGGACCCCGACACCTACGCGCCCTGGCCCGGTCTGGTGACCGAGCTTCACATGCCCGGTGGCACCGGCGTCCGAGTGGACAGCGGCATCTATGGAGGAGGCCGAGTTCCGCCCCACTATGACCCGCTAATCGCCAAGATCATCGTACATGCCCCGACACGGCCTCAAGCGATCGCGAAGATGCGTAGAGCGCTCAGCGAGACGATCATCGGCGGCATTCGGACCAACATTCCGCTACACCAACGCATCTTGGCCCACCCGGCCTTCGAGGAGGGACGTGTGTCCACCTGGTTCCTCGACGACCTTCAGGCTTAGGGCTTGTTGACCGAGCCCGTGCACCATTAGTAGACTTGTGTGGGCGCACTGAACGCATGGGGGCTTAGCAGGGGCTTTGGGCATCAATCGAAATAAAGTGTTGGACGCGGCGCGGAAGCACCAGTCGCGCGGCCAATACGACAAGGCAATCGCTCAGTACAAGAAGCTGGTCGACGCAGACAAGCGGGACGTCCGATCGCTCTTGAAGATCGGCGATCTGTACGTGCGCAAAGGCGACCGCGGCTCCGCGATCGAGACGTACCAAAGCGTCGCCGATCACTATGCCGCTCAAGGGTTCTTCTTAAAGGCGATCGCCGTCTACAAGCAGATACTCAAGCTCGACCCGTCGCGACTCGACGCGCAGGTGCAGCTCGGGGAGATGTACGAGCAGCTTCAGCTGATCAGCGACGCGATGAGCGTATTCGAAGACGTGTCCAACGGCTTCATGCGCGCGGGCGACACCGACGAGGCCTTGCGCATGCTCGGCAAGATGGTCGAGCTCGATCCCGAACACATACCGGTGCGCATCAAGTATGCGGAGGCGCTCTCCCGTGCGGGCCGCACACAAGAAGCCGCCGACGAATTCGAGCAGGGTGCGCAGCTTCTGAAAGACCAGGGGCGTCTCGACGACTTCATCAAGGTTGCCGAACGTCTGCTCTACCATCGCAGCAACGACGTTCGCATCGCCAAGGAGCTCGCCGAGACCTACATCGAGCGGCGCGATCCGAAGCGCGCACTCGCGAAGCTTCAGCTTTGCTTCAAGGCCGACCCACGAGACGTATCTACGCTCTCGTTGCTCGCCGAAGCCTTCTTGATGCTCTCGCAGACCGACAAGGCTGTCAGCGTCTATCGAGAGATCGCGCGCATCCACCGCGAAGCGCAGCGCCCACAAGAGCGCATGAGCGCGCTGCACCGGATCCTCGAGCTAAACCCGGACGACAAGGAAGCTCTCGCCGCTCTCAATCGAACCGCGGCCGCCTCCGGTCAGCACTATGTTCCGCCCGAGGCCGCACAGCCGGTTGCCCCATCGACCGGCTCGGTTTCAGCCCTGCAGGCGGGCCCCGCGGAGCTGAGCGCGCCTTCGCTGGTGAGCGCGTCCGGTCTGAGCAATCCATCGGGGATCCTGTACGTCGAAGAGGACGTCGAAGAAGAGCTCGGCGAGGCCAGCACGGTGTCGGGTTCGCTCCCGGCCGTCGCCGAGGCGGAGGTCGAGCTGGAGCTCGAGGACGGCTACGAGATCGAAGAGGCCTACGAGGTCGAAGAGCTCTACGCGTCCGAACCGCCCGCACCGATGCCACCGCGAGGCGGCGGTGCGCGCGTGCTCCCGATACGCACCCTCAACTCGATCAGTTACGAGCAGTTCCTCGCGATCCCGTTGATCAGCACTCAGGTGGCGCCCGCCTCGGCGGCAGTCGCTCCGAGCCTGATGGAACAGACCCTCGAACTCGCCGACTCTTACCTGGTCGAGGGGCACTTCACACAAGCGCGCGCGATCGTCAGCGAGCTGCAGCTTACCCACCCTGATCATCCGCTCGTCCTAGACAAGGCTCGGGAGATCGAAGAGCTTGCCGCGGCATCGTCGGGTGTCTCCGTAGTGGCCCAACCGCTCCATCCGCAAGCGTCACCGATGCCCATGGCGATGACGTCGGATCCTCCTGACCTCGAAATGGAGTTCGAGGAGCTTGCGCCGGGCGACGAAGGCTTCGACTTCGCAGAGAAGCTCGCCGAAGAGCTCGCTGAGGTGGCCGATATCGCGCCGATGGACGAAGGCGCCGAGATGATCGACGTCGAGACCGTCTTCGAGCAGTTCAAGAAGGGCGTCGCCGAACAGGTCAGCGAGGACGATAGCGACACGCACTTCGACCTCGGAATCGCCTACAAGGAGATGGGGCTCTTTCCCGATGCACGACGGGAGTTCCAAGTCGCCATGGGGGATCCGCGCAGGCGCTGCCTTTGCTGGACGATGATCGGCCTCATCTACCTCGAAGAAGGTCAGCCGAGGGATGCGATCGAGGCGTTCCAGTCTGGCCTGGAGAGCCCCGAGAAGACCGCGTCAGAGGCGATTGGCCTTCACTACGAGCTTGCAATGGCCTGCGAAGCGGCCGGACGCGGCGACGAAGCTCGCCTCCACTACCAGTTCGTATTTCAGCGTGATCCGCAATTCAGAGAAGTTGGTCAGCGTTTGGCGCGTCTCGGAGGACCGTCCAACGACCCGAACGATCTGCTGATGGAGTCGATGGATGACGTGAATCGCGCCTTCGACGCATTGATTCACGAAGACTGATCACTATATATTAGCGGATCAATGGCTGAAACCGTGCAGACGTTTTGCCGGATCTGCGAGGCGCTCTGCGGCCTCGAGGTCACGGTCGAGGACGACGAAGTCGTCGAGATCAAGCCCGACAACGACCATGTCGCGACCCGCGGCTACGCTTGTCTGAAAGGGCTCAAGCAGCACAAGATGTACGCGACTCCCGATCGCTTGCTCTACCCGATGCAACGGATCGACGGAGAGCTTCAGCGCGTGAGCTGGGATGACGCCCTCTCGAGCATCGGCGGCAAGGTGCGGGACCTCATCGACAAGCATGGTCGAGACAGCATCGCCATGTACGTCGGGACGGCAGCGGGTTTCGGCGTCCTCCATCCGGTGTTCGCACAGGGTTTCATGCAGGGCGTGGGCTCTGCGAGCATGTTCGCTTCCGCGACTCAAGATTGTGCGAACAAGTTTGCGGTCGCGCACCAGGTGTACGGCTTCCCGTTCACGCAGCCCTTCCCCGACCTCGAGAACACCGAGTGCCTGATCATCGTTGGCGCGAACCCCGCCATCTCGAAGTGGAGCTTTCTCCAGGTCTCGAACCCGATTCGCCGCCTCAAGGAAGTACAGGCCCGCGGCGCCAAGATCTTCGTCGTCGACCCTCGCCGAACGGAAACCGCCAAGGTTGCGGGCGAGCACATCTTCATTCGGCCGAACACCGATGTCTTCTTCTATCTCTCGTTTCTCCACGAACTGCTCGCGACGACGAAGCTCGATCGGGCGCGGATCAACGAGTACATGACCGGCTTCGACGAGATGTGCAGCGTCGCCAAAGACTGGTCACCGGAGCGAACGGCCGAAGTGACGCAGATTCCGCCCGATACCCTGCGGGCGCTCGTCAAGGCGTACAGCGAGGCCAATGGCGCGGCGCTCTATTGCTCCACCGGCGTCAACATGGGCACCAACGGTTCCCTCGCGTTCTGGCTACAAGAGTGCATCAACGCCATTTCTGGGAACCTGGACCGCAAAGGCGGCACCTTGGTCAGCACCGGCGTCATCGACTTCGCCGCGTTCGGCAAGAAGACAGGCGTTCTTCTTCACCAGAACGAGAGCCGTATCGGCGGGTTCAAGTCCGTCAACGACGCGCTCCCCGGAGGTATTCTCGCCGACGAGATCCTCACACCGGGCGACAGGCAGATCAAAGCTCTCTTCGTGACCGGCGGAAACCCCCTCATCACGATGGCGAATGCCGAGCGTCTGCGCGACGCGTTCAAGGAGCTGGAGCTCCTCGTCGTGCTCGACATTCAACCGAGTGAAACCGCCTCGGTTGCGACACACGTGCTCCCTTGCACTTCTCCATTCCAGCGACCCGATCTCCCGTTCATTTTCCCGCTGATGCTAGGACTGCAGTCGAAGCCGTACCTTCAAGCCACACGCGCGGTCATTCCTCCAAAGGGTGAGCAGCGCGACGAGGCTACGATCTACTTGGACATCGCCAAGGCGAGTGGCGTCAATCTTTGGGGTTCGGCAGTCGCCCAGCGAACGATGGAGCTCGCAAAGGGCGTGAGCTCGATCGGCAAGGGCGAAGCCCAGCCGTCCATTCCACAGGAGCTTTTGCTCTCGGGCATCCTTCGGGCGACCAAGCAAGGCAGCTTCAAGAAGCTTCTGAAAGCGAAGCATGGCCGCCTGCGCCCCTCGCACGATCCCGGAAGCTTCCTCGGCGAGCGAATCATCCACGACGATCGAAAGATGCACCTCGCGCCTGAAGTGCTGCTCAAGCAAACCGAGAAGCTCGAGGCCGATTTCGAGCTGGAGCTCGCGAGTAAGAACCAGCTCAAGCTCATCACGAAGCGCGCCATCACCACCCACAACTCGTGGACGCACAACATACAAGAGTTCGTGGACCGTGAACGCTCGACCAATCACCTCTACATGCACCCGGACGATGCGGGTCGACTTGGTATCGCGGACAACAGTTTGGCCGATGTGCAGAGTGCGACCAGCACGGTTCGTGTTCCGGTGAAACTACTCTCCGATCTCATGCCAGGCACAGTCGCCCTTCCGCACGGATGGGGTCACCAGGACAGCAAGATGGGCGTCGCGAGCAAGACCACGGGCGTGAACGTGAACCTGCTTGCTGCGGACGGTCCCGACAAAATCGAGCGCGTGTCCGGCATGGCCCATCTCACCGGCATTCCGGTGGACGTTCGCCCTGCGGCAGGTGAGCTCAACCCGAATCACTGGTCGGGCATCGGGCGCCAAGCCACCCCCTAGAAAACCGCCCGGAACGACAGGTTCGGGAACCAGATCGCCGTCGTGAAGTCGAGCGGGCATTCTTCCTCAGGCGTGCCCCAACGGATGCGGCAGGATGCCGTGGCATCGGGGTTCGAGGAGTCGATCTGCTGGGCGTCACGCGCCTGAGTCACATTGATCCACTCGAACGAAACGCGCATGCGGCGGCCTGGTTTGGCCCACTCATACGCGATCATCAGGTCGAGCCTCGTGAACCAAGGCACGCGCTGCACGTACTGACGAACTACACCGTCTTGGTCGAGCCAGAGCCAACCTTCCGCGCGGCCCGAGCGGGTGGATAGGCGGGCCGAAAGGATCAGACCGAACTTCGACTGCCAGGCCAGCGCCGCGTTGATGACATGTCGCACGTCGTACGACGGCGTGTAGTCGAACTCTTGGCTCCCTCCGTTTCGCAGGAGCGCAGTTGCTTCCAAGTCGCTGTAGCCGAGCGTGTAGCTCGCGAGGGTGGAGACTCCGACGTCGAACGGTCGTTGCAATAGGAGCTCGAGGCCGTAGCTCTTCCCATCGGCTGAATCGTCAAGCAAGCCCGCGGGGATCGGTCCGGAGGTGGGCACATCGCTGATCTGCGGCTCGGTGAAGATGTCGACGAAGCGAAGGTCACGGTAGATGTTCAAGTAGCCGCGAGCCTCGAACGTCACCTCGTAGGGGAGAAAAAGGCGGACGCCGCCCTCGGTCTGATTGGTGTGCTGAAGACCTGGTTCCAGGGGAACATCGCCGAGGCCAGGCAGGGGAATGGCAAAGGTTGCGGGCCGGACGCCGAGGCCCCACCCGACAAAGACGTCGGCGAGCTCCTTGGCGTGAAACGTCGCGCGCGCGCGGGGGGCCACACCCGCATCGCGGCTCCCAGCGGTGTTCCACACATCGACGCGTAGCCCAAGGGAGAGGTCCAGCCATGACACCGCCGAGAGGTTGGCCTCGGCGAACGCTCCGCCGATGATGCGCCGGTCCTGCGCAGCGAAGGCGGGGTCGCAGGGCGCCGACACGTTCTGTAGCCCCTGTGCGCACTCAGCCGGCCCGAAGAGCGCGGACATTTCGCCGCCGAGGCGAACCTGCGCCTTTGGTGCACCGTACGTGGCCCAGAACCTCGGTCCAACTCGATGGATGCTTGCGCCGGCATCGGACACGGCAGCTCCGGAAGCGTCTTCGACATCGGAGAAGTCGTAGCCGTAGAGCATGGTGCCCATGAAGTCCCATCGCTTGACCTTGCCGACGAAGCGCGCGTCGACGCGATGGAATTGGAGGTCGAACGCAAGGGTTTCATCGGGGTCGCGCGAGTCGAGAATCGAACTGTCTTGCCCGCCGATGGCAACCAGCTCGAATCGGGAGCGGGGACTCATGGCGACCCCGGTGCGGTATTGGTAGTCCCAATAGTTCACGTCGGCGTCGACATCGAATGCGCCGAGAATCAGGTTCGGAAAACCATAGCGACCGGCAAACGTCATCGAGCCTTCCTTCGGCATCGGAACGTTCACGAGTGCGGAGACGTCGATCGCGCGGAGGTCAGCCTCACCGTGGACTCGGTCGTTGTCGAAGCGGCGGGCTTTCGCAGCGACGACGCCCCCGGTCGCACCGCCATACCGCGCGGGGGCAGCCCCCGAGTAGAGTTCAATGCCGCCAATGAGACCGGGATGGATTGTGGCGGGGCCGAGAGCGGAATGGAACAAGAGCGGGATGGGGATGTCGTCGTAGAGGTAGACGGTGCCCGATGGTGGGGCGCCGCGGACGTAGACGTAGGGTTGGCCGTTTGTGACGGGCACCGTGCCCGGGAGAAGCTCGAGCGAACGGAAGGGCTCACCGAACGTCCCGGGGATGTTGCGAATCCCTTCGAGCTCGAGCTTGATGGGGGCTTGCGCTCTGGCTTCGACTTCGGCGGTCTGGGTGAAGATGAGCTCCTTTTCGACCTTGGGGATCGCGGGCTCGAGTACCGCCTCGGCGCTCGACTCCTCGTCGGGTGGCGGCGGTCGGACGCGAAGATCGACGCTGACTTCGGAGGCGATCGGATTGCCGTCACGTGTGGCCGGCTCGAACTTGGCGAGACGAATCGCGTCGACGACGAGATCGCAGAGTGCGCGTCCCGCGTCGCATGACGAGACAGTCGCCTTGCCTTCGGCGTCGATCTGCACACGGACGCGCACCAGTCCCGACTCGGGCGTGTCGACGCCGGACGGAAGTTCGATGTCGGGGAGCGAGGTCACACGCGGCGCCGCCAAACCCTGGGCATGCGCTCCGGAGGCGACGAGAAGCAGTGCCAATACCAGGGGGGGAACGCGCGCCATGCTCAGATGCAGCACCGCGAAAACCCAAGTGGCGGCTGGGTCCTCGGGGCGTGCCCCGCAACTTAGCGGAAAAAGGGTCGTTTGAGGTGGGGCGCATGTCCCTTGACCGGTTCCGGTGAGACGGCTAACTCTTGGCCTTCTTTGCGGGTGTAACTCAGTGGTAGAGTGCGACCTTCCCAAGGTCGAAGTCGAGGGTTCGACCCCCTTCACCCGCTCCATGGGGACACGCAGCCCCCCGAATACCCTCAGCGCTCCATGGGGACACGCAGCCCCCCGAATACCCTCAGAGTTTCGGGCACCTGCAGACCCAAACGCGCACTTTCCGCCGCGGTCTCCGCAATCACAGAGACTTCAGGCGTCATGCCGGTGCCCTCGAATGCGGTGCTTCAGGGCGCCGGAACGGCGAGAACGGCTCCGCAGGCGGTCTCATTCATGTAGATGCCGTCTGCATCCTGACCCTGGGGCGTGTTGGTCGCAGAGGCTGCCCCGATGACCAGCTCGGCATCTGAGTACGCCAAGAAGACGCACATCTCTTGACCGCCCAACCCGTATTTCAAACGCCGGTCCGTATCGTTCAAGTAACCACATTCGACGCGTAGCTTCGACGCGCCCTGCGAGCTGACGGGAGGGTCGAGAGTCGTCCCGAGCGGCTCACCGACAGAATTCGCCAGTTCAAAAACCGTTCGCTCGTCGTCCTGGTCGTCCACGAAGCTCAAGCGGAAATAGTTTCCCCACTCGTGATAGTGCGCAAGCACATAGTAGATATTGTAGTCGGCGGGTCGCCCCAAAATGCCTTCAAACTGCGCCCCGAGATCGCAAGTCATTTGAAACCGCGACTCCGCCCGCGGCTCGATGTCGAGCGCGGTGTTGGTAAAGCTGATCGGACGCAGTCGGATCTGAACGTCCTCTTCTTCCACCGTTTCAATGTCGAAGCTCAGTGACGTGCTCAACGGGCTTCCCGAAATGTTCACTAGGTGCACGTCCCCTACGATCTTGTGCCGCGGGGGAATCTCGAGCACGGCCCCTTTCGGAAACGCCTGCAGCTCCCCTAGAGTCTGCGTCGACTGTGCGAAGAACACGCCGCCCGCAAGCGCTGCGGACACGGTTTCAAAGCCACGCTCGCCACAGTCCCACGTTCCATCCGGCCCAACGAACTCGTCCTCGGGCACGAAGTACCAGTTGGAGTGATGCCAGGCTCCATCGTTTCGTTGTCGGACCTTCGTGACGAAAAGCGGTTCGTCGTTGTCGAGCGCCCAACTCTGACAAACCCCGCTCACCTCGGCGTTCACATCGATGTCGATGGGTGCAAACGTATGCGTCAACGTCGGCTCGATGTCAGCCGACTCACTCGACGGCGAACAAGCCAGCAGCCCAGCGGTCAAACCAACGATGCCGAGCATTCGCATGAAGCGCGAGAGTCGCTCCAAACCAAACGACTGGCAAGAGGCACGTATTGGCGACGAACGCACAAAGTGCGCGTTTGGGTCTGCAGGTGCCCGAAACTCTGAGGGTATTCGGGGGGCTGCGTGTCACCGTGTGATGTTGCGGTTGGGTGGGGGGCGGGGGATACAATCCGAAGGATGGAAAGGGACTTGATTGCA
>Ga0316191_10000725_pt1 | contig 21829 bp, 19 predicted proteins | sample Eddworburr2cm_MG_FD_204928 | JGI IMG/M metagenome (GOLD analysis project Ga0316191, IMG submission 204928) | Coastal sediment microbial communities from Maine, United States - Eddy worm burrow 2 cm | ecosystem: Environmental > Aquatic > Marine > Coastal > Sediment | place: USA: Maine... | reverse complement strand
ACATATGAATGAGCCCGAACTCATTGAGATCGAACCGGACAAAATTACAGTTGATCGTGTTCGTCAGGCGATCTTCTTCCCATCCAACGAAGACAAGATGCCGCTGCTGGTTGGCCTCATTCGTGAGATGGGCACAGGTCGAATCATGGTGTTTGTAAATATGAAGCGCGATGCCGAGCGCGTCGAGGCGACGCTCGAAGCAAATGGCATACATGCCAAAGCGATATCCGGTGATGTGCCGCAGAAAAAGCGCCAGCGCCTGCTGCTCGATTTCCAGGCGGGTGACTTGCAGGTGCTTATTGGCACTGATGTCGCGTCGCGTGGATTGCACGTTCCTGACGTGCGCTACGTTATTAACTATGACTTACCGCAGGATTCCGAAGATTACGTGCACCGCATTGGACGTACCGCACGCGCGGGAGCAACAGGCAACGCAATTAGCTTCGGATGTGAGACCTACGCGGTTTCTTTGCCGGACATCGAAGACTACATCGGCCACAAAATTCCGGTGGCGAATTACGACCCTGACATTCTTCCAGAGATAATTAAGCCAAAGCCGCGACCGAGAAAACCATCCGGGCAGCGCGGTCGTCAGGGTGGCGACAATAGAAGGCGACCACAAAGACGGTCGTAAGAGCACTGCTCTTATAGCAACTCATGGACGCCCTGCACACCCGCGAATTCGGTTGACTCTCGCACAGGCGCCGACGTATCTGGTCGAGTTATCGCTACTGGCATTTTGATACCGTACTCCCGAGCGCTGCACAGCACGCGCTCGGTGTCATCGACGAACATCGTCGTCTGCGGGTCAAAATGCTCTTTCTCCAGCAGCGCATCCCAGAATTCCTGCTTTTCCTTCGCATACCCGTAGTAGTGCGCACTATGAATACCGTCAAAGAACTCCGACAATCCCGTTACCTGTTCTTTCAGGTCCAGCGTATCGGGATGTGAGTTGGTAACAAGCAATACCTTGATATTCATTGCGCAAACACGCGTCAGAAATTCCTTCGCCCCCGGCAGAAAGCCAATGCGCTCATGGTTGTCGCGATGTAGCTGCATGACATCGAGATCCAGCCGCTCGCTCCAGTGGTCGAGGCAATACCAATGCAACTCCCCCTGCATCTCTCCAAACCGCCCGAACAGATGCTTGCGCGCTTCCTCGAGCGAAAGTCCGTTTTTGGCGGCCCATATCTCCGGTACATGCGTCATCCACATGTAGTTGTCGTAGGCCAGGTCGAGTACCGTGCCGTCCATATCGAGCATTAACGTCTCGCACTGACGAATGGCTATTTTGGGATCGAATGTCACTGTTTTATACTGCGCGCCCGAAGTCGTATCTGGACAAACAAATGAATCTCAAGGAACTGATCGACCCGATCGTCGCTCTCGCTATCGATGCAGGCCGGGCAATCCTCGAAGTCTACGCCACCGATTTCGACGTTCAAAGTAAAGGTGACGAATCACCTCTGACCCAGGCTGACCTTGCGTCGCACAATTGCATCGTTGCCGGCCTGCAGGCGCTCACGCCGGACATACCGATTATCTCCGAGGAGGATGGTCTGCCGGCGTTCGCAGAGCGCGGCCAGTGGCAGCGCTACTGGCTGATCGACCCGCTCGACGGTACCAAGGAGTTCGTTAACCGCAACGGCGAGTTCACGGTCAACATTGCCCTAATTGACGCGCATAGGCCCCTGTTTGGTGTAGTGCACGTGCCGGTGCAGGACAAGACCTATATAGGCTGCGAAGGCCACGGCGCAGAACTGCGCGACAACGGCTCGATCAAGGCCATACAGGTGGCCGGAAAGAGCAGTCAGCCGGTACGTATCGTCGGCAGTCGCTCGCACCGTGGCTCGAGTCTCGATGCGTTCCTCGAAAAAGTCGGTGAATCGGACATGCTGCCCATGGGTAGTTCGCTTAAATTCTGTGTCGTCGCCGAGGGCCGCGCGGATATCTACCCGCGTTTAGGCCCTACGTCCGAATGGGACACCGCCGCGGCCCAGGCTGTCGTTGAGCAGGCAGGCGGCAAGGTGCTGGAGCTCAGCGGCCAGCCGCTGTCATACAATGCGAAAGAAGACATATTGAACCCGTGGTTTATCGTCGTCGGACCGACCGACAAGGACTGGCTGGCACTACTTGCAAGCGACGAGTAGCATGGGAAACGATGACCGAGAAAGTCGACACAGAATCTTTTAGGAACCTCGACAGGTTGCGCGAACTGCGCGTCAGCCATAGGGATCTCGACTACCTCATCGATCGGCTTCAGCACGATCCGATGGTCGATCAACTGCGAATTCGTCGCCTGAAAAAGCGCAAATTGCTCATCAAGGACATGATTGCCTCGCTGGAGAGCGAGCTGATACCCGATCTAGACGCCTGACTTCGGGCCGATGTGAATGTCGCCTCGTTCTCTTGCCAGTTCGACCTGTCTTTGGCGCTCGGCAAGTCGCGTCTCCCGATCTTCATCGAGTTCATCAATGCAACGCGGACAGGAAATACCCTCCCGATAATGCGGTGACGCGGTATCTTCGCTGCTCAATGGCCGTCGGCAGGCGTGGCACTGGACGTAATCGCCTTCCGCCAGGTCGCGGTCGACCGCGACGCGTGTATCGAATACGAAACACTCGCCGTCCCAGCGATTCTGCTCATCCGGCATTTCCTCCAGATATTTGAGAATGCCGCCCTGCAGGTGGTACACCTTGTCGAATCCGAGCTCGAGCATCAGAGCGGTTGCCTTTTCGCAGCGAATACCGCCAGTGCAAAACATTGCGAGCGGTTTGTCCCGCGACGTCCCGGCAAGCTCGTTGGCGAACTCGGGGAATTGCCTGAAGTTGTCGGTTTGCGGGTCGACGGCATTGGGAAAGGTGCCAATCTCGAATTCATAATGATTTCGCGTATCGATCACAAGGACATTCGGGTCCTCTATCAACGCGTTCCACTGCTCGCCTGAGACGTAGGTACCTGTCTTTTTATGCGGCAGAATATCCGGACGCCCCAGCGCAACGATTTCTTTACGCATCTTGACGCGCATGCGGCGGAATGGAGCCTCGCCAACCTCGTTCCAGCGAGCCTCAATGACTTCAGTCAGCGACAGATGCTCCTCGATCCAGGTGAAAATTGCCCGAATAGCGCTCTCCTCGCCGGTTAACGAGCCGTTAATTCCTTCGGTCGCAACCAGAACGGTGCCGAGCACTCGTTGCTCATCACAGATAGCCTGCAGTTCCTGACGAAATTGTTCGGCATCCACGAGATCGAGGAAGCGGTAGAATGATGCAACTCTCACGCGTCCCCCTGATCCTCTGGAACCGTCAACGATAAGATACTGTGGCGGATCTCCTCGCCGAGCACGAGTCGCGCATCAGCGCCAATATTGACGATATCTTCGTCGTATTCGAGCATGCCATCACCGTTACGTCGCAGCACTTCCTGTTCCTGTAATTTGCGGATGAAATCGCGGAACAGTGTTGTATTAAAGAAGTCGGGGGAATGCAATCCGTAAATCATTGAAAGGCGTTCAGCACTAAGCTTGCACCTGCGTTCCAGCTCGACCCGCGTCAACCTCCCGGAACCATGTTGCACCAAAATAGCGATGACCAGGTAAAAGCGCTGCAACATCGGCACCATAGTCTGACCCAGCATCAGTAATTGATACGCCTGCGCCGAACCTGCCGGAGGGCGCTCAAGCAATTTCCCGCGCTTGCGCCGCCGCAACAGCCCCTGTTCTACGAGCGCTCGAATCGCCATCGTCGTTACGCCATCAATTTCGTCGTCACTCCACGGCAGACACAATTCCTTGCGCATGAACGGGTAAATCAGACTAATCAACCGCTGCAGCTCACTGTGCCTGAGCTGCCGACCCTGAATGAAACAGCATGCGACCGACGCCGGCACTGCCAGCAAATGCAGGATATTGTTTCGGAAATAGGTCATTAACACGGCGGTAGTTTCCGCCATGTGAATTACGTCGCCCATCGGATGTGTGGTGCGACTAATGACATGCAGCTCTTCGCCATGTGCAATTATTTCTTCAGGGCTCATGTCCGGCAGGGTTACAGAGTTTGAAAATCGGAACTGGTTCAGCAAATTCAGACTGAGTTGTAGTTGTGAACTCAGTTCTATGGCACCGATTTTTTGCTTTGGTGTTGCGAGCAACACCGAGGCAAGCAGGCTAATCGGTGTCACTGCAGCCGTCGCATTGATGCCGCTCATGATTTCTTGTCCGAGTTTATCGACCGCTTCATTGAGCCAGCTCGGACGCTCGCCGTTGTTGCTCGCAGTCTCCCGCCAATCCGGACGAATACCGTCGAGCAATGCATCCAGTTCAATGGGCTCACCGATATTTACGTACACGCGCCCGAAGTTCTCCCGCAGCGCCTTTATCGATCGAATCAGCCCGACTAGCGATTCCTTGCGCTTTTCCGCGCCACCGAGTTCGCTGATGAACGAACCGCCCTCGATGAGCTTTTCGTAGCCAAAATATATCGGCACAAACACAACCGGGCGTTTTGGATCCTGAATATACGAGCCAACCGTCATTGCAAGCAGGCCGCCCTTGGGCTCCAGCAATCGGCCAGTACGACTACGTCCACCCTCCACAAAGTACTCGATCGAATAGCCGCGAACGAGAATCTGATACACGTAAGCATCAAATACCGCGGCATAGAGCCGATTTCCCTTGAAAGTCCGGCGCAGGAAAAATGCCCCGCCGCGTCGCAATATCGGACCGAGAACCGGCAAATTGAGATTGATCCCCGCTGCGATATGCGGTGGCTGCAAGCCTTCCACATAACAAATGTAGCTCAACAACATGTAGTCGAAGTGGCTGCGATGACATGGCACGTAAACCAGGACTTTTTCTTTCGCAACGTCCCGCAATCTTTGAATATGATTGAGCTCGATGCCGTCGTAGATACGATTCCACAGCCACCTTAAAAAGCGAAGAATGACCCGAATTGTTGGATAAGAAATGTCAGCTGCAATTTCCATGACATAGTCATGTACTTTCTTTTCAGCCAGCTCTCTTTTTTTCGGGTCGTCGCCAGCCTCGACGGCGATTGCGCGCTTAACGTTTGGCGCCAGTAGCACCTGCTTGACCAAAGACCGGCGATGCGAAAGATCGGGCCCGACAGTAGCCGTTCGACGCTTGCGAAAATGTACGCGCAAAATGCGCGAGACTTTGCGAAATGCGATATTCGAATCAATGTCGTCGTGCACGATGGAACTCAGCGCCAATGCATGACTAAACCGCATCAGCGTGTTTCGACCGTGAATCAGTGTCGCAAAAAATTTCCGGGTGCGACTGGCGACATCCCAGTTTTCCGCGAATAGCAGCTTGAACAGCGAACGCTCTCTGTCGGGCGAGCGACCCCAGTAGATAGCAACTGGGATCAAAAGAAGATCATCGGTATGGCCTGTGGCAGCCTCAACAAGACTGCGCAGCCGGTGTGAACCGCCGGCCTTTGGACGACGGAAGAATAGACCACCAAGTGGCCGCAAAACGACAAAGCGCTGCGAAAAGCGCTGCCCGCCAAACTCGAATGACTCACTCGGAGATGGAAGGCCGTTGCGCGCGCAAGCGCGCTCCAGCGCAAGCAAATCACTCAAACCGCCTGTTTCGAGCACATAGCAAACAGCGGCATCACTGGGGGTGATGAGTTCCGCTGGTGACTCGGGCTGCACTGCAGGGCGCGCCCAGACCGCGAATAATTTTCCGGCCACCCAATAGAGCGGCCGGAAAATGAGTGCGACGAAATTCATGTCGAAATGGTCGCCCGCATCAGCGGACTCCTACAAGACGTATCGCCTAATCGGCGGTCGCCTCATCGAGAGCATCATCCATGTTCTCTTTCTCTTCCATCAACACGTCACCGACATCTTCAGCTTTGTCCATTGCGTCATGCATGGCATCGGATGCCGCTTCTTTGCCATCTTCGAGCATATCGGCTGCCGCATCGGCCCCGTCTTCCATCATATCCGCAGCATCGTCGGCAACATCTTCAATCTTATCTCCTGCCGCCTCCATCATATCTTCAGCTTCTTCAGCCATATTGGAACCCGCTGAGTCGTCCGAAGAACCGCCGCATCCCGCGATCGCAAATACTGCAAGTACTAGTAAATACTTCATGTTGCACCTCTCAATTTGTGGTTCAGTTGCGTACATCCTCGATGAATATTTCCAGGTATTGATTAATTTCATCGATGTTATGCGTCAGCCGATGGTCGCCGTCGACAATGTGCAATGTCGCGCCACATGACGCCGCGAAACGAATGCTGTTTTCAACTGGCACAATATCATCATGCCAGCCATGCACAATGCAAATCGGTATTTTCGGTGGGTCTGGCGTAAGTCCCTCATATCCCTCCATAAAATAGGCCGGCGCCAGCACAAAAAGGCCCTCGGCCGAGACGGATTCCGCACCCGCGGTGGCAACATGGCCGCCCATACTGGAACCGACCAGAATAATACTGTCGTGAATCTGCTCGCATTCGGCCAACAGCATTTTGACGCGATCGCTCGGATCAGCGACGCCTTGATAATCGACGCTCTCGACCGCACAGCCCAGCCCTTCAACCATCTCGGCCATAGCGCGAATCTTGGTACCCCAGGGCCCACTTTCCTGGCCGTGTGAAAAGACGACGGTCGTCATATCAGTATTCCTTCTCCCGTATCGCAAAGTTCTTCGATGTGCCGAACGAGCATCCAGTCACGATCCTGACCCCAGAACGCAAGCTCGGCAAGCCGCAACGTCCGGTGACTTTACGCATTCCTTTGTCAGTCGCAACATCAATACCATTGTTCCAGCTTGCATCGGCTGCGTTGCGCAAAAAATCGCGTTCGCGTTTCGGTCAATGAGCGGCGTGCCGATTGGACTTTTTCGCTGACGAGAATTTTCAGCAGGCCGGAACGGAGCTTGCTACGAATATTCACTCTTCATCCCAGGCCGCAGATGGCTTCCAAAGCAGTTCGTCGAGATCGGGTTGCCAACGGTACTTGTGCATATCGACGCGACCCGCAATGACGGCAACACCCTCCATCGCAAGCCGCTTGCTTTGTTCATTGTAAGCATGGCTGTCTCTTGCGAACGCGATCTTGCCCGAGACCTGCAGTACGCGATGCCATGGCACGTCATGTCCATCGGGGAGGTGTCGCAGTGCATACCCGACCTGGCGCGCACCGCGCGGCACACCGGCGATTTCCGCAATCTGACCATAGCTGGCAACGGCACCGTGCGGAATATCGCGAATAGTGTCCCAGATTCGGTGCATACGGGCGATGCGATCCAAATATATTCCCTTAGCTATGTCCAAGCCGCGCCTGAATTTCGCGTTTAGCATCCCGTAAGACCGTATCGCGATCCAGGCTGTCGAGGATTTGCTGCACGACATGCTTGGGCCCACCGTCGCCCCACGACTTGCCATGCCCAAGATACTCGGCCGCAACCTGCCCAACGACATAGGTGCTGTAGTAGGCGATCGCGCCCTGCGCACCGGCGGTGATAAGTGTCGAAAGGCCCGCCGTGCCAACCTTGAGGGCAGAGGACACAAAGTGCAGCGCCCAAACCGTTCCCATCAACGCGGCTGCCTCAGCAACGATGACTTTGACCAATGATCCCGCCTCTCTCCTGCTTAGCGGCAGGTCATAGACACGTGACAGATGCACAACCATACCCACGTCTATAAATGCCGCTGCGAACAAATCGGCCACTGGCACAGGGTTGAATGCCACCGCTATTCCCTTTCCGACGCAGTACGTTCGAACGAGTTTATCGCCCAGTTCGCGTCTTGCTGCGAGAATGCGACGGCCAACCTGGTCGCTCAGATCGGACGCAAACAAACTGGCATTCAGTGCTGCCAATGTTTTGCCTTCGGCGTCGAGTATCTCCCAAAGTCGCAGTCGCAGGACGTCGATATCGGGCTCGCGGGGCCGTTCGCTTGTCAGCTCACCACCATGTTCATCGATCTCTACGATAGTTTGTGGCCGTGGCTGCGCGGCAACCGCAATAATCTTGTCCGCCTCAACAATCCCAGTTGTTTTTTCACGAATGGACTGCAACAGCGCCGCTCGCTCGTCGCTGGTAAACAAATCCGTTTTATTCAACGCGACGATTACCGGACGGCCCTGCGCAAGCAGAGTCCGCAGCGCCTGCAGTTCCGTATCAGTAATGTCGCTGTCGAGAACAAATACGACCAGATCGGCACGTCCCGCGACTTCGCGCGCCATCGCCTCACGGTCTTCGCCGCCGGACTCGTCGAGGCCTGGTGTATCGATCAAGAACACGCCACCGGCCTCCACCTCATTCCATGCCTGCATCGAGGAATGTCGCGTCTCGCCATGCAACGGGCTTACCGAAAATGCCTGCTCGCCGATGAGCGCATTGAGCAGCGACGACTTTCCGGTGCTCACACGACCGAAAACCGCCAGGTGCAGATGTCCGTGTTCGAGCTTGTCGAGCATTGCCTGGACATTGTCATAGTCGTGGGCGAGGGACTCGCGAACGCCATCAGGAAGGCGCGCGTCACTAATAAGCTCGCGCAGGCTTTCCCGTGCAAGTGTCAGGTGACTTTCGCCGCCGTTCGGCCTGGCGTCGGCTTCAGGCCCCTTTTTGCTCCAGGGCCATTTTGGCAACGCGCCGAACGCCCGCTTCAATATGTTCATTGATGCCGTCCTCAAATTCCTTGGCAGCGATGTCGGGCACGAGTTCTCCGTGTCGCGAGAGCGTCAGGACCAGGCTTCGACCAAGCGCGTCGAAGATCAAACCATAGGCGACCGCATGCACTAACCCGCCAGCCACTGTGCCGATTCCTGGAAACGCCTTAAGTCCATTCCCGGCTACGGCGAGCGACAGTGGCAACGCACGCCCAACCCGGCTCTGGCTAAGGTTTAGAAACTCCTCGACATCCAGGTCACGAGGCGCTGCGTTATAGAGCTTACACAGTTCCTGCGTCATAGCCGTACCAATGTAACCCTGAATCAGAACATCCGTACCCGGGCTCACTGCCGCCAGCGAACCGACCACCGCCTTGCGCGTGGAACTGCGAATGATTTGTTCCGCTCGCTGCGTGCGATACTGTGCTTCGGCTGCAGCCAGCTTGTCAGCCGCCAGTCGAAATACTGCGTAATCGCGCTTTGCGTCAATTATCGTGGTGTCTTCGAGGACTCGATTGATAGCGACGACGAGCACTGCTATATCGGCAGAACGCTGACGACGCGCGGTAACTTCTTCGCCGCCGGTGGCCCGTTCGACAACATCGACCTCGCCACCGGCCGATACCGCCACGACCCTGTCTCGTTCGACACCGCCGCCGGCACTATCAAGATGCTCGAGCAAGCGTTGCAGTAAAGCCGCCTGCTCTTCCCGGTCAAAACGATCGGACTTGTTCATGACCATGATCATCGGCTTACCGCAGCCCAGTAACTGCTTGACCGCGGATGATTCAGAACGCGTCAGGTCACCATCGCAGACAAACAGCACGACGTGGGACCGTCGTGCTTCTTCCATGGCCATGTCGCTGAGGCCCTCTTTCAAGCCACTCGTTCCCGGGACGTCGGTCAACAGGATTTCGTGACCCGCGTCGTTATTCCAGCGGTAGTGTCGAATATCGGTTGTTGAGCCGCCAAGCACATCCACGGATACGCCCGCAGCCGGCACCAGCGCCTTGATAAGAGAACTCTTACCGCTGCTAATCTCACCGAAGAAACACAGGTGAATTGCTCCGAGTTGCTGCCGCGCCGCCAGCTCCTGCAACTCCACCTGGGCCGCAGCAACATCGACGCCGGACGCTTCTGCTTCGCGCAGCCGTACCTCAATTTCGTCGCGTGATAATTTTTGCGCGACGGGCTTGCTGACTTTGGCCGGTTTACGACGGACGACCAGTCGCCAGATTAGCCAGATTGCGGCAAAAACAAGCCCGATCATCATCGAAACATAGCCGTACAACAGAACTTTGGGTCCTTCGACGAGCCGGTCCCAGACATTTAGCGCAGATTCAGTCAGGAACAACGTGGCAGCGATCGCGACAATAAACAGCAGCAGAATAACTGCGGATATGACGATGCGAATGAGTCGATCGACTTTCATAGGTGGCCTTGTTACAGCTGCGACTTGACCCAAAGATTGATCTTGTTCTCAAGAGTGGACAGCGGCATAGACCCATCCATCAGGACCTGCGCATGAAATTCGGCGACGTCGAATTTGTCGCCTAGCGCTGCTTCAGCATTGCGTCGAATCTCGAGTATTTTCAGTTGGCCGATTTTGTAGGCCAGCGCTTGTCCCGGGATTGCCATGAAACGCTCCGCTTCTGCGACCGCCCGCGTTTCCGACACCGCCGAATTCGCGAACATGTAGTCGAGCACCTGCTGTCTGGTCCAACCCTTGGCATGCAGACCCGTGTCCGTGACGAGGCGGATCGAACGCCATAATTCGGCGTTTAACGAGCCGAACAGGTCCATTGGCTCGTCATAGACACCGAGTTCGCGGCCAAGATACTCGGAATAGAGGCCCCAGCCTTCAACATAGGCCGTATAGCCACCGAACCGTCGGAACCTGGGTAGGCCCTCATTTTCCTGCGCCAACGAGATCTGAAAATGGTGTCCCGGTATGGCTTCGTGCAGAAACAACGATTTCATGTCCCACTTTGGCCGCACACCGACGTTATAGGCGTTGGCATAAAAGATACCCGGGCGCGATCCATCTGGCGATCCGCTTTGATACGCCCCCTTACTCGCGGACTGCTCACGAAACGGTTCGACACGCCGCACCTCGAAAGCGGTTTTCGGGAAGAGCTTGAACATCTGTGGCGCCATGGCTTCGATCTCAGCCGACATATCGCGATATGCCTGAATCAACTGCTCTGGCTCGTCAAAAAAGAACTGCGGATCGGAATACACAAATTCGAAAAATTCCTTGAGGTCCCCCTCGAAACCGATCGTCTCCATAACGCCACGCATTTCTCCATGAATGCGCTCGACCTCGCCCAGTCCAATCTGGTGAATCTCGTCAGGCGTCAGGTCCGTCGTCGTAATCGCCTTGACGTTGTAGGCATACCACGCAGGTCCGTTGGGTAAGTCATAGTGGCCAACAGTCTCGCGCGCCGCGTCGAGATACTCATCCCCCACAAAATTACTGATACGTTCATAGGCAGGGGCGATTTTATTTTCAATGGCATCGACAAATGCCGCTGTAAGCCGCTCACGATCCGCATCGCTGAAGCTCTCGGGAATATTGGTAATCGGCGTGTAGAAACCACTGTCCTCAGCGCTCGCGACGATTTGTGACTGAACCTGGGGCAACGCCTTTTCAATCAGTATTCGCGGCCGGACGACACCCTCTCGCATTCCCTGCTGCATATTGTTGACGAGCTGATCGGTATACACGACAAAATCATCGATGCGTGATAGCCAGTCGTCGTAGTCCTTAACCGTCGCGAACGGGTGCAAACTCGTGCCACTGCCAAGTTGCACGAAGAAGTTCAACATCGAGCTGAACTGATTGAGGGGCTGCAGGTGCCCCGGGTATTGATGACCTTCGATCGATATTTCCCGATTCAGCCTGAACATGTCGTAGCTGAGCTGGTCCTGTCGCGACAGTTGCTCACGATCAATTTCCAGCAGGCGCGCAAGGTATTCTTCGTCAAGCGCCAGGCTCGCAGCCCTATATTCAGGCCCGAGTGAATTGGCCATCCTGTCGTTGTAGCGATTATCGCCGATATCTGTCGCCATTATGGGATTGAGCTCGAGTTCACGCTCGAAGAACGCTTCGAATAAGTCGCTCAGAACCGTAGTAGCGTCAGTCGCGTCGATCTGCGGTTCAACCACTGCTTGCTCATTACTGCAGCCAGATAGCAGCAGAGATACCGCCAGAAAGGCAGCTAACATGTTGCGCATAGGAATATCCCCTTTGTCAGGAGGATATCAGACCATAAAATCCAGATCGCGTTGCACGAAATTGTCGATTCAGGCGCAGTCTTGCGTGACCGGAGCGAATGCAGTCGGTGTTACGCGGCAACCAGCCGCTGTCTGATGCAGCGTGAAAGAAACGAGATCTTTGCAGCCGAGCGGATAAAATGCGACGAGGATCGTCACGCGCTGTTCTGCGCTATCGCTGCGATGGCACAGCCCAGCATCGCACTCAACGAAAAATCGCTCATTTTCGAACGCACCCATATTGGAAAGCGCACACAGGTAAGCAGTCACCTGGGATCGAATGCGTTCGGCGAGGCGAGCATCGTCTGGCTCGAAAACGGCCCATCGCGTGGCCTGGTCGATGGAGTTGATTACCTGTAAACAAAGACGGCGCACTGACATGCGTGCAAATTCGCGGTGCGATTCGCTGCCGCGCCCCATGGTTACCGAGCCGCGCATGCGCGCCTTGCCTGCCGGGCCCGCAGTTATGCTATTCAGGCATTCTCGCGACAGGAATTGCGCCTCCTCTTCACTGACTTCATAGGCAGCGACCAGATCACGCGTGAACCCCATTCCTTGCTGATCGAGGTCGTACCAGGGTCCGTAGCTTCGATCGAGATTACACAGCAGACCGGCGATCGCACCACCGACCGGTCGCGACGCGCCTTCTTTTTCCGTCCGCTTGTACATACGCGGGAAGTAAGTGAGCACATTGGAACTTGCTAACCCAAGTTCGCGCGTGCCTGCAACTGCTCTTGCCGGCGTAACCCACCCCGCCAGTGGATCCACAATCAGCATCGCACCGTGTTCACGGCAAAATAGTTCTGCCGCCAGTATGCACGCAGGCCCCAGGTCGCGGCCAATACCTGGCGCGGGAATATAGAGGAGGTCCAGCCGGTCAATAGGCTGCAACGCGAACAGGCCTGTTTGGTCTTTTCGTGAACCGACAAGATCGTAATCTGATAATTCCTGGCCGTCCGTACCCTCTTGCGCTTGCTGCACATACGCCGAATCAATCGGTGCATTGGCCCCCCGCGACACTTCCGGTCTGTGCGATGGATATGGACGTTCCACCCGGGCCAACGCCGACGTCAGCAAGCTGTCGGCAACGAAATTTTCTGCATCCTTACGATAGTTCACGCGCTGATAGATTTCCTGATCCATGACCAGGCCGGTTGCGGGATCGATGCGCTGCAGCGTCAGATTAAAAAGTTCCTCGTTATCAGCATCGAAGCCATCATAGTCGATCGCCGCGCGGATTCGTTCGGTCGATCCGAGCTCAAGTGCGCGTAATACGAGTGCCGATCCACTCGCGGGCAGACACAACATCGCACCACGGGCGTTGTTGGCAACGCGAACGATATATACACGTTTGCCACCGTGATCGAAAAATTGCTGTACAGCCGGCCCCAAACTCGATCGCGACCAGACGTCACCAAAACAACGGCGAAATTCACCGAAGCTCGCAACCAATACGGGACTATTCAGGGGACCGCGAAGCGCACGTCCGACAAAGGCGGCCGTGGTTTCGGGCAACACGTCAATGGCTTGATCCATCGGTGCTGATTCGGTGACCGTAATGCCGCGGTCAACAGCATCTGACAAGCTTATCTCCGAAACAGTCAGACAGAAGTGGCTTCATTCTAATCAGTGCCAGGCCCTTATGCTATGTAAATTCGTTACTATTCGGGACATGACTGACTATCTTGCGATGGCATATCCGCAACTGGCAGAGCGCCTGGCGAAGGTACAACTCGCGAAGCTGCCAACGCCGATCGTGAACGCAAGTGTTGCTACACGAATTGGGAAACGCAACATCGCGATCAAACGAGATGATCTGACGGGCGATTTATATGGCGGTAACAAGGTTCGCAAACTCGAGTATCTATTACATCGTGCCACCACGAAAAATGCGAAACGAGTTGCGACCTTCGGCACGGTAGCGTCTAACCACGCGGTCGCAACATCGCTGTACGCAAAATCCCTGGGGTTCGAATGCACTTGCCTGCTCTCTAACCAGGTCCGCACCACCAATGCTTCACGTGCGTTGAATGTGCATATCCAGTGCGGCACTGAAATCGTGCGTTATGGCGGGTCCCGGTCAAGCCGAATTCGCATTCTTCGCGAGCACCTTTGGAACCGTGGCGTTTTCCTGATCCCGCCAGGCGGATCGAACTGGCGAGGCACTGTCGGATTCGTTAATGCCGGGCTCGAACTTGCCGCACAGATAGATGCTGGAGAAACCTGTACGCCAGATCGCTTGTATGTGGCGAACGGAACGATGGCAACAGCCGTTGGTATCGCCCTGGGGCTGGCACTGGCCGGGCTGCCAACCAAGGTTCACGCAATTCGTGTAACCGAAAGCTTCGTTGCAAATCCGGACGCTATGCGACGCCTGCTGACCAAGACTGCCGATTTGCTGCATTCACTCGACACCTCGGTCCCGGCAAATCTCGCAGACCTCGCGCGGTATGAGTTTCGCGACGGGTTTCTCGGCGACGGTTATGCGAAAACGAACAGCGCCACGGATCGTGCAGTGCGAATTGCCGCTGATGAACTCGGCCTGGCGCTGGAAACGACGTACACAGGAAAGGCGATGGCCGCAATGTTGCAGGACCTGGATAAGCCCGAATTCGCGAATCAGTCGATGCTGTTCTGGAACACGTACAACTCCAGACCCCTTACCGCAGATCTTGACCGCCCGGCCGATGTGTCGCGACTGCCGCCGGAGTTTCTTCGCTACTTTGATTGACTGGGTGTGGATGGCGATTGCTTGCCCGACAAAGACTGATCTGCTGAGCGCTTGCGACGCTCTGCTTCTTCATCAGCCGACTTCGCCTCACGCTGCTTGCGCGCAATCTCTTCAAGCATGATATCGAGCCACTCGCTCACATCGATTCCGTGGCCGCTTCCACTTCGCGGACGGCTTCATCAATCATCTCGCGGACCTCGGACAAGGTTGGCGCCTCCGGGTCGAGCTCCACGGTATTGCGCACCAGCCGCGCCCTCGCAAAGACCTCACCACTGTCGGCACCGACGCGCGCAGGGACACCGTTGGCAATGTCAGCCAGTGCTCTTGCTTGCTCAATGTCAATATCGCCATGACTTTCGAATAGCTGCTGCAGACGCTCCGCGGGACCAAGCATGTCGTCCTCGAGTGGCGTATGACCCTCAAAGTACCACTGCCCGTCGTGCTCACCAAGCAAGTAAGGCTCATTGATGATATTCACAGACTCGCCAATATCAACAAGCTCGTACAGGTACTCGATGTTCTCGGGATACAGACGCACACAACCGTGACTAATGCGCATGCCAACACCGTAAGGCTGATTGGTGCCATGGATCAGATATCCCGGCATATCCAGTTTCAGCACACGATGGCCCAGCGGATTCTCCGGGCCCGGCGGAATAACCGACGGTAGTGGATCCCCCAGAGCGGCATGTTCTTGACGCACGGACAGTGGCACGTACCAGTGTGGGTCCTTCGCCTTGGCTGTCACCGTCGTTATGCCGAGCGGTGTCTCCCATCCGACTCGGCCGATACCAATTGGAAAAGTCTTCACTATGACCGGCTCACCCTCGGCCACAACGGGAAAATAGAATAGTCGCTTCGCGGCAATATTAAGAATAATGCCCTCGCGCGGCACAGCGGGTAGCACGAATTGAGTTGGCAACAAGACGGGCGTGTTCTCACCAGGTAACCACGGATCGACGCCCGGATTGGCAGCAATCAATTCGTCGTAACCGAGCCCATATGCCCTGGCTAGATCGGAAAACGTGTCCGATTCATTCGTGAGCACAATTTGTGGCACGCCGACAACGGATTGCTGTGGTGACTCCAGCACAAAGTGATTGGCCGAGATGGGTTCTTCGACAGGACGTTGATCCAACGGAATAACGGGCGGCTCCTGGTATTTGTTGGGCGCCGTGCCGAAAAAATCCTGTAGCGTAGAGCAGCCACTCAGAACGATGAGCGACATCAGTAGTGCAATACTGCGATTTATGAGGGTTTACTCCTCTTCAGGTGCCACCAGCCGTTGTGGTGGAATGCAGTCGGGGATTTGCCCCTCCTCTCTCGCCTGATTATACAACGGCAGCACTTTAATCCACTCGGAAACCAGGGAATCAATTCGATTCTCACTTGAGGGATGTGTTGACGTGAATTCGGCGCGCGATTCCCCACCCGCCTCGGCTGCCATGTTTTGCCACAGCGGGACGGTCGCGCGCGGGTCAAATCCAGCTTTGGCCATATACTCAAGCCCGACGACGTCAGCCTCAGTTTCCTGGCCGCGCTGATAGGGCAGCAGCAGACCGTACATCGCGCCTTGAGAGAGCATCTCCTGGGCTGTGTACGTTGTTCCATAATTGCCGCCGCCTAGCAAGACCGCTGCCACTGAAATACCGATCTGCGCACCCCGGCCCTGAAAAACCTTCCGCTTTGTGTGGCCCGCCGTGACATGAGCAATTTCATGCCCGATCACCGCTGCGAGCTGATCCTGATTCTGCGCCGCCTTGAGGATGCCTTCAAAAACAACGATTTTACCGCCGGGCATCACCATCGCATTAATGGAGTCCGCTTCCAGAATCGCCATTTCCCAGTTGTATTCGCTGTACGGCGGCTCAAGCACCATGACGACGGCATTGGCGACGCAAGAGATGTAGTCAATCGTGTTGCGATCCGTTGTCAGCGGCGCAGACGCCTTCAGTTTGGCAAACTCACGTGCCGCTTCCGCCTGCATTTCGGCTTCCGAAATCGATAACGCGGCTGACGACCAGCCGAGGGATACGATAGCGGCCAGCGCAATGGCTGCAAGAGATGGTCGTGATTTGAATCGCTGCGTAAACATGGTGTGTCCTCGACCCATTAACTACATGGTGCCGCTATTTCGACCATTTTCGGCACATTCAGTTCCGAATGCTAACGCGGCAGGCGTGATTCGAATTTACGGCGCCAACTGGCGGCATCGACCTTTTCCAACGAACTGTCGATATTTGCCATAAGCCGTTTCTGCAGCGGTTGTTTGATCTGGTAGGACAGTTGAAACAGGTCTCTGTCCGCCGCCAGCTCTGTCAGCAACTCGTCGCTGGTCTTTATTTCGTCAGCAAGGCCTAACTCAAGCGCAGTCGTGCCATACCAGTGTTCTCCGGTCGCGACTTTGTCCAGGTCGAGATCCGGTCGGTATTTGCTGACCGCCGCTTTGAACAACGTATGCACGTCTTCAAGTTCTTCTTTGAGCTTGGCGCGGTCCGCATCAGTATTTTCACCAAACATGGTTACCGTACGTTTGTATTTACCCGCGGTCACTTGCTCGAAATCGACACCATGGCTATCGAGCAGCCGATGGAAATTCGGAATCTGCGCCAGCACACCGATGGAACCGAGGATCGCGAAAGGTGCTGCGTAAATTTTCGATGCCACGCATGCCATCAGGTAACCCCCACTCGCCGCGACCTTGTCGACACAAACGGTCAGTGGGATGTCACGATCACGAATTCGGGCTAACTGCGAAGCCGCAAGACCATGTTCATGCACGACGCCGCCGTGATTCTCGAGACATACGATGACATCGTCAGCGTCTCTAACGACATCCAGAATTGCACTGACTTCTTCGCGCAGCGACGGCAACGCACTCGCTTTCAAGTCACCTTTGAAGTTAATAACGAAACTGCGCGGCCGCTCAGATGGGCTCTTGGCGTCCGCCTTGGCCTGCTTCTTCTCTAATTTCGATGCTTTCTTTTGTTCGTCCTTGTGCAGCACGGCTTTACGCAATGCACTGCCAAGTTCCTTGTACTTCTTGTTGAGGCTCTCGACTTCAAGGCCTTCCGCGCCCGCCTTGCGACCAGCCGAGGCAGCGACGCCAATAACAATCACAATTGCGACGACAATCGTGATCGCCTTGAGGAGAAACAAACCGTATTCACTGAGAAATTCCATCATACCGCCAACCCGACATTATTCTTCTGCAAAACCTGTTCTGCACGGTAACTCGAACGCACCATGGGCCCGGCAACAACCTCGAGAAAACCCTTATCAAGGCCTTCTTTTCTGTAGAGATCGAATTCATCTGGCGTCACGTAGCGTTCCACCGGCAAGTGATTTGGTGTTGGGCGCAAGTATTGTCCCAAAGTCAAAATATCCACCTTGGCAGCACGTAAGTCATTCATCGTTTGCATGATTTCATTGTCGCGCTCACCGAGGCCCAGCATCAGGCTGGTTTTTGTCAGCACGTCAGGACGATGCTTCTTGGCGTGGCGAAGTACGGCGATCGTCTGCTCATAGCTCGCCCGCGGGTCCCGTACCGGATGCGTCAGTCGTTTAACGGTCTCAACATTTTGCGCGAAGACTTCAAGCCCCGAGTCGACAACGATCTCGACGTGCTCCATGGCCCCGTTGAAATCCGGCGTCAGTGCTTCGACAGCGGTTTTTGGATTCTGCTTCTTGATCTCGCGCACGCACGCCGCGTAATGAGCAGCACCGCCATCGGCCAGATCGTCACGATCAACTGACGTAATTACGACGTATTCCAGTCCCATGAGTGACACCGCACGACCTGTATTGAACGGTTCCTCCGCATCCAGCCAGCCTTTCGGATTACCGGTATCGACAGCACAGAAGCGACAGGCGCGCGTGCAGACCGAACCCATGACCATGATTGTTGCGGTTCCGGCATTCCAGCACTCACCAATATTCGGGCACATTGACTCTTCACAGACTGTGCTCAGGCGATGCTCATTGACGATATTATTTACCGTGGAGTAGCCCGTACCACTGGGCATTTTCGCGCGCAGCCATTTTGGCTTCTGACCCCGAACGACGGGTTCCGCGTCGCGCCGTGTCTTGACGCCATTTTTTATCGCCGAAAATCCCGCCTCCGTCTTGTACTTGTCGCCGGTCTTGATAATCGGAATTCCACGAAACTGTTTGTCGCTGCTAGTGCTCATTCAATGTGCCGGATGGGCTGAAAAAGGGCACGCATTGTCGCACAGATGGGGCTAAAAAAAATCCCGGCCGAAGCCGGGAGAGTCAGGGGGAATCGGTGCTGCGCCAGAAGAAATCAGTGCAATCTTGACCAGCTAACCAGTTTTACGTCGTTTCGTCGCAGGTCAAAATTGGTGGCCAATACGGCCTCTATGTCACGTCTGTCGATGTCCATGTCCAGCGGTTGACTTAACTCGATCACACCGCTGAATTCATTACCACCGCGATACTGCGCGTCGGTCAAAATGAACTGTGTGTAGTATTTCGCAGACATGGCCCAAGACTACCCGCCCCCACCTGAACCAACAGTGAAGCAAAGCACAAATTTCCGGATTGGCCGCCATGCCGGCCTATTTGTTGCGACGCAACATTATAGACCTCGCACAAACAGCTATCCGCGGGTAAGATTTGCGCATTTCGTGGACACGGCGCACAGATTTTGTGCGCCAGCATATGTAATATTGAACCGTAACTGCCTATCGCTTGGGCGGTTTTTGACAAAATCAAAGCAGGAAACGAGCACATGGTTTTACATAACAAATTGCTGCGTTGCGCCCTGATCTGCACGCTGCTGCTGGGTCTCGGCAACGCTTACGCCCAGGACGAACTCCGCGAGACCTTTTTCAAGGAAGCAGATGCAGCCAAGGTCGCCGCTGATGCCGCCAACGCGCAGCTGCTGGCACCACGGAGCTATTCCCGTGGCTTGCAAGAGTACAACGACGCGGAAGTCGCGCTGGAGCGCGGTCGCAACATCGAAACCGTCCGGTCAAACGCCGCTGATGCAGCCAGTAATTTCAATACGGCGGCAGCAGCAGCTGAACTCGCGGCCACGGCGCTGGCCCAGGTCATGAAGAGTCGTCAGGATGCGGCGAACGCCCGTGCGCCGGAATTGTCTGCCGACATCTGGACACAAGCACAACGCAAATTTAGCGACGCTATTCGGCTGCTGGAACGAGGCGACCTGAAAGGGGCCAAGCGCTACGATATTGAGGCAATCAGCCTCTACCGCGATGCCGAGCTCGTTGCGATCAAGGCCCAATACCTGACTGATACACGCCGCCTGCTCGCTGATGCCGACCGCGCCAAAGTTGATCGCTACGCCCCGATTACACTGGGTAAAGCGAAACAGTTGCTGAATAATGCAGAGCGTGAGCTAAATGAAAACCGCTATGATACGGACCTGCCGCGCAGCCTCGCACGTCAGGCCAATTACGAAGCGAAGCATGCCATTTATCTGTCCGAGATCGTGCGCAAGGTCCGCGATCGTGACCTGACCCCCGAGCAACTTGTGCTCAACTGGGAAAAATCGCTGCGAGAGATTGCCGGAGCGGCGGATGTCGTTCCCGATATGGAAAACGGACCTGAGCCTCTTACCGCAGAACTCGTTGCCTACATCGATCAGTTACGCAATGACAATCAGTCTCTGGGACAGGAAAAAGCCGAAAACGAATTGCGCCTGGCCGAGATGGAGGAAGAAATGACAGCGCTTGACGAGCGTCTTGGCGGCGCGACGGTAGAACGTGCCGCGCTGATTCAACGTCTCGAAGCGCAGGCGCGCGTCAAAGAACAATTCGAGCAGGTCGAGAAGATGTTTGCGACTGGAGAAGCACGCGTGTTTCGCGAAGGCAATAACATCATTCTGCGCCTCGACGGACTGACATTTGACAGCGGCGCTTCACAGATCAAGCAGCAAAGTTTCGACTTGCTGGCAAAGGTTGAGAAAGCTATCGATGTTTTCCCGCGTAGCGAACTGATTATCGAAGGCCACACGGATTCCTTCGGTGGTGACGACTCCAACCAGGCGTTGTCGCAGGAACGTGCAGAGTCAGTACAACAGTACATGATCAATGCGATGCGCATTCCGACCTACCGACTGATAGCAACGGGCTACGGCGAAACGCGACCGATCGCGAGCAATGAAACGGAGTCGGGCCGTGAGCGGAATCGGCGTATCGATATCGTTATTCGACCAAACCTCGAGACGACCTGACGGAACGCCACCATTCGATCACCACTTGCGCAGTAACGCTGTTTGCGAGGTAGCCATACTCAGCGTGCACATTGAGATCGCCGTTTAGACGAAAGTAGTTACTTAAGGAGCGGTCCTCGATCGACTCGACGAGTCCATGCTCGAGCATCGGTGCAAAATCATTTGCCAGCTCGTAATCGATAGCCGTCAGGTCACCCAGGGCAGCCAAATTAGTCCAACAGCGAATGCCTTTGACGTAGCGACGTTCGCCCTGTTCGGCGTACCCGAACAGTCGCTTCTGTATGAATCGCTGGCCCAGCGGACTGCCCATCGTTAGCAGCAAATCCACGCTGACGTGGTCTCGGTCGTTGTGCGACATTTGCCACAAACTGTCCCAGGCAATGACCGAGCCCATGCTGTGGGCGACCAGGAGTACCGGTCTTCCTGCTTCGGCCGCCGCGCGTAACGGCATTTTCAGCATCTGGCGAGTGTGCTCAGCGATGTCGTCGCGATCGCGTTGATAACGGCGCAAATCGCGTAAATGCATCTCCTGCCGTTCGCTAGCGATATGCGGAATCAGGAAGGGCATGATATCGGCGGCCGCGAACAGACGTCGCGCAAGGCGCCGACGCCATGAACTGGCCTCAATAATGTCTTCTGGCGACGCCATGCCTTGCTCGATGACAGCCTCAATCGCAGCCGCATCCAGGGCGATATCACGATGCTCTTGATAAAAATCATAGGTCCAGGAAACAACATCGAAACAATGCAAATTGGCGGCTATGTCCAGCGCTACCTTTTCATCAAGACGACGCGTGCCGGCAATCAGGCAACGTAATAGCGCGTCGCGATGCGCGCGCGGCTCAGGTTTTGGCAGCAACCCAGGCACGTACAAAATAAGCGGCATTCCGATCATGGCGATTTCAGCCCCAGCAGGGATAGCAACTGACCGACATCTTTGACGATCGCGTCCGGGCGCTGC
>Ga0316191_10000724_pt1 | contig 21844 bp, 16 predicted proteins | sample Eddworburr2cm_MG_FD_204928 | JGI IMG/M metagenome (GOLD analysis project Ga0316191, IMG submission 204928) | Coastal sediment microbial communities from Maine, United States - Eddy worm burrow 2 cm | ecosystem: Environmental > Aquatic > Marine > Coastal > Sediment | place: USA: Maine... | reverse complement strand
CAGAAGTCCGGACAAGTCAGAAGACCTGCCATTGATAACCCAGCTTATGCAGCCCGCGGTGAACGGGAAGCTGATCAATATTCTGACCTTGGTCTCGCCTCACAATCACCCGCTGCGACTTTAAATATTTGACTATTAAAATCGTAGCTTTATGAGAATTTTTTACATCCTGAGTACCTTTCTTTTTTGTGCAAGCCTTTCCAACTACGGACAGGCTTACCTGATCCCCGAACCGGGCCATAAGGTGGCTTTCCACTTTTCCGATACGGCCGCCATTCAAACCTTTGATGTGGGCGATGATTTTTTCTATTTCGATGATGGCGATACCATTTTCCAGGTGGATCCCAATGTGCAAAGGGCAAGCAAAAAGTATGGGAAACCGGCCGATTACGATGTAACAAGCTATCCCTCTTTCCTGTGTCTCTCTCCGGAAGGCACTTCCCTTTGGACCGGCTATACCGATGCAGCCAATACAGATGCACGTATTTATCACATAGATGTGGAATCGGGCGAATGGGATCTGAAAGCAAGAATGGCTGGCAACTGGGACCTGGTCTTCTGGAACGACTCCCTTCTGGTTTCGGGATTAAACAGCGCTGACTACAATACACCCAATGCCATATTTGTTTTAGATACCTCCGGCTTTGACCAGCACAGGAAGATCATCGAAACAGGCGGCAATTCAGCAGGCCTGGCCATTGACTCACATGGCAACCTGTATTACGGGACTTCTTCTCTAAGCGGATCCAATGCCTTATACCGCTGGGACAGCATACTGCTTGCAGCCGTGATCGAATCTCCGGGGACAGCTCCCCTGCAATTGGCGGATGCTGAAAAACTGGCCGACCTGCCCATGGGGGTGTATGATTGTGAGGTGGACGATGGAGATCATGTGGTCCTTAGCATGAATGAATGGGGTGGGCAGCAAGTGCTTGCCCGGTGGAACGGAACATCCGGCAATGGTTTCAATTACGATACTCTGGCCGTTTCGGATGCCTGGTTGGGAATGGTGAAATCGAGGGGGGATTATACCGTCCAGGTACCTGGCAATAGCCTTTTCACTCTGGCTTATGGCGAGCCCCTGGCGGACCTGCATACCTGCGATTACCCGCCCATTCAGGTGAAGACCCTGCCAGTCATTACCGGGCAGACAGGGACAAGCTTTACCCCCCTGGTTTTATCCCTCTACTTCAAAGACCTGGATGATCCCTCGGGCATGACATTTGAAGTTTCCCTTTTGTCGGTTCCAGGCCTTGCCGATTTTGTAGTGGACGAGCAGATGCTCACTGGTACTTTCTCTTCGGCCGGACAAGCCAATCTGGTGATTGAAGCCAGCAGTGCGGGCAGGAGTGTACGGGGTAGTACCGTGGTGGGTACCTGGCCACAGCCTGAGGGAGATTTTCAGGTTTCAGATTTTGAAAACCTGAACCTGGAGGAGGAAAGCTTCTGGAACGGTTCAGATGGAACTGGCTCATTTTCTTCGGGCCTGGCCCGTTTCCACAATGATTTCAATCCTGACTATTACTCATGGAGCGGTTGGGCCTATTCCAATATCTCTGATACGATCACGGCGGGATATATGAACCAGTATTCTGCCATCACAGGAGGCGGATTTGATGGGGATGTATCTGCCGGGAACTTCGGCACCAGCTCTTTGTATGGGCCCTCGGTCATTGACTTTACTTTGGAAAAAGCACATGCCCTGGAGGGCTTCTTTGTTACCAATAGCACCTATGCAGCTCTTTCCATGAGGCAGGGTGATTGGGCAGCAAAAAAGTTCGGAGGAATCGACGGAGCGGATCCGGACTATTTTAAATTGCTTATCTGGGGATTGAAGGCGGGCGCATCGACCGATACTCTTGATTTTTACCTGGCCGATTTCCGGGACGATGATCCTGAAAAGGACTATATCATTGAAACCTGGCAATGGGTGGATCTTAGCTCCTTGGGCAAGGTGGACAGCCTGATGTTTGGACTGGAATCGTCCGATGTGGGAGATTGGGGAATGAATACTCCGGCCTACTTCTGTCTTGACGACCTCTATGTGCTTCCCGATAAGGCACCCTTTGTGGCCAATCCTTTGTCTGACTTCGACACCTACGGCTACCTGAGCGATACAGTGATCGACCTGTCACAGGCATTCAGTGATCCGGACGATCCCGATATAGAAATAACTAAGCGAATTGCATCCAACAGCAATAGCGACATGGCTAATGCTTCCATTGACGGGGACGAGTTAAGCATACAATTTGCCTATTATACCAAGGCTGCCCACCAGAGCACAAGGATTGAAATTGTGATTGAGGGGCTTTCCAATGGACTTTCAGTAAGGGATAGTTTTGAGATAAGCCATGACCCTGGAGGCGTTGATTACAAAAACGGCATGACTGTATCTGTATTTCCCAATCCTTCCACCGGCCTTTTCACCATCGGCGGTGGTCAGGGGGATCTGCTGAAGGTAGGTATTTACAAGCTTAATGGAACCCTCATCTACGAAAACCGGAACTTTGAACCGGGTCAGCAGGTTAACATCCGTGAGGAAGCGGCAGGATCTTATATCCTCCGGGTACAGGGACAGAATAGTTCAAGCAGTATACTCATTCAGAAACTCTAAGGGATGACTCGCTCTGGCACCATATGGATAATCCTTATACTGGCTTCCCTGGACCTGGGAGCCCAGTATATTAACAAAGTTCTGGATTATACCCCAGCTCCCGGTCAGCACATCAATAGCGCACCCTGGGGCGATGATGTATCGGCATCCACCATTATTGGGGGAGTGAATGGAACCTTGTGCCTGGGTGCTTTCGGGGGTAGGGTGGTTTTCAGTTTTGCCCAGCCGGTGGAGAATCATCCTGACAATCCATTCGGGGTGGATTTCACCATTTTTGGAAATCCTCTGCCCGACTGGTCTGAACCCGGAGTGGTATGGGTCATGAAGGATGAAAACGAAAATGGTGAAGCGGACGATACCTGGTACCAGCTGGCGGGAAGCGATTACTACTTCTCCTCCACCCTTCACTCTTACCGGGTAAGCTATACCAATCCCGGAGGGACAGAGGCCATGGATGTGAACTGGACAGACCACCTGGGAAACAGGGGATTCATAAAAGCCAACAGCGTCCACACACAAAGCTATTATCCGCAGCCCTCGATCTTTCCTGATATACATGAGGAAAACTACGAGCTCAGTGGAACCCTGATCCGGGGAGCGGTGGATGTGGACCATCCTCCTGTGAATATATCCCTGCTCAGGGCCTTTGGATATGCCGATAACCAATTAAGAGGATCGGATGCACATACGGTTCCCGACAATCCCTATACTCCGGAGGTGGAGCATTCCGGGGGGGATGCCTTTGATATCTCCTGGGCAGTGGATGCAGACGGCTTTGAAGTACATCTGGACCAGATTCACTTCGTGAAAGTGCAGAATGGCATGCTCCACCAGGGAGGCTGGCTGGGAGAGGTATCCACAGAGATTACAGGTGCGGTCGACGTGGCACCCAATCCGGATCTTACAGGCGATATGGATATGCTGGTGATAAAGGACCTTCCTGCCGAATTGGATACCGTGGCCTCTCAGCTGGAAATCTTTTTATTTCACATGGGAAAACCCCTGGAACTTCCCGACCTCAGCTGGACCTCCAGTGAGCCCTGGGCTGAGGTGGATGCTTATCACCTCCTGACTGTAAACGGGACCGGGGCGCTGACACTTACGGCCACTGTGCCAGGCAGTCCCAAGCTTCAGGCTTCAGTTTCAACCCTGGTTGTACCTTCGGTGAGCACAAGCCTGGGAATTCTAAGATCGGCCGAAGAGATCAGACTCTACCCCAATCCGGCCCGGGAAGTATTCTTTATCTCCGGGCTGGAAGAGCAGGATCTCACTCTCTTTGATCTCTCTGGCAAAATCATCAGGCAGCTGAAAGGGTATCGGGCGGAAGGCGAAATAGATATCCGGGATCTTCAAAGGGGTGTCTACCTGCTACGAATTGGTGATGGCTCCTCCTCTCCCTGGTTAAAACTCCTTAAACACTAGCATGGAAAGAAAGCTCTGGATATCGTTTCTTGCCATTATCACGGTTTTCCCGGTGTTCTCTCAGGGGATCAGGGATTCGGTATTCAGGATTGAGGGTGTGAGTGTGGCTGCCGAACGAATCTTTGTCAAGGAGCAGGCAGGCATGAAAGAGACCCATGTGGATAGCACCGTTTTGCAGAACAATGCAGCTCTGTCTCTGTCGGACCTTTTATCGGAAAACACCACCGTATTTATTAAGAATCATGGGCGGGGTGCACTGGCCACTGCCTCCTTCAGGGGAACTGCTGCCTCTCATACCCAGGTGAACTGGAACGGGATCAGCATCAACAGTCCCATGGCCGGTATGGTCGATTTCTCCCTGATCCCTGTCTACCTCATTGATGAGCTGAACCTGAAACATGGTCCTGCTTCGCTGGCTGATGGTGTGGGGGGCATCGGGGGGTCCATTAATCTGCAAAACCGGGCAGGATGGAATGACAAAAGGACTTTCAGCTATATGCAGGGCATAGGAAGCTACCAGACCTACGATGAGTTTGCAGAGCTTGCGCTGGGCAATAAAAAAATCAGGAGCAAAACCAGAGTTTATCATAACCAATCGAAGAACGATTACACCTTTGTGAACCGGGGAATCGGAAACATTGATCCCGGTACAGGAGTTATAAGTCACCCCCTCGATACCAATGATCATGCTTCCTATACCAGATACGGCCTCCTGCAGGAGCTCTACTACCGTCCCGGGCAGGAACATGTGATCTCCATGAAGTACTGGGGACAGTATGCCGACCGGACCATCCCCAGGCCTACCTCCTACGAAGGGCCTGATAATTCAAACCTGAACAGTCAGCAGGACACCGATCACAGGGTGGTGGCCGATTGGAAGTATTACAGCCCCATTGGCAAATGGATGCTTCGCAGCGGATATTCGGGCAAACAGTTGGATTACAATCAGATGAACAGGGTGCCCGGACTGGGTCTTGTTCCTGCCATCTTCTCTGAGAGCAGGCAAAACAGCCTGTTTAGTACTCTAAGCTATGGAGGAAATTCAGGCGAAGATTTCTCCTATGAGGGGAGCCTGGATGTGAATATGCATAAGGTGAATTCGGCCGACTCGGTGAGTAATCTGGGATATGAGGGCCGTAGATCGGAGCTTTCCCTGATGTTTGCCTTACATAAAAGTTTTTCCGACAGGCTCAATCTGAACCTGATGCTTCGTCAGCAGTGGGTGGATGGGAAAAGGGCTCCCTTCATTCCCTTCCTGGGAATGGAGATTCGTTTGCTGGAGGGAGTGGACCTGCTATGGAAGGGGAATGTGGCCCGCAATTATCATCAACCCTCGCTAAATGATCTGTACTGGCAGCCGGGTGGAAATCCCGAACTGAATCCCGAACGAGGATTTACCCTGGAGACCGGCCTGGAATACCAGGAACATCACTGGGGACATCTGGTCAAAACGGAGCTTACCCTGTACCGGACCGATATTCAGGACTGGATCCTCTGGATTCCTTCCTATCGGGGATTCTGGGAACCCAGGAATATCAGCCGGGTCTTATCCAAGGGAGTGGAGTTTAATGTGCAGGTTCAGGGGAAACTCTCGGATTTCGGCTACAAGCTAGCTGCTAATTATGGCTACACCTCTTCGGTAAATTATGGAGATCCGGCCATATGGGGCGATAAGTCTTACGGAAAGCAGCTGGTCTATATCCCTCTTCATTCCGGAAACATGATGATGTACCTGCACTGGAGGAATCTCTTTCTTAGCTACCAATTCAATGCTTACAGTGAACGCTTCACCACCTCGAGCAACGATGTGAGCCGGCGGGACTGGCTCTATCCCTATTTTATGAATGATGTTTCGGCAGGAGGATCCTTCCACTTGAAGCAGGTGAATTTCAGCTTAGAGCTGAAGGTATACAACCTGTTCAACGAGGTCTACCATTCCATACTCTATCGTCCCATGCCGGGTCGGAATTTCCAATTGGTGATCAGGATTCAAATTTAAGTGGCCATGATTCGTAAACTGACTTGCCTGATAATCCCTGTTCTAATCCTCCTTGCCGGATGCATGAAGGACGATGAATTATGGAACTTTGAACGATCTGTCCAGGAATTCCCCTTCAAGGGCTTGTTTGTGTGCAACCAGGGCAACTTCATGTACGGGAACGCATCCCTTAGCTATTACGATCCGGAAACCATGGAGGTACTGAACGAAGTATTCTTCAACACCAATGCCCTTCCGCTGGGCGATGTGGCCCATTCCATGCTTGTACGCGACAGCCTGGGGTATGTGGTGCTCAACAACAGCGGCAGAATCTATATCCTCAATACACATACCTTCAAGCTGGTGGGAAAGATCACCGGCCTGACTTCCCCCAGGTACATGCATTTCATCAGTGAAAGCAAGGCCTATGTTACCGACCTCTATGCCCGCTCCATTGCTATAGTAAATCCCCTTAGCATGGAAGTGACAGGCAGCATAGCTGTGAACAACCATGAATCCGGATTTTCGCAGCATGCTACCGAACAGATGGTGCAGGTGGATAAATATGTCTATACAAACTGCTGGAGTTATGACAATCAGATCCTGGTGATTGATTCGCAAACGGATCGGGTGGTCGACTCCATAGAGGTGCTGAAACAGCCCAATTCCATGGTGCTTGACCGTCATCAGACCCTTTGGGTGCTTAGCGATGGTGGATTCCCTGAGAGCCCCTATGGCTATGAACTGCCCGGATTGATGAAGATTGAGGCCGGATCGGGTAAGGCTGAGATTGTACACAGGTTTTCGCAGGGTTCTATGCCCAGGAGCCTGTCGATCAATGGGTCGGGCGATACCCTGTATTTTCTGGATGGGGGCGTATACCGTTATGCTGTTGGCTCTATGAGGGAACCGGAACTGCTAATAGACAGCCCTTATCCTTCTGGTGCCCAGGGAGGTTTTTATGCCCTGGAGGTGGATCCTGTTTCGACGGAACTGTATGTGGCGGATGTCATTGATTTTGTCCAGCGGGGGATTGTTTACAGATTTACGCCCCAAGGGGTAGCTGTAGATACTTTCCAAACGGGAATAGGTCCTGGGGGATTCTGTTTCAAACCATGAATTCTTCCAATAGATTAATTGTTCCTGTTAAATCTGTACCTGCGTTTCAAAATATATTGTAATTTGGAGATGGAACTTCAACGCTAACTCCCATGACGATTCAGCAATACCAGAAAAAGTGCTCCAAGGAATATATGATGAGCATCAAATTTCCCAAGGAAACCTCCTATCTCTACGGCAACCCGGTAGGCACGGTTCTTCCCATAGAGACAGCCATTGGTAAGATCATGGTGATAGGACCCCAGCCGGCAGCCAAGATGTTTTTTGTGAATGACATTCCCGATGTGCCTCTCTACGATGCCACTGCGCCATTCTCCATAGAGCCCTACTACGATGGATCGAGGGTTCGTTCATCCTATACCGGACAGGAATTGAGCGATGTCATTATGGAAATGCTGGAAATTCCGAGGGAAAGGTGTTGGCTCACCACGCTTGTTAAAGTGTTTCTTTTTGACGACGATCACGTGAAAAAGTACCACCGGCTTGGGAAAGAAATCAAGGCGAACAGGTCGAAATATATGGAATACGCGAACCTGAGTCTGCCCTGGATCAGGCAAGAGATTGAAATTGCCAATCCAAAGGCCATCATTTTGCTGGGTCCTGAGGTGATTTCAAGCATCTTGCTGTGCTCCGAAAAGGAAGCCATGGACTTCATTACAGGCAAGGTGGTTGAAAAGAAAATTATCTGGAAGAACAGCAATTTCATTTGCCTGCCTCCTCCCGGAGTTATTATGGAGAGATCAGCCCGGAATCCCTGGCCCAGGAAATTTGCTCTTCAGATCGGACCTACCGCTGCGGAAGAGATCAAAAGGCTGGAGGCACAACCCAGCATCTGATTTTCAGTGCATCCGGGACTAATTGACCAATAGTTTCTGTGAGATTACTTCACCAGATTCTACAGCAATTTTTACAAGGTATAAGCCGGAGGGCAGGTCCTGAATATCCACGGCAACACTATATCCCGAAGGTGATGGGTTCTGGTACACCTTTCTTCCCGAAATGGAATAAATCTCCACACCCTGTAAAGGAGTGTCGGATTCTATATAAACCACTTCGCTTGCCGGATTGGGAAACAACCTGAATACGGCGCCTGGATATTCATCAGTTTGCAGGGGCCCGTTTTCATCCCCGGGCATGTTGGCATCCAGCCAGGCAAGCCGGGTGGAGATCCAGGATTTGAACTTGTTCATCTCCCCGGCAAAACTGGCCGGAATAAATCCCACTTCCGGAGCACCCACATTTTCACCCAGGATATCCCATTTAGTATAGTGACGCTGCTGAGCTTCGCTCAGGTAAGAGCTTACAGAATCAATGTAGACAAAGATGGACCCATTGGAAAGGGGACCCTTTCTCAGATCCACATACCTGCGTTTAAGCTTGTTAACAAAGTTTTCGTCCTCAAGCAAGCGTGTCATATATACCGGGGGAGTGGGCCACACATCACAGTTATTCACCTGGTAAGCCCAACCGGAACCATCTGTATTAGAGAACATATAACAATCCCAGATATCCTTCCAGGCCCAGTCATAGTCCCAGGCCGGACCCGAATGTAATCTCCCGCCCTTGCTTTCTTTGTCCTTGTACAGGAAACGGCTCTTTTTATAGGCATCCACGTTTCGGGTAAGCTCACTTAATATGAAGTAATCCCGGAAGGAATTTACATCTATGTAGGCTTTGTAACCGCTGGCCCAGTCTGTGAAATCAGGTCCATGCAGTGCTTCCTCAAATGAATTCATATAAGACTGAATGTAGTCTTTCTGAGCCTCGGTGATTTCATCGGGCTTTGGGTATACATATACATGGTGGACTCTTTTTTCCGGACGGGTGGCCGGCGGGAAGTTGCTTACCCATGAGTCCTGGTCTCCGTAGTAGTCGGTTTTAATAATATACCCCCCGGTCACATCATCGCCTGTATTTTCAGTGGCCTCCAGCTTTGCAATATCTACCCGGTTTTTATCCCTCTTGATTTTCTCAGTGAGCACGTAAATGCCCTGATATTCTCCATTCACCACTACCTCACAATGCCTGGTCCGGGGAGCATAGTGTCCCATTCTTCTGAAGAGATGGTCGGCCAGGGCATTTCTGAGAAAGGATTTATCATTGTAGTTAGCCAGGAGGATCCAGTCATTCTCGGCGGGCAATCCCAGGAGGGAAACATTTAGATTGCTGCCATCCGGATTACGGGTCTCAAATCCATAGGGTTTTTGGGGCAAAGAGGCTGAGTAGGCCCCGCGGATTTCAACCCCGATGTCCCCACTATAAATGTTCCCGGGATCTGAGGGTGCATTCCATCCATCCGGACCATGATCGATGATCTTCATAGTTGCCTTGATCTTTGGCTCATCAGGAATGGAAAATCCTCCATTGGGCTCAATCACTACCAAAGGGATATCAGATCCTTCGAACTGGGAAAAGAGGCTAAAGGATTGTAGCAGCAGGAACAATAGAGGAATGATCGCTTTCATGCGGGAATTGTTCAGGAGAGCCACTCATGTAGGTGAGCAGCTACAAAATCGTCGTCATTTAATTCAGGATAAGCTTTATATACCCGGTTGATTTCCTCTTTCTGCTGGCTAGTCAGGACCTCATCCTTATTCAAGGTCCAAACACCTTCCAGAATTCCCTGCCGCCGAAGCACCTCATGCAGACCAAGGATACAACCCTTGAAGCTATTGGCCGCATCAAAAAATGCTGCATTGCTATCGGTGATCTGCATTGCCAGGCTAAGCTGGTGCTGCGTATTCCCGGCAAGATTTCCATACTGGATGTTTTCCAGAAGAGTAACTGCGGAACGGGTCCACACGGCCCAGTGACCTAATAGTCCGCCTACAATCCGCTTTGTAATGAACTCAGATCCTACCTTGATGTTGAACTCAGTCAGCAGGTCCACCAATATATTGTCATCATTGCCGGTGTATAGTGCAATATCCGCCGAACGGCCCGACTCAGCCACCCCCCTGACCACGTCCAGGGTCTGGTAGCGGTTAAAAGGGGCCATTTTGATGGCAATTACATTTTCAATTTTTGCAAATTCTCTCCAGAAGTTTACATCCAGGATTCGTCCTCCCACGGCGGGTTGAAGATAAAAGCCCACCAGGGGAATAATATCTGCAATAGCCTTGCAATGCTCAAGGATTTGCTCATTGGAAGCATTGGGGAAAGCTGAAAGGCTAAGCAGTCCTGCATGGTAATTCTGAGACAGTGCCATGCGGGCTTCCCTTGTGGCTTGCTCTGTTTGTCCGATGATGCCTGCAATCCGGATTACGGCTTTCTCACTTCTCTCCTCAAAGCGATCAAACTCTTCCCTGGCAATTCTTAACACCGCTTCAAAGAGATTTATTTCCGGATGCCTGATTTCAAATTGGGTGGTATGGACTGCCACGGCTACTCCCCCGGCCCCGGCATCCAGGTAATATCTTATGAGTGCCCGCTGTCTTCTCTCATCAAGCTTCCGGTCTTTATCCAGGGCAAGGGGCAATGCCGGTATCACAACTCCGCGGAGCAGGGAATGCAGGATTTTTTCAGGTATTTCCTTGTAATTCATTTGAATTGCGGTTTTAGTATTTGCCGTCTCTTACTTCATAATGGGTGGGTTTGCCCAGGGTTTCCCTGCCTTCACTAATCCAGTCAGCGATCCATTTGATGATCTGCTGGGACTTTACTTTTGGCCGCCCAAACAATTCAAATGCCTGTTTAGCATTATTGAGCAGGGCCGTCTTTGCTTCTGTGCCGACAAATTCTGCTTGCAGGTGGAATATTTTTCCAAATTCCAGGGCAACCTCACGTACAGATAAGATTTCCTCTCCTGTGATGTTTAAGACTTTTGCAGGACTGTCACATATTTCCAGAGTGCGCAGCACCACATCATTTACATCGCCCTGCCAGATCACATTAAAGTATCCCATGGACAGGTCAATGGCTTCCCGGCTTTTCACTTTGGTCGCAATATCCAGCAAGACCCCGTAACGCAATTCTACGGAATAGTTCAAACGAATCAGGCATACCTTTGTCTGATGTTTATTGCTTCCATATTCAAACATTCTCTCTCTTCCCAAACAGGATTGAGCGTACTCACCAAGGGGCATGGGTGGATCAGTCTCCAGTGAACCGCCCGATTCCACTGGGACAAGGGGATAAACACATCCGGTGGAAAAGGCCACAATATTGGATTCTTTAAAATGCTCTGCCACCAGAGCCGGCATATAGGAGTTGACTGCCCAGGTCAGGGATATGTTTTCTTCAGAGCCAAACTTCATTCCTGCCAGGAAGAACACATTCCTGGCCTTTGGCAGGCTTTTTATAAAGTTGATGTCCAGTAAGTCTCCGTGAAAGGTAAGAACTCCGCTTTCCTCGATTTGCTTACGCAGCTGATCCGACTCGAACAGAGAAACTCCATATATACGTTTTTCAACCTTTGCTTTATCACAGGCCCTCTTAGCCATCCTGGCCAGGCTGGGTCCGATTTTGCCACCTATTCCCAGAAACATGATGTCCCCTTCAAGATCTTTACACATTTGTACAGACGCTTCGGTGGGCAAGGATAGCAGATCTTCCAGGGCCTCCAGGCCGCTTATTTTATCCGGATAAATATTCATTTTAGCTAGTTCTGTTTTCAAGGATGTTTTTATAGATGGATACAGATTGAATGATATTTTCGACGAAACAATATTCATCGGTTTGATGAGCCATTCCTGGTTCTCCTGGTCCAAGGATAATGGTTGGCACCCCATTGTAATAGGGCTGCAAGACTGAGCCATCAGTGAGATAGGGCAAGGCTCGTGGCCAGCTTTTACTTTTCCTGTCCATTCCACAAATATCATAAACCCCTTGTACAAAAGGATCTGATTCATCGGTGTTGACAGGATTAAGATCTACCAGAGTTTCTATGGCAATGCCTTCACCAAGTTCCTGAATCAGCCTCTGAAGAATGGACTGGTGCCGGATCATGGTCGTTGATCGGATATCAATGCTAAATTCTGCATGGTCGGGGACCGAGTTTATATTCAAGCCACCCTCCATTTTCCCTACGTTTATGCTTGGGAATCCCAGAAGAGGATCTTCAGCTGCCTGAAAGCGGAATGCTTCAATCTTGGAAATACACTTTGCGGCTTTATAGATGGCATTCTCTCCCAGCTCGGGCATGGACGAATGGGCAGTTTTTCCTTTAAGCACGGCTTGTAAATAGAGGGCTCCCTTGTGACCTATGCTCGGAATGTTGGCTGTGGGTTCCCCAACTATGATGGCGCGAGCCTTCCCTAATTCCTTATGGCTTCTTACCAGTTGCTGGGCACCCTGACACCCCATTTCCTCTCCTGCAGAAAATATAAGCCTGACGCCACCCTCCGGAGCAGTACCCGATGTGGCTTCAATGGCTGCAACGCATATAGCTGCCACACCGCTTTTCATATCGCTGGAACCCCGCCCGAAGATTTTGTCCCCATGGGAAATACCTGAAAAAGGATCTGCCTTCCATGGCTTATTTCCCAGGGGAACAGTATCCAAATGACCAGAAAGCACCAGGGGTGCCACAGATGCACTTATTCCCTTTTCTGCCACAAGGTGCACCCTGTCTTTCTCATACTTAGGCAATACTACCTTAAAGTCATGCTTTGTAAGCAGATCCCTAAGAATTCTGGCCACAATTGCCTCATTTCCAGGAGGATTTATGGTGTTATGGGAGATTAGTTCCCGGGTCAATGATATTACGTCGACTTGAGACAAATCCTTAGCTTTAGGTAGTTCGGATATAAGTTAGCATATTTTGGTACATGAAATAGACCATCAGGATAACTGCAAGAAAACCAGCCATGGCGATAATATTCTGTACTGTATTGTTTCTGTATTCTCCCATTGCTTTCTTATTGTTCAGCATCAGGAATAATCCTATGGCTATAAGTGGAACTGCCAGCATGGAAGAAGCCTGAGCCATAATGAGTGCATAGATTACGTTTCCCCGGAAAAAAACAGCCACAAACATCCCGATCAGCAATATGGCCGTGATAAATAGTTTGGTAGTCCGGTCGTTCATAGAACGCCCCAGGCCCAGACCATCCGCAAGCAATCCAGCTCCAATCACCGAGTTCACCATCATGGAGGAAAATGCGGCAGCACACAGGCCTACGCTAAAAACAATCTTGGCGGAACTCCCGAACAATGCTTCCATTTGCAGGGCCATATCGGCTGCCGAGTTTACCATGATCCCCCTGGGATGTAATGCCGCTGCTGAAGTAATTAGCACCGTGGCAGATATCAGACCAAGAAGCAGGATCCCTGCATAGGTATCCTTGAGGCTGCTCTTCAAATGCTTTATTTTCCAGCCCTTATCCTGGGCTAAATAGGATTGATACAGAGCGGCCGCCAGAGCAAATGATGTGGCCATCAATGCAGCTACCATATTTAAGCTGTCAGGGGAAATCTTTGTTGGAACAAATCCTCTGGCAAGCGGAGTAAGTTCTGGTCTGGTAAGAAGAAGATTGATAAAAAAAGCGAGGATCATGATCATCACCAGAATTTTCATCAGGTTCTCAAGAACTTTATAAAGGTTCTTCGCCCAAAAAATAAGGATGATTCCAAGAGGGGTAAAGATGACCGGCCAGATGCGTTCGTTAATGCCGGTGATTCCCTCCATCCCAATTCCAATCCCCAGGTTATTGCCAAACTGAAAGCTTGATGTGGAGAGAAAGGCCGAAATTCCGATTAAGACAGCAAACCACCGGCCATAAGTATCTGCTATGGATTGAAGAATGGATTTGCTGTTCACGACACCAAAGCGTGCTCCCATGGAAGTGTAGGTGATCATGAATACCATAGAAATCACAATCACCCAGAGGAAGGCATACCCATATTCTGACCCGATTCTTGAAGCAACGGTAATACTTCCTGGCCCCAGTACCACCGAAGCGATAATAAAGCCCGGTCCAAGCGATTTGAAAAAACTCTTAATCTTTCTAAACATCCTTTTTAGATTATTATGCCTGCCCTTCTAGCGTTAAAAAAAACCCCGCCTGGCTTTTCATAGGCGGGGTTTAATCGTTCGAGAAAAACCGGATGTGTAGCCGGGGACTAAACTCCGCTGAAATCCACGTTGTCGAAGACCAGCGAAGGCAGTATCCAGGATCGGCTTGGATCCACATCGCTGCCAACAGCTACCAGGTCCTTCCACAACTGCTTGAAGTTCCCGGTGATGTTCATCTCGGCCACAGGCTTGATCAGTTGGCCCTTCTCCACCAGGAATCCTTCAATTCCGTAGGAGAAATCGCCGGTGACAGCGTTGCTGTTTCCTCCATTAAAGCCGGTGACCAGGATTCCGCGGGGGATATCGGCCAGCAAGCCTTCCAGATCTTTTTCCCCTGGTTTGAATACCATGTTTGTGGTCCCTCCGGAGTTGGGTTCCATGCCCAGCTTCTTCCCATAATAGGTATCGATGAAATAGGTTTTAAGAACACCATTTTCAAATACCGGGCGTTTTTTCGTGGCAATGCCTTCTCCGTCAAACAGGCGTGAGCCCCGTCCGGAAACTATGAAGGGATCATCTGTGATGGTCAGCAGGTCCGATCCGATCTTTTCCCCGAGCATATCGATCAGGAAGGATTGCCTTTGCTGGATGGAAGAACCATTCAGCGCAGAGATCAGTGGTCGCAAGGGCTGTCCGGCCTGTTTGTTCTCCACGATCATGGGCATTTTTCCGGATTCTATTTTCGCCTGCCCCAGTCGGTCGACGGCTCTCTTGAGGGCTTTTTTCCCTATGTCCTTTCTTACCAGCTCGGAGCTGAAAATAGAAGATTCCCCCCAGTTGCCCCTGGGCCGGGCTTCCCCGTCAGTGACTGATACGGAAGCGTTCAGTGAATAGTAAGAGTTTTCAGAATCTCCTTCAAAGCCATTGCTGGCCACCATAACACTACCACTCAAACCATCCCGGTAGGATGCGGTGGCCGAGATGATTCGCTCATCCGAACCAAGTACTTCTTTTTCCAGGGCAAAAGCATCTTTTATCTTTTGCTGGGGATCGACCGATTTGAAGCCAGGGTCAACGGTTTTTAATTCGGGACCGTCTCCTTTGTAGTAGAGCTCAGGATCGGGAAGCATGCGGAATTCATCTTCGGCCAGGTAACGGGTTCCTGCTATGGCCTCTTCAATGAATTTACCAAGCTCCTCCTTGTTGTTCAGTCTGTTGGTGGAGATACTGGAATATTTATTGTCCACATAAAGGTTGATCTGCATGCCGTTCCGGTTGGATTCCTGAAGCTTATCTATCTTCTCGTCCCTTACCTCGATCTGGCTGCTGTTGTTGTTGTATATGGATACGCGGGCCTGCTGTGCACCATTCTGAATGGCGTGCTCCATGGCCCATTTGGCGATGCTGTATTTTTCGTCTTTGGTCATGATCAAATGTTTTCAGGATTATGCACTGGTTCCTCCCACGGTTAACTTACTAACCAGGACAGAGGGGAGACCCATTCCCACAGGAACAGATTGTCCGCCTTTTCCACAGGTCCAGGTTCCGGTTGCCGTCTTATAATCGCCGGCTGCCATGGTAATATCGGCCAGGGCCTGGGGTCCGTTCCCGATGATGTTAATGTCCTTGATGGGCTGGGTCAGTTTCCCGTTCTCGATCAGGGTTCCCGATTTCACAAAGAAGGTAAAATCACCAGCACCGATCTTCACCTGCCCATTGGTGAAATTGTCCACGTACACACCATAGTCGACGCTCGAGATAAGATCGTCGGTGGTGTGAGGACCATTTTCCATGTAGGTGATGCGCATGCGGGGAAGAGGCACGTGTCTGAAAGACTGACGACGGCCATTTCCGGTGGGCTCTACGCCGTAGTGCTTGGCACTGATCCGGTCGTGAAGATAGCTCTCAAGAACTCCATCTTTGACCAGGTAGATCTTTTTTACATCGTTTCCTTCGTCATCGATGTTGAGGGCACCGCGGTTGAATTCCATGGTCCCGTCCTCGACGATATTAATAAAGTCTTTGGCAATGCTCTTGCCCATCTTGTCGGAGAAAATGGACTCGCCTTTCCGGTTGAAGTCAGCCTCAAAGGGGTGACCCATGGCTTCGTGAAGCAGGATTCCAGAGCCACCGGCACCCAGTACCACAGGCAATTCCCCTGCTTTGGGTTTGCCGGCACCAAAGAGGAAGTTGGTTTTGCTAATGGCTTCCTGAGCCAGTTCTTCTACCAGGTCGTCGCTCAGGAATTCAAATCCCTGGCGTATCGAACGTGCAGAGTAATCGTTTTCAATTTGTCCGTCCTGTTCCATCACACAAACCACTCCCAGGGTAGCCATGGGGCGGTAATCACAGGTGAGCAATCCATCGGAGTTATAGAACATCACATAGGATGACTCGTCACGCTGGAACACCCGTGCCTTGGTGACCTTGTCGTCCAGTTCATACAAGCGGTCATTCACTTTCTGCACAAAAGGAATCTTCTGCTCCACGGTGGAGTTTTCCCATTTTTGGGAGACAGTATAGTAATTGGGAGATGTTTTTTCGATTAACTCACTCTGCTTGAAAGTCACCGGATCGTTGGCTATGTTGGCAGCGGTTTTGGCCACCTTCAGCATGTCGTCCAGGCTGGTGGTTTCGGTATAGGCAAAACCGGTCTGGTCGCCCTTCAAAACCCGGATCCCTACCCCGTAATCCACGTTTGAAAAAGCGCTGTTCACTTTTCCGTCTTCCAGCCCCAGGCTGTTGGAAAGGGTATGTTCGAAAAAGAGATCTGCATAATCACCTCCCTTGGACATGGCCTCTGCAATCACTTTTTGCAGCATTTCAGGAGTTACTTCAAAATGGTCTAGATAGCTTTTCACATCGGGAGAGATTTGAAGGTTCTGGCAGGATTTCAGCAGGGGGGGCAATACCATGGTCCCCGCGACAGCTGCACCGCCGGTTTTGATAAAGTTTCGTCTGTTGATACTCATAGTGTCTGGGTTTAGCTTTTAAAGGGCTCAATGTACAATTTTCCTGTGTATTTGGGAATAATCACACCTTCGTTTACGCGAGCATTAACAATCTTTAAGATATGGAAGGGAGGATGTAGCGGGTGACAAGGTCAAAGATGGCCCATTCCTGAATGGTGGAAGTGTCGGGATCTACATTGTTGGGCGCCGTGGACACCACGATCAGGTCCAGGTCTGGAAAGACAATCACAAACTGACCCCCGTAGCCGTAGCCCATGAATGAATCGTGGCCTGCAAATTGCCCGAGCCACCATAGCCGTGCGTAGTTGTAGTTCTTCCAGCTTCCCCATTCATTGGGGTGGGTATTGCTGGTCGATGGGGAGAGGGATTCTTCCACCCATGCCAGGTCCAGGATCTGTTTGCCCCTTAATCTTCCGTTCTGGAGATAGAGGAGTCCGAATATACCCATCTCCCGCGGAGTCACATGCATGGAGTTGCCGCCAAAACAGATGCCCTGGGGATCTTTTTCCCAGGAATCCACGTCAATGCCCATGGGAGCAAAGAGATGGATAAAAGCAAATTCATCGGTACCCATTCCTGTGGCCTCAGTGATCACACCCGAAAGCAGGTGCGTAATGAAGGTATTGTACCTCATTTTCTCTCCGGGATCTGAGGCCAGGGGATATTCAATGGTATTTTTGATCCAGTTGTCCGAGCTGTAGAGTTCCGAGTACACTTCATAGTCGTTTTCAGCTTCCCCCGGAATACCCATGCGCATGGTGAGCAGATGCTCAATGGTGATGTCCAGTTTTCGGGGATCCACTCCGGCCCTTACATATTGAGGGAAATAATCAAGCATTGGATCATCCAGATCCAGTCCGTAATCCCCGTAAAGCACCAGTCCGGTAATGGCCGATAGCATGCTTTTGGAGACAGACATGATGTTGTGGGGGCGGTCCATGTTGAAACCATTGTAATATTCCTCTGCAACAATTTTTCCGTTTCGGACCACCAGTAGTCCATCCACAAAGCCAAAATCCGAAGCCAGGATGAATGCCGAATCGAGCACGATCGGGTCCATTCCCTCAGCCAGGGGGGTGGAGCTTTTCCAAACAAAAGGTTCAAAAGGTATGCCTCCCGGTTCCTTGCTGCAGCCTGCAGACAAGAGTACCAGGAAAAGAAGATGAGGAATTATCCTATATATCTTCCTTATCTGAAAATAAATTCTTAGCATCCTGTTGTCTTTTAGATGTCTGAAACCGGTGCTTCCCTATCCCAAACCGGTAGATAATTGTTATTTTTATAGCTCAAAGCCATTACTGACTAAAGCTCAAACCATGAAAACCTTGAAAATGATTGCCCTTACCCTTGCCACTCTGGTGCTTTTTTCCTGCAGCAGCACAAGTACCGACGGTTGGATCTCTCTTTATGACGGTAAAAGCTTGGAGGGCTGGACCGCCTCCGAAAATACCGATGCCTGGAAGATAGAAGACGGGGCCATTGTGACCGGTGGTGAACGTTCCCACCTGTTTTATACCGGCGATGTACTGGATCACAGTTTTCTCAACTTCGAATTCAGCGTGGATGTGATGACCCAGCCTAATTCCAATTCCGGGGTCTATATTCATACCGAATTTCAGGAAGAAGGCTGGCCGGCCAAAGGCTATGAGTGCCAGGTGCTGAATTCCAGTGGTCCTGGTGAAAATGTGGAACGTAAAATGTCGGGGAGCATTTATGCAGTCCGGAATATCTGGAAGTCAGTGCAGGCCGACCATGAATGGTACACTTACCGCATTGTGGTTCAGGGAAAAACCATTCAGACCTATATCAACGATATGTTGCTTGCTGAGTATACCGAACCCGAGGTGTTGTGGAGACCAGAAGGCTGGGCCGGAAGGAAGCTGAGCCCAAGCGGGGGTACCTTTGCTTTTCAGTGCCACGATCCTGGCAGTGTGGTGGCCTACAAAAACATCAAAGTGAAGCCCCTGGCTGATGATTTACCCACCCCCGGAACTCCTCCCGAGGACCTGGAGTTTGAAGAGCAGATCGTAAGACTGGCCACAGCTAATATCCCCCTGATCGATTTCCATACCCATCTTAAGGGAGGGCTTACCCGCGAAGAGGCCCTGGCCCATGCACGCAGCTATGGTTTTAATTATGGAATTGCCGTGAACTGCGGTTTGAAAATGGGCTTTGAAAGTGATGAAGAACTGGAGAATTACCTGGATAGCTTCGAACCCACCCCGCTGGCCTGGCATGCCATGCAGGCAGAAGGCAGGGAGTGGTTGGATCTGTTCAGCGAGGAAAGCCGGGATCGTTTCGACTATGTCTTTACCGATGCCATGACCTGGACCAACAACAGGGGAGTCAGACAACGTCTCTGGATTCCGGATGAAACCGATGTGGGTGATCCCCAGGATTTTATGGATCAGCTGGTGGAAAACATAGTAAAAGTGGTGAGCAGTGAGCCCATAGATATCCATGTGAACCCCACCTTCCTGCCTGCCGAGATCGCGGACCGCTACGACGAATTGTGGACCGATGAACGAATCGACAAGGTGGTAAAAGCCCTGGCCGAAAGCGGGGTCGCCCTGGAAATTAACAACCGTTATCAAATTCCCAGTGTTGCCATTATCAAGAAAGCTAAGGAGGCAGGGGTGAAATTCACCCTGGGAACCAACAATGGGGGTGCCAACGATCTGGGCCGGATGGACTATGGCATCCAGATGATCCGGGAATTAGGCCTGACTTCACAGGATATGTGGTATCCGGGGATGTAGTACCTACTCTTCTGCGGGAGGAAGGAACACATCTTCCACTACATGCACCACACCATTGGAGGCGTCTATGGTGGCCATAATCTTGGATCCGTTAACATAAGTTCCCTAAGGAACTGCTCACCAGATACCTGGCACCTCTGGCCAATCAAAGCCTTACGGAGGATGAGGCGCGAAAGATCCTGGAGTATTTCAGGACCCTGGAATAGTGAAATAGGTGGAGCAATGCTCCTGGTCTGGAACAACACAGTAATGGGAATATCCTCTTTTACTGATAAGTTCGATGATGGGAGCCGGAACAAAGGGAGTGGTGAGTAAAAAGATCTCACCCGCTTTGGTTCTTTCCAGGTGTGCCAGCACCTCCTGCATGGGATTCTGACCGGAATCGATCAGCGGTGATGCATCAAAGGAGATTGAAACCTTACCGGGATCAAACCAATCCGGCTTCTCGTAAGTGATGTCATCGCCGGAGACATTCCCTTCAAAAAGCTGCTGCCCGACTTCCGACCTGAGCGTATTGATGATCTCTGTTACAGGTATCCTCCCAAGGGAAGCCGCTTGTTGTAAGGTGGCCACTTTTGCTACTGTTTTTCGAAGGACCGGACTCTTAAGCTTCTGGAAGGCAGGTGAGAGCTCTATCAAAATGGGTTCAAGTTCGGGATAAGCATCAAGCAATTCCCCAACCCGGGTCTTTGGGCTAATGATCAGTTTCTTATTTTCGGACATCATTTTTCAGTATAACTTAATAGTCGTTGTTCCCCCTCTAACTTTCTCAAATCAGTGATGTCCTGAACCACCTCAAGGGTGCCCAGGTATTTGTTATATTCATCCTTCATGGCATAGTATTCAATGTGCACAAACATGCCTTGCATTTCAAGCCAGAAAGCTGCCCGCTCTTCTTTTCCGGATTTGAAGTCACTAATCACCTGCTCCACCACATGTACACTTTTGGGAGGATGGCATAACCTGACATCTCTTCCAATGACCGCCCGGTTGCGCTTAAAGATTGGTTTTTTACCATGGGAAAAGAATCTTACCTTATCCTGGCTGTCTACAAAGGTAAGCTCCACAGGCATGGTGCCGAAAATCCCAATGAGTTCAGGGAGGGACAATCTGCCACTGGGAAGTTGCACACTGCCTTCCAGGGTCCTGGCTACCGGAGATGGCTCAAGACCTTCAGGTTTCCATTCAATTTCAGGATCATACAAACAGTAACCAATTTCAGGACTCTCCTGGGAGATCTGGTACCATTCTTCGTCGCTGAGCTTATCCATACACATGGGAAGAAGGATTTCTTCCTCCTTCATGATCATATCATAAACTGCCCCGGAGGCTGGCTTTAGTAGTAGCTCCACCACAGTACCAAGTTCATCAATGTCCATTTCACCTCCTACATCAAGCCCTTCGCGGGCCACCTTTAGCAACTCCCTGGTTTCGTCATGTTTCCCCCACATGACTTTAGGAGGGCCTGTAATGTTGTATTTTTCAAGGTAGGGAAAGAGGAGATTCTCTTTGCGCAAATAGTGCTTCTCTACATCCATCAGGTTGTTAAAAAAAGCTTTCATCTGAAGGATATAGGTGCTTAGCTCAATTTCATCCGGGTGGTGGACTTTTTCGTAGAAGTGGCCCAAAGTCTGTATCAGCTTGCTAAGCTCCCGGTTCTCCCTTTTAAAGGTGTCCACCGGATGACCATCAGGAATCTCCTGAGCACCGGTCTGGTCAATATGGCCCTCCAGGACCTGGGTATGTATATCACAGAATTTTAGTACCTCCTCCTCAGGCAATCCTTCATTGATAAGCTCCTGCTCCACCTGTACAACCTCATTGTATGGGATGCTTTTCAATAGTGTTACAAGCCTTCCTCGTACTTCATCAGGTGCGGTCCCTTCGTGAAGTTGAAGAATCATATGTTTCAATAATTCTTTTCGAGTCTGATTGTCTTTGTTTAATTCATCCATTTTCCTTTGCTCTATGGGTTTTATGGAGGTAATTTACAAAGAATAGTTCTAAATAAGAATGTAAATATTA
>Ga0316191_10000722_pt1 | contig 21905 bp, 19 predicted proteins | sample Eddworburr2cm_MG_FD_204928 | JGI IMG/M metagenome (GOLD analysis project Ga0316191, IMG submission 204928) | Coastal sediment microbial communities from Maine, United States - Eddy worm burrow 2 cm | ecosystem: Environmental > Aquatic > Marine > Coastal > Sediment | place: USA: Maine... | reverse complement strand
AGGCCAACCCACGACAATCGTAAGTCCATTCAACGCCGGTAGCGGCCCGGTCGTTTTGAACTCGACCCGTCCGGCTGTATCTATGCGTGACGTGTAGTCCCGATTCGTGGAACGGAAAGAACCGGTGTACGCCTCAGCAGTGAGGTCATTCGCGGACACATCAAAGCCGAATGCAACGGTAGCGCTCGCACTGTCAATTGGAAACACCCACTCCACACCGGTGACATTCCAATACAACTCGTCGTGGTCCTCGAAAAATCCGAGCATGCGACTGGCCCGATAGCGAAACCGGTACGTATGCTCGCCGTTGTTCAGGTAGCGATTGGAGTTCCCGAAGTAAACTCGTTTGCCGTCGCGAATATCCTGCATATGGAAGTCTTCGCTGGCGTTATTGCGTAGCACCGAAAGCGGATCGAACCCGACGACGTATTGATTGCCGAACTTGTCCTCATATTCAGTCGGGAAATCACGATAAATACCGCGCCGGATACGATTCCCTTCGGCACGAACGCGAATCGTTTCTGTTACCTCGATCCAGCCGTCCTTCATGATCAGGACATCGCTGTGAAAATCGAGAATGCGCTCGTCGGCAAGAACCGAACTCGACAGCAGCAACAAGCACGCAACAAGCTGCTTCATTCTACGGAGCCGAATTTCATCAGCGGCACATTGGCCGCGTCATCGCTGCTTTTCTGAAAATACGCACGGCCATCAAAACCGAACATGTTCGCAATGAGGTTGCTTGGCACGGTTTCGGTCATCGTGTTGTAGTCACGCACCGAGCCGTTGTAATAGCGGCGCGCGAATTGCAGATAGTCCTCCGTTTCCACCAGTTCATTTTGCAGATTCAGGAAGTTCTCGTTGGCCTTCAGGTCAGGATAGTTTTCAGCCAGTGCGATGAGCTTTTGTACGCTGGAACTGAGTTGTTCTTCGGCCGCGCCGCGCGCGTCAATATCAGTCACCCGCATCGCCTCGGCGCGCAGCTCAATGACGGCTTCGAGTGTCGCGCGCTCGTACTTGGCGTATTGATCGACGGCTGTGACCAGCCGGGGCACCAGGTCATGACGACGTTGCAGCTGCACGTCGATATCGCTCCAGGCGGAGTCGACTCTGTTGCGGCTGCGGATCAAACGGTTGTAGAGATACACAACGGCCGTGGCTAGCAGAATTAAAACGATGATCACTAGATACATAGCGTCCAATCGTACCACCACATCAGGCATTGAGTGGGGTGTTGCTCAACGGAAGTAAAGCGGACCGAAGGGAGCCATGGAGTTGAGCAATACGCCGCTCAATGCCCGCTTACTGGCTTAGTACCAGAAAGAGAAGAAGATCTGGATGATGTCCGACTCGAGCTGATACAAAGGCTCGCTGCCAAGGCTCGCGCCTGCACTGATATCGGAGAATTCATGGTAGTCAACTGACAAGAATGAGTACGACACATTTGCCGTGCCACGTTTGATGAATCCCCAGCCATCCGGATCGTTGATGAATTCATAGCTGCCACCGATCTTGACCGTGTGGCTGGTCAGAGGACTCAGTTCTTTGTCCCGGCCGCGAAAATTAGTCGCCTCGGAGCGCGAAAACAGATCACTGTAGAAATGCGCGCCGGTCTGATCGTGATAGCGGTACTCCCCGCTGAATATGAATTGCTTCCAGGGGTGAGTGTATTCGATCGAAACGGTATTCGATTCGATATCCCAGGTGTCTGTAAAGAAGCGGTACTCCCCTTCAAGCGCCGCTCGCCACGGCAGGTAATACCTGGCACGCAGTCCGACCGCATTGCTCGTGCGCGTATTTGGATACAGCTCAGACTCGTACGAAAACCCACGCCCCGAAGTCGGGTCTGCGAAACGCACTGACCGATACGGATTATTCAGGAACCCTTCGTCGGTAATTGTCTCGAAATTCAATGTTGCAATCAGATTTCGCGTCAAAATCTGTGTGAGGCCAATGCCGTAATGTTGACGATCGACCTCACGGTCGAAAGTCGGATCGTCTGAACGACCTACAAGGTCATCGCCCAACGCATAGCTAAGCGTCAGCGTCGTCATATCGCCAAACATGTCCTGACTGACCGAGAAACTATAGGTCTTGGCATCAAAGTCCGACTCGACGCTGCTGCTATAGCCGACCCGCATTGTTGTATTGCCGCGCAGATAATCCATGCCGAGCGACCATTGCGTGCGTTCCTCGTCGTAAGGACTTGCGGTGGTAATGACATCGATAGACGCCGAGCTGATCATATCGACGTAGTAATTGCCCACAACTGACGTGCTCTTGCCAAGCTGCTTGCGCACAAGAATTGACGGCCCATCGATCTGCACACCACCACCATCATAAAGGTGGTACAGAAGGTCGGAGCGATCCTCAGGCAGCACGCCGGCCAAAGTGCTACCGGACATGAAAATGCCCAGTACAAGAATGCCAATGCCGCGCCGAATATTCATCAGTCCGTAAGCTGCCTTAGTTGCAGCCACAGCCGCCACCGGCGCTGCCCTGGCCGCCCCGAGCGCCCTCACGGGCCTCGTAGACGTGCTGAATGTACGCACTGGATACCGGATTCATGTCCAGGGCCATTATCGGGTCTGCGAGCCGGTCGCGCTCGTAGGGCTTCACCCAGGGCTCGATGTTGCTGCAACCGACCGTGGCTGCGAGTACCGAGATAAGTACCAAAAGTCGCCCAAACGCTTTGATATTCATGTTCATGTCCTTACTTTATCCTGCCGCGCAAGGCCGAACCGTGATCTCTGCCTCAGAAGAACACTGTCATGCCGATCGTGCCTTCGAGATTGTGCGTTGTCTTCTCGCGGCCGAGGATATCGATATCGAATAAGTGATCACGGAAATCGACGTGAAACGCGATCGAATCAGTGAACAGGAAACGAAAACCCGCGCCGAAATTGACGGTAAAGCGATCGTCGTCCGCGAACTTGGTCGAGCCAAGTCCGGCAATCAGATAGAAATTGGTGTTATACGCCCTGCCTTCGCCAACAAACACTTCGCCTGGCAAGACGTTGTAGCCGAGGTTGAGGTTGTAATAGGTCAAGGTGCGATCATCGAAGAGACGCGCCCCGCCGGAGAGAAGCTCGAAACTGGTCAGACTGGCTTCTGACTGACCCAACGTAGCCTCAACGAAAAAGCCTTCGGTGACGTGATACGCAATGCGCACGCCATAAACGGCGTCACTGCCAAAATCCTCGATATTCATGATGCCGGCGAAGGCACCTACCTCGAAGTCCTCACGATCGATCGCGGGCTCTTTGATTTCGCGGCGCTCTACCTGTGGATCGATGATCTGCCCAGGCGGCTCTGCCGTCGGCGGCGGCGCCTCATCATCGCCGATACCGAACAGGTTTTTCGTGGCTGCACAGCCCGAAAGCGTGATCACCGCAGTGATCAGAAAAAGAACGCGAACCCGGCTTTCCATTCTGCTACTTCCTCATTCTCGTCTCGGCTCGTGAAAACCACGTAGCTCTTGTACTCGACGCGAAATACAAATCGTCTCGTTGCATAAATACGCAGACCTGCGCCCACGTGTCCGACCTGGTCAGTGCGATCATCGCCCTGGATAATCGTTGACTTCGGCGAGGTGTGAATAACGCCAGCGCCCAATGTGAAAAATGGCGAAAATCGCCAGTCCGGCCAGGTCTCATGAACGACGTTAACACTGCCCATCCAGCCGTTCGAAAAATTTCCCAAAATTTGTGAACCCCATACCTCAATAGAGACATGCGGGTTGAGCGAATAGCCACCGTAGAGAGAAATGATGTTGGCGCCACCAAAGTCTCCGGCGAGAATGCCCGCCTCCCACTTGGCATTGGTGAAGTCCTCAAGCGTGGCCCGGGCAAAGTCCACTTCAGAACCATCCGGCTTGAGCGTTAGCTCCATTTGCGCCTGGTCAACCCAGCCCTCTACACCACGGTCCGTGCGGACCTGGTACCAATCAGTGCGTTGCATGACAATCTCAACGGATTCACCGCGATCGACAACATGAAATATCGGGAAGCCGCGGCCAGGCCCCGTATGCATTTCCAAATACGGGTCGGCGATCGCCACTTTGCGAAGTTCTCTCTCGGCGGCCTCTGCGGGTCCGGGTGCGATTGCCAGCAGCGCAAGGGCTAGAAGGCAGACACACCAAGCGGACGAACTACTGCGGGACGTCGAAGGGATTGTTGTAGTACTGGGCTCCGACATCCAACCATTCCGCAATTAAGCGTCTCTCCGCGCTAGATAAAATATCATAATGAATCGTGTCCGCCGGATCTTCGAATCGACTGAAGAAGCGACCGGATGCCCGAGCACCGGCAATCGTTGCTGGTGATCCGATCGGTATTGGCGCCAAAATCGGGTTCCCAAGGTCATCGACCTCGCCGTTCGGTTGCATTACGTCGACCAGCTGGCCACCGACCACTTCCTGAAGATTATCAGTAACTAACAGCTCGCGATAGGCGTGCAGATGATCCGGCACATCGATGGAGAGCTGATCCGTCAGTTCAAGTTGGCCCGCCGGCGGAATAACAGTTACGCCGTCGTCAGGATCGATGTAGGGGAACGTGTGGCACGACGTGCACTGTTTGTCGACCTGCAGCCCATTGCCGTCCAGAATCGGGTCGCCCACCGCGTCAAACTGGGGACGTGGCAGTCCCCACAGCGGGTGAATTATGGACTCGTAATTGATCACGCTGCGGCACTGTGCCTGCCAGTCCTGCTGGCAGGCGAGCGTCGTCGGTGAGGTTGTCAGGAGGTCTGTGTAAGACATGTCGATATCGACGTTGTTGGCCCGAATGACAGGATCGGCCGTCCAGACATCGGTATACAGCACGTTTATTGATGGCTCGATTGATGAACATTCGAATTCACCAGGCAGCGTCGTGCAGCCCTGTGTAATCCGTGCACGAACCTCGGCCATCGTCTCCCCCGGCGTGCCAATGAACCATTGTGGGTCTGTGTTCGGAAACTCGAGCAGGCCTGCTGATGCACCGGCGTAGGCCGAGTCGAACGCATCGTAACGCCCATGTGACAAGCCACTGTTGCCAACGTGGCAACCGTTACACTTGAGCTCCTGTCCCGGGCGCACTGTGATCCAGTTTTGGTGCCGCGCTGTAATGCGCTTGCCGTTCTCGTCAACGACGCTGATCGCGAGTGCAACATTGGCCGGCACCTTGGTGACGACAGAGCCATCCGGTTCGATCATTGCGTAGGCCACGATTTCCTTCATGCCTTGCGCCGTGCTGACGCCGAAATCGGTGTCGTCGAGATCAACCAGGTCGTCATCAGGTAGAGACACGGCCTTTTCGATTCGTAAGAAGCGTGCCAGACGATCCGCGGCGGGCGTCAGTGCCGGATCGGCAATTGTCGGAATATCGACAACGGCTCCACCATCAAAGTCATAGACGCTGCGAATATTGAGAACACCCTCTGCCGCGGCAGCGATCGAAGGATCCAGCGCAAATGCCGCAGACCCATCGAGGATGACGGGCGGTGCGATCTTCGGATCAGCAGCGACAACTTCCGTGAAAATGAATCCCTCCTCACCGCGCACAACCGGCAGCTGGGTGTTGTCACGCGGGTCATACATCCAGATACCGTATAGCGGGGGCGCAACGACATAGCTTCCGACAACCGGTGCGACAGGATTGACTGGGTCGGGCTGCACGAACAGCTGCGCGAGCCGGTCATCAGTGCACGGCACGATATTGAAATCGTCCGTCGCCGGATCGCCATCGTCGGCAAGAATTTCCTGCAGGCGACACTGACTCCAGCTCACCAGCAATCGATTGGTGCCATCCAGAATCGGATAAACCGAACCGTAACGTCCACCCGGTGACGGTTGGCCAGGAACGGTCGAAACCTGATTAATGGTCGCATCTTCCTGAGCCGGGCCGTTCAAAATACCGATGTTGGCAGCCGTCGGTTGTGTAATCTCCAGGTACTGCGGCGTATCAATCGCCACCAGCTCGCCACCGCCTTCGGTGTCAGTGAAGGGACGGATCAGCGTCATGATACGCCCGTCTTCAAGTTCGCGCGGTTGCGTAAATTGTATGATAGCGCCGTCGGTACCGGTCGCATGGCTCTGCTTGCCATACAGCAGCTCAAGATCCGAGCCATCCGGATTCATGCGATACAGATGAACAGCGTCGTTATTTGGGCCCGCATGATCCCAGCGGCTGAACACGATCTGACCGTTCGACAGAATCGCCGGATCGAGATCGTGACTCTGGTTATAGGTAACTTGCTCTACATCACCCGTACCGTCGTCGCTCATCACGTGCAGGTTGAATGTGTATTCGTTCTGATCCTCGTCCATCGCCGGAAAGCCTGGCTTGCCTTCATCCAGCAAAACCGCCTGTGAGCGCGTCTGCCGTGTCGACGAAAAGATGATGCGGCCATCTGGAAGGTACTTTGGCATGATGTCGTGACCAATCTCGGCAGTCAGGTCGGAGACGATGACACGCTCGAGAACGGCACCATCAAAGGTGTACTTCCAGATATTCCAGGTCGGCAGATCTTCTTCATTCAGGTTTGGATCGAAGGGATAGCGCATTGAAAAAACAAGTGCGCTGCCGTCATACGCTATCTCAACGTCGCGAATTGCCGCCATACCCTGGGTCAATTCACCGGTAATATTTATTGCTTCGGCACTTGGGGAAGCTCGGTCACGAAAGAACAGATCGGCACCGAAATCGAAAGTAATTTGTTCGCGAAAATCCGATTGTGCGAAGTCACCATTATCATCCACAGGAATCGGTGCGCGAATGTACGCTATTGGATAATCGACGACGACAGGATCTGCGTCCTGACCCGTTCCAATGCTGACTCCGTCTCCTTGACTACAGGCAGCAATAATCGCTGTCGCCGATATCATTGATATCAGCGACGCACTGCGGAATGCCTTGCGAGCAATTCCTTCCTTAGTTTTTAGCGATTTCTTGAACATAGCTGTTACCTCGAGTCTTCCTGATGACTCGCAAGGAAGACCTTAGTGTGGACGCGTAGCCGGCGTCATACCGTTAACGCGATCACAGTCCTCACCCCAGTATAGGTGAGGTATTGCAGTGCATGTAATGTCGACAAAGGGCGACAGTACGCAGGTTCCAGCCGCCATTAACTGTGCAACGTCAGTTTGTGTTTTTGCGCCACAGCTAAAAGTCGCACCGGCTATGCGTTGTTCGTACTTATTGTTTGGAAGTGACGACATTCGATCGCCATGTCTGTCTTAGCAGACAGTTACACACTCCACTGCAATCAACAGCTTAGCTCCGCCGCCCCTGTTTGCTGTGCGCAAAGCCCGACATTGACTTGACATAGCGCCGTGCCCGGATACACCTGGAGATCATCCATAAGTTACTGTTTTTTATTGAATTATAAGTCTATTTTCGAACTTCGAAGCCGGCTGGCACAGCCCTTGCTTTATGGATAGCAGATCGATTGATTTTAGACAGGGGCCGATTCTTGTGTGCAGGGACTGTGAGAGCTTTCACGGTGCTTGGGGCGGTTAACTGTCAGCATCGGGTGAGAAGAAAGATATGAATTACAGGACGTTGACGAAAATGAGACAAGCCAAAGACCAGGGATGGACTGCGATGCTTTCGCACTTCTTACTCGTTGCGGTAGTTGCAACTGGTTTGGTTGCACCAGCGCAGGCCGGTGATCGTGAACAAGCTAAACGGCTGCATGATCGCCTCGCGGGAGTTCCTCCGACTGACGCAGTGTTGCAAGACATGCAAGACCTGATCGCGGTCGGCGATGCCTTGGGTGCTGCCGATCTGGCCATGGATAATGTGAATTTCTATAACGTCACATTGAAAAACTTCGCGGCGCCCTGGACAAATCGCGACCAGTCTGTCTTCGTGCCATTAAATGACTATATCGCCACGGTCATCGGCATGATCCGCGACGACGTTCCGTTTAATACATTGCTTTCGGCGGATTTGACCTACAGAGGCAATGGCAACATCGTGCCGACGCTGCCGTCCGCAAACGACAACCGGCATTATGAAGAGCTGGAGGCGAACAACATCAACTTGCGTGACGAACTGGTCGACGTCACACAGTCTTCTATAAGCGGCATCCCACCATCCGCCACCGCCGGCGTCATTACGTCGCGCGCTGCATCCGAGGCATTCTTCATTGCCGGTACCAACCGCGCGATGTTTCGTTTCACCTTGCTGAACCACATGTGCAACGACATGGAGCAAGTACATGATCCGAAGCTGCCGCCAGATCGTATTCGCCAGGACGTTAGCCGCAGCCCCGGCGGTGATAGTCGTCTGTTTCTGAATAACTGCGTAGGCTGCCACACGGGTATGGACCCGATGGCGCAGGCGTTTGCCTACTACGACTACAATCAGGATCCAAATAACCCTGAACTCGGACGCCTCGACTACAGCGCGAGCGGCCCAGGACCTGGCGGCACGGTGCAGGCCAAGTACTTCAACAACGACCTGAATTTCCCGCAAGGCTTCCGCACACCCGATGACAGCTGGGACAACTACTGGCGCGAGGGTCAGAACGCCTACCTTGGCTTTAGCCCGGCACTGACGGGTAGCGGCTCTGGCGCGAAGTCTCTTGGTGAGGAACTTGCGAACAGCGATGCCTTCGCGGCTTGCCAGGTACGCAAAGTCTTTCGGGCTGTTTGCCTGCGCGACCCAGACCTGGGCGACCCGGTCGACAACAGCGACCTTATGGCGTTTACGAGTATCAAAAATTCATTTCGCAACGGCGCTCCGGCTTACAGCATGAAGCGAGTGTTTGCCGAAACCGCCGTTTACTGCATGGGCCAGTAGGGAGACTGAATCATGACCAACGCTACTGGAAAAGCTGTGCAGTTGTCGCCGATCGACAGAAACGATCGGCCTTCGACCAGAATGGCACTTCTGGCCGTTGCCGCAAGTATCGTACTTGCAGCGTGCGGCGGCGGTGCGCAGACGACCGCTAACCCGCAATCGATCGTGCCTGGTGGCTCGACCGGTATTCAATACAACGGTCCGGATCCGCTGAATGCTGATGTGGAGAAGTTCAAACAGGAACTTTGGGCGAGCGCCATTACCACGGGCGGTTGTGATTCCTGCCATAGTCAGTCTGGCGGCCAAGTGCCGATGTTCGTTCGTAACGACAACATCAACGATGCGTATGATGCCGCTTTGACGGTTACAGACACGGGTGAACCGTCGCTGTCACGCCTGGTCGAGAGAGTCAGCAACGGCCATAACTGCTGGGTTGCAGACCCGGGTACTTGTGGCGCGCTCATGACCCGCTGGATTGAGGCCTGGGTTGGTGAGGCTGCCGGTGGCGGGCGTGAGATCGTACTACTTCCCCCTGCGGCTCAGGCTCCGGGTGTGTACCGGAACTTCCCATCTGACCCCGGCGAATTCGAGACCACCGTGTACCCGCTGCTCGAGCAGTACTGCTCAAATTGCCACAGCTCTGAATCCGCCAATGCGCAACAGCCGTACTTTGCCGATCCGGACATCACAACTGCATATGATGCGGCCAAACCGAAAATCAATCTCGTGGAAGCGGCTAACTCACGACTCGTTATTCGCCTGCGGACGGAGTTCCACAATTGCTGGACGACATCGTGCTCGAATGACGCACAAGATATGGAAGATGCGATCGATCTGTTTGCCGGCAACATTACGCCGACAACAGTCGATCCATCCCTGGTTACATCGATGGCGATGAAGCTGACCGATGGCACTATCGCGTCGGGCGGCAATCGCTTCGAGGACTATCAGATCGGTTTGTGGGAGTTCAAGACTGGTAGAGGCACGATCGCCTATGACACGAGCGGTCAGGGCCCGGCTGTAGATCTCAACCTGTCGCCAGAAGTTACCTGGTATGGCGGCTGGGGCATCACGATGAATGGTGGCAAAGCCCAGGCAACGACAACGGCCAGCGGCAATCTGCACCAGGTCATCACCGATGCCTCCAACGGTCAGTTTTCGATCGAAGCCTGGGTCATTCCGGCGAACGTAACGCAGGAAGAGGCGCGCATCGTCACGTACTCTTCTGGCGGTGACTCACGCAACTTCACATTGCAGCAGACGCTATATAACTATGACTTCCGTCTGCGCATGAGCACGATGGATCCAACCACGGGACTCAATGGTGACCCGGCGGTGTCAACTCCAGACGCCGACGAAGTCCTGCAAGCGACACTGCAGCACGTTGTGGCGACCTACGACCCGATCGAAGGACGCAAGATTTTTGTTAATGGCCAACTCGTAACGAATGCCGACCCGATTGAGGGTGGCAATCTGAATGCCTGGCAAAATACGTTCGCCTTCGTACTCGGTAATGAGGCCTCTGGCCAGCAACCATGGCAGGGCACGATTCGCCTCGCAGCCATGCACCGCCGCGCGCTGACCCAGGAGCAGATTCAGCAGAACTACGATGTCGGTGTCGGCGAGAAATTCTTCCTGCTATTCGATATTTCGCACCAGGTCAAGAATATCCCGGTGACCGAGCCATCTGACCAATCATCGTACATCCTGTTTGAGGTCTCGCAGTACGACAGCTATGCCTACCTGTTCGATCGCCCGCATTTTGTGACGCTGGATGGATCGACCCCTGAGGGAATACCCATTGAGGGCTTGCGTGTGGCAATGAACGGCCTTGAGGCACCGGTGGGCCAGGCCTACGCAACTCTGAACGACACATTGAGCGCATCGCTGTTCGAAGAGCTCGGACAGCCACTGTCAACACTTGGCGCCGTGCTGCCACTTGAGCAAGGACCGGAACTCGATGAGTTCTTCCTAACCTTCGATCAGCTGGCCAGCTTCGGCTTTGATCGTCCGGACGACCCAATGCTTGTAGTCACGGAGAATGACCTCGCACCGGCATCCGAAATTGGTTTGCGGACATTTGACGAGATCAATGCAACATTCTCGGCCGCAACGGGTATCGACTGGACGGACTTCGCGAATGTTGACCTGACCTACCGGGAACTCAGGCAATCTATGCCTGCTGTGGAAGACATTAACACCTTCCTGTCCTCACACCAGGTGGCAGTCACACAGCTCGCAATCGCTTACTGCGATGCCCTGGTCAATATCGACGGCAACCCAAATCCGATACGCGGGCAGATGTTCCCGGGCTTCAATTTTGATGCACCGAACACGACAGCATTTGCTGTAGGTAGCCGGGACGCGTTCGTGAATCCGCTCATTGACTGGATTATGGGCACCGGCCTTGGCTCACAGCCAAACCGCCTGGACGTTTATGCAGAACTCGCATCGTTCCAGAACGTTGATCCGCTAGGTCGACCCGACAATCTGGTAGACCGCTTACTCGATCCTCCGCTCTTCGATGAGGACGGAATTCGCCTGCTGGACGCAAATGGCGATCCACTTTTGCCGAGCAATACACGCGGCATTGCCAAAGGTGTTTGCGCAGCCATGCTCGGCAACGCAGTAACACTGATTCAGTAATAGACAGGACAAGGAAAGGAAATACAGATATGGCTAAGAAACGTAATGCACGGCACTGGGATGAGCCGCAGTATCACGCCGACCATCCGCGTCCTGTCACGCGCCGGCAGTTTGTATCGCAGGGTTTCATGACGGGCGCTGCCTGTACCACGGGCGCGGGCGTATTGAGTTTGTTTTCAGATCCACGCGAGGCGATGGCTTCATTGTCAGGTGACCTGCGTCCGTTGTTGCTTAATCCCTGCCAGATTGCGACCAACGGTGCAGCCAAGATACCGTTTATCTGCTTCGACCTTGCAGGCGGTGCGAACATCGCAGGCTCAAACGTGCTGGTCGGCCAGGAAGGCGGCCAGATGGACTTCCTGTCGACGGCGGGATATCGCAAGATGGGCCTACCCGGCAATATGGTTCCGGGTCTTATCGATCCCGATCTGCAGCGGCCGTATGAAAACTTCGATCTCGGACTGGGCTTCCACCTGGACAGCGCCTTCCGCCGCGGCATCATGAACAGCCTGACGGCTGGCAACGAAACATTCATAAACGGCGCCGTCATTCCGGCACGATCGGATAACGATACCGGCAACAACCCGCACAATCCGATGAACGGCATTGCGCGTGCCGGAACCGGCGGCCTCGGTGCCGACGGCTCGATTCTCACACTGACCGGAACTGAAAACACCGCATCGGGTGGCAACTCGACCTTGCCGCAGATGCTCATGGATCCGAGCCTGACGCCGACCAAGGTTGACCGTCCGGCGGATGTCGTCAATCTTGTGGATACCGGCGACCTGGTCGGTATCTTGTCGAAACAGGATGCCACGGCCGTCATGGAGTCGATCTACAGAATCAGTGACCGCAAGATGGATCAGGTGAACACGCAAATATCGCAAGACGACGTCATCAAAGAGCTGGTTCGTTGTGGCTATCTGAAGTCTGCCGATATTGCTGACCGTTTCGGCGGTGTGCCAATTGACCCGGGTCTGGACCCGGAAATTGTGGGGCCAGGTGGTATTTTCTCGGCCGCCGAATTCAATGCCAACGATCGCGATGGAGAGGAATTCCGCAAGACCGCGGCCATCATGAAGCTGGTTATCAACGGCTACGCCGGTGCAGGCACCATCGAGATGGGTGGTTACGACTACCACGGCGGGCGCAGGGCCGAAGGCGAAGTCAAAGACGAGCGCGCAGGACGCTGCATGGGCGCATGTCTCGAGTACGCCGCTCGCATGGAGGTGCCGCTGATGCTGTACGTCTTCAGTGACGGCTCGTTATCTTCAAACGGTGCGATCGATACGACTGAGGCAGGCCGCGACAAGGGCGAATGGTCGAGTGACAACTCGTCCACCGCGGGAGCCTTTTTCCTCGTTTATAACCCGGGCCGAAGACCGACGATTATCGGTGCGACAGCCGAAGAACAGGCGCTGCATCAGCAGATCGGCTATATGGATGCAGGCGGTTCTGTCGCGCGCGCAGCGACGCCGGCGGCGAACAATGTCAATGCACTCGTTAACACGGTATTGCTTAACTACATGGCCCTTCATGATGAGCTCGGTCAATTCGCGAACGTGTTTCCAAATCACGGTCTCGGAGATCCATCAACGCTCGAGAGATGGACAGCGTTTGAACCGATTTGTAGCGGCACAATCGGTAATCTCACCTAGCATTTGGTCGCAATGCGAATAGAAAGACCGGTCTGCTGACCGGTCTTTTTTTTGGGCCTGCTTTATACTCCCGGCATGCCAGATATCCTGACTGACATCCTCGCTTGCCCGCGCTGCGATAAGACTCCGCTCGCGGAGTCGGACGGCGTTTACAGTTGTGTTGCCTGCAAAATCGACTTCCCGTCAATTGATGGTATTCCGTGGATGTTTGCCGAGCCGCAGGCAACGCTCGGCGAATGGCGAGGACGGCTGCAATTTGCGCTGCAGCAACTTAGTCAGGAATCCGCGAAACTCGACGGCGAAATCAACAACAAGGATCTGCGCCCACTGAGCAAGCGCCGCATAAAGCGCTATAAGAAGGCGACGGACTCACACCGTCGTTCGCTCGCGAAACTGTTGCTGCCGGTCGATGTGCAGTCTCTGCATGGAAACTATGAAAGTTACCTTGCCTTGCGCACTCGCCTGCCGTCCGATCAGGCGCTCAACACTTATTACGCCAACGTGCATCGTGACTGGGCATGGGGTGATGAAGAAAACAAGGCATCGCTCAAACAGGTGCGATCGGTTCTTCATGAAAATGCCGAGCTTGGCAACGTACTCGTTCTGGGTGCCGGTGCCTGTCGACTCGCCTACGACCTGCACATGCAAACCGATTGCACGGCAACCGTCGCGATGGACTTTAATCCCTTGTTGTTACTCATAGCGCAGTCGGTCATGCGTGGAGATAGCTTGAAACTCTACGAGTTTCCGATTGCGCCGAGGTCGCTCGAAGACGATGCAGTGTTGCGCACGCTGGCTGCACCCGAGATTGTGCGCGACGGGTTTCACTTGTTGCTCGGTGATGCGACCAGGCCACCATTTGCGGCGCAGTCATTCGATACTGTCGTCACACCGTGGCTAATCGATATCATCAGCGAGGATTTGCCGATCCTTGCCGCGCGCATCAACGGGCTGCTCAAACCTAACGGGCGCTGGGTCAATTTCGGCTCATTGGCGTTCTCGCACCCGGATCATGCGCGTCGTTACAGCCCGGAAGAGACGAAGTCGATCGTATCCGAGAACGGTTTTAGCGACCCGTACGTCTCCGAAGCTACCATTCCTTATATGTGCTCGCCTGCGAGTCGCCACGGTCGCCAGGAGCGCGTGCTTTCATTCTCGGCGTACAAAGAACGCGAAATGGAGCGACCCGATCGACATCGTGCCCTGCCCGACTGGATTGTTACGGGCAAAGAACCTGTGCCGCTGACACAGTCTTTTCGCAGCCAGGCAATGACGACGCAAATTTACTCATTCATGATGTCCCTGATCGACGGCAAGCGAACGATCAAGGACATGGCCGTCGTGCTCGAAAAGCAGAAACTGATGAGCCGCGAAGAGGCCGAACCCGCTATTCGCTCATTCTTGACAAAAATGTACGACGATTCGCAAAAACAATCGAGCTTATGATGGCTACTACCAAGGCGTTGCAAACACCTGAGTCGCGATTCGATAACCTCCCCGGCTACGACTTCGCGCCCCACTATGTCGACATCGACGGCCTGCGGATGCACTACGTCGAAGAGGGCCCGCAGGATGCTGATCCAGTGTTGCTGCTACACGGCGAGCCAAGCTGGTCGTATCTCTACCGCAAAATGATTCCGCCGCTGGCTGCCGCCGGGCATCGTGTAATCGCGCCAGACCTGATCGGCTTTGGTAAGTCCGACAAGCCAGCATCGACAGGCGATTACAGCTATGCGGGTCACGTTGAATGGATGCGGCAATTCATTGAAACGCTCGACCTCAATGACATTTCGCTGTTTGGTCAGGACTGGGGTTCACTGATCGGATTGCGCGTTGCCGCCGAAAACGAGCCACGCTTCGCGCGCATCGCCATAGGCAACGGTGCTCTGCCTACCGGAGACCAGCCAATGTCAGAGGCATTCCTTCAGTGGCGCGAGTACGCCACGACGAATCCAAAGTTTGACATCGGTGGCGTTTTTCAACGTGCTTGCACGCTGGATCTTAGCGACGAGGTTATCGCCGCGTACGATGCGCCGTTTCCTGATGAGACTTACAAAGCCGGGGCACGAGCATTTCCAGGTCTTGTTCCGATTGCTCCAGACGACCCCGCCAGTGAGGCCAATCGGCACGCTTGGGCCGTTTTGATGCAATGGACCAAACCCTTCCTGACAGCCTTTGGCGACAAGGACCCTATCCTCAGTGGCGGCGAGCGAGCGTTCAAAAAGCGGATACCGGGTGCCGCCGGCCAGCCGCACGTCATTATCAAAGACGCCGGCCATTTTTTACAGGAAGACAAAGGCGAGGAACTCGCCGAGGTACTACTAAAGTTTATTGAGGGTTAACGTTCCAGGTACTCGAGCTTGTCTTTCACCTCTCGCCACTCATCGGCGTCTTCAGGTGGGTCTTTCATCTCGGTAATGACCGGCCATTTCTCGGACAGCTCAGCATTTATCTCAATGAACTTTTCCTGACCCGCGGGAAGTTCGTCCTCTGAATAAATCGCCTCAACCGGACATTCGGGTTCGCAAAGCGTGCAATCGATACACTCCTCGGGATCGATCACGAGGAAGTTGGGTCCCTCATGAAAACAGTCGACCGGGCAAACCTCCACACAATCGGTGAGTTTGCACTTGATACAGGATTCGGTGACAACGAAGGTCATTTGCAGGTCCTCAAGATCTGAGTCGCGTACGCTATGCGAAGTTCTCGCTCAAATCAACCTGCGCCAGCGCCCTTCATCTTGCTGCGCGACACCATCCGCCTCCAGTTTCAGGACGTGTGCGAGCAATGAGCGCTCGGCCAGGCCGAAAAGTTTCGGATCAACGTCGTTATAGACCTGTGGTACCAGCTCGCGGGTCGTCAATCCCGGACTCGCCTCGACCGCTGCAAGCACCTTGGCCTCGCGTTCGAGGCGATGCGCAATAATCCAGTCAATGGCGCGCGCCGGATCCTCAATGATCTCGCCATGCCCAGGCAGCAACGCCACACAATCAAGCTCCCGGCAACGTTGCAGCGACGCGATATAGTGTTGCATGTTGCCGTCGGGCGGATTGATAACGACCGTTGAGCCGTCAATTACATGATCGCCAGTGAATAGCCAGTTCAAACCCACATGCCGGTAGCAGAGGTGGTTGGACGCATGTCCTGGCGTGTGCACCGCCTCAATTCGAAATTCGTCTGTCTCGAGCGTGTCACCGTCGCTAAGAATCCGTGTCGGCGCGAAGCTCTTGTCCTGGTTAACGCCATCGGGAGCGGCGATACCCAGAATCTCGGCACCGGTCATTGCTGCCAGAGACGCGACGCCCGGCGAATGATCCGGATGCGTATGTGTAGCGAGGATCCATCGAACTGAACCCTTTGATTTTTCTAAAATATTTTCAATATGCGCGACAATCAACGGGCCCGGGTCAATGACCGCAACCTCGCGCTCACCGAGCAAGTAGGTATTCGTGCCGGGGCCGGTCATCATGGACGGATTCGGTGCGACAAGGCGCTGCACACCCGTCGCCAACACGGAGAATGGCGGCATGTCCGGTCCGAAAGCACTCATCGTTCCGACTCAGGGATGCCGTCGAGCTCGATTAAGCGAACACCAGCGTCCTCGCGCGATCTTGCCCACTCGCTTACCTCGGCAACAGAGTTGAACGCTGCGATGCTTTCCAATGTCTTGCGAGTGGGATAATGCACGCGCATCGTTTTGTCGCGACTCGCTTGCAGAACATCCGATGCAGTCATCCAGCAGGAATCGGTGAGCTCACCGTCATCATGAATCGCGGCCTGGCCAGCCGGAAGTTGCGCTATAAAGAAACGGGTGGAGTAGCGCTTGGTCATTTGCATCGGCGTGATCCAAAAGCTGAAGTAGTGCATCTGATCGCAGCGAATACACTTTATGTGCTCATTCGCAAACCGATCCCACCGCAACGAACCGTCGTTGAGCCCCAGCCTGGCCTTAGCGAGTTCCCGGGCGGACAATTCGGTGTCACCGAGTAACACACCCGCCTCTTCAAACAATTCGCGTACGGCCGCGCTGAAGTAATCGAGCCCCATGTCATTCACCGACAGCAACGTGTTGGCCTCCGCAGGGGATCTGCCGGAACACAATTGGTGCACATTACTGTCGCTGCTTTCTAGCACGCCGCCCGGGAACGCATATGCCGACCCGAACGAAGAACGTTTATGGCGCTTCACCATGAAAATTTCAGGCAGCCGGTCGCCCTGACGCAGTAATACAACGGTCGAAGACGGTCGTGCCGGTGCGATGTCAGTCGCTGCTGATGTTGTCTGCATTGCCCGTCTCGACATGTGCTTTGAGCCGCTGCAATGCCTCGCCAATGACGAAGTCGACAGGCTCGGCCAGTGCATCCAGACCGCCAGCCCGATAGCCCCCGACAGCGTAGGAGAATTTGACGATTGTGCCGTCGTCCGCATCAAGAAACTCCCACAGCATATTGCCATCGACGCCCATCAATCCGAGTGGGCCAAGTCCGCCCGTCAGGCGCAACAATACCTGCGGATTCGCAAAAGTTACCGTGAGGTGCACGACGCCCGCATGATCGCCCAACGACTCGCAGAAGCAGCCTTGCGGTCGCGCGTCGATGCTCATATTGCTCGCATCGCCTGAAATCGTGTGGTCGCTGCTCCACCATTGACCAACCTCATCGACAGCCGCTCGCCAGGCCTCAGCGCGCGGAGCGGCAATCGTGACCTCGTGCCTTAGTGAGAAGCCGCCGTTGGCGGCGTCAATCACCTCAGCCCTGGATACGGCGCTGAACATGACGAACCAGACCAGGGCCGCGGCGAATAGACGTCTCATTGCTATTTCTGTCTCGATCAAAGAACGACTGTTAAGCTTACCCCAATCCATGAATAACGACATGCGAGTGGTGTTTGAAAGTCGCAACCGAAGCGCGTGCTCGGATCGCGCTCTCGTGCTTGCAGCAGTTCAAATTCCGCATGAAATTGTTGACGATCTCGCAGGTTGCGCACTCGTCGTTCCTGCTCAGTTTTCGGCCCGGGCTGTCGGCGAACTGCGGCTTTATGATGAGGAAAACCCGCCAAGGTTCGTGGCGAAGCCGAAAGCATTTACGTATCAGAACGCGTTACCGGGAATCATTGCCTATGTACTTACCATTGTCATCATTGGCTGGTTTGCTGCTACGTCCTGGCTTGGTCAGGACTGGCTTAGCGCGGGCCGCATAGACGGCACTCTTCTGCGCGGCGGAGAATGGTGGCGCAGCATTACTGCGCTTACACTGCATGGTAGCTTGCGCCACCTTATCGGTAATATCGTATTCGGGGCTTTTTTCGGCCTGCTGGCGGGCCGGCTCCTTGGCTCTGGCGTAAGCTGGTTGGGGATTGTTGTCGCTGCAGCCTCCGGCAACGCCCTCAACACTCTGTTGCTGGAATCATCGCACCGCTCCATTGGCGCATCGACCGCTGTATTTGCCGCACTCGGAATAACGGCAGGATTCGTGTGGCATGCAAAATTGATGTCACAAGAACGCTGGCCGTACAGGCTGGGGCCGATCGTTGGCGGATTGGCATTGCTGATGTACACCGGAACGGGCACGGAGAACACGGATATCGGCGCACATCTGATGGGTTTTTTGTGCGGTTTCGCCAGCGGCGTATTGTTGACTCGCTTGCGCGATCAGCTTCTGCAGCGGCGCTTGCAAATCGGGGCAGGCCTGATGGCTATTACGCTCATATTTGCTGCCTGGATCGCCGCATTCCTTCCTGACAAGACTCTTTAATCATGTAGAATTCCGGTCGGGCCCGGCACACTGTAGGTACAGCAGCCAAAAATGAAACATATCCTGCTGTTCTTTCTGATCATTTTGATGGGATTGACGGCTGCCGCGTGGCTGCGCTACGGCGGCGGTGACCCGTATCCCGATCTGACAACACCGGCCGTCCTTGGCGACACCGCCATCGAGGAAGTTCTCTCCTATCCACAACCAATTGGCAATGTCGCCGTAAGCGCTTCGGGCAGAGTCTTCTTCACTGTCCACCCGGAGGCAAGACCGCGCGGCAACAAATTACTTGAGTATGTGGATGGCGCTTCCATGCCGTATCCGGACAGTGCGGCACAGCAGCAGCGGTTTGATACCGTCCTGGGGCTGGTCGTGGATCGATATGATCGATTGTGGACGATAGATCATGGCAACCATGGCATGCGCAAAGCACGCCTGCTTGCCTTCGACCTTAATACCGGCGAGCTGATTCATAATCACAAGTTTGACGAAGATATAGCGCCCGCCGGGTCGTTCCTGCAGGACCTGCAAGTCAGCGCAGATGGCAAGACCATCATCATTGCGGACGCGAGTTTCTTGAGAAAGCGACCAGCACTTATCGTCTATAACATTGCAACTGCTACGGCACGGCGCGTTCTTGAGTCGCACAGTTCAGTATCGGCTGAGAACTTCATCATACGAAACCAGGGACAGTCGATGACCTACGGCGGTGGCGTCGTATCGCTACGGGGTGGCGTGGACGGCATCGCACTTGGCGACGAATGGCTCTACTTCGGGGCACTTAGTGGCTCGTCCCTGTATCGTATCCGCCTCAATGACATCGCAGATGCGAACGCGCCTGATAGCACGATTGCGGCCAGCGTCGAATTGTACTCGGCGAAACCACTCAGCGACGGTTTAAGCCTCGATGTCAATGGCAATGTCTATGTAACGGATATCGAGCACAATTCGGTATTCCGCGTCGACGTCAATCGTGAATTGAGGACCTTGGTGCGCTCGACGAGAATACGCTGGCCCGACGCTTTGTCATTTGGTCCCGACGGCTGGTTGTACATCGCCGACAGCAATCTGAGTGACGTCATTTTGCAATCGCAGGAGCACATCATAACCAGCGGTCCCTACAAAATATTTCGCTTTCAACCGGGTGCCGAAGGCACGCCGGGCCAGTAATGACAGTCAGTTACTACTTTTAGAGGAAACAGCTAGATGGAAATACCGCAAATACCCGACCTGGGCATCACCTGGGACGAAGTTTTGACAATGATAAAAACGACGGGCCTCGAATTTGGCATCAATCTCGTCACGGCCGTCATCATCTTCTATGTCGGTCGGCTCATTGTGCGCCTGCTGACGCGCGGCTTGCGCAAAGTGATGGACGCGCAACAGGTCGACAAGACGCTGGTGTCGTTCGCATCGAATCTTATCAGCATGGTGCTGCTGACTTTTGTCATCATTGCGGCCATCAGTCAGCTGGGGATACAGACCGCGTCATTTATTGCGGTACTCGGCGCAGCCGGTCTCGCTGTCGGCCTGGCGCTACAGGGTTCGCTATCGAACTTCGCTGCTGGCGTATTGATCGTTTTCTTCCGTCCCTACAAAGTAGGGGACTTTGTTGAGGCAGCAGGGGTCGCTGGCAGCGTCATGGATGTGCAAATCCTGACAACTGTTCTCAAGACCGGCGACAACAAGCGGGTTATTGTGCCGAACGCACAGATCATGGGCAGTATCATCACCAATTACTCCGCCAACGATACTCGTCGCGTAGACATGGTCATTGGTGTCAGCTACAGCGATGATTTGGACAAAGTTCGCAGTACATTGGAGGAAATTATTGCCGCTGAGGATCGCGTTCTTGATGAACCAGCATGCACTATCGCCGTTTCAGAGCTTGCCGATAGCAGCGTGAATTTTATTGTGCGTCCCTGGGTGGCCACATCGGAATACTGGAACGTGTTATTTGACCTTACCGAGACCATCAAGAAGCGCTTTGACAAGGAAGACATTTCGTTTCCGTTCCCGCAACAAGACGTCCATCTGTACAAAGAATCCGATTAGTCACGTCCGCGCCCGGCGTCAATCGCTGACGTCGGGCTCAATAAAGCACCATTTCAGTTTGTCGATATGCGCCTTGAGTTCTCGTTCGAGCGCGTTGATGCTGGCGACAGCCGCGCCGATATCCATGCCATCACGCATCCGGACTTTTGCTGCCAGCATCGTGTCTGGACCAAACTGCATCGTAATGACGTTATAAACCTTCACGATTTCGTCATGCTCGCTAATGATCAAGTCAATGGCGTCCCGAATATCGGGATCGGCAGAGCGACCCACTAACAGAGAGCGGACGCGCAAGGCAATGAAGATCGAGATCACGAGCAATATGATACCGATACAAATTGAACCCATGGCGTCATAAATCGGGTTGCCTGTAATCCATGCTGCAACAAGGAAACCGAGCGCCAGTATCAGACCCAGTTGCGCACCGATGTCTTCGCCCAAGACAACTACGAGTTCCGAATTGCGGGTGTGCTTGAGCCACTCGCGAAATGGCCGTTCGCCACGCAATTTTCTTATTTCACGCAGGCAACCCAGCAACGAACCACCTTCGAGCAGTATCGCGAAAATGAGTACGACAATGGCGATCCAAACTTGTGATAACTCCTCCGGGTGGCTCAGCTTGTGCATACCCTCGTAAATGGAAAACACGCCGCCCATGCTGAACAACAGCAGCGCTACGATAAAGCTCCAGAAATAACTCAGTTTGCCGTAGCCAAGTGGATGTTCTTCGTCAGGTGGCCGCATCGACTGTTTGAGCCCCAGGTATAAGAGCACCTGGTTGCCGGTATCGGCCACCGAGTGAATTGCCTCCGCCAGCATGCTGCCAGAACCTGTGACCCAGGCCGCCCAAAACTTGGCGATCGCTATACCGAGATTTGCCACAAAGGCATACAGAATTGCCCGCGCCGTTGAACTATGTGAATTTGAGGCCATCGAAAAGTATCCATGCTTCCGGTCAACGCAAGTGAATCCGCTGCGTTATCTTGAAGGGTAACTGAGTTTAA
>Ga0316191_10000714_pt1 | contig 22013 bp, 17 predicted proteins | sample Eddworburr2cm_MG_FD_204928 | JGI IMG/M metagenome (GOLD analysis project Ga0316191, IMG submission 204928) | Coastal sediment microbial communities from Maine, United States - Eddy worm burrow 2 cm | ecosystem: Environmental > Aquatic > Marine > Coastal > Sediment | place: USA: Maine... | reverse complement strand
CTCTGTTGCGTCCAAGCATCCATGCCATGGCTGAGAGCGGTAGAAGCCCTGCAACAAAATAAAAGCTCAAATCAGCAGCGTTCAATGTTCAGTTACCTCGTTCATTATCATGATCTTTAAACGCAGAAACTGGCCGGATCGCTCCGGCCAGTACAACTCGGAAAAGTTGTTTTCCGCTTGCTCGTTTACTTGAGTGCATCCGCAGTCAGTTTGGTGTGTTTGCCAACATGCTCACGTGTTGCTTCACGCTCAGCTTCCGGCAGTGGGATCAGGCCGATCTCTGTGAGGTTGCCCTCTTCACCGATCATCTCTTCACTGATGAACATCTCAACATAGTCATTCATGCCTGAAACCTTGGCGGCATGTGAGTTCTTGGTGTAGAAGTAGAGTGAGCGCGATACAGGGTACTTGCCTGAAGAGATATTCTCAGGTTCAGCCGTTACATTCTCAATGGTGGCTGCTTTGATACGGCCCGAGTTCTCTTCAAGGAAAGAGTAACCGAAGATACCGAAGGCATTTTTGTCCTTGATCAGCTTCTGTACGATCAGGTTGTCGTTTTCACCGGATGGTACGTAAACGCCGTCCTGACGGATGGTCTTATACTTCTTGTAGCCCTTGTTCTTCTTAGGGTCTGCTTTGTAGAGGTTGGTGTAGACATCCATCTTCTTGGTCAGGTGCTTCATGACCAGATCTGAGAATGCATCACGGGTACCTGAAGAGGTTGGTGGGCCGTAGAAGAGGATAGGGCGGTGCGGCAAACTGGCGTTGATCTCATTCCAAAACTTGTAAGGGTTTGCGATCAGCTTAGAGCCATCCTTGCTTGGTACTTCAGCCGCTACAGCTAGAAGGATCTCTTTACGGGTGAGGTTGATATCAGCGTTCTCATTGCTCTGCGCGATGACAATGCCATCAAAGCCAATGACCACTTCAGTAATATCTTTAACGCCGTTCTCGGCACACAATTTGAACTCTTTGGCCTTCATGCGGCGTGATGCGTTGGTGATGTCAGGGGTGTCCATGCCATCGCCTACACAGAAGAGCTTCATGCCGCCACCGGAACCGGTGGATTCAATGACCGGGGTCTTGTGACGGGTGGTCGCACCCAGTTCTTCAGCTACATAGCTGGCGAACGGGTATACGGTGGATGAGCCGACGATACGGATCTGATCGTTGGCTTCGGCCTGCCCGATGAAGGGAAGGGTTAAAAATGCTGCTGCCATAACAATGGCGTTCTTCTTTTCCATGGTTGGTAACTCCCAATTGAAATTTGAGAGAACTGTATGCCCCTTTTGTGACAACTCTATGTCACCTATATGGCACGTTTGTGACAGGAAAATTTACGAATGGCTAAGAGGCCCGAAATAAAAAAAGGGACAGCCCAAGCTGTCCCTTTCAATTCATCAAAAGATGATTTTTTCTTACATCTTCACTTCTGAGAAAAGACCGAAGCGAGTGTCCTTGCGGGAGTTGGCAGTAACGCCGCCACGGTTGGTCAGCTTGGTTGAATCAGCAACAAGAGCAAACTTCACGTTCTTGGTAGCTGTGTATTCAACACCGGCCATGTAGCGGGCCAGTTTCTCTTTGGTTGCCGCTGCATTGAGCTTGGTATTCATGCCTTCATAGCGACCAAACGCACCAAAGTCACCAGCAATCTTGGTCCATGCCCACAGTGCGTAAGCAGTGTTCTTAGCCTCATCACCAGCTGCTGCAGTGACGTAGCCACTGGATACATTGCCACCGTGTGAGATGGATGCGGTTGCAGAATTGGCCTTGTCCTTATTGCTGATATAGTTACCACCAACACGCCAATCGTTGGTGCCGTAAGAAACCATCGCCTGCATCAGGGTGGATTTCACACCGGCGGTGGTTACGCTGGCTAAAGTAGTCTTGGTACCACGGTTACCTGTACGGTATTGGAAGTCCAGTGTCAGCCCTTCAACAGGGTAGAGGCCTATGCGGGTGTTAAGGTCCATTGAGCCCGAACGTGCAGCATTACCATAGCCGGTACCATTGGTTGCGGTCACAAAGTACTTCACCATGCCGTCAGCAACAGTGCCTTTCAGGCCGAGGCCCAGATCAAAAGAGTCGTCAAACTTATATTTGTCGGTCATAACCTGAGATGCATAACGGTGTTTCCACAGTCCCTGCTCGTAGTCGATCCACGGGGTGTGTGACTGGCCAACACGCAGAACAGCTGCATCGCCAATCAGCTTGCCTTCCAGATAGGCTGCCTTCAGGAATACGTTCTGCTTCTTGCCACCAAGGCTCTGGTCGTTACCGGCATCCAGAGTGATACGCATCATCCAGTCGTCGTTGAAAAAGTACTTGGCAGTGAAGTAGGCACGGTCAACGGCCAGGCCCTGAGTCTTGGTTGAAACTGTGCCAGCTGCAGTTGTGGTGTCTGCCTGCTGCGTGTAGGTGTTTAGAAACATCAGAGCTTCCAGCTTCAGTTTGCTGTCACCCTCTTCAGCAACGGTTACGCCGCCAGCGAATGCTGGAGTAGCGAAAGCAAATGCTGCGACAACCGCAATTGTTTTCAAAATTGATTTCATTTTATTAATCCTCTCCTGTTGAGATTTAAAGTGCGGTGCAATTTAATCGATAATTGTGACAAGTCTATGACAAAGTGCTTACGAGTGTGCGCTGTCATCAACATGTCATAAATGAGCTTCAGATTTCTCCCTATTATAAATAAGGAGAACTATATGAATAACACCGAAATGGGTCGGTATGAGAATGATGCACGATATGAGTTTGGCTATGAGGCGGCAATAGCTGCTGATCAGAACTTTATAAAGTTTCGCGGTATGCCGATTGCCAATACCATGAAGAGCGAAGATGCGATGCTGATGTTCAGCTGTATGAATGTGCGTACCTACAATGCCGGAGAAACCATCTATGAAGCCGGTACGCTTTCAAAGAATGAGATATCACTGATCATTGAGGGAAAGGTTTCGGCATCGGATTGCTCAGGCCACCAGCACAGCCTGCTTGCAGCCGGTGACGTGTTTGGCCTCTTCTCCTTTCTGGATGAAGATCGATTGCATTCCGCCACGTTGAAAGCGGAAAAGGATGTGAAGGTTCTGGTGATTGATCGCCCTTACTTTAATGTGATCACGCTTGAGGATCCGGCGCTTGGTAATCAGCTGCTTAGATTTATGTTCCGACTTTTAACTGAAATGGCGCTACAATTGGAACATGAATACGCAGTGATGCATGGTTTTGCCCTTGGCAGAAAGTTTTAGAGGGCGGGTAGGTTTAATGAAATCTGAAGAGAGAGATCTGAACGGAGATATCCTCATCGTCGAAGATGATGTGGCCATTGCCCGTCTGATGGAGCTCTATCTGAAAAAAGATGGGTTTACGGTTGTCGGCTGTAGCGATGGCGATGAAGCGCTCAGGATGTTGCAGGAGAACACCTATCGTTTGTTGATTCTCGATCGCATGTTGCCCGGAAAGCGTGGTATGGAGATTCTCCGCTGGCTGAGAAAACAGGAGTCTCTGGCTACGATGCCTGTACTCATGATAACAGCATTGAGCTCAATCGAAGAGAGGGTGCACGGATTGAAAGAGGGGGCCGATGATTATCTGCCCAAGCCTTTTGAACCGGAGGAGATGGTAGCGCGTGTGCATGCGCTTCTGCGCAGAGCCGTGGCAGCTCCGGCCTCACCTGTAGTCACTGATACGAGCGCAATTCTTCTTGATGAAGATGCCATGGAGGTGAATATTCATGGTCAAATGCTTGATCTAAGGCCGCTTGAGTTCAAGCTGCTTCAGGTGTTGATGAAGAAACCGGGAAAGGTGAGAAGCAGGGAGTATCTGCTCGACCATGTCTGGGGGATCAACAGCTTTGTTGAACTGCGCACTGTCGATGTGACAGTGAAACGCTTGCGCAAGGCACTGGAATCTTGTGGTTTTTCTGATGCAATCAAAACAGTTCGGGGTGCCGGGTATCGTTACTCGGAGAGTGGAAAGAACGGTTCATGAGTCCTTGGGTTCTTCTTTTTATCGTTTTGTTGATTGGCTGGGGACTGCATGTGCAGCGTCTCAATGAAAAACGAGAGCTTCTGGAGAAGGAACTCAAGGGTTTAAGGTCGGCACGCAAGAATCTCGAATCATCATTGGCAAACCGAGCAAGGCGATTGGATGTGCTCTTCTCGGCCGTCAATGAGGTGGTAATGCGTGTGGATTGGCTTGGACGTGTGGTGGCGGCCAATGCACTGGCTAGCGATGTGTTTGATATGCATCGCTCTCCTGATCTGCCGCAATCGATGCTGATCTTTTATCGTGACCCGGATTGGCAGAAGGCATTTTCAGTCGCACTCAAAAAATTACCTGAGGCAAGTGCGCTACCCGACATGCATGTGAGTGGCCGGGTATTGGCACCAAGGTTGGCGCCACTGGGAAAGAAACAGGCGCTGCTTCTATGTGTTGATGTAACCGATAAACATCGTGCGGATTCACAACGAAAACGACTCTTTGCCAATCTGATGCATGATCTGAAAACCCCACTTACTTCCATTCTCGGCTATGCGCGCAGCATTGAAGCTTTTGGTGATGATGCGGAAGTCAGGGAGGAGGCGGCGCGGGTGATTGCTGATGAGTCGCTGCGTGCCAATGAGTTTCTCGATTCACTGCTGACACTTGAACACGTTGATAACTTTAAGGCTGATGCTTCTGCAAGGTCTCAACTACAGCAGGTGCTGAACAGCGTAACTCACGGGTTTGCCTCTCAATTGGAGAAGAAGGGTGTTGTTATCGAGATGTCGGGTGACTCACCTGATGTTGAGGTGAAGATGGCCGAGAGTGACCTTCACAGGATTGTCGATAATTTGATTGAGAATGCGCTTCGCTACACACCTCAAGGAACGAAGATATCTATTCATGGAGGCAATGCCGGAAAGGCCTATCAATTGGAAATTGTCGACCAAGGCACAGGGGTTTCAGAGAAGGAGTTACCTCGACTGACCGAACGCTTCTATCGCGGTGATAAGGCGCGTGCCAAAGCCTCTGATGTGGGTCATGGCTTGGGGCTCGCCATTGTCAAAGAGTTGTTAGAGAAGTACGATGGAATACTCGAAATTAGCAACCATGAACAGCATGGCCTGAGCGTAACGATCCAACTTCCTCTGGCCTCTTAACAATCCCTCGAAAACTGAACGCCTGCTTCCGGTCATAAGCGGACGGGAACACCCAAATCGACACCCTGTGTTTTCATGATGGCTTACTGTATGCGAAATTGAAGAAGGTTGATGCAAAGCAACAAAAAAGCCCTGCTAAGTATTCTTAACAGGGCTTTTTGATGTGGGATGGGAAAGTTTATTCGATTTCCATAAGGCATTCGTCCGGATTGACGCTGTCACCTTCAATAACATAGATGGCTTTCACGGTTCCGGAAACAGGTGCATGCACCGGGTTTTCCATCTTCATTGCCTCAACGGCAAGGACAATATCGCCAGCTTGAACAGTGGCACCTTCAGCCACATTAACCGATACGATCTTACCCGGCATAGGCGAGGTCACATCACTATCCTTGCGCGCTTTCGGACGCTTGGAGCCTTTGGATGCCTTTTTGGAGTCAATAGCTCGTCCATCAAGTGTTGGCACCACCTCGGTTAACGTTTCGACAAACACCTCTTCGAGTACATTGTCGACCTTCACGAAGTAAGGCTTGAGATCATCAGTTGGATGTCCTGTTCCCTCGATCTTGATGTGGTACTCCTCACCATGGATGGTGATGTTGAACTCGGTTGGTGCGAGTCCCGGAACTGTGGCAGAAGCCGGAGCTTCTGAAGAGATCTCATCAAGTGGTTCTGGCTTGAATACACCAGACTCACGCTCTTCGAAATATTCCAAGGCAATGGTCGGGAACATGGCGTAGGAGAGAACATCCTCAACTGACTTGGCTTTGTCGCCGACATCCCGGGTTAATTGATCCAACTCGTGTTGCAATAGGTCAGCCGGACGAACGGTGATCGGCTCATCGTCACCGAGAGCCAATTTGCGCACCTCTTCATTTACTTCGCCCAGAGGGCGACCATACATCCCTTTCAGGTAGCCTTTGGTCTCACTGGTGATCACCTTGTACTTCTTGCCGGAGACAACATTGAGCACGGCCTGAGTGCCAACAATCTGACTGGTTGGAGTCACCAATGGCGGATAGCCGAAATCCTTGCGTACACGCGGAATCTCTTCGAGTACCTCATCCATCTTATCCAGTGCTCCCTGCTCTTTGAGCTGGTTGGCAAGGTTGGAGATCATGCCGCCGGGAATCTGGTTGATCAGAACGCGGGTATCGACGCCAGTCACATCAGATTCAAAGCGGGCGTATTTCTTGCGCACATCACGGAAGTAGGCTGCAATCTCCTGCAGCAGTTCCAGGTTGAGTCCTGTGTCGAACCGGCCGCCGGCAAAAGCTGCGACCATTGATTCAGTGGCCGGATGACTGGTACCGCCCGATAGTGGGCTGATGGCCGTGTCGATAATGTCGCAGCCTGCCTGAACTGCTTCCCACTGAACCATCTCGGCCACACCGGCAGTCGAGTGGCAGTGGAGGTGCAGGGGAATCGAGACCTTACCTTTCAATGCGGTGACCAGTTCAGAAATGGCTGCCGGCGTCAGCAGTCCTGCCATATCTTTGATGGCAAGCGTATCGCAGCCCATATCTTCCAGACCTTTACCGAGATCGACAAAGTGATCCAATGTATGGACAGGGCTGACGGTATAGCAGATGGTGCCTTCAGCATGTTTGTCGTTTTTCTTCACCTGGGCGATGGCAGTACGAAGGTTGCGCAGATCATTCATGGCATCAAAGGTGCGGAATACATCGACGCCATTGGCCGCGGCCATATCGACGAATTTCTTTACCACATCATCGGCGTAGTGACGGTAACCGAGAAGATTTTGACCACGAAGCAGCATCTGAATCGGTGTGTTGGGCATCGCCTTCTTCAATTCACGGAGGCGAATCCAAGGCCCTTCCTTCAGGTAACGCAGGCAGGTATCAAATGTTGCACCACCCCATGCTTCAACCGACCAGTAGCCGACCTGATCAATCTTTTCGCAGATCGGTAGCATGTCATCCAGACGCATGCGTGTTGCCAGCAGCGACTGGTGGCCGTCACGTAGGCCCAGTTCAGTAATGGCGAGTTTTCTCTTTGTGTCAGTCATTTAATCAATCCTTTCACCTAAATATCTCAAAACACTTGGCACATGGATGGCCAACGGCGCTTGTGCCGTGAGCTGCTGCAAAACCACGCTTTTGCGGCAGCGTCAAAGGGAATGACAGGGAGGTCATTTCCGTATCAATCAAAGTCCGGCGTGGGCAGCAATAGCAATGGCTACTGCTGCTGCGATGTCCTCGCGTGCTTCAAATGGTTTGTAATCCAGTAGTTCGGGGTACTGTTCCATAAACCCGGTGTCGAACTGTCCACCCATAAAAACATCCGATGCTGCAATGTTACGGTAGAAGGGGAGCGTGGTTTTGACACCACGAATGTCGTACTCCTTCAATGCTCGCTGAGAGCGGGTCACGGCATGTTTCCATGTTGGCCCCCAAACAGTCAGTTTTGCGCACATGGAGTCATAATGCGGGGGAATGTCATAGCCTGCCGACACACAGCCATCAACGCGCACTCCGGGGCCACCCGGAGAGAAGTAGCGGGTGATTGTGCCAGGCGTTGGGAAGAAACCATTTTGCGGATCCTCGGCATTGATACGGAATTCGATGGCGTGACCTTTAAAACTGACCTCATCCTGAGAGAAAGGAAGTTTGTTTCCTGCTGCGATCTCGATTTGTGAGGCGACGATATCAACACCGGTAATCGCTTCGGTGATGGTATGTTCAACCTGCAAGCGGGTATTCATCTCCATAAAGAAGAAGTCGTGATTCTTGTCGACGAGAAACTCAACGGTGCCAGCGTTGACATAGTTCACTGCTTTGGCGGCTTGAACAGCTACGACACCCATGCGCTGACGGAGATCATCAGAGATGTAGTTGGATGGCGCAATCTCGATCAGCTTCTGATTGCGGCGCTGAATAGAGCAGTCGCGCTCGAACAGATGAACCACATTTCCATGCGAGTCGGCCAAGATTTGAAACTCGATGTGACGAGGCTCAACGATGCACTTCTCCATGAATAGTTCGCCGTTGCCAAAGGCGGCAAGCGCTTCGCGTTCGGTCATCTTATAATTTTCAACAACCTCTTCGTCATTGTTACACCGACGAATACCACGTCCGCCGCCACCGGCAGCTGCTTTGAGCATCACCGGATAACCCATTTCACGAGCAACACTCAATGCTTCATCCGCGCCGGTCAGAGATGCCTCAGTCCCGGGGATACAAGGGACGCCTGCAGCGAGCATGGCGGTGCGCGCAGCCGTTTTGCTACCCATATTGGCAATGGCATCAGGGGATGGGCCGATATAGGTGATACCCGCTTTGTTAACGGCTTCAGCGAATTCAGGATTTTCGGAGAGGAAGCCGTAGCCTGGATGGATGGCATCGCACTTGGCCTTGATGGCAATGTCGACAATTCGGTGAATGTTGAGATAGCTCTTAACCGGATCAGGGCCGATCAGGATGGCTTTGTCGGCCTTTTTAACATGCAGAGCATGGCTGTCCGGCTCTGAATAGATGGCGACAGACTCAATGTTCAATTCGTTGCAGGCACGAATAACACGAATGGCACACTCGCCACGGTTTGCGATCAAAATACGTTTGAACAAAGTAACCGACCTCCTGATTGGAGAGTGGATTGTAGCGATGGATTTCACTGCCGACAAATACCACTTATGAATCGTAAATTTAATCTATCATAGCCCCACTTTTTGCAATGCGAGAGCACTGAATCCCGAGTGAATTGTAAGGCTAACAATAAATCGCAAGTGGAATTAAGAGGCTCTTTTCCCTATCCTTCACATCCCTTCGGCAAAGTGAGAAGGGTTATACGGTGTGAGGACAATCTCGATATGAATGAACTTTTAGCACAGGGCTTGCAACTGATGGGTGTTGGAATGGGCGTAGTTTTCCTCTTTCTGGGTCTATTGGTGGGTATTGTTTCGCTAGTATCTATGATTATTCAGAAGGGTGAGCCCGTTGATGTGAATGCTGGTGCAGAGTCGATAAGCCGTGATGATCTGCTTGTTGTCCTGACTGAGGCGGTTGGCCGCTATCGTGCAGATCACTCGAAATAGTTCCGGATAAGAGAAGGAGAAATCTTTAAGATGATGAATCAGACATTGGGAATCACCGAACTCGTTTTGCGAGATGGACATCAGTCCCTGCTAGCCACCCGCATGCGTATCGATGATCTGCTGCCGATTGCAGAGAAGCTTGATCGTGTCGGTTACTGGTCGGCAGAGCTTTGGGGTGGCGCTACCTTTGATTCATGTATCCGTTTTCTTGGTGAAGATCCTTGGGATCGTCTGCGTCTTCTGACTGAGGCTATGCCGAATACCCGTTCTCAGATGCTGCTTCGCGGGCAGAATCTTTTGGGTTACCGTCACTACGCTGATGATGTGGTTAATACATTCGTTGAACGCGCAGCCAAAAATGGCATGGATGTCTTCCGTATCTTTGATGCCATGAATGACATCAGGAATCTGGAAACAGCTGTGAAGGCGACCATCGCAGTCGATAAACATGCGCAGGGCACGATGTCCTATACCGTCAGCCCGGTGCATACCCTCGATATGTGGATTGATATGGGTAAGCAGCTGGAGGATATGGGTTGTCACTCCATCTGTATCAAGGATATGTCCGGCCTGCTCAAGCCGTTTGTTGCTTATGAGATGGTCTCTCAATTGAAGACGGCTGTCTCTATTCCGATTTCACTGCACTGCCACGCCACGACCGGCATGAGTACAGCTGCTCTGGTCAAGGCGATCGAGGCCGGCGTTGATGTGGTTGATACCAGTATCTCATCGATGAGCCATACCTATGGACACTCTGCTACCGAGTCAGTCGTGGCCATCATGGAAGATGATGAGCGAGCGACAGGCCTCAATTTAAAGCTTTTGGAAGAGATCGCTTCGGATCTACGCGTGGTTCGCAAGAAGTATCAGAAGTTTGAAGGTTCACTACAGGGTATCGACTCCCGTATTCTGGTTGCGCAGGTGCCGGGTGGTATGCTGACCAATCTTGAGAGCCAACTGCTTATGCAGAATGCTGCAGACCGCTTTGACGATGTACTTAAAGAGATTCCGAAGGTGCGTAAGGATCTCGGCTACCTGCCGCTGGTGACGCCAACCTCTCAGATTGTCGGAACGCAGGCTGTCTTCAATGTCATGACTGGTGAACGATATCAGACCATCACCAAAGAGACGGCAGGTATCCTCAAAGGTGAGTATGGCAAAACACCGGCTTCAATGAATAAAGAGCTTCAGGTGAAGGTGCTGGAGGGGGCGAGTCCGATCACCTGTCGTCCTGCCGATCTGATCGATGATGAGATGGATCACCTAACTGAAGAGCTCTGTGCGATTGCCAATAAAGAAGGCCTGGACCTCTCCGACGACCTGGTTGAGGATGTGTTAACCTACGCTCTCTTTCCCCAGGTTGGTCTTAAGTTCCTGAAAAATCGTGATAATCCTGAAGCCTTTGAACAGTTGGATGAAAAAGAAAGTGCTTCTGAAGGTTCAGACAAAGCAGGCATTGCCGAGCGCTACTCTATTGCTGTGAATGGCCAGGAGTACGATGTTGTTGTAACGCCTGAAGGCAGGGTTGCATCGTTTGATATGGTGGATGGCGCCACGCCGAAACCCAATGTTGCGGCTGCAGCGACACCTGCGGTGAATACAGCTGCGGTCTCTGTCGGTGCGCCGATGGCAGGTAATATTTTCAAGATCAATGTGACGCCCAATCAGCAGGTGGAGGATGGCGATGTCATTCTGATCATGGAAGCGATGAAGATGGAGACCGAGGTGCGCTCAAGCCACAAGGGAACTGTTGTCAGTGTTGAAGTGAAAGAGGGTGATGCAGTCACCGTTGGACAGGCGCTGGTCACCATTGCCTAGATATAATATCCAAAGCGATAGGTGAGATTATTCATGCAAAGTGAAATTATCGAAAAACTGTGGGTCACCACCGGGATAGCTAACTTCGAGTGGGGTCAGGTACTGATGATTGGTGTCGGCATACTGCTGCTCTACCTCGCCATTTCTAAAAAGTTTGAGCCACTACTGCTGGTCCCTATCGGCTTTGGTGCCATTCTGAGTAATGTGCCTGTGGCGCATATCTCTGGCCCTGAAGGGATGCTCGGTATGATTTATCATGTCGGTATTGAGACGGGCATCTTTCCGTTGCTCATCTTTATGGGTGTAGGCGCACTTACAGATTTCGGTGCTTTGATTGCCATGCCGCGCACATTGATGCTGGGTGCTGCTGCACAGTTCGGCATCTTTACCACGCTCATTGGCGCACTGGCGCTCAACATGATCCCTGGCTTTGATTTCTCACTGGCTGATGCCGCCGCTATCGGTATTATCGGTGGTGCTGATGGCCCGACAGCTATTTTCCTCGCCTCAAAGCTGGCTCCCGACCTTTTGGGTGCCATTGCAGTTGCCGCTTACTCCTATATGGCTCTGGTGCCACTGATCCAGCCTCCAATCATGCGTTTGTTGACCACCGAATCAGAGCGCAAGGTGAAGATGCAGCAGCTGCGTCATGTGAGTCAGCGTGAGAAGATCGCCTTCCCATTGATTGTGCTGATTCTATGCATCATCTTCCTGCCAACGGCTGTACCTCTGATTGGTATGCTTACCTTCGGTAATCTGTTGCGCGAATGTGGTGTGGTGGATCGCCTATCCAAGGCTTCGCAGAATGAGATTATCAATACCGTTACCATCTTCCTCGGGCTTGCTGTCGGATCAAAGCTCTCCGCAGAGAAGTTTCTTAATGTCGAGACCCTAGGTATTCTGCTTCTAGGCATGGCTGCCTTTGCTGTAGGCACTGCTGCTGGTGTTCTGATGGGTAAATTGATGCATCGCATGAGCGGTGGCAAGGTCAATCCATTGATCGGAGCGGCTGGCGTATCGGCTGTGCCGATGGCAGCCCGCGTAGTGAACAAGGTTGGCCTGGAGGCCGATCATCACAACTACCTGCTGATGCATGCCATGGGTCCGAACGTGGCCGGTGTGATTGGTTCAGCCGTTGCGGCGGGCATCCTTCTGGCTATCGTCGGCGGCTGATTCGTTCTCTTAGGACTTAGATCAATCTAAGAAAGTTGCAACATCATTGAAATGATAATATTTATGAACGCCAGCTGTTCCGAAACAAAAAAAGCCCGCCGGAAACGGCGGGCTTTTTAATGGATCAGTAATTGATCTTAGTGAATCGCTGACAGCAGGTCAGGGTTCTTTACAAGGTTACGAACGCCGTGAGCGTGGTCTTCGTTGAAGACGTTGCCCTTGCACCACTTACCAACAGTTTCGATGTTAACCTTGGCAACGTTTGGACGAACACTCCAGGAAACCTGATAAGGGGAGCCCTTCTCGTTGTAGCCAGGGCCGGTGGTAGAACCGGTGTACTGAACAGGTGCTCCGGTGTTGCTTGGAATGCCTGTTGCCTGTGCGCCTTTACCCTTGGTAGAGATGGCCGTTAGCTTGCCGAAGTCCAGAGCATTCTTGTCGTTAACCAGAACGTAGACCTGGGTCTCAACACGTAGCTGAGGGTTGCCAATGGCTTCACTCAGGCAAGAACCCAGTGTTGGGCCAGGCGTGATGTCAGCAGTTGAGTGTACGTAGTGAACTTCGATGGTGTCGCCTGATGAAAGGGCACCATGTGCACTTGGGCAGATTTCATGCTTGGCAGGTGCCAGTTCTGCAGCAGTAAGTGTGCCGTTGTACTTGTAACCGCTCAGGTAGCCATGACCATCGCCGTTACCTGCATAAGTGTCGAACTGACCACCCTTGTGTTCAGCATTCTTATGGAAATGGATGTTGCAGAGGTTCATCTCTGTGTGGGCAGGAGCAGCGCTGAAGATACGGGCGTTGCTGCCGGCCTTGGCATCGATGTCACGTGGTGACTGTGGGCCGAAACCTTTACCTTTGGTGTTTTTTGCCAGTTCTTTGCGCTGCTTGGCAATGACCTTGTCAGCAACTGGACCATGGCTACCATGGGATTCCATTTTTCCGTGGCTGTCGTGGCCGGAATCTTTTTTATGACCGTGGTCGCTTGCGAAAGCAGGAGATGCCATCAACGCGACTGCAGCCAAAGCAATCATTGTTTTTTTCATGAGTTTTCACTCCCCTAGATTTATATTGCCCAGACCTAGTGTGTTCGGGCGGGAAAAATGTATATCTGTATTCATTTTAGGCAAGGGGAATTTCTGCGCATCGGCTACAATGGTTTGAATGTGTTCTCTATTTTGCTTTAAGTGTGCTCTGGATGGTGCGGGCTAACACTTCGATTGAAAAAGGTTTTTGCAGTGTGGGTTGATTGGCTGCTGGAATTTCAAATTCAAGCGAACTCTCAAGATCATAGCCAGTGGCAAAGATGATTTTCGCGTTCGGATCGATGCCTTTGATCTTTTCGGCTGCATTTTTACCACCCATTTTGGGCATAACGACATCCATGATAACGATGTCAATCTGGTTGGAGGATTCCCGGTAGATTTTAACGGCCTTTAAGCCGTTATCTGCGGTGATAACATGGTAGCCCAACGAGCCGATAACCTCGGCATTGGCTTCAATCAGCATGGCATCATCGTCAACCAACAGGATTGTTTCGCCGTTGCCGAAGGGGAGTGACGGTGGCGCGTTGAGGCCGTCACTCTGTTCAGGGGAGGGAATCAGAGGCAGATAGATGTGGAAGGTTGTGCCACTCTCCGAGCTGTCGACGTCGATAATGCCCTCGTGGGATTGAATGGAGCCAAATACCATCGACAGACCAAGGCCGGTGCCTTTGCCTACCTCTTTGGTGGTAAAGAACGGTTCAAAGATGTTCTTTAGAATCGCTTCACTGATGCCGTGGCCGTTGTCGGCGACGCTTAGGTGAGCAAAAAGCTTTTTGTCGCTGATATCGTGCTGTTTCCGGAACTCCGCATCGGCCAACATTGTTTCCAGTCTGATATGGATGCTGGGGCCCGGTCGGTTTTGTACGGCATCGCGTGCATTGGTGAGTAGATTGAGTATTACCTGTTGCAGCTGTGTTGCATCGGCATGGACATAAAGCCCGTTAGCCGCATCCAGTGTGATATCGATATTTTCCGGAATGGAGATTCGATGCAGGCGCATGGTCTCTTTCAGGAAAGTACTTAGCGAAAGATCCTGCTTTTCAATCATACCCTTGCTGGCAAAAGTCAGCATCTGCTTGATCATCTCGGCAGCATGGCTGGAGAGTGTTTCAATGCGGCCCAGCTTCTCCATCGCCTCTGGCTGATCGTTCAGCATTCTTTTAAGCAGAAATAGATTTCCGGTTATGCCGGCGAGCATGTTGTTGAAGTCGTGGGCGATACCTCCGACCAGTGTGCCGATGGCCTCCATCTTTTGCGCCTGCTGGAATCGCTCTTCCATCTGCTGGATATCGGTTAGGTCTTCATGTACGCCGACGAAATGGGTAATCTCACCCTTTTCATCACGAATCGGTGAGATGTTCACCATGGCCGGGTAGGTGGTGCCGTCCTTTCTGGTCTCAATGAGCTTCCCCTGCCAGACACCGTTAACGAGAAGCTTCTCCTGAATCTCCTGATACCTCTGCTTATCACGAATAAAGCGCGGTATTTTTCCGATCGCTTCACTCGCCTGATAACCGGTTAGCCGGGTAAAGGCGGGATTGGTGTATTCAATAATACCCTCGTGATTGGTAATGGTGATCACTTCACAGGCCTGATCAATGGCGCGGGAGAGTTTTCGTAGCTCACCAACTTTATCATCTCTTTCAATGGCAATACCGGCAAGTCTTGCTGCTGTGCTGATGTCAGCGAGCTCATCAGGTGAGGGTGAACATATACGATCATAATACATGCCGAATGTTCCCTTCACCTCTCCGTCCGGTGAAAAGATCGGCTCCGACCAGCAGGCGAGAAGTTTGTGGGGCAGGGTCAATCCTGTATAGGCCGCCCAGTTGGGGTGGGTGGCAATATCTTCAACAATAACCCGCTTCTTCAGATAGGCCGCTGCTCCGCACGAACCGACTTCTGGGCCGATCGCTAGCCCCTCGATAGCACTGTTATACTCATCGGGAAGGTTCGGGGCGGCACCCATATGTAGCTCATCGTTTTTGATAAGAAGAATTGATGCGCGCATGCGCGGATAGCGCTTTTCGAAGAGGTTGATAATGGCTTCGAAGATATTGTTCTGGGGTTCACCGCGTGCAATCAGCTCGAGAATATTTGCGATCGATATTTGTAGTGCCTGACTATTCCTCAAGCTTTGGGTGCGACTGCGAACCATTTTGCGAAGGAGGAAGAGCTGAATGGCGAAGATCAACAGTAGAAACAGCATGCCTGAGATGATCAGTTGCCATTGATAGTTTTTGACGGTTTCCAGGAAGCTTGGCGCGGGGCGGTAGACAAAGTTTCCGAGTTTAAAACCTTCCGGGAGAAGCCCTAGTCCGGTATAGGTGCGGGCTATCTGGCTCCAGCGGAAATCACTGGTGTAACCCAGTTCAATTTCGTCTTTGAGAATCATGTCGCCGGTTTTGCTCGCTTCGAAGTGAAGCTGTCTGAGCGAAAGGTTCTGTGTGTTGTATTTGTTACGGATCAGACTGATGGCCTCATCAATATGCTCCAGAGCGTAGTGCCAACCACGCAGGCTGGCCTGCATGAAAGCGTTAGCGCGGACAGAATGCTGGGCGACCTCTTTTTCGGAGGTGAAAAGGAGATCACCGTAAAAATCGATATCGAGTTGGATCGGCTCGAGAAGACGGTAAGCAACACCACGCTCCTTGAGCTGGTGGGGCTGGTCAGAGGTGTAAACACTGAAAGCATCGGTGTTACCATTGATTAGATCATCGAGATTAAAGGTGGTGTCCTGACGGATAAAATCGCTATCCGACACGCCTGCCTTGTGTAGGGATGCGACAATGGAGGCATCCATCTCATCACGCTGCATCATGACTCGTTTGCCGCGAAGGTCCCTGAAGGTTCGGATGCCTGAATCTTTTCTCACGGCCAGTGCCAGTGGTGAGTGCTGGAACACAGCTGCCAATACTTTAACCGGATGCCCCTTGGCATGAGATACAAGAATGCCGCTGTCGGATACGGCGTAGTGACCGTCCCCGTTTAAAACATGCTCTAGTGGGGAGTGTTCGGGGCCGCCTTCAATAATGGTGACGTTGAGTCCTGCTTCATCGTAATAGCCTTTTTCCAGAGCCATGTAATAACCGGCAAACTGGAAGGCGTTCTTCCACTTCAGCTGAAGGGATATATCCTCTTTGGCTGTGGCCGTTAAAGGAGCCAGAATCGCTGCTGTGATGGCAAGGATGAGTAGGGGCAGTAGTCGAAGCGACTTAACCTTGACGAGCATTGTAGATAACCCCTTCTGATTCGGCATATTGATTGAGAACCCTCTTGGCCTCATAGCGCAGGATATCGATATCGACAGTGATGCCACGTCTGTTTAATTCGTCGATCCAGCGGGGATGGATTGGTCCCTCATCAAAGCCGATGGCTTTGGCATCTTCAGCTTTGGCTCCGCATACTAGGTGTCGAATACCAGACCACGGCAGAGCCCCGAAACACATGGCGCACGGCTCACTGCTGGTCACCAGTTCAAAGCGGGGAACGCCTTTTGCGCCAAGATCAAATGTGCCGAGTTTCTGTTGGGCACTACTGATGGCAACCATCTCAGCATGCGCCATGGAGCAGTTGGATGGAATGACAAGATTGACACCTGCAGAGATCAGTTGATGACTCTCCATGTCAAAAACAGCTGCCCCGAAAGGCCCGCCCGTGTGATGTTCGATATTGAGGCGGGCAAGTTCGATGGCTATTTGCATGCGAGCCTCGACGGTTGTTGCCGGTTGATGCTGTTTAGCAGTGAAATCAACGAGCCATTCAGGCAGTTGTAGTTCGATGCGTTGAGCGGTCATACTGAAGTTCATCATGTCCCCTATAGGTTGGCAAGCTTGATGGCATTGTGGCCATATCAGAATGTCTGATTCGTGCTTCACTCTTCGGCACAATTGGAGTACAGTGTGACTACCCTGACTTGATATAGGAATTGCCCTCCCGATGCCCGCAACCAAACAACCCCAAGACTATTCCAAGCACTTGCTGCATGTGCTTTATGAAGAGCAGCGAGATCATTGTTTTATCTCCGATAAAGCCATGGTGTCGATTGCAGAGCGCCTTGAGTTGCCACGCGCTCAGGTCGAGTCTGTGGTTGAATTCTACAGCTTCTATTCACGCACACCGCGTGGAAGCTTCGATATCCTTTTCAGTAATTGCACTAGCTGTGGTGATCTCTCGCTTATGCAGCGCTTGTGTGAGCTTCTCCATGTTGAAAAAGGCATCACACGTGATGATGGGCGTGTCTCAATCTCGGAGGCCTCCTGTATCGGCATGTGTGATCATGGTGCCTCAGCCCTGATTAGTGGCAGAGTGATGGCAGGCATGAATGAGCAACGCCTGAAGGCGATGGCTGAACTGATTGAGAAAGATGTGGCCGTCGATGATTGGCCTACCGATTGGTTTGAGGTGCAGGATAACGTCAGACATGCCGGGCTGATGCTTACCGAGTCGTTTGAATCCGGTTCGGCATTGAAGATGGTGACAACCGAAGGTATCGATGTCGCGCTGGAGAAGATCAAACACTCTGAACTGCGCGGGCGTGGTGGTGCAGGTTTTAACACCTCTCAAAAGTGGAAATTTTGTCAGGAAGCCATTGGCGATGCCCATTACGTGGTCTGCAATGCCGATGAGGGCGAGCCGGGCACCTTTAAGGATCGGGTGCTGCTCACGTCGCATGCCGATGAAGTCTTTGAAGGGATGGCTCTCTGTGGCCGTGTGATCGGGGCGAAGAGAGGCTATCTCTACCTGCGTGGTGAGTATCGTTATCTGCTATCGCATCTTGAGCAGGTGTTGGCAAACCGTCGCAGCGCAGGGCTGCTTGGAGAAACGATTCTCGGTATCTCTGATTTTGATTTTGACATCGATATTGTGATCGGGGCAGGCGCCTATATCTGTGGTGAAGAGTCAGCACTGATTGAATCGATGGAGCAGAAGCCCGGCCATCCACGTATCCGGCCACCCTTCCCGGTGACCCACGGTTACCTTGGCCAGCCGACAGTCGTCAACAATGTCGAGACACTGGCAGCAGCAGCCATGATCGTGACCCACGATAACCTCTGGTTCCGGAGTATGGGAACCATGCAGTCGCATGGCAGCAAGCTTCTCTCTGTATCCGGGGATTGTGCGCGTCCCGGTATCTATGAGTATCCGTTCGGTATCAGCATCAGCGAGCTGCTCGATGCGTGTGGTGCGAAAGATGTGCAGGCAGTTCAGGTCGGTGGCCCGGCCGGAAGACTCGTTCATCCATCAAACTTCGATCATCATATCGCCTTTGAAGATGTGGCGACCGGTGGCTCTTTCATGATCTATGATCACTCCCGAGATCTGCTCGAGGTGATCCATAACTTCTGCAACTTCTTTGCCCATGAAAGCTGTGGCTTCTGTACCCCATGTCGGGTCGGCACGACACTGCTGAAAAACGGCATGGATAAGGTGTGCAGTGGTCATGCCACAGCGCATGATCTGGATGAGATGAAACGGACAGCAGCAATTGTGAATCGCCGTTCACACTGCGGTCTCGGTGTTACCGCTCCCAATGCCATTGTCGAGGGTTTGAAATGTTTCCCTGAACTGTTTGAAGCGAAACTTCTGCACAAAGAGATGGAGCCGGAATTTAATCTGGATGCTTCACTTGCAGAGGCGCGTCTACTCGCAAACCGTGATGATGCGGAGGCTCACTTATGAGCACATCTGAGAAAAAAGTAATCAAAATTGATGGTGTCGAAGTTCCTTTCAAAGAGGGGCAGACCATTATGGATGCAGCACTTGCTGCAGGCGTCTACATCCCGCATCTCTGTCATAAGCCCGGGCTTTCACCGCACGGCAGCTGCAAACTCTGTACGGTTGAAGTGAATGGACGATCTGTCTCCTCCTGCACGATGCCGGCAAGTGAAGGTCAGGTCATCGAAAACGATACGCCTGCACTGAAAGAGGTGCGTAAAAGCATTACCCAGATGCTTTTTGTTGAAGGCAATCACCTCTGCCCATCATGCGAGAAAACAGGTGATTGCACATTGCAGGCAGTGGCCTATCACCTTGATATGCTGGATGGTCACTATCCGCAGTTCTATCCACGACGTGAGGTCGATGCTTCACACCCCTCGCTGGTGATTGATCGTGACCGCTGCATCATGTGCGAGCTCTGCGTGCGTGCCAGTCGTGAGGTGGATGGCAAGGATGTCTTTGCCATTTCAGGAAGGGGTACCAGCTGTCACCTGATCGTCAATTCGCCCACCGGAAAACTGGGTGATTCCGATATCGAGGTTGATGATCTGGCCGCCCATATCTGCCCGGTTGGTGCAATTCTGATTAAGGATCATGGTTATGAGGTGCCGATCGGTCGTCGTACCTTTGATCTGCACACCGTGGCTGAGACCGATCTGGGTGAGGTGACCCTTGCCAAGACCAAGCATCACGATGAGTCCGATGAAGCAGATAAGAAAGAAGGAGGTGTTTACGGTGCCTGATTCTACTCCAAAGGTTCGTGTTGCAACCACTTCTCTGGCTGGCTGCTTCGGCTGCCATATGTCATTTCTTGATATGGATGAGCGCATTGTCGGCTTGCTTGATCATGTCGAGTTCAGCCGTTCTCCGATCAATGACATTAAACATTGCGAGCCTTGTGATATTGGCCTTGTCGAAGGTGCGCTTTGCAATGCTGATAATGTGCATGTGCTCAAAGAGTTTCGCGAGAACTGCAAGATTCTGATCGCGGTTGGGGCCTGTGCAATCAATGGTGGAGTGCCTGCCATGCGCAATCATTTTACGCTGCAGGAGTGTCTTGAAGAGGCGTTTCTCAATGAGATCGGCGTGGATAACCCGCATATTCCCAATGATGTCGAGATACCACTACTGCTGAATAAGGTTCACCCACTGCATGAGGTGGTGAAGGTGGATTACTATCTTCCCGGTTGCCCACCACCGGCCGATGCCTTTTTGAAGGTGCTGACCGATCTGATGGAGGGCAGGGAACCGAGTTTGCCGAAGGAGATGTTACATTATGACTGATCGTGGTGCTGAAGGTAAACCGGAAAACCTGAGACGCATTGCCGTTGATCCCGTTACCCGTGTTGAGGGTCATGGCAAGATCACACTGCTGCTTGATGATGCCAATCATGTGCATGAAGCACGCTTCCACATTGTTGAGTTTCGCGGCTTTGAGAAATTTATTCAGGGGCGCCCCTACTGGGAGGTGCCTTACTTTGTCCAGCGCCTCTGTGGTATCTGTCCTGTTTCCCATCATCTGGCGGCTGCCAAGGCGGTGGATCAGCTGGTGGGTGTCGATCAGGTCACACCGACCACAGAGAAGCTTCGTCGTCTGCTCCACTTTGGTCAGACCTTGCAGAGCCATGCGCTGCACTTCTTCCATCTCTCATCACCCGATCTGCTCTTCGGCTTCGGTTCCAATCTTGAACACCGCAACATTGTCGGTGTCATCGAGGACTTTCCCGATCTGGCCCTGAAAGGGGTGCGGCTGCGCAAGTACGGGCAGCAGGTGATCGAGGTGATTGCCGGCAAGCGTATTCACGGGGCTGCCACAGTGCCGGGCGGCATGAACAAGTCGATGACCATGGAGGAGCGCGATCGCCTTCTCGGGGATATCGATGATGTGCTCGGTTGGGCAAAGGATGCAGTAGCACTCAATGAGAAGATTCACATGGAGCATCCGGAGAATCACGGTTTCGGAACATTTAAGAGTAACTATCTGAGCATGGTGACAGGTGATGGAGCCCTGGAGCTTTATCATGGTGGTCTGCGTGCCCGCAAAGCGGATGGTTCAACGATCTTTGATCAGTTCGATTACCGTGGCTACACCGGCAAGATTCGAGAAGAGGTGAAATCATGGAGCTACATGAAGTTCCCCTATCTCACCGATCTTGGTCGTGATGAAGGATGGTATCGGGTTGGCCCACTGGCTCGCCTGAACAACTGTGATTTCATCTCCACGCCATTGGCTGAAGCAGCTCGCCAGCGTTTCAAGGCATTCGCAGGTGGCAACTTTGTCCATGATACGCTTGCCTATCACTGGGCGCGTATGATTGAAGTGCTGCACTGTGCCGAGGCGATCCAGGAGCTGCTGCATGATCCCGATATTCTGGGCTCCGATCTGGTCGCCAAAGGCGAGAAGCGGGAAGAGGGGATCGGTGTTATCGAAGCACCGCGCGGTACGCTCTTCCATCACTATACAGTCAATGAGGATGGCACCATCAAGAAGGCCAACCTGATTGTATCGACCACCAGCAATAATACAGCGATGAATGAGTCGGTACGCTCGGTGGCCAATGAGTATCTTGATGGTAACGAGATCACCGAGGGGCTGTTGAATCATCTTGAGGTGGCCATCCGTGCCTATGATCCCTGTCTATCATGTGCGACCCATGCCATGGGCAAGATGCCGCTTGAAGTGGAGTTAATCGGTTCTGATGGCGAGAGAGTTGATATGATCGCTAAAGGTTCCAACGGCACCATTACCCGTACAGCTTGAGCACTCCAAAGATTCTCATTTTTGGCTACGGCAATCCCGGTCGCGGTGATGATGCTCTAGGGCCTCTGTTTATCAGCGAGATCGAGAAGCTCGGGCTACCCGATGTGGAGTGCCAGAATGATATGCAGCTTCAGGTGGAGCATCTGCTGGATATGCAGGGGCGCGAAATGGTTCTCTTTGTCGATGCTGATGTCTCCTGCAAGGCGCCGTTTGAGTTTGGCGAACTAAAGCCTGAAAAGGATAGTAGCTACTCCAGCCATGCCATGACCCCGCAGGCACTGCTCCACTCCTTTCCCAAT
>Ga0316191_10000713_pt1 | contig 22051 bp, 18 predicted proteins | sample Eddworburr2cm_MG_FD_204928 | JGI IMG/M metagenome (GOLD analysis project Ga0316191, IMG submission 204928) | Coastal sediment microbial communities from Maine, United States - Eddy worm burrow 2 cm | ecosystem: Environmental > Aquatic > Marine > Coastal > Sediment | place: USA: Maine... | reverse complement strand
CGGCGCGGGTCTCGGCAGCGGTTCCGAGGCCCGGCCCGATCGCCAGGGCGTCTCGTTCCTCCAGCAGCTTCTCGACCGCGGCGGGGGCACCCCGGCCGAGCGTCCCCGAGGCGGTCTCGGGTAAGGCCGCGGTCATGATCTCGGCCTGCTGCGCCGCGACCACGGGCAGGCTCGACGCCGGCGTGCCGACCGTGACCAGCCCGACGCCGGTGCGTAGCGCGCCACGAGCCAGCAGCACGGCCGCCCCGGCTTTGCCCGTCGATCCGGCGACAGCCAGCAGGTGGCCAAAGGTTCCCTTGTGCGCCTGTGGGGCCCGGGCGCTGAGCAGGCCGCGAACCGCCTCTTCGTCGAGCCACTCGATGTCGGGGTTCTCCGCGCGAACTGCCTCGTCGGGGATTCCGATGGGGATGACCGACCAGCGCCCCGCGTGCAGCGAGGCGGGCTCCAGAACGAGCGGGAGCTTCGGGCGGCACAAAGTGTAGGTTCGGTCGGCTCCGATCGCCGGTCCGGCAACGATCGCGGAGTCCGCGTCGAGCCCCGAGGGCAGGTCGATCGATGCCACGTCCGCGGCCGAGTCGTTGACATCCCGGATCACGTGGGTGAGAAGGCCACGGACCCCGCCCTTGATTCCGGTGCCGAGCAGGGCGTCGACCACCACGATCGGTCGGGACAGCAGGCCGCGAAGCTGTCGCCACGACGCCTCGTCGGGGACCTCCTCGACGACCAGCCCGCTTCCTCGCGCCGCGTGCAGGTTGTGGGCGACGTCACCCCGGACGTCGTCGGCCCGGCCGAAGAGCAGGACGCGGGGCGTCACCCCGAGTCGCGCCAGGTGGCGTGCGGCCGCCAGGCCGTCGCCGCCGTTGTTGCCCTTGCCGCACAGCACGAGCACGCCATGGGCCGCGGCCTCCGAGAGGTCCTCGAGGAGGGCGACGGCAATCCCGCGTCCCGCCGATTCCATCAGCAGGACACTCGGCACGCCCCAGTCCTCGATCGTTCGCCGATCGACGCGGCGCATCTGCTCGCCGGTCAAAACTTCCATCGATCTCTCCGGCCACGGGACAGGTCGCGAAGATAGTCCTCGCGGGGGAGCAGGGTCAAGCGTGGTACATTTCTCCGGCGGGCATGAATTCCGGAGGAGCCCGCTTTCGACGGAGCCGACGATGCCTCTGAGGTTTCTCACCGCCGGTGAGTCCCACGGCCCCGCGTTGACCGTCATCGTTGAGGGGCTTCCCGCCGATATCGCGATCGATCGCGCGGTCATCGACCGCGACCTGCGCCGGCGCATGGGCGGCCACGGCCGCGGGGGCCGGATGAAGATCGAGAACGACCGGGTCGAGATCCTGGGCGGCGTTCGCTTCGGTCGCAGTCTCGGTTCGCCGATCTCGCTGTTGATCCGGAACCTCGACTTCGAGAACTGGGCCGAGGCTATGAGCCCGGAGGGGGAGCGTCCCGACGACGAGCAGGCGCGGGTCGTCACGCGACCGAGGCCCGGACATGCCGATCTGGCCGGAAGCCTGAAGTACGGGACCCACGATGCCCGAGACATCCTCGAGCGGGCGAGCGCCCGTGAGACGGCGGCCCGAACCGCGGCGGGGTCGCTCGCCCGTTGTTTCCTGACCGCGGCCGGCATCGAGGTCACCAGCCACACGGTCTCGGTCGGCGACGGCGTCGCGGCGAGTCTCTCCGATGGAGACTTCGATCGACTGCTGGCGATGCCGGACGATGCGCCCATGAGATGCCTCGACGAGTCCGCCACCGCGGCGATGATCGCGGCGGTCGAGGCGGCCCGCAACGACAAGGACTCGGTGGGAGGCGTCTTCGAGGTGCTCGCCCGCGGCGTGCCGCCCGGCCTGGGAAGCCACGCGCAATGGGACCGGCGGCTGAGCGCCCGTCTGGGCGGCGCCCTGATGTCGATCCAGGCCGTGAAGGCGGCGAGTATCGGCGACGGAGTCGAGGGCGGATCGCGACGGGGGAGCCTGCACCACGACCCGATCCTCTACGACCCGGACGAGAGGCGCTTTTACCGTCCCACCAATCGCGCGGGCGGGATCGAAGGTGGAATTACCAACGGAGAGATGATCCGGGTGCGCGGTTTCTTGAAGCCGCTCTCGACGCTTCCCCGACCGCTACCGTCCGTCGACCTCATCGACAAGCAAGCGTTCGACGCGGTTCAGGAGCGCACCGACACGATTCCCATCGTCGCGGCCGGCGTCGTCGGCGAAGCCATGGTTTGCCTCGTCCTCGCCGACGCCCTGCTCGAAAAGGTCGGTGGCGACAGTCTCACCGAGACCCTGCGTAACCTGAACGCCTACCGAGACGCTCTCAGTTCCTACTGATGCTCTTGGTCGCTTCAAACCCGCTGTGGCGCGTGCAATTGCGAGCGTAGCGAGTTCCCCGCCCGGCTCGCCGCCGCGATCCGGCGCGGAACCAGCGGGCCGAGGCTAGGCCCAAAAAAACAGGGCGGTGGATTGCTCCACCGCCCTCAGGTCGGCCACCGTGTTCTCCCCGTCCCCGAGGAGGTGGGCAACGCGGGGCCGGTAGCGGAGCGCCGCAGGTTCCAGGTCGGAATCCCCCCCTTTGACCGGGAGCCTGCGCGCCCCAAGCTTCGTTTTCACGTGCGACCCGTCTGTCGCGGGTAGCAGTGAAATTACGACGCTGTATGCGGACTGTAAAGCAGCGAAACAGGACGTGTTTCGGCTTTTGTAGGACGGATTAGTGCGCCACGGGACGGGGACCAAAACAGACAAGCCGGAACCCCTTGGAAGGGCTCCGGCCCGGTGGTACGCTCGGGCGTTCCTCGCTCTCCCCGGTCAATCGCTCCCCAGGCACGGGTCGAGACAGTTGCGGTGGGTCGGGCAGAAGGTCGCCGAACTGACCGGCCGAAGCTGGCCCGAGCGGCGAACATAGGGTGGGTAGGACCGACGTCGCTGGCCGGTCCTGGAAGCATCGAGGTCGGGTCGCAAACCAGCCGGGGAGAGCGAGCAACGTCCGAAGGCGGAGTCCGTGACCTCTCTCATCACCCTTTGTCCCTATGTAATCAGGGCAGCTTGCCCTCCGTGCCGAATGTCACGGGGGACCCTACCCCATCGACATTCGGTCTGTCAAGCGGAAAGTACAGGATCTCGGGGGCTTGCCCCGGGAGGCCCCAGGATGTTGCGGTGAGCGATTCTTCGGCCGATAGCGCGGAATTCGACGTCGAGCGCCTGGTCGCGGGGGGACGCGGCTTGGGGCGCCCCGACGGCGTGGTGTGGCTGGTGGACGGTGGGGTTCCCGGGGATCGGGTCCGTGCCGAGGCCTCGAGGGTTCGCCGCCGGCTGGTCGAGGGCCGGGTCCTCGAACTCCTGGAGCCATCGCCGCTGCGTCGACCGCCGCCATGCCGGTTTCAGGGCACGTGCGGCGGTTGTCCCTGGATGGTTCTGGACGAGGCCGAGCAGCGTTCCTGGAAGGTGAAGATCCTGGAGGAGGCGCTGAAGAGGATCGGGGGTTTCGAGGGCATCTCGGTAGATCGCATCGAGCCCTCTCCCCGCTCTCTCGCCTACCGCAACAAGCTCGAGCTCACCTTCGGGAGACGGGAGGGGCGCAGGACCCTGGGTTTCCATGGAAGCGGGCCCCGGCCACGCGTCGTCGACGTCGACCGCTGCCTGCTTCAAGACGAGGCCGCGCACCGGATCCTGCAGGAGGCGAGGGCGTTCTTCGTCGACGGCCCGGGCCGTGACGATCCCTGGCTCGACGTCCGGCCGGAGCCCGCGAGGCTGGTGATCCGTCGCTCGGTGAGCACCGGCCGCCTGCTGGTCGCCCTTCGCGGCGGGGCGGGGCCGTTCCCGTCGGCCCGGGAGTTTGCCCGGCGGGTCGGAACGGCGGTGCCCGAGGTCTCCGGAGTAGTCCGCTTGCTCAGCCGACCCGGCCGTCGCGGTGGGGTCCGGGTCGTACGGCTTCTCGGACGGCCGTGGCTGGAGGAGTCGCTCGGGGGCAACGTGTTCCGTCTTCCTGCGGCGACATTCTTCCAGGTGAACCCGGAGGCGGCGAGCGCGCTGGTCGATGTCGTCCGCGATCTGGCGGCGGTCGGTTCGGAGACCACGGCCCTGGACCTCTATGCCGGGGTCGGGGTGTTCGGCTTGACCTTCGCGGAGGCAGGGGCGAAGGTGACCGCCTGCGAGGCCGATCCGCGCGCTGTGGCCTGCGGGCTACGCGCCGCGCGCAAGAACCTTCGGACGGGGTTCCGATTGGTGTGCTCGGATGTCGGAGCGTTCCTCGCGTCGAGCGCGGCGCGGGAGTCGTTCCCGACGACGATCGTCGCCAACCCTCCGAGAACAGGCTTCGGCCCGGGTGTCGCCGAGGGGATCGCCGAGCTGAGTCCCGAGCGGATCGTCATCGTCGCGTGCGACCCGGCAACGCTCGCACGCGATCTGAAGCGTCTCGCCGCCCGAGGCTACACCCCCTCGCGAGTCGTGGCCGTAGACCTCTTCCCCCAGACCCCCCACATCGAGGCCGTCACCCTACTCCAGCGCCGCTATTAATGGGGACATTCTCCTTTTCTGCCTCATTTGAGGCAGGCCACGGCCTTCACAAATGAGGGAGCTCGATTTCTACCTCAAATGAGGCAGAAAAGGAGAGTGTCCCCTTTACCTTTACCCCTTAACGGGAAGATGCCTAGGGGAGGGGGCCGCCGGCTACTGCGGCCAGGAGGCTTTCGGCCACCAGGGTGCGGTTGACGTTGAAGCGGAGCTGGCCCCGGAGCCGCTCCACGGCCTCGACCAGCATGCCGGCGCGCGCCGGACCGAGCCGGTGACCCAGCTCGGTGAGCTGATCGGCGGCATCGGCGTGGAGCAGGGCCTCTCGGGGCGAGCCGCTGGCCGCCCGGGCGGCGTCCCGAAGGAGCGCGACGAGCAGGTCCAGCCCCTCACCGAGGTCGTCCTCGTCCTTCCCCGCGAGCGACGCCGCGAGCTTCGAGAGGTCGGCGAGCGCCTCGGGTGAGCCGGCGAGCGACACCAGGGCCGCGGTCAGTTGCTCGCGACGGCGGCGAAGCTCCTCGAGGTCGAGATCGAGAGCCCGGCCCGCACGACCGCCGGCCAGCGCGGCGCGCGCCAGCGCCTCGTCCTCGGGGATACCCCGCCCCACGAGGGCGGAGGCGAGCTCGGTGGCGGGCAACGGCGCGAAGCCGACCACGAAGCAACGGGAACGAACGGTGCTGAGCAGCAGGTGGGGTCGTGACGCGACGAGTATCAGGAAAGACTGGCCGGGAGGCTCCTCGAGGGTCTTCAGAAGAGCATTCTGTGCCTCGGGGTTCATGCGGTCGGCCGGGTCCACGATGAAGATCCGACACCGGCCCTCGCGCGGTGCAAAGGCCGCGTGCTCGGCGAGCTCGCGGATCTGGAAGATCCGGATGAACGCGCTGAGGTCGGACGTCGCGCCATCCTCCGCATCGTTCATCGGGGCGCCCTTTTCGATCTTCCGCGAGAGACGGCGCACGATCAGCAAATCCGGATGAGTGCCGTGGGCCACCTTGGCGCACGCGGAGCACCGGCCGCACGCCTCGTCACCGCCGGCCTCGCACAGCATGGCTCCGGCCATCGCGCGCGCAACGGTTCCCTTGCCCACCGAGTCCGGTCCCTGAAACAGCAGGGCGTGGGGCAGCCGATCCGAGCGTCGCGCTCGTTGGAGGAGCTCGATGGGGGCCACGTGGCCGATGATCTCGCCGAGGCCCTTCGCGGGGCTCACTTCGTCTCCCGCGCGGCAAGCAGCTCCGCCAGAGCCTGCTCGACGCGGCGCTCGACCGCCGCCGCATCACCGTCGGCCGGGACCACGCGGTACCGCTGCGGTTCGTTCCGGGCCAGGGCGAGGTAGCCGTCGCGGACGCGCCGGTGGAACTCCAGCTCCTCGTCCTCGAAGCGGCCCTCGGTCTCGGCGACCCCGCGCTCGGCATTCCGGCGCCGCGCACGCGAGATCCCCGTCTGGGGGTCGAGATCGAGCAGCACCGTTCGGTCGGGACGCAGGTCGAGCGGCGGGTGGGTGTGGATGTCGAGGACCACGGCGGTCCCGAGCTGTCTACCGTATCCCTGGTAGGCCAAGGTCGCGTCGAGATAGCGATCCGACAGAACCACCGCGCCTCGCTCGACGCCGGGCCGGATCACCTCGCAAACGTGCTGCGCCCGGTCGGCGGCGTAGAGCAGCATCTCCGCCAGCGGATCCATGGTCGAGCCTTGGGGGTCGAGCAGTGCCGCCCGCAGGCGACGCCCCAGGGAGGTGCCACCCGGCTCGCGCGTGCAGACGACCTCGACGCCGGCATCCTCCACGCGTCGGGCGAGCCGGGCGATCTGCGTCGACTTCCCCGAGCCCTCGATGCCCTCGAACGTGATGAACAGCCCGGGCACGTCACGGCGGTGGCCGGTCCGGCTCATGACGCGGCGAGGGGCAGGTTCTGGAAGTAGGCCTCGGCTGCCGCACGGTCGCGAGCAATCTGGTCCGCAAGCTCCTCGGGGCCTGAGAATCGGCGCTCGTCGCGTAGCCGCTCGAGGAACCGGACCTCGATCCGCTGCCCGTAGAGATCGCCCTCGTAGCCGAGCAGATGGGTCTCGACGACCACGCCTCCGCCATTGAAGGTCGGCCGGATGCCGACGTTCGACACCGACGCGTGCCGTGTGGCCAGGGCGACCGTCTCGGTGACATAAACGCCCCGGCGGGGCAGCAGGTCGTTCTCGGCATCGAGGTTGGCGGTCGGGAATCGTATCGTCCTGCCGCGTCCGTCTCCCTCGACGACCTCGCCCACGACGCCGAACGGCCGCCCGAGCATCTCGCGGGCCGCCGCGACCTCTCCGTCTTCCACGAGCTTGCGGATCGACGACGATGAGACGACGCTATCGCCAACCGTGACGGGCGCGACGCCGACGACCTCGAAGTCCCGGTCTTTGCCGATGATCCGAAGGAGATCGACGTCGCCACTGCGGTGTTGACCGAAGCGGAAGCTGCTTCCCACGTGAATCGCACTGAACCGCAAGCGACTGCACAGGATGCGCGAGAAGAACTCCTCACCGGAGAGCGACGCCAGCTCGGAGTCGAACGGCAAGATGAGAACCGCATCGAGCTCGGTGGATTCGAGGCTCTCGAGCTTCTGTCGCCGTGTCTGGATCTGACGGGGGCGACGCTCCGGCGCCACGACGCTCAGCGGATGGGGCTCGAAGGTGATGAGCACCGAGGCATGACCCTGGAGCTTTGCGCTCTCGACCACGCTGCGCACGATCGCCTGGTGACCGAGGTGCACCCCGTCGTAGTTGCCGATGGTCGCGACCACCGACGGACCCCCCTCGGGATAACTGTCGATTCCGTTCCAGATATTCATCTCGCACCCAACAGCGCGGGAGCCCACCACGCCAAGGCCTGAAGGGCGAGGTTGGCCCACGCCCCCGCGACCAGATCGTCGACCATGATACCCAATCCCCCGGGTAGCGCTTCCAGGCGACGAGCGGGGAAGGGCTTGAAGATGTCCGTGATCCGAAAGGCCAGGAAACCGAGAGCCAGGGTCTGCCAGGTCAAGGGAAGAAATAGCAGGGTGAGCATCTGCCCGGCGACCTCGTCAACCACCACCTCGCGCGGGTCGCTCCTGGCCTGCTCCCGGGCGACGCCGTCGGCAGCCCACAGCCCGACGAAGGAGACCACGACCGTCCCCGCAAGCAGCGCGGGCCAGCCTCCCAGCATCCACAGCGCCCAGGCGATCGCCAATCCGGGGAGCGAGCCGAATGTCCCGGGCGCGATCGGCGCGAGGCCGATCCCACCGGCAGTCGCCACGAGCCACCGCAACCGGCTGCTCGCCGTCCTCGCCGCGTTCGGCTCATCCGTCAAGGGCGATCCTCCCGACGAGGTCGTACCCCGCGGCCTCGGTCAGCTCGACCGACACGAAGGTGCCGGGGTCCGCGACGCCGTCGTTGACCAGGACCTGACCGTCGACGTCAAGGGCCTGGGTGCTCATCCGGCCCACCAGGAGGTGGGGAGTCTCGGCGTGCGCGCCCTCCATCAGGACCTCGACGGTGCGGCCGATCAGCTCTCGATTGCGGCCGAACGCGATGCCTTGCTGGAGCTCGAGGAGCCGGGCGCGGCGCTCGTCTTTGACCTCGGCGGGGACGTCGTCTTGCAGCTCTCCGCTGGGCGTGTCTTCTTCGTGGGAGTAGGTGAAGACCCCGACGTGGTCGAAGCGCGCCGCGCTCACGAACTCGAGGAGCGCCTGGAATTCCTGTTCGGTCTCGCCAGGGAAGCCGACGATGAAGGTCGTGCGCTTCGCGACCTCGGGCATCGCGCCATCGAATCGTTCGAGCAAGCGCAGATGGGAGTCGGCGGAGCCCCCGCGGCGCATCCTTGCCAGCGTCTCCGGGTGAGCGTGCTGCAGAGGGAGGTCGACGTACTTCACGACCTTCGGGAGGCGCGCCATGGCGGCGATCAGCCGCTCGGTGACGGTGTTGGGGTACAGGTAGTGGAGACGGATCCAGCGTAGCTCTTCGATGGCATCGAGGGCCTCGAGGAGCTTCGGCAGCCCGTCAGCCTCGCCGCGATCGCGCCCGTAATGACTCGAGTCCTGGGCGATCAGGTTGATCTCACGAACGCCACCGCGGGCCAGCGAGCGCGCCTCATCGGCGACGCTGTCGAGGTCTCTCGAGCGAAAGGCGCCCCTGAAGGCGGGAATCGCGCAGAACGAGCACGTGTGGTCGCAGCCCTCGGCGATCTTGACGTAGGCGGTCCAGGGTGGGGTCGCCAGCCGTCGCGCCGTCCGGTCGTCGTAGAGATACCGCGACGGCCCGCGGCTTGGCGCGATGCTCAGCAGCTTCGATTCGCGGGCCTCCGGACGAACCTCGCCCACGACACGGTCGAGCTGGTCGAGGCCGATGAAGGCGTCGACCTCGGGGAGGCTGTTCTGTAGCTCGTCGGGGTAGCGCTGCACCATGCACCCGGCGACGATCAGACGCCGGACACGACCGCTCTTCTTGTGCTCGGCGGCCTCCAGAATCGTGCGGATCGACTCCTCGCGCGCCGCCTCGATGAACCCGCACGTGTTGACCAGAAGAACGTCGGCGTCGTCAGGATCGGCGGTCAGCTCGCATCCGGCGCGGTCGAGATGTCCGAGCATCACCTCGGTGTCAACCAGGTTCTTGGCGCAGCCCAGGCTGACGATGCCGACGCGAGGTGCCTTCGCGGTCGAGTCGCGGGGCGGAACGCTCAAGGGTAGAGCCGGTGGATCTGGCGAGGGTAGGGGATGGCCTCCCGGAGGTGAGGGATCCCGCAGATCCAGGTGACGACACGCTCGATGCCCATGCCGAAGCCGGAGTGGGGCACGGAGCCGTACTTCCGGATGTCGAGGTACCACTGGAACGCCTCGACCGGAAGGCCGTGCTCACGGATGCGCTCGAGCAGCAGGTCGTGATCGTGGATGCGCTGAGAGCCGCCGATGATCTCGCCGTAGCCCTCCGGCGCGAGAACGTCGACGCAAAGCGCCCTCGACGGGTCCTCGGCGTCGGGCTGCATGTAGAACGCTTTGATCTCTGCCGGCCAGTGGGTGACCATCACGGGCCGGTCGAAGCGCTCGGTCAGCAGGGTCTCGTCGAAGCCGCCGAAGTCGTGGCCGCGGGCGAACGCCGGTGCGCCGGCTTCTTTCATGCGAGCCTGGGCTTCGGGGGAGGTCAGGATATCGGCCGCCTCTTCGTAGGTGATCCTCGGGAAGGGCGCCTGGACGTTCTCGAGCTTCGTCACGTCCCGCTCGAGGGACTTCAGCTCTTCGGAGCAGCGCTCGACGGCGCGGCCGACGACGTAGCTCACGAACTCTTCCGCCAGCTCCAGTAACCCGGGCAGCTCCATGAAGGCGACCTCGGGCTCGATCATCCAGAACTCGGTGAGGTGGCGACGGGTCTTGGATTTCTCGGCGCGGAAGGTGGGACCGAAGCAGTAGACCTTGCCGAACGCCATGCATGCGGGCTCGAGGTAGAGCTGACCGGACTGGGTGAGGAAGGCGGTCTTGCCGAAATACTCGGTATCGAACAGGGTCGTGGTGCCCTCGCAGGCCGCAGGCGTCAGAACCGGCGAGTCGATCAGTACGAACCCGCGGTCGTAGTAGAAGTCGCGACAGGCCTGGACGACCTCGCTCCGGACGCGCAGGACCGCATGAGGGGTCCTGGAGCGTAGGTAGAGGTGGCGGAGGTCGAAGAGGAAGTCGACCCCGTGCTCCTTCGGCTGGATCGGGTAGTCGGCAGCCTCGTGCAGGACGACGACCTCGTCAAGGCTCAGCTCGTAGCCTCCTGGAGCACGCTTGTCCTCCCGGGCTGTTCCGCCGACACGGATGGAAGACTCGAGGGGGACGTGGTCGATGCGCTCGAACAGCTCCGGGCTGACGTCCTTGACGAACGCGACGCACTGCAGGTAGCCGGTGCCGTCCCGCAGCACGAGGAACTTGATCTTGCCCGACGATCGCTTCTGGTGGACCCACCCGGCGAGCGTGACGCGCTCGCCGACGTGCCCGTGAAGGTCGCGGATGTAGGTGAAATCCCGGCTCACGGCCCCTCTACTTCTCAGCCTCCTGCTTGTGCGCGGCAGAGTCGGCGATGATCTTCTCCTGGACCGGGCCCGGGGCCTCGGCGTAGTGGTCGAATTCCATGGTGTAAACGCCGCGGTCCGAGGTGATCGACTTGAGCGTCGAGGCGTAGGAGAGCATCTCGGAAAGAGGTACCTGCGCCTTGATCACCTGGTTGCCACCCTGGGACTCCATGCCCTGGGGCTTTCCGCGACGGGACGACAGATCGCCCATGATGTCGCCCATGTACTCCTCGGGGGCCACGACCTCGACGGACATGATCGGTTCCATGATCGTCGGCTTCGCCTGCGCCATCGCCGCCTTGAAGGCCAGAGAACCGGCGATCTTGAAGGCCATCTCCGAGGAGTCGACGTTGTGGTACTTGCCGTCCATGAGGGTCACCCGGAAATCCACGACAGGGTAGCCCGCCAGGTAACCCCTCGCCGCCGATTCCTCGATGCCCTTCTTGACCGCGGGCCGGTAGTTCTGCGGGATCGAGCCTCCGAAGATCTTGTCCACGAACTCGAAGCCCTCACCACGCGGGAGCGGCTCCATCTCGATGACGCACACGCCGAACTGTCCTCGTCCACCGGTCTGCTTCTTGTGCTTCCCCTCGGTGAGCCCGACCTTTTTCTTGATGGTCTCGAGGTAGGGGACCGTCGGCTGCTTGAGGATCGCGTCGACCCCGAACTTCTTCTTCAGCTTTGAGAAGGCGACTTCCACGTGGACCTGTCCGGTTCCGGAAACCAGCAACTCGCCGGTCTGCGCGTCGCGCCCGATCTTGAGCACCGGGTCTTCCTCGATCAGCCGCAGCAGCGCCTGGGAGATCTTCTCTTCGTCGCCCTTGGATTTCGGCTCGATGGCGAACGAGATCGCGGGGGCGGGGAACTTGATGCCCGGGTACTGGATCGGGTGGCCGGGATCGGCGAGCGTGTCGGAGGTGTGGGTGTCCTTGAGCTTGGCCACCGACCCGAGATCGCCGGCGACCAGCTCGGTGACGGGTTCGAGTTGCTTGCCCTGCAGGACGGAGATGCCGGCGGCACGCTCGGCGTGGCCCCGGTTGACGTTGGTCAGCGGGGTGTCGCCCTTCAGCACACCGGAACGGACCCGGAACAGGGAGATCCGCCCGGCGTAAGGGTCGGCGATGGTCTTGAAGACGAAGACCGAGACCGGCGCGTCGCGATCCGACGGCCGGGTTTCCTCGGAGTCGTCCTTCGGGTTCGTCCCGACCGCGTCCCCCCGCTCGTCCGGCGACGGGATGAGATCGACCGCCAGATCGAGTACCGGCTGGGCGCCGATCGCCGGCAAGGCGGCGGTGTAGATCACCGGGAAGATCCTCCTCAGAGCGACCGCCTTGTGGAGTCCTTGGCGGAGCTGGTCGTCACTGAGGTCGCCGGCCTCGAAGAAGGTCTCCATCAGGGCATCATCGGTCTCGGCGACCATCTCGATGAGCGCCGAGCGAGCCTCGGCGGCTTGGTCGGCCATGGCCGTGTCCGGGTCCTCGACGGTCATCTTGCCGGAGCCGTCCTTCGCGAATCTGTGCGCCTTGAGGGTCAGCAGATCCACCACGCCCTCGAAGTCGTGCTCGGCGCCGATGGGGAGCTGGATCGGGACGGCAGTGCGTCCGAACCGGTTCTGGATCGCTTCGAGAGTTCGCTCGGCCGAGGACCGCTCGCGATCGAGCTTGCTGACGACGAAGATCACCGGGAGCCCTTCCTCGCCGGCGAACTTGAACGCACGCTCGGTGATCACCTGGACCCCGGCGACGCCCTCGACCATCAGGAACGCCCCGTCCGCAACCGCCAGGGCCCCCCTGGCATCGGCGAAGAAGGCCGCGTAGCCCGGGGTGTCCAGGATGTTGATCTTTTTCTTGTTCCACTCGGTGTGCGCGAGCGCGGTCTGAAGCGAGATCTTCCGTTCGATTTCCTCGTCGTCGAAGTCGGTAACGGTGTTGCCTTCCTCGACGTGACCGAGGCGGTTCACCGCTCCGGAAACGAACAGCATGGTGGACGCCAGCGTGGTCTTGCCGCAGTCCCCATGTCCCACAAGCGCGATGTTTCGGATATCCGCGGTGTCGTAAACCTTCATCGAAGGGCTCCTATTGCACCTCTGGCACGCGCAGCCGGACGTGACCGCGAGGTGATGGCGGGAGTGCCGAACCCGCGGGTCGGACCGTCATAGGCATGGTCCCGAGGGAAGCCCGGACTATATCACAGCGGCCGGAAGTCTTTCAATTGCAACGATGTGGACGCGACAGCGCCTGGGGCGAGGGTGGCGTCGAAAATGTCCCCGTCGGCGGTCGCGACGCGCCTTGACCCTCCCGTGGCGCCGACCTACGTTCTCTCGTGGGGAGAATCGTAACCTCCGTTGGGGGAGCTTTCGTGATCGTAAGTTGCCCGTCTTGTGGCACGCGGTACCGGCACCGCCGCGCACCCGGAGCGACGCCGGCCAATGCCCGGTGCTCCGGCTGCGAACACGTCTTTCCTCTCGCCCCGAGCCCGCAGTCCTATGTCCTGATGGCGCGGCCGTCGGACGGCGGGAGCGCCGGGCCCGGGCTCGCCGGGCCGGTCGTCGCGCCCGGCGGGTACCCGGCCGAGGCGCCACCCCGGATGCCGATCGGGATGGACGATCCGTCGATCGCCCCGCAGCTCGAGCATACGGCGCTGACCGGGGCCGGGGCCTCCGGCCCGGCCCTGACCTACCGCATCGAGCCCGACGAGGTGGCTTCCGAAGAGATTGCCACAGCGGAGGCGATCGAGCCGACGACCTCCGGCGCGGGTCCTGTGGCACCGCGCGCGCGCCGGGACGAGCCCGGTGCGATCCTGAGTACTTTCCTGATCACGGTCGCCGGCGCGGCAGCGGGCTGGTGGCTATCTCCGCGGCTGGCGGAGATGGGCGAGCCCCGAACCTGGGTGCTCGTAGGCACGACGCTCGGACTGTTGGTGGCATGGCTGGGGTTGCGATGGACGCGGGAGAGGCCCTGACGCTCGACCCGGGCTCGCTCGAGGAGCCCGCGAGCGGCATCTGTCCCAAGTGCGGCGAGCCGCAGGGCTTTCTCGACGCCGTCGAGGCGTCGGTCCTCGGCGGTGCCGGTATTCGTCGATGCAGTCGCTGCGGAGTCCGCGCGACCACCGATCGCAGCCCCCACCAGCTCTTGTTCACCTGTGAAGCGTGCGGGCTTCCGTTCCTCGCGGACAACGGTTCGGCCGAGCCCCGACAGTGTTCCACGTGTCGGGGGTCGGAGTCGCCGGTCGATCCACCCGAGTCTCAGATCGTCCACGCCATGGAGACCGAGGTTCGGTCGGCGCTGGATGGCTCGTGGAAGTTCGTGACCTCCGGTGAGCTCTCGGGCTACCTCGACGAGGTGGCCCGGCAACTGACCGTGAGGATCGACGGCGCACCCGAGAGCAGTCGCGTGGTCCTGATCGAGGAGGACGCGCTGCGGGCGACGGCCCTGCCCTCGGGGGTAGTGCTGATCAGTCTCGGGCTGCTGCGCTTTCTGGAGGACGAGGCCGAGCTGGCCTTCGTTCTCGCCCGAGAGCTGGCGCACGTCGCCTCCGGAGAGGCGGCAGTACGGCTGGTTCGATGGAGCCTGGGCGCGCTCGCCCAGGACGAGGACGGCCGCCCCGACGCCGCCTGGACCGACGCGATGCTCGACCTGACCCGGCTCGGGTACGGGCGCAGGCGCGAGCTCGACGCCGACGCGACCGCGCTGCGTGCGATGCTCTCGCTTCGGTACGACCCGAGCTCGGCCGTGCGATATCTGCGGCGCCTGAAGTTCGCGATCTCGACCGCGGATTCGACGGTGGCCGACGCGGCGGTCGCCTACCCTCCGCCCGGCTATCGCGTTCGCAAGCTCGAGCGGATTCTCTACGGTCGGATCGGGCGGGCTCCGGTTCAGAGAGTCAACCGCGAAGTCTTCCGCCGGGCCGCGGCGACGGCGTTAGGAGACGGGCTGGTCGCGACCACCCTGGGCTCGGTGACCCCCGCGACGGTAGCGAAGGCTGACTCGGGATGGGGCCTTTCGCGACGCACCGGCATCTTGCTGGGGGCTCTGGCCGTGGCGACGCTCTTGCTCGTTCTGGCCCTCGCTCTCGGCAACTAGGGCGCGTCGGTTCCGCCTACGGCGCTCGTTTTCGGTCGCCGTGTATAATCGACGCGGAGTAAACGGATCATGGGCCATATTTCAGTAATCGGCGAGTTCTGGCAGTTCCTCCGCCAGAGGAAGAAGTACTGGCTTCTTCCGATCGTCATCCTGCTGCTGTTGCTCGGGCTCGTGGTTGTCTTGACGGCCAACAGCGCGCTGGCGCCATTCATCTACACCGTGTTCTAGCCCGGGCCGGCCTGCCGGACCTTCGACGCTCTTCGCAGACCGATCGGTGGTTGTCGGGTAGACTGTCCCGTGTCCACCCGATCCAAGCCCACCACCGCCGCGCGTCGAAAGCCCGGGCCACCGCTCGGAGCCCACATGTCGATCGCCGGTGGATTCCACAGGGCGGTTGAGCGTGCGGTCGAGGTCGAGGCGACGGCGCTCCAGGTCTTCGTGAAGTCGGCGCGGCAGTGGAAGGCGGCTCCCCTTGCCCCCGAGGCGATCGCCGACTTCCGGGGCGCCACGGCCGCCGCGGGCCTGACGGATTACCTCATGGCCCACGCCAGTTATCTCATCAACCTCGCCTCTCCCAAGGCGGCGCTTCGAAAACGCTCTCAGGACGCCCTGGCGGTCGAGGTCGAGCGTTGCGCGGCTCTGGGGGTTCCTTTCCTCGTCCTTCACCCCGGGTCTCACGACGGCGCGGGAGAGCGCAAGGGGCTCGAGCGGCTCGCACGCGGCCTCGATCGTCTCTATCGAGTCAACGCGCGCCAGGCCGCCGAACGGCGGAAGGTCACGATCCTGCTCGAGACGACGGCAGGCCAGGGCAACGGTCTGGGGGCGAGCTTCGACGAGCTGGCGTGGGTCCTGGAGAACGCCCGCCACGCCGATCGACTGGGGGTGTGCTTCGACACGTGCCACGCGATCGCCGCCGGGTACGAATTCCGGGACCGCCGCTCGTATCTCGAGACCGTCCGTGAGCTCGACCGGACCCTCGGCCTCGAGCATCTCAAGGCGTTCCACCTCAACGACTCGATGCATGGCCTGGGGAGCCGCCGCGATCGCCACCAGCACATCGGCAGGGGCGAGGTGGGCCTCGAGGCGTTCCGCTTGATTCTCAACGACCGTCGATTCCGCCGTGTGCCCATGGTCCTGGAGACTCCCAAGGGGCCGGACCTGTCCGAGGACAGGGTCAATCTCGGGGTTCTCCGCGCCATGATCGGACGGCGGGCATGATCGAGGCCGGGCGGTGAAGGTCAGCGAGTTCGATTACCGGCTGCCTGACGAGCTCATCGCTCAAGAGCCGGCCGAGCGGCGCGACGACTCGAGGCTGCTCGTCCTCGACCGTGCGACCGGGGGACTGGCGCACCACGCGTTTCGCGATCTACCGGATCTCCTGCAGCCGGGTGACCTGGTGGTGGTCAACGACACGGAGGTGCGCCCGGCCCGACTGTGGGGTCGAAAACCCACCGGCGGGAGGGTCGAGGTCCTGCTTCTCGAGCCCGTCTCCGAGAGCGGCGACTGGCGAGGCCTGGTACGGGCCTCGCGGAGCCCGGCGGTGGGCACCTCGATCCAACTCGACGACGATGCCGCGGTCGACGTGGTCGCTCGTGACGGCGATCAGTGGATCCTCCGGCTCCGGGATCGTCGTGGGGCTCCCGAGGCGATCCTCGACCGGCTGGGGGTCATGCCCCTGCCGCCTTACATCCGGCGGGAAGAGCGAGACCCGCGCGATGCGCTCGACCGCCGGCGCTACCAGACCGTCTTCGCCACGCACCCGGGCGCGGTGGCGGCGCCGACCGCCGGCCTCCACTTCACGCCGGAGGTCCTCGAGGCCCTCGACCGCCAGGAGATCGCTCGCGCGACGGTGACGCTCCACGTCGGCATCGGGACCTTCATGCCGATCCGCTCCGCGACCGTCGAGGAGCACCGCATGCACGCCGAGCGATTCCGGGTCCCGGAGGCGACGGCCCTGGCGGTGGACGCCGCTCGGGCTCGCGGAGGGCGGGTCGTGGCGGTCGGAACCACGGTGGTGAGGTCCCTGGAAGCGAGCGCGGAAGGCGATCGGGTCCGCCCCGGAACCGGGAGCTGCGATCTGTTCATCTACCCGGGATACCGTTTCCGGGTGGTGGACGCGATGATCACGAACTTCCACCTCCCGAAATCGACGCTCGTGATGCTGGTCAGCGCGTTTGCCGGACGGGAGCCGCTGCTGGCCGCCTACCGTGAGGCGGTGAAGAACCGCTACCGCTTTTACTCCTACGGTGACGCGATGCTGCTGCATGACCCGGATGCAACGAGGGCCCGAGGCAAGACGCGATAGAATCTGCCACCAGCGAGGTCCGGCTCGACCTCGCGGGAAGGTGAGATGACCGATCCATCCGACAACGACCGACCGCTGAGCGGCTATCGGGTTCTCGACCTCTCGCGAATTCTCGCGGGACCCTACTGCACCATGATCCTGGGGGATCAGGGCGCCGACGTGATCAAGGTCGAGCGGCCCGGCACCGGCGACGACACCCGGACCTGGGGACCGCCGTTCGCCGGCGGCGAGAGCGCCTACTATCTCTCGTGCAACCGCAACAAGAGGTCGATCACCATCGATCTCAAGAACCCCGCGGGCGCGGACCTCGTCCGGGAGATTGCGAAGACCTCCGACGTCTTCATCGAGAACTTTACCCCCGGGCTGACGAAGCGTTTCGGCCTCGACTACGACACCCTCCGGGAGCTGAACCCTCGCCTGGTCTACTGCTCGATCAGTGCCTATGGGCAGGACGGTCCGTACCGCGATCGGCCGGGCTACGACATGGTGCTCTCCGCCGTCGGGGGCCTGATGTGGATCACCGGCGAGCGAGACGGGAACCCCTGCAAGGTCGGCGTGGCGATCACCGACGTGCTGACGGGGGTGTACGCCTCGGGGGCGATCACGGCCGCGCTCCTGTGGAGGGAGCGCTCCGGACGGGGGCAGTACGTCGACTGCAGCCTTCTCGACGCCCAGGTCTCGGCCCTCGCCAACATCGGCAGCAATTACCTGGTTGCGGGGCAGGAGGCTACGCGCTGGGGGACGGCGCACGAGTCGATCATTCCCTACCAGGTCTTTGCCGCGAAGGACCGCCCGATCGCGATTGCCGTCGCCAACCAGAAGCTGTGGGTCAACTTCTGCAAGGCGGTTGGAAAGGAAGAATGGCTCGAGGATCCTCGGTTCGAGACCAACCCCAAGCGGGTCGAGAACCGCGATGCGATCCTGCCGCTGGTGGCCGAGGTGATGGGCGGCAAGACCTGCGACGAGTGGATGGAGCTGTTCGTGGGGGCGGCGATCCCGTGCGGCCCGGTGAACGACATGGAACATCTGTTTTCCGACCCGCAGGTCGTGCATCGGAAGATGATCGCGGAGGTGCCACACGCCACCATCGGCACCCTTCGCGTCGCGGGCATCCCGATCAAGTACTCCGCGACGCCCGGAGCGATTCGTCGCGCGCCTCCGCTCCTGGGAGAGCACACCGAGGAGCTGCTGGCCGAGGTCTTGGACTACTCCCCGGAGCAAATCGAGGCGCTCCGGCGGCAGGGCGCTCTCTAGGCACGGCCGGTGGCATCGAGCCGTAGTACGCGGGCCATCGGCGTCAGGCTCGGCCTCGCCATCGGCGTCGGGCTGACCCTGTGGTGGCTTCCCGGTCCGGAGGGCGTCACGCCCCAGGCCTGGCACATGCTCGCCATCTTCGTGGCCACCATCGTCGGGATTGTCCTCGAGCCCTTTCCCATGGGAACGATGGCGATCTTCGGGATCGCCGCCGCGACCTTGACGGGGACCGTGAGCCTCGGCGACGCGCTCAGCGGATTCGGAAACCGCGTGATCTGGCTCGTCGTCATGGCGTTCTTCATCTCGAGAGGCGTCATCAAGACGGGGCTCGGCGCGAGAATCGCCTACACGTTCATGAGGCGCCTGGGGAAGACCACGCTGGGCTTGGGCTACAGCCTGATCGCGACCGACCTGGTGCTTGCTCCCGCGATTCCGAGCATCACTGCCCGGGCCGGAGCGGTCATCTACCCGATTGTCCGATCGGTCGCCGAGGGGTTCGGGAGCCGTCCCGGCGACGGCACCGCGCGTCGTGTCGGCGCCTTCCTGATCCAGAGCTCCTTCCACGGCAATCTCATCACCAGCGCGATGTTCTTGACGGCGATGGCCGCCAACCCGCTGGCCGCGGAGATAGCCCGCGATCTCGGCGTCGAGATCACCTGGACGACCTGGGCGGTGGCGGCGGTGGTGCCCGGGCTCGTCAGCCTGCTCGTGGTGCCGTTCGTCCTCTACAAGGTCTACCCGCCGCAGGTCAAGGCGACCCCGGACGCGGCCGAGCTGGCCGGGGCCAGGCTCGCCGAGATGGGACCCATGAAGCGCGACGAGTGGATCACGCTGGGTACGTTCCTGATGCTGCTCGTCCTGTGGATCTTCGGTGAGCCGCTCGGCGTCCACAGCACCACGGCAGCGATCCTGGGCCTGGCGGCGCTGCTCGCGACCCGCGTCCTGAGCTGGGAAGACGTCCTGGGCGAGCGAGGCGCGTGGAACACCTTCATCTGGCTCTCCGCGCTGGTCATGATGGCGTCGCAGCTGAACCGGCTGGGCCTGGTGGAATGGTTCAGCACCAGCGTGGGTGGGCTATTCGCGGGCAGCGGCTGGCTTCCGGCGTTTGTCGCCCTCTCCCTGGTCTACTTCTACAGTCACTACTTCTTCGCCGGCAACACCGCGCACATCAGCTCGATGTACGCGCCCTTCCTCGGCGTGGCGATCGCCGTCGGCGCGCCGCCACTTCTGGCCGCCCTGGTCCTGGGGTTCTTCAGCAATCTGTTCAGCAGCACCACCCACTACGGCACAGGCCCCGCGCCGGTGCTCTTCGGCGCTGGCTACGTCAGGCTCGGCGAGTGGTGGAGGCTCGGCGCGCTGATCAGCGTCGTCAACATCGTCATCTGGCTGGGGATCGGCGGCGCGTGGTGGAAGCTGATCAACCTGTGGTGACGACCCGCCGCGGGTGGGTGAAGACGGTGGCGCGAGTTTCCCGCACGAACGCGCACAGCGTGATGTTGCACCGCTCGGCAACCTCGATGGCCAGGGAAGTGGGGGCGGAGATCGCGGTGATCAGCTCGATGCCCGCGCGCGCGCACTTGCCGACCATCTCCACGCTGACCCGGCCTGAAAGCGCGGCGCCGCGCCTGTCGGTCGGTACCCCGGCGAGCAGGCATTTGCCGATCGCCTTGTCGAGCGCGTTGTGGCGGCCGGTGTCCTCGGCGGCCGAGAGGATCGTGCCCGTGTCGTCGAAGATCGCGACCGCGTGCGTGCCGCCGCAGGCCTTGAACAGGGTCTGATTCTCGCGAAGGGAATCTCGGACCGCGGGCAACACGGTCCCGTCGATGCGCAACGTGTCGTCGACCTCGCGAATCGCCTTGAGCTTGCTGTCGATGCCCTCGCTTCCGCAGGCACCGCAGGACGACAGGATCAGTCGGCTGCCTTCGTGGCTCCGCGTTTGCGATACCTCCCCGGCGAGCCTGACCTGCATGACCCCCGGGTAGATCTCGGACGGCTCGAGGGAGGCGACATCGCTCGCAGCATCGATGATGCCCTCGGAGTACAGGAAACCCAAAACCATGGCGCGCTTGTCGTCCGGGACACACAGGACCGTGTACGATCCGATGCCGTCGATCTCGATGGTGACCGTGCCCTCGAGCGCCACGCCGACCGACTCTTCCACTGGAGGTGTTCCCCCCACCGCGGTAGAGATACGGTGCGCCGGCACGTACCGTACGGCACGCGGGTCGTCGTTATCCTGGCTCATGACGGTCCCAGGTTATCTCAGGTGCCGGGTTGCCGCGATCAGCTGGGAGGTAGCAGGCCGATGCCCGCTTTCGGCTCTTTCGGACGCGCGATGCGGCGGAACTCGAAGCCGGCCATGTTCAGGGTCGGCAGCGCTCCGGAGATCAGCACCGCCTGCCGCAGGATCAGGCCGCCCACCAGCCCGAGGATCGAGCCAACGGCCACGACCCCCAGGATCGTCGATTTGCCGGCGTCCGCCATTCCGAGCGACACGAGCAGCATCAGGACCAGAGGCAGGCCGAGACCCAGGGCGAAGTAACCGATGACGAACATCCGGTTCTTGAGGATCCGCTCGGCCGACTCCCGCGGGTCGGGCAGCTTGTAGGCTTCGTGGAGGAAAAAGAAGATCGCCAGCACCTCGATCACGACCAGCGCCGCGGCCTCGGCGGCCATCAGCCGGAACGATTCGGCGGCCACCGCCCCTCCGCCCCACAGGACCATGCCCAGAGCAATCGTGAAGTGACCGGTCACCACCGCCGAGATCACGAAGACCACCGGAACCACGCCGGAGCGCCAGAAGGGGATTCCCTTGGAAGCCCCGAGCAGGATCCCCGTGTAGGCCATGGTCCCGACGGCGAAGGCGATCCCCGCCACGGCGACCACCGAGAGAATCGTCCTCCCACCGGCGGTTTCACCGATCCCCATGAATACATGAAGAATCAGGTGGATGAGGGAGAGAACCATGAACGTGCTGATGATCCAGGTCCCTCGCGCGATCCACGAAGACCCCGGTTTCATTCCGGCCAGGACGGCGTTCTTGGGCGTGCCCAGATCGGCAATCAGGAAGAGGCTCCCGATCAACAGGGCCGGGAAGCCGATCCACAGTCCCACCACCGTCGATGGCTCCAGGCTCTCGCCCATGAAGCTGTTGATGGCGGCGATGGTGTAGGCACCGGCGCCGACCCCGCCGAGAAAGAGGTACGCCGCGATCAGCCAACCCCATTCCTTCTGCAGTTGACCATTGGCCTTCGGGTTCATGGTGCTTCCTCTCGGTTATCTCGGGGCGAGGTAATAGACCTTCGGCTTGTTGCCGACCTCCGGAAGCAGAACCTCGCCGCGGTGGTGCTTGATCAGGACCGAAATCTCGCTCGTGGGGTCGTCGAGGTCGCCGAACGTGCGGGCCTTCGCAGGACACGTCTCCACGCAGGCCGGCTCCTTGCCGTCCGCGATCTTTTCCCTGCAGAAATCACACTTCGTCGCGACGCCGACGCCCGACTTCTCCTCCCACGCCTTCTTGGTGAACTCCTCGTACGGGGAAAGAGGCAATCCTTCGGGGAAGTAGCTCTCCCACGACTCCACCGAGTACCGCGCGCCGTACGGACAGGCCATCATGCAGTACTTGCAGCCCATGCACTTGTCCTTCTCGACGATGACGATGCCGTTGTCCAGCTTGATCGTCGCCCCGGTAGGGCAGACCTCGAGGCACGAGGGCTCCTCGCACTGCATGCACAGGACCGGCAGGGCCTGGCGGGTGGTGTTGGGGAAGGTCCCGACCTCGCCCTTGAGGATCCGGGCCCAGAAGACCCCCGGCGGTGTGTGGTTCGCCGTCTTGCACGCC